>JAEEGL016995838.1_pt1 | contig 166971 bp, 130 predicted proteins | sample 9134231 | NCBI WGS metagenome assembly JAEEGL01 (sample SAMN16246548, study PRJNA631951) | gut metagenome | biome: gut microbiome; feature: rumen; material: fiber-attached | host: Bos | place: Iran: Karaj | collected 2018-10 | reverse complement strand
TACCAAAACGGGAAGAGATGTGGTTGACGGAATGGCCCGCCTCAAGCAACTCCATATACTTAAGGCGATCTTCAAAAGTGTGCTTTTTGCGCATAACAAAACCCCGAAAGTTTTTTGTCTAACTTTCGGGGTTCATATCATGAGCATAGGCTCTTTTTTTTGCCCTCTGCCCATAAAGCTGCCGGCAGTTGCATCCATTGTTTCGTTTTATATCTCTTCCGGCTTGATTGGTAACCTAAAAAAGGATATATTTGTACTCCTTTAGGAACGGTTTTATTGCATTCCCCTTTATGAAGAAAGTCTCAATCATCATGGGATCTGTCAGCGACTACGATGTCATGTCCGGCGCTGAACAGATTCTGACGCAATTCGGCGTCGAGTACGAAAAGAAAGTCATCAGCGCACACAGGACACTTGACTTCATGGTCGAATATACACGCGGAGCTGTGGACCGCGGAGTCGGCGTGATCATCGCCGGAGCCGGTGGAGCCGCTCATCTCGCTGGTGTGGCGGCAGGCCTTACGGTCCTTCCCGTCATCGGTGTCCCCATCATGACAAAGGGCCTCGGAGGGCTTGATTCCCTTCTTTCCATGGTCCAGATGCCCTCTGGCATCCCTGTGGCGACTGTGGCCGTCAACGGGTCCAAGAACGCGGCGCTTCTCGCCATTGAGATGCTGGCGATCGGAGATGAGGCCTTGACTGAAAAACTCCTTCAGTTCCGTAAGGAACAGGCCGACAAAGTCCTTTCTTCTGTAATCTGATAAAGAAACCTTAGGCAAGAAATACATACAATGAGCAGCTACCGTATCTATGTCGAGAAGAGACCCGAATTCAGGGTCGAGGCAAGAAGCCTCCGGGATGAACTCAATGAGAATCTCTCGCTCTCCCTTAAAAACCTGCGGCTCCTGAACATGTACGATCTGTTCGGCTTCACTCCTGAACTTCTGGAGAGGAGCCGATACAGCGTTTTCGGGGAGGTCCAGACCGACACGGTCTATGATGAACTCTCACTCGAGGGCGTGAAGTACATAGCAGTCGAATATCTTCCCGGTCAGTTCGACCAGAGGGCGGCTTCCGCCATCGATTGCGTCCACCTGATTGAGCCCGGCGCAAAAATCAATATCCGCAGTTCAAAGCTTCTTATCCTGGATGCCGATACCACCGATGAGGATATCACCAGGATCAAGCATTATTTCATCAACGCCGTAGAATCAAGGGAAAAAGACCTCAGCAAGCTGTCAGATCTTGAGCATGCGGACGTCGTACCCGTCAATCTTCTTGAAGGATTCAGGGAACTGACCGACAAGGAAGGCTTCTGCAAGAAGATGGGTCTTGCGATGAACGCTGATGACCTCCAGGAAGTCATAGATTACTTCACAAAGGAAGGCCGCGACCCCAACGAGACCGAACTCCGTATCCTCGACACATATTGGAGTGACCATTGCCGCCATACCACCTTCACTACCGAACTTCAGGACATAGTCGTGGAGGATTCCTTCATCAAGGAGGATATCGATTCCACCCTTTCCCTCTACATGAAGATGCGTACCGAACTCGGTCGTGAGCATAAGCCCATCCAACTGATGGACCTCGCCACAATCGGCGCCAAATACCTTCGTAAGCATGGTCTTCTCGATGACATGGAGGTCAGCGAGGAGAACAACGCATGCAGCGTGTATGTGGATGTGGACAATGACGGTATCACTGAGAAGTGGCTCCTGATGTTCAAGAACGAGACCCACAACCATCCTACCGAGATAGAACCTTTCGGTGGTGCCGCCACTTGCCTTGGTGGAGCCATCAGGGATCCCCTCTCAGGAAGGAGCTACGTTTATCAGGCGATGAGGGTGACTGGAGCGGGCAACATCTGGAAGCCCGTCAAAGACACCATCCCCGGCAAGCTTCCTCAGAAGGTCATCAGCCGTAAGGCCGCTCACGGCTATTCCAGCTACGGAAACCAGATCGGTCTGGCGACTACGCATGTGCGCGAGATCGTGCATCCCGGATATACCGCCAAACGTCTTGAGATCGGTGCCGTAGTAGGAGCCGTCAAGGCTTCCAACGTGAGACGTGAGACTCCGGCTCCCGGAGACGTCATCCTCCTTCTCGGCGGACGTACCGGAAGGGACGGTATCGGAGGAGCTACCGGTTCATCAAAGGAACATACTGAGGCTTCTCTTGAGACATGCGGCAGTGAGGTCCAGAAGGGTAACCCCCCGGAGGAAAGAAAACTCCAGAGGCTTTTCCGCCGTCCTGAGGTCACATCCCTCATCAAGAAGTCGAATGACTTCGGAGCCGGCGGCGTGAGCGTCGCTATCGGAGAACTGGCCGACGGCCTTGACATTTATCTTGACAGGGTCCCCACCAAATACAGCGGCCTCAACAGCACTGAACTCGCCATCAGCGAGTCCCAGGAGAGGATGGCGGTAGTCGTTGAAGCTGATAAGGAAACCCAGTTCCGTGCATATTGCGCCGAAGAGAACGTGGAGGTCACTCTCGTAGCTGAAGTCACCGACTCCGGAAGGATGAGGATGTACAACGGCGGAAAGAAAGTGGCTGACCTTACCAGGGAGTTCATCAATAGCGCCGGTGCAAGACATTTCGCGAAAGCTACGATAGAGGCTGTTCCTGAGAAGGAACCTTTCCTTCCCGTCGATGACGAGAAGAAGGGCCTTTCAGACAGGATCTTCGACCTTATGCAGAGGCCTGATGTATGCTCGCAGAAGGGTCTTATCGAAATGTTCGACTCGACTATCGGAAGATCTACCGTCCTGATGCCTTACGGAGGAATGCTGCAGACCACTGAAACCCAGGTCTCCGTTCAGAAACTCCCTACTGACGGTTATACTGATACCGCCAGCATGATGGCATACGGATACGATCCTTTCCTTTCTTCCTGGAGCCCTTATCACGGTTCGGCATACGCCGTGGTTGAAGCTTGTGCCAAAGTTGTCGCGGCCGGTGGTGACTACAGCAAGATGAGATTCTCCTATCAGGAGTATTTCGAGAGGATGACTAAGGATCCCCATACTTGGGGCAAACCTCTTGCCGCTCTCCTGGGTTCCCTCAAGATGCAGGAAGCCTTAGGCCTTCCTTCCATAGGCGGAAAGGACTCCATGAGCGGTACTTTCGAGGACCTCAAGGTCCCTCCGACACTCGTCGCTTTCGGTATCACAACAGTCGATGCCGCTGACGTTATCTCTCCTGAGTTCAAATGGGAAGGCAACAACATCTACCTCATCAAGCACACTCCCAAGGACAACTTCATGCCTGACACTGACCAGCTCAAACGCAACTGGGAATACGTGAACGGCGAGATCCTTTCCGGAAACATCATTTCCGGTTACGCTGTCGGCGCTGCAGGAGTGGCTGAGGCGGTCTGCAAGATGTGCTTCGGAAACGCTTTCGGAGCGGATGTCAAGGTGGACAAGAACGATCTTTTCTGCGTCGCTCCCGGTTCCATAGTGGTTGAAAGCGAAGAGAACCTCGATTATCCTGAGGCCATCTTCCTTGGAAAGGTCACTTCAGGAGAAGACGGCTGCATCCGTATCAACGGGACCAAGATCGACATCTTCCGTCTGATGAACGCCAATGGCGCAAGATGGGCGAGCGTCTATCCCGATGTCAGTACACCTGACATGAAGAGGATACTGCCCGCCGGTATGGAAGGAGTCAAGCCTTTCAAGGCCAAGAAGAATGACCTCAAGTATAAAGGTGAGCCTGTAGAGCATCCTAAGGTATATATCCCTGTATTCCCCGGAACCAACTGCGATTACGATACCGCCAAAGCGTTCCGTAAGGCCGGGGCTGAAGTTGAGTTCGGTGTTTTCCGCAACCTTACTGACAAGGATGTCCTGGAGTCGATATCAGACATGAAGAATGCGATAGAATCCTGCCATATCCTTGCTCTTTGCGGCGGCTTCTCAGCCGGTGATGAACCGGACGGAAGCGGCAAGTTCATCTCGAACGTGCTCAACAACGCTGACATAGCCGAGGCGGTCCACGCTCTTATCGACAGGGGAGGACTCATCCTCGGAATCTGCAACGGCTTCCAGGCTCTGGTCAAGTCCGGTCTCCTTCCTTACGGGCGCCTCGGAATGGTCACCAAGGACAGCCCCACTCTCTTCAGGAATGACATCAACCGTCACATCTCACAGCTTGTGACCACAAGGGTGGCTACGACCAACAGCCCTTGGCTCGCAGGGATGAAGATAGGGGATGAGCATACTATCGCGGTCAGCCATGGAGAAGGCAAGTTCGTCGTGAACCCTGAACTCGCGAAGGAACTCTTCGCAAACGGACAGGTCGCCTTCCAGTACGTGGATCCGATCACGGATGAGATCACCATGGAATCCCCTTACAACCCCAACGGCTCATATTATGCCATTGAGGGCATCATCAGCAAGAACGGACAGATACTCGGAAAGATGGGCCACACCGAAAGGTATGAGGAGAATCTTTTCAAGAACGTCCAGGCGGACTTCGACCAGCCCCTGTTCGATAACGCCGTGAAATATTTCAGGGGAAACTAGACGATACTCAAAGAACAATCACAATAACAGTTCAACCGATGGCAGTAGATTACGAGAAGGCCGGTGTAAGCCTTGAAGCGGGATATGACGTTGTACGCCGCATCAAAAAGCACGTGAGTTCAACTGACAGGCCCGGAGTGATGGGCAATATTGGTTCATTCGGAGGCATGTTCGACCTCTCGGTCCTTGGAATCAAGGAGCCGGTCCTTGTGAGCGGCACGGACGGTGTCGGAACCAAACTCAAGATTGCGTTCGCAATGGACAAGCACGACACTATCGGCATTGATGCCGTTGCCATGTGCGTGAATGATGTCCTTGCCCAGGGCGCGGAACCCCTTGTGTTCCTCGATTATGTCGCCCAGGGAAAGACCTATCCCCATATCGTTGAGGCGATAGTTGCCGGTGTTGCAGAAGGCTGCCGTCAGGCCGGATGCGCACTTGTCGGAGGAGAGACCGCAGAGATGCCCGGCATGTACGCGGAAGGAGAATACGATATCGCCGGTTACACTACCGGAGTCGTGGAGAAATCCAAACTCATCGACGGAACAAAAGTCGCAGTAGGTGACGTGCTCGTGGGAATAGCTTCTTCGGGCATCCATTCCAACGGATTCAGTCTTGTGAGAAAGATTTTCTCGGACAATGACCTGGATCTTCATGCATCATATCCTGAACTGCAGACTGAAGAGCCGCTCGGACTCGTCGCACTTACCCCTACCAGGATATATGTCAAGCAGGTACTTGATGTTATACGTAACTGCGATGTACATGGCGTCGCCCATATCACCGGTGGCGGATTCGATGAGAACATCCCGAGGATCCTGCGCGAAGGACAGGGAATCGAGGTTGACGAAGGCTCTTGGGAGATACTTCCGATATTCCGCTTCCTTGAGAAGTGGGGAAAGATCGACCACCGCGAGATGTTCAACATCTTCAACATGGGCGTCGGAATGGTGATTGCTCTTCCTGAAGCTGAAGCCCAGAAGGCCATCTCCATCCTTGCCGGTTACGGTGACAAAGCCACCGTCATCGGAAAAGTCACTTCCGAACCGGGAGTCAAAATCAATCTTCTGTAACCATATCCACAAGACAAATAGACATGAGAGCACTTATATCAGTATCGGACAAAAGAGGTGTAGTCGAGTTCGCATCAGAACTCGTAGCCCTGGGTTGGGAGATCCTTTCCACAAGCGGAACCATGAAGATGCTCCGCGAAGCCGGACTTCCTGTCACAAGCGTGAGCGATGTGACCGGTTTCCCTGAGATCTGCGACGGAAGGGTCAAGACTCTCCACCCCAAGATCCATGGAGGACTTCTTGCAAGGCGTGACCTTCCCGATCACATGAAACAGATCGCTGACAACGGTATCGAGAAGATAGACCTTGTATGCGTCAACCTCTATCCCTTCAGGGAGACTATCGCTAAGCCTGATGTGACAATGGAGGACGCAGTTGAGCATATTGACATCGGAGGGCCTTCTATGGTAAGGAGCGCCGCCAAGAACTGGGAGAGCGTGACTATCGTAGTCAACCCCGAAGATTACGCTACGGTCCTCGCTGAAATAAAGGCGACAGGTGACACTACCCGTGAGACCCGTCTCGCACTTTCGGCAAAGGCTTATACCCATACCGCGGAATATGACATGGCTATCTCGACCTACATGAGGGCGCAGGCCGGACTTCCCGAGATTCTCTTCCTCGAGTTCGATGAAAAACAGTCACTGCGTTACGGTGAGAACCCCCATCAGGCGGCCAAGTTCTACCGTTCCAAGGAGACCGTGCCTTATTCTTTGGCTACCGCTGTCCAGTTGGGAGGAAAGGAACTTTCCTACAATAATATCCAGGACGCCAATGCCGCTCTTTGCATAGTAAGGGAGTTCTCTGAGCCCTTCGCAGTCGGTCTCAAGCACATGAATCCTTGCGGCAGCGCTGTCGGAACGGACGTGGTGGATGCCTGGAAGAAAGCTTACGAAGGTGACAAGACTTCCATCTTCGGTGGAATCGTGGCTTTCAACAGGGAAGTGAACCTCGAAGTCGCCAAGCTCCTCAAGCCTATTTTCCTTGAGATAGTGATGGCTCCTTCATTCGCTCCGGACGCCCTGGAACTCCTGCAGACAAAGAAGAACCTGAGGCTTCTCCAGGTTGACATGACCCCTTCGGACAAAGTCCAGAAACAGTATGTCACCGTCAATGGAGGTCTTCTGGTCCAGAACATGGATATAGAGACGAAGCCCGCGACAGCTGACATGTGCGTCACCAAGGCCAAACCCACTGATGCACAACTTGCGGATCTTTCATTCGGTTGGAGGATCGTCAAGCACGTCAAGTCCAACGCAATTGTGGTAGTGAAAGACGGCATGACTTACGGAATCGGAGCAGGGCAGATGAACCGTATCGGTTCAGCAGAAATCGCTCTCAAGCAGGCGAAAGCCACACTTAAGGAAGAAGGCAAAGACATTCTCAATGAAGGCCTCGTGCTTGCCAGCGACGGATTCTTCCCCTTCGATGACTGTGTTACCCTTGCAGCCGAATATGGCGTCAAGGCAATTGTACAGCCCGGCGGATCTATCCGTGATGCTGACTCCATCGCCAAGGCTGATGAGTCAGGCATTACCATGCTCTTCACTGGAGAAAGGCATTTCAAACACTGATAAAGCAATAAGCAACCGAACAGATGAAAAAGGTTCTCGTTATAGGCGGAGGCGGCCGTGAGCACGCCATTGTAGACGCCCTTTCAAGGTCTCCACAGGTGGAGAAGATTTACGCTGTTCCCGGCAATGCGGGAATGGCTGCCCAAGCGACATGCGTGAAGATAGGGGAGTGTGACTTCCCGGCAATCATAGAGCTTGTCAAGAATGAGGGAATAGACCTTACAGTGGTCGGCCCCGAGGTGCCTCTTTCCAAAGGAATCGCGGACGAGTTCGCCAAAGAAGGGCTGAGGATATTCGGACCTTCCGCCGCTGCCGCACAGATTGAAGCCAGCAAGGACTTCGCAAAGAAGATCATGTACAAGTATGGAGTCCCCACTGCCGCATACAAGACTTTCGAGGATTATTCAGAAGCTCTTGAGTATGTGAAAGCGGGCACGTTCCCCGTGGTGCTCAAATATGACGGCCTTGCCGCCGGAAAGGGCGTTGTGATTCCTGAGACCCTCAGTGAGGCTGAAGAAGTCCTCAAAGACATGCTTCTTGACGACAAGTTCGGAAAAGGCAAGGTCGTGGTGGAGGACTTCCTTACCGGTCCCGAGTTCAGCTTCATGTGCTTTGTTGACAGGGAGAATGTCTACCCGATGGTCATAGCTCAGGACCACAAACGTGCGTATGAGGGAGACAAAGGTCCCAATACAGGCGGCATGGGAGCATATTCACCCGTTCCTATCATCCCTCATGAGGACGTGCAGTTCGCACTCGAGAACATCCTTAAACCGGTTGCTGCCGGAATGGTCGCAGAAGGTTGCCCATTCAAGGGAGTCCTCTACGGAGGCTTGATGAAGACCCCTTCAGGAGTCAAGGTCATTGAGTTCAACTGCCGGTTCGGAGACCCGGAGACGGAGGTTGTACTCCCTAGACTCAAGAGTGACATCTATACGATATTCAGCGCGATAGCCGACGGAGAACCTGTCGGACCGATTGAGTGGGACCCCGCTCCAGTGATGGGTTTTGTGATGGCATCCAAGGGTTATCCCGGATCCTATACCAAAGGGGCTGTCATAGAAGGACTCGAGGATGCTCTCTCTGATGAAGATGTCACCGTGTATCATATGGGAACGAAAGAAGAGGACGGCGTTCTCAAAACTTCGGGCGGAAGGGTCATGATGGTACTCTCCCGTGGAGTCTCTTTGCAGAGGGCTCATGACAAAGCTCTTGCTGCAGTCGAGAAGATCAAGTGCGACAACCTCTTCTTCCGCCGTGACATCGGCTGGAGAGTCCTTTAGTCGGAATAACCATATTATATAATAAGAATGGCAACAGTAGTAAGCGGCAAGGACCTTTCCGCGAAATTGAAGGCAGCAATGGCCGAACAGGTGGCGACTTTCCCTCAGAAATACGGAAGAGTCCCTCATCTTGTGGTGATACTTGTGGGTGAAGATCCCGCCAGCCAGTCATACGTCAAAGGTAAAGCCAAGGCTTCCGAAGTGGTGGGCATAAAGAATACCACGATACTCCGTCCTGCGACGATTTCCCAGGAAGAACTCCTCGATCTCATCGCCAAGCTCAATGCTGATGACTCAGTGGACGGAATTCTTGTTCAGCTTCCTCTTCCTGCGCATATTGATGAGGCGAAGATCATCGAGGCTATCTCCAAAGAAAAGGACGTGGATGGCTTCCACCCCCTCAATGTAGCGGCCCTATGGATGAAGCAGCCCTGCATTGTCGCATGCACTCCGAAGGGCATAATAAAGATGCTTGACGAGGCTGGAGTTGAGATCAAAGGGAAAAGGGCTGTCGTTATAGGCAGGAGCCAGATCGTAGGTCTCCCTGTCGCCAAGCTTCTTCTCGACCGTAATGCTACGGTGACTATCTGCCATTCCAGAACCAAGGACCTCGCTTCTGTAACAAGGGAGGCTGAGATTCTAGTGGTCGCCATAGGGAAACCCCGTTTCGTTACCGCTGATATGGTAAGCGAAGGGACTGTTGTCATTGATGTGGGAGTAAACCGCGATTCCCAGACCGGTAAACTTGTCGGTGATGTTGACTATGACGCAGTTGAGCCGAAAGCTTCCGTCATAACTCCTGTTCCCGGCGGTGTCGGCCCGATGACTATAACATGTCTGATGGAAAACACCATCGAATGTTTTCTACGTAAAATGGGAGTCTGATATTATACATTAGTTCTTCTTCAGTAATTGACTGAAGACGCTTGCTGAAAGGATGTCTTGTTATTGTCAAGATGTCCTTTTTTATTGTCGTTTTGTCGCTTTTTTAGTCTATTTTACGAGCAATTCGACTTTTGGAAGAATTTCCATATATTCAAATAGTGACAAATATTTTTTGCTATTCATCGACAGAGCAAAACCGATGCGGTGTAAAAAAAACCTGAACACTCGCTGACAGTTTTTTTGTCAGTCCTCTACCCATAAAACAACAGGCTCACCCCGGTTTTCCCCAAAAATGATTAATAAAAATTATTGAGCAGGCTCATAAATTTTTATGATTTTTTTGGTAATTGTTTGATATGCTGCAGATTATGAGTAAATTAAGGAAGATACTGAATTGATACTACAATTAATTACTGCTAATCAATGTACGAAATGTCTGATAACGTCAAAAAAAATTATATGGACGATTTGGCGCATGGAAAAGCGCCATATTCCGCTCCAGAATGTGAACTTGTTCTCGTGAATTTCGATTCATCAATTCTTGCCGGATCCGGTTTCAAAACGGATGATTGGGAAAGAGATGATGATATCATCAGCTAGCATTTTCTACTCTATAATAGATACTATCTACCATTAAAAAATCAACATTTGTTTTCAATGAAAACTACTATTTCCCGATTTCATTCGGTATTCTTTTCCTTTTTCATAGGGACACTTGTCTTGTTCTCGTGTTCTAAGGAACCCGCCTATGAAATCCTGGACGACGATTTTGTCGAAATGACGATAACCGTCAGTGATGAGACCAAAACCATCAATGACGGTGTCAGCACTCTTTGGGCAGAGGGCGATGCCCTCACTGTCCTGCACTCGGCTACTAACGCCACCGTCTACTGGCCTTCGTACTTCTATTGGTACGGGAGTTATACTTTCACTGGTATGGTGAACAAACTTTCAGCCACTAATGACTGGTATGCCGTTTATCCTTATAATGAGATTCATTCGTCTGCCGAAAGCATTGATTTGACTTTCCCGTCTTCTCAGGTTCAGGTAGGAAACTCAAACATGCAGCACTTTGCTGGAGAAAATTTCCCTATGTTCGGTAAAACAGAGGGTGTCTCCCGTACTGCAAATCTCAACATCAGGATGCGCAACCTGCTTACTGCAGCGGAATTCAAACTGACCAACACCACAGATGGAGAGATCATCGTGAGAGAGGTGGAATTCACAGCTCCTTCTCCGATCTCAGGAGGATTCAAAGTCGACATTACCGGTGATGATCCTGTCCTCACCCCAGCTTCCGGTTCCACCAAGACCGTCAAATTGACGGTCGATGAAGGAGAGGCGATAGCTGCAGGTGCTGATGCTATGTTCAATCTGGCGGTAGCTCCGTTTGATGCTCCCGAAGGCAGCGAGCTCAAGATCAAGGTGGTCGCTGTACATCCGGATGATCCCGGTACGTTGATCAAGTTCTATCACACCATCACTCTTGCGAATGCCACTTCCTTTACTCCAGGAAATATCAAGACCATTCTCGTCAGCTTTGATGAGGATCACCAGACGAATCCTGACGGTAATTCTGGCGCAGCCGCAGAGGTTGAAATACCAGTGGGAGGTGAACCTGAAGACGGTGTCTATCTGCTTGTGTACGAAAACGGCGCAAACAGCATGGCGTTCGCGGCATACTCTGATTACAAGTCTCAGAAATACGCTATCCCTGTAACCGTTGATAACGGTACGGTTGTTCCTCAGGACGGTATGGACCTTTCCTATTTCGCAATTACCATTGAGGATACAGGAGAGGAACATTCGAATGATCCCGGACATCATGCATACAATGTCAGGAATGCTGCCGGACAGTATGTTTTCTACTCCACCGGCGGTGGAAACCTTGATGCTGCAGATGCTCTCCAGATCAAAGATATAAATGAAATGGACATTGATGGTACTACCTATAAGTACTATCATACATTTGTGCAGGCTGAAGACGGTATCCAGGTTCTGAGTTCCATTGCAGGAGCATCCGGCGGTAACAAGTACCTCCTTGCTTATAGTGATGCGAACGGATTCTACTATGAGCAGGACAATAATGGCCAGAAGCTTCATCTGTATCTGGTCGGCGGTTCAGCAAAGGAGAAACAGGAACTTTCTTTCTCCGCTCCTGGCGTTACTTATGACTGGGATACTCTTGGGGAGGGAACACTTTCAGACAAGCCGGCTTTGAGAGGTGCATTTACCACTGTTACTTGGTCTTCTAACAACACCTCTGTAGCGACCGTCGATCTTTCATCAGGCAACGTGACCATTCATGGTCCCGGTATAGCCGTCATTACTGCAAGTGCTGCAGCGAACGATGACTATTATGCCGGTTCCGCAAGCTACACTATTGAGGTAACCAGCTCCACGGTCACTGTCTGGTACAAGGCGGACGAATTCGTTGAAGGCCGTCAATACCTCATTATTTCCAACGGATATGCACTGCAGAACAACAACGGATCAGTTGCTGCTACAGCCGTCAACGTCTCAAATGAGACCATAACGATGAACGCACCATCCGCTATCCTTTGGACCGCTTCTTCAAATAACAGATTGGTCAATAACAGCCAGTATCTCGGAAGTTCGACTTCCAGCTCAGGAGGCGGTTTCCCGGGATATGGCGGTAACCCGACTCTTGCTATCGGAAGCCAGTCAAATGCTATATCGTGGACATACAATGCTGATGGAAACACTCTGTCGTACAGTTCAAGTTCATACATGGGTTCGACCACGAACTATCTGTATTACAGCTCGAGCAGCAGTGCGTTCATCATCAACTCCAGTGCAAGCGATACTCATGTAGCTGCACTGTATAGCACCGTCAAACCACTGGAGAAGCAGAATCTCAGCTTCGATAAAGCGAACGTATCAAAGGTTCTTGGTGAAGACTGTGAGGTCGGAAGCACTTTCGCTGTACAGGCTGTCAAGGGAGCATATACGATGGTTACTTATTCGTCTTCCAATTCCAATGTAGCTACCATAAACGGAACACAGATTATAGTCAAGGGTCTTGGTTTCACAACCATCACTGCCACTGCTGCTGAGAGCGGAGTATACAGATCGGCGACTGCTTCATACACACTGCGCATCAATAACCCCGCTCCGGCAGGATTCACTTCATTGGGTGTATTCAATCTGGAGAATAGCGACGTGAAGAAATACATTACAGCTGCTATATCTCAGTATACTGATGAAAATTACCATAAAGACAGTGGTAATCTCAGCATTATTGCCGATTACACCAATAACGGAAGACCCAAAACGCGCTTGGATGTCCCTGAGCCTGTAAAGCTATATTGGGATGACGCCAGCACCGGCACTGCCACGGTAACAGTCTACAAAGATATGGCTTTGGAAGATGTGGTCTGGACTTGGACTGCAACCAGCGGCAGTACTTCCTTTGATGTGTACAACCTGATTCCTGGCGAGACTTATTATTGCACCGTAATAGATAATGCAGATGGTGATTACTTGCTGAAGGCCACCTTCGAAACTGAAGGCAGGAGGCGCATGCTGAAGGTGAGCGATCAAGAGTCTGCCGACAGGGCAAACAACTGCCGTGATCTTGGAGGCCTTAAGACCACCAACGGAAAGAGGATCAAATACGGTATGATTTATCGCGGAACAAACCTGACCAGCACTTCTCCTGAGGAGAAGCAGATCCTGGCTGAATTCATGAATATCGGATTGGACAATGATTTACGTGACGGTGGAGATCCCAATAGTGCGACCGGCACCAGTTCTAACCGTAATAATCCTTTCAAGGGTTCAGGCTATGATGTGGTTTATTGTGGCCCTGGTTACGGGACTGGCGTTGGCTCGACATCGGGATCCTCATTGACGAATCCTGACAGGGCTGCCGAGACAATGCAGGCTTTCATAGACTGTATCAAACGCGGCAAGGCGGCCTACTTCCACTGCTACATCGGTTCCGACCGTACAGGTTATTGGGGTCTGTTGATAGAAGGACTGCTCGGTGTTTCTCCCAAGGACTGCTCCATTGATTTTGAGCTGACAGGATTTGCCGGAAATATTACCAGTGGCGACAGGCCCAGGAACAACACCGGTTACACGTATTACCAGGGCATGAATTTCTTCAAGGGCAAGGATTATTGGAACGGAAATCTGGAGGACGCTATCACCCATTATGTCATAAACGAGCTCCATATATCTGCTTCTGATGTCCAATATTTCAAGGATGCTTTACTTGAAGATGATCCTGAAATGTAGGATTTGAATGATGACATGGCCTGGGTTGTCCCTTCGGCAGCCTGGGCCTGACATAAAAAAGATTACAAAACAAGTTTAATCATCTAATAATCAACTATTATGGAAAAGAGCACAAAAGACCTTCAGGAGGTTTATGTTACCCCTGAAATCGAAGAGGTGGAAATTCAGACTGAAGCCATATGCGGCGGTGGTGAATCCGGCGGACAAGGCGGTGAAGATCCTTGGGTGTAAGTTTTTAATCCTTGAAACGATGAGAAAACATTTATCAATCATCGCTCTTCTGGCTGCACTTCCTCTTTTCTTCTCCTGTAATGTGAAAGAGGAAGTCTCGCCCGAAGAACCAGCGATCCGCTTCCGTGGTATATTGGAAGCCCCTGCTCCGGATCCTGAAACCAAAGCATATGTTGATCAGAATCTGAAGTTCTTCTGGAACAAGAACGATCTTGTTTCCATCTTCTTTGAAAGGACGTACAACCGTCGTTTCTATTATACTGGACGAACAGGGACCACGGCTGGAGATTTCGAACGCGATGGCTCGGATCCCTCTTTCTTCTCCGAGGTTGATATTGAGTCCGGTTACAATTACGCGATATATCCTTATCAGAGAGATAATGCCTGTGATTATGACGGGACGTTGACAGTTCCTTTTCTGGAGAACCAGACTTATGTTCCGAACACCAACGGTGTCGGGGCGAGTCTAGTTATGGTCGCCAGGGACAAAGCAGGTGATTTCTACTTCAAGCATGTGGCCGGTTATGTCGGATTCAAGCTTTATGGAGAAGGGGTTTCGGTGTCTTCTGTGACTTTCAGCAGCAATAATAATGAACCTATAGCCGGATACCCGGCCGTTGTGTTCTCGGATGATGATCTGCCTCTTCTGACCTTCATCAGCAATGACCCCGACAACTCAAATAAAATGACGGTGAATTATGACCCGCCTATTGAGTTGGGCTCTTCCGCTGATGAGGCAAAGACTTTCTGGCTGAGCCTTCCTCCGACAATCCTCACCAAAGGATTCACTATCACGGTCAAGGATTCCAATGGAGGAGTTTTCACCAAGTCCCGCGGATCAAGTTATATAATCGAGAGAAGAATATTCAAGACTCTTGCAGCTCTTGAGGTCACTCCTACAGTCACTGTAAGCGGTGTACAAGTCAGCCCTGCTTCTGTCAGTCTCTCAGTAGGCCAGACCGCAAACCTTACAGCTACCGTTACTCCTGCCAGCGCTCCCAACAAGAACGTGAGCTGGTCGACCAGCAATGAGTCCGTCGCTGTGGTTGACGCCAATGGTAAAGTGACTGCTGTCGGAGGTGGAACAGCTACTATAACCGCCACTACGGAAGAAGGCGGAAAAAAAGCCACTTGCGCAGTGACCGTAGCAGATGAGGTCTCTTACAGTCTCTCCCTGTCTCCCTCAACTGCGCAGATAAATGCAGGCGGAACTCAGGTTTATACCGCGACTCTCACTACGGTAAGGAACGGGTCTTCTACCACTGCTGAGGTGGATGCCACACTAAGCAGCAGCAATACATCAGTAGCGACTGTATTCGACAATACCGTCACTGGTGTCGCCGGAGGTGAAGCTACCATTACAGCGAAATATACTCCTGCAGGATCTTCAGAATTGACGGCCACTGCGACCATCACTGTCAAGGACGTCATTTCGTACAGCCTTGCTTTGTCACCTGCTACCGCTGAAATCAATGTTGGCGGAACCCAGGCATATGTCGCTTCCTTGACTACAGTAAAGAACGGAGTTTCTTCTACGAGCACTGTTTCCGCTTCATTGAGCAGCAATAACACCTCAGTAGCTACAGTCTCAGGTGATACAGCAACAGGTGTCGCAGGTGGAAATGCAACCATCACTGCAACATATACCCCTGAAGGCGCAGCTGCTGTAACGGCCACCGCCGCTCTTACCGTAAAGGATGTGTATTCTTACAGCCTCTCTCTTTCTCCTGAGAGTGCGGTCATCAAAGCTGGCCAGACCCAAGCTTATGTGGCCACCCTTACTACAGTGAAGAACGGAGTCTCTTCTACAAGTACAGTATCAGCGGCACTGAGCAGCAGCAATACGGCAGTGGCTACAGTCTCCGGTGATACGGCTACCGGTGTTGCTGGTGGAAATACGACCATTACTGCTACATACACCCCTGAAGGTGCAGCAGCAGTTACAGCCACTGCAGACCTGACGGTTGAAGAGGCTGTGGTTACATACAGTCTCGCTATAGCTCCTTCTGAGAATATTACTGTCAAGGTTGATGCAACCCAGGCTTTCGTTCTGACCCTCACTACGACAACTGACGGTGTCGCCGTTCAATCGGATGTCACAGCAGATGCCACATGGACCAGCAGTGACCCGACCATAGCCACAGTAACCGCTGGAACAGCTAAGGGCGTGAAGAATGGAAATGTCACAATTACTGCCAAGTATACTCCTGCAGGATCAGAAGAGCTTTCTGTAACAGTGGCGCTCACAGTGTCAGACAAGAACCCCAATGAACCCGGAGACCCGATTATTGTTGATCCGGATGAAGAATTTTAACGTCACCAAGTAATGAAAAAATATATATCCTATCTGTTTATCGGTGCCCTCGCATTGACCTCACTGGTTTCCTGCCAGGAGAGGTTTGAAAGCGTACCATCGGTAAAGACCCATAGGGTCTACTTCTCATCAAATGAAGAAGTGACGAAAACCGGTATTACTGTCGAGGACGGTATCGTAACTCCTGATTGGCGCGCCACAAAAGCAGCCAACGTCCACCTTTTCGAGGTCGGCTCAGGAGAAGGCTTCTCATATGGTACTGACGTCGAGATCAATCTCAGCAGTGACAACAAGATCGCCCATTTCATGGCGGATTTCCCTGTTGAGATTGAGATCATCGTGAATCCCGGTGGAGAAGGGGACGGCGCTAAAGGAGGCGCTAAAGGCACTTCTACAGGTCCGTATACTTACTCTGCTGTGATCGCTCAGAAGCTTGCCGACTCATATACCTTCAAGGTCCCCTCAACCCAGAATCCTGATGCCGGGACCCTCATTGACCCCGATGCGGATTTCCTGATCGGCTACAGCAGGGACTCATATGACGATCCCCACAACTACGATGAGACCGTAGTTGATCTGTATTTCGATCGTCCAGTAGCTCTGTCAAGGCTCGCGATTTCCAATTTCGCTGAAGAAGGTGAACTTGTCAAGAGCGTTGTCATCAATACCGAGAACAGCATTGCCGGATTCGTGTCTTATACGGACATTGACTTCAAGAATGCAAAGGTGAACTTCACCCCTGAAGAGGGTCCCGGTATAATGACTCTCAATTACGACAATGTCGCCGCACCTTCAGGAGAGCCGTTCTATGCTTACTTCGTATCTCTCCCCGGAACCGCCAAGATAACCAGCATGGTCGTCAAGACGAACAAGAGTGTTTACACCAGAGAGATTGCCGGCGGGAAGGATTTCGAATTCAAGGCTGAGTCTTTCAAGAACATCAATCTTGATCTTTCCAAGGCTGTCCGTGAGGAATCAGTGATTGACAAGAACAAGTGGTACAAGGCTTCCGTTCTTGAGGATGGAATCGATTATCTCATTGTATCCGCTGGACAGGCACTGAAGAACAACAGCGGAGAAATGGGCCATGTGGCAGTAACGGACAATGACGGAGTGATCACCTTCACCGAGGCTGATCCTACACTCACTTGGACTGCTACCGCTCATGTTGAAACCACTGGCGACAATGGCCAGGGAGGCGTTGTCGCAGGTCATTTCACCCTAACCAACAATGGCCAGTATCTGCTTCGCAACTCTCAGGAAATGACTCTCGGCAGCTCAATTCCTTCAGCCAAGCCGAAATATGCCGTATGGGATTATGACGGTTCTTATCTGAAGCACGAGAGCTCTGAAACCATGACATTCTACTTCTATTATGATGGAGAATGGGCAACTAGTAATACACAGAATGGTGCTGCTTCTGTTAATGCAGCCGCGACCACCGAGATCTACACCAACCGTATTCCTCAGGAACTCGCTTTCACTCCTGCGGCAAGTGCGGAATATGATCTGGCCACAAGCGAATGGATCGTGGCTGTTCCTACTCTGAGCGGAGCTCAGACCTCGGTCACATACGCCCTTGCCGAGGACTCCAACCCGTCTGTAGCTACCGTCGATGCGGATGGTACTGTACATCCGCTTTCGAAGGGCGCTGTAACGATTGTCGCCACTGCAGCAGGTGATGATCAGTATCAGGCGGCTTCCGCCAGATACACTTTAAGAGTGGTCGACAGCAGTGTTACGGCCAATACCTACATAAAGGTCACCTCTACCAGCGATCTCTCCATTGGCGATAAGTACCTGCTGGTATTCGAAGGTCTGGCCGGAGATACGGATGGAGATGGCAATCCCAAGGTCTTCAAGCCTATCCTCGACGGGAACACCTTCTCCAAGGCTACGAGCAATGCACTTGACGTCGAAATCGAGAGCGGAACCATTATCTCCAGCGAGTTTGAAGGCAGCCACCTCACCCTTGAATCCGGTTATTACCTGAAGGCCGACGCGGTTAACAGATACCTGTATCCTACCGGTTCCAGCGGCGGCAGCGGAACTCTCTCTGCAGAGGCCACGGCCACGAACAAGTTGACCATTGCCTTTAACGACGGCATTGCCCAGATTAAGGTTAATTCCGGATCCAACTACCTCGTCTGGTCTACTTCGAGTCATTACTTCAGCAGCAATGCACAGGTTTCCGGAAATTATTCAACCGGAATCTGCCTCTACAAGCTGGATGACGGCCGCCTGCCTCAGACGCTCAGCTTCACTCCTTCGGCAAATGCTGAATATGACCTTGGTACAAAGACTTGGACAGTTGATGTTCCTACCCTGAACGGCGTTCAGACTTCGGTTACATATGCCCTTTCAGATGATTCCGATACGACTGTGGCAACAGTTGATGCTGATGGTACTGTGCATCCATTATCCAAAGGAAGCGTAACAGTAGTCGCAACAGCGGCAGCTAATGAACAGTATAGAGCTGGCTCAGCCTCCTACACTTTGGTAATTACTGATAGCAGTGTATCTATCCCGAAATGGTACAAGGCTGACGAAATCGAGGATGGTGGAACTTATATCATAGTTTCCAACGGTTATGTACTGCTGAACAATAACGGAAGTGCTGCAACAGAAGAAGTTACTGTCAGTGGTGGAGTTATTGAGTATGATGCTCCGGCTACTGCCATCATGACTGCGACCGCTTCATCCGGCAAGTTCACTTTCAAGAATAATGGACAGTATATGCAACGCGGTGGCAGCTCCGGCAGTTATGTTCCCAGCTTCTCTTCAAGCCAGTCAAGCTATTATCAGTGGACTTATGACAGCGCAGGAAGTTTCATCACTGCTACTGGAAACAGTACGTATTACGTGTATTACAGTACAAATAATTCCAAGTGGTCGATGAATACTTCAGGAGGAGATTCCCGTAAAGCGGATCTGTATACATCTAATCCAGGTCGTCAGGCCCAGACTCTGGAATTCAGCGGCACATCGTTCAATTTCGATATGGCTTCAGGCGGATCATTCACTGCTCCGACTCTTTCCGGAAACCAGACCCCTGTGGCTTATTCTTCCAGTAAGACAGCGGTGGCTACAGTAGATGCATCTACTGGTGCTGTCACTATTGTCGGGACCGGAATTGTTACAATTACTGCAAGCACTGATGGGGATGACCAGTACAAGCCTGCATCCGCAAGCTATACTATTCATGTGACTGACAGCAGCGTACCTGTCACCACTAAGAGGTATGTCCTGGCATCCTCCATTGAAGCAGGCAAGTCTTACATCATTGTATCTGGAGGCTATGCCCTCAAGAATGATGGCGGCAGTGTCGCATCTTTCGCTGTGACACCCGTGGGTGACGCTCTTGAGTTCGGATCCGATCAAGACGTGTCAAGTATTGTCTGGACTGCAGCAAGAGAGACATCGTATCCTGATAATGGAGATTTTACCTTTGAGAATGAAAGCAGGTATATCAGGAGGCCTTCCGGCGGTAGCGGATCTAACTTGACAACTGAAGCTAAGCCGAGTTCATGGTCGAAGTATTTTGTCTTCCTATATGATGGAAGTCATTTCTATCAAAATAATATGGGTGGAAGTGGTGGCTCTACTGCCTATGTTTACTGGTTGAGCTACAACGGAGGTTGGGTATTCAACTATGTTGCGACTACAGATCCTAATCACTCCGATGCGACTTCTACTCAGCTCTACGTTGAAGAGTAATGAGAACATGACTCAATAATCAGCAGAGACCGGTCATTTGGCCGGTCTCTTGCTTAAATAACGTCAGTGAAAGTCCTTGGGTCAGAGGGTCACCTCGATGCCTCCGGCCTCCAATCCGAATGAGAGTGAAGATGATTCTTTCTTGACAGAGAGTTTAACAGGGGCTCCCATAATAAGGGGAACGTTGGTCTTGTCATGACCTGCGGGGAAACCTGTGCATACGGGAACATCAAGATCCTTCAGGTACCTCTCCCATAGCATTGCTTCAATGCTTCCATATCCGAGGTCAGGTATGCAGTCGGTGAACTCTCCAACGATCACACCTTTGACTCTTGAAAGGGTCCCGGAGAGCTTCAGCATGTTCCATTGCCGGTCGATATTATGGAAAGTCTCTTCGACATCTTCGATGAAGAGGATGATATCGTCCTTCTTCGTGAAATCCTTGCTGCAATTGAGAAGGGGAGCGAATGTGCAGATGTTGCCTCCAACGAGTGTGCCTTCCGCTTCTCCTTCCTTCATGAAGTCACCACCGGACCAGGAGTAAGAGGGGATTTCTCCGGAAAGGACCCTTCTGAGAAGTTCAATTGACAGGGTGTCCTGTCCGCCGCTGGCGATAAGGGATGGCATCGTTCCGTGAATGCTCATGACGCCTGAGCTGACGCTCATGCTGTGAAGGGTCGTAATGTCGCTGAAACCGATGAGCCATTTCGGGGAAGAAGCTATGACTTCCTCTGGAATCATGTCCACCAGATGGATGGTACCGTATCCGCCCCTGTTGCACAGGATTGCTTTTATTGACGGGTCAGTATAAGCCCAAATGAGATCATCCGCCCTTTCCCGGGGAGTTCCGGCATACTTTCCTGCATCAGTCTTTCCGACGTTGGGGCCAACAACAGGTTCGTATCCCCAATCCCAAAGGATGTCTGATGTTTTGGAGACATATTCCGGGTCAATTGCTGAAGATGGAGAAATCATCGCTATGCGGTCTCCTTTCTCCAGGAATGGAGGAATTGTCATTTTGCTGGTCTTTCTCATAAGAGGTCGTATTGTTCACGATTCTCCCTGCAAACCGGATACCAAAAACGCCGGAACTTTTGATTCGTGAAAGGATGTTTATCCGTTCTTTCGGACTATATTTGTAATCTACTCCGCATCTGAGAAAAATGATAAGAAAATACAGAATCAAAGGCCATCTTTTAGCAGTTTGTTTGACTGCAGTGGTACTTGTCATATCATGTTCCGTCTCCAAGAAACCGAACAGGTCTTTGCCGGGATGGCTTGAGCTGCCTGCCATGTCTTCAACCACTGTGCAGAACCTCCATTCCCTTTATATGGAAATAGACGGAAGAAGTGTCAGGAATTATTCCTTCCTATGGGATGAAGAAGACATGGTCGCCAATTGGGTCGCCTATCCTCTTACTTCAGAAAACATCGGCAACGTCATCAAGAGGACCAATGCTTGGGGTCTCAATCCCAATATGCCTGCAAGCAAACAGCCGCTATTGGAGAGGGGATACAAGGAAGGCAACAACGGATGGTATTCGAGGGGTCATCAGATCGCTTCGGCTGACCGCTTGCTGGACAAAGAGAGTAACTCTACCACGTTCTACGGTACCAACATGACTCCTCAGGACTCTGACTTCAACGGAGGGATCTGGAACTCCCTTGAGATGAAAGTCAGGGGCTGGGCAGGAAAGTGCGATACCCTTTATGTGGTCACCGGTTGCCTTGTTGAGGGAAGTGAATACTATGCCCTGGACAATAACGGAACCAAAGTCACAGTCCCTACAGCGTATTATAAGGCTCTGCTGGCATACAAGGCTCCGGCCAAAGGACGCAAGCCTTTCGGTCATGACGGATACGCGGCTTGCGGGTATTTCATGGAGCACAAGAAATATCCGGACGGCAACATCACCAGAGAGATGGCGATATCGATAGATGAGCTTGAGAAGCTGACCGGTGAAGATTTCTTCCCGAGGCTTGATTCCATTGTCGGAAAGAAGAACGCCGCCATCATAGAGAAAGAATCACCTATGGCGGAAGACTTCTGGAAATAATCCGTATTGACTATACGTCAGCTCTAAGAATTGACAGAGCCTCTTCGACCGTGAGTGCATTCTCCACACTGAAATCACCGCTGACGGTCCTTTCCAAAGAATCCAGATGAGCACCTGTGCCCAGAGCCTCTCCAAGGTCTCTGGCCAGTGCTCTTATATATGTCCCTTTGGAGCAGGCGACTCTTATGTCGGCATGAGGAAGATGAAGGTCTGAGTTGTCGGTGACGTTGATTCTCAGGTTCCTTTTTTCCGTTTCAGTGAGTTCTCTGGGTGGAATTCCTTCAGGAGCAAAACCCTCCAGCCTTATCGCAGAAATACGGATGACTTGTTTGGAAAGAATATCTTCTGCTCCGGAGTCCAAGCTCTCTTTGCTCTGCTGAAGTGTACACTCTCCTCTTTGTGCGGCCTTGTACATCTTTCTTGCGATTTCATAAGCACGGACACCGTCTACGCTCTTGGCGGAGAATAGGGGAGCTATCTGCTCCTGTTCCCCGAGGAAAGAAGGGAGCACTTTTTCTATAGCCTCCTTCGTGACCATTTCGTGAGGATAAGTCCGGTCAATCGGCTTTTCGAGGTCGTATGAGGGAGTGGTGGCACCGAAAGAAATACCGGCGAGATATTCCTTGTCGTGCTTCTGAAGTTCTTCTGCAAGTTTGGTCGCTTTGCCTATGCAGACAAGAAGGACACCGGTTGCCAGAGGATCAAGAGTCCCGGCATGCCCGACCTTCAGGTTCTTCTTGCTGAAATGTCTTACGGCCGTGATTTTTATCTTACGGATGACATCGGCGGAGGTCCATCGGTAAGGTTTGTCGATGGGGATTATTATCCCGTCAGGGTACAAATCAATATCCCCTCCGAGTCGGAAATCCTTCCTGGAGGAGATCAGTAGATTCTTGTCCGCTATGAGCGGTCCCATCTTATTGGCAGGGGATCTTTTCGATCCTGCGCTGGTGACGTCCTCCCGCGAAAGCGGTCTCGAGCCAGATCTTGACGATATTCTGGGCCATCCTGTAGGATATGAACCTTGCAGGCATGACGAGGACATTGGCGTTGTTGTGCTCCTTTACGAGCTTTCCTATCTCAGAATTCCAGGCGAGTCCGGCGCGGATGCCCTTATGATGGTTGAGGGTCATGGCCATACCGTTTCCTGTGCCGCAAAGGGCGATACCGAGATCTACTTCACCGTTCTCTACGGCTGAAGCCAGGGGATGTGCCACATCAGAATAGTCCATGCTGACCTCGGAATCGGTTCCGAAGTTCACCATCTCGTATCCCTTCTTGGTCATGTAAGCGATAAGCTTCTGCTTGTACTGGAAGCCAGCGTGGTCGCTGCAGATACCTATTTTCATTGTATTTTGTGTTTGTGTGTTATGCTAACCTTGAGGATGCGAATTCAACCCTTTCGTTGAGTTCTTTTCTTCCGATAAGGGAGACGATCTCTCCGATACCGAGTCCGCTTGCGGCTCCTGTAAGAGAAAGCCTGAGGCAGTTCATCACCTTGCCCATCGGCCAGCCGTTGCCTTTGATATGCTCCTCAAGTGCCTGGGCAAGAGCTTCAGCTCCGAGGGAGAGGTCGGACTGTGCAAGGAATGCTGCTGCATCCTTCGCGAGTGAAGGATTCTCTTCTTTCCAGAACTTGTCGGCGTCCTTCGCAAGGAAAGGAGCGGTGAGGGTATCATCGTATACCTTTGCTCTGGGATCGGGTTGCCTTCTGGGATCGGCAGGTTTTGTCTCCAGCCATGTTCCGGCCTTGATTCCGAAAGCGTCGAACTCCTTCGGGGAGATGAAAAGATAAGGAGCGATTGTCCAGATGTCAGCAACGAAGGTGGCCCTTTCCTTTACGAGGGCGACAACTTCCTTGACGTAGTCTCTGGTGTAGATATGCTTTTCAAAGTCCGCTCCCTTGGGGTTGAACTCGGCTCCGGCAGTAAGGGCGCACTTGGGGCAGTCAACGATGTTGAGCCCATGGCTTTCAAGAACAGGAATGAGGATGTCGGTGAGTTCATCATCGGTCTTCATCCTGAGATACTCCCTGTTATACCATCTTGCCTTCTCGGGGTTGAACCTTGCACCGGCTTTCACGACCCTTTCAAGTGAGAAAGCACCGATGAGTTCCTCCATGGAGAACAGCTCCTGTTCTGTTCCGGGGTTCCATCCGAGGAAAGCCAGGAGGTTCACGAAAGCCTCAGGGAAATATCCGTCCTCACGGTATCCTCGGGACACTTCGCCTTCTTTGTTAACCCATTTGAGAGGGAATACCGGGAATCCCAACTTGTCACCGTCCCTCTTGCTGAGCTTTCCTTTTCCATCAGGTTTGAGGAGAAGCGAAAGGTGAGCGAACCTGGGCATTGTGTCTTCCCATCCGAAAGCTTTGTAGAGCATGTAATGGAGGGGGAGTGAAGGAAGCCATTCCTCACCACGGATGACCTCAGAGATCTCCATCAGATGATCGTCAACGATATTGGCGAGGTGGTATGTGGGGAGTTCATCAGCTCTTTTCCACAGGACCTTGTCGTCCAGGGTGTCGGTATTGACTTCGATATGGCCCCTGATGAGGTCATCCATCTTCACGATGTGGTTCTCCGGCATCTTGAAGCGGATGGTCCAGTCTGAGGTCTCCTCCAGAAGGCGATTTGTCTCTTCTTCGGAAAGAGTGAGGGAATTCTTCAGTTCCTTTCTTGTGGTCTGGTTGTATATGAATGTCTGTCCGGAAGCTTCGGCTTCAGCCCTCTTTGCGGCGAGCTCTTCAGCGGAGTCGAATGCATAATATGCGTATCCGGCAGCGATGAGGTCCTCGGCGTATTTACGGTAGATGGCTCTTCTCTGACTCTGACGGTAAGGAGCATGAGGATGCTTCGCTGAAGGGGTTTCAACGACCTTACCGTTCTGGTCCACTCCTTCATCGGGGATGATACCGCACCAGTTCAGAGCTTCAATTATATACTGTTCGGCTCCTTCCACGAACCTGTTGGAATCGGTATCCTCGATCCTTATTATGAAATCTCCTCCGTGCTGCTTTGCATAGAGGTAATTGTAGAGTGCTGTCCTGACTCCTCCCATGTGAAGGGGTCCTGTCGGTGAAGGGGCGAATCTTACCCTTGTACGTCTTTCCATATGAAAATGCAGTTACTTGTACTCTATGCTTTGAGCAAAAAGGCTCATCATTGGCATAGACTGCAAAAATACTGCTTTTTGGTTTCTTGTCAAAGATTGGAATTACAATACTGCTAAGGAGGGCTTCTTTCAGGATATACTTGTGCGTTCTTTAGAGACAATTCCAGACGAAACATGATTTGACAAATGGAGCCATATTGTTATATTTGTACGACCAATTTTTCATTTACCAATTCCGGAAACTTACAATGTCTATCATTCAAAAACGAATGCTCCGGCTGATGGCCGCTGCTCTTATTCTGGTCCCCCTTTCATGCGGGAACAAAGATTTTAAGGTCAAAGGCGATTCCGTTATAGTACCGCTCCAGTCAGTCAAGGAGGCTGGCCCTTCGCAAGTGCGTCTGCAGGTTCTCGGTGAGAAACTGGTGCGCATTTCAGCGACACCTGACAAGGTTTTCCATGACAGGAACAGCCTCGTGGTCCTTCCACAGAGCGGAAATACCCAATTCACGGTCGAGTCTGCAGACGGGGTGGTGAAAGTGTCCACATCCCAGATAAGCGTCTCATTGGATAAGGCCACCGGTAAGCTTTTGTTCAAAGACGCCGCGGGAAAGGAACTGCTTTCTTCAGGGCAAGGCGGAAAGATGGCGTTCACTCCTATCGAAGTTGAGGGAAAGAAGGCTTATTCGACCACCGTTGTCTTTGATTCTCCCAAGGATGAGGCTTTCTATGGCCTCGGACAGCAACAGACAGGAGAGTTCAACCACAAGGGACTCAATGAGGAACTCTATCAGTACAACACCAAGATCAGCGTCCCCTTCATAGTCTCATCAAGAGGATACGGTCTTCTTTTCGACGCTTATTCCCTGAGCCGTTGGGGAAATCCTGAGCCCTTCCAGCAGTTGGGCGCAGTCTTCAAACTGTATGACCTCGACGGCAAAGAGGGTGCTCTCACAGGAACTTACCGTTCAGGAGACGGCAAGGTTCTGGTCCAACGGGAAGACTCCCTTTATTATGAGAACGAGAGAGTGATAGCCAATCTTCCCAAGATGAGGCTGAAAGGTGCTACAGTGACATACGAAGGTGAGATTGAAGCCCCCGTCACGGGAGACTATTACTTCACTCAGTATTATGCCGGCTTCCAGAGCACGGAAATCGGTGGAGAAGAAGTCATGTCCAACCGCTGGCGTCCGGCTTGGAACCCCAACAGCTACCGCTATTGTGTGCATATGAACGCCGGTGAAAGGAAGAAGATAAAGGTGAACTGGGAACCGGATGGAGACGTCTCCTATCTGAGCGTCAAGGTTGCCGTTCCCCAGAGCGTCGAGGACCAGTCAAGGCTCAGCTTCTGGTCGGAGTTCGAACCCCAGATCGACTGCTATTTCATGGCGGGAGATGATTATGACGAGGTCATCAGCGGATACAGGACCCTTACCGGTAAGGCTTCCCTTTACCCCAAGTGGTCATTCGGATTCTGGCAGAGCAGGGAAAGGTACTCTACCCAGGATGAACTTGTAGGCACTCTTGCCGAGATGAGAAGAAGGCAGATCCCTGTCGACAATATCGTTCAGGACTGGCAGTACTGGCTGCCTGACCAGTGGGGAAGCCATGAATTCGACGCAGCACGTTATCCGGATCCTGAAAAGATGCTGGATGACGTCCATGCAATGAACGGAAGGTTCATGATAAGCGTCTGGCCGAAGTTTTATACCAATACGGACCATTACAAGGAACTCAAGGCCGCAGGTTATGCTTACACCCATTCGGAGGATACCAGCCTTGTCGACTGGCTCGGCCATGAGCAGTCTTTCTATGACGCATATGCGGAAGGCGGAAGGAAGATGTTCTGGCGTCAGATGGACGAGACTCTCTACAGCCGTTACGGCAAAAAGATAGACGCCTGGTGGATGGACGCCAGTGAACCTAACCTCAGGGACTGCCTCCCGATGGATTATCTCAAGTGGCTTCTTACTCCTACAGCTTTAGGACCTTCCACCGAGTATCTCAACGCATATTCCCTGGTGAATGCTGATGCTATATACACCGGACAGAGGGAAGTGGACCCGAACAAGAGGGTGTTCCTTCTGACGAGGAACGGTTTCGCTGGATTGCAGCGCTATTCCACTGCTTCCTGGAGCGGCGATATCGGTACATCATGGTACGACATGAGGATGCAGATGGCGGCCGGTCTCAATTATTCCATGGCTGGTCTTCCTATGTGGGGTATGGATATCGGCGGATTCTCTGTAATGGACAAGTTCAACGCTGCTACCGGAGAATACATGAGGACTGGAAAGGAGACCGAAGACCTCAAGGAATGGAGGGAACTCCAGACCAGATGGCATCAGTTCGGCACTTTCGTCCCTCTCTTCCGTGCCCATGGCCAGTGGCCTCAGAGAGAGCTCTGGAACATCGCACCCGAAGGGACGGACACTTACAAGTCAATTCTTTGGTACATGCAGCTGAGATACCGTCTGATGCCATACATCTACTCTCTCGCCGGAGCAGTGCACTTTGATGATTATACTATCATGAGGGGACTTCCTATGGACTTCCCGAAGGACAAAGAGGTCGTGGATCTTTCCGACCAGTGGATGTTCGGTCCCGCCTTCATGCCGTGCCCCGTGTATGAATACAAAGCCCGTTCAAGAAGTGTTTACTTCCCTGAAGGCGGATGGTATGACTTCTATACCGGAAAGTTCATCCAGGGCGGTCTTCGCAGCACCGTGGACGCACCTTATGAGAGGATGCCTCTCTACGTCAAGGCCGGATCTATCGTACCCATGGGGCCTGCGATGCAGTGGTCTGATGAGAAACCCGCAGATGACATACTGCTTGCAGTCTATGCCGGTGCGGACGCTTCCTTCACTCTCTACGAGGATGAGAACGTCAACTACAATTACGAGAAGGGCAAGTTCGCCAATATCCCCATTTCATGGAATGAGGCGACACGCACCCTCACGATCGGCGAAAGGGAAGGGGAGTTTGACGGAATGCTCAAGACCCGCAAGTTCCGTATCCTTGTCACCGATCCCCAGCATCCGAATGCATACGATCCCGATGCTCCGGGCAAGGTTGTAGAGTATAACGGAACTGCAGTTTCAGTGAACCTGTAATCCTCTAAAGGAACAGATAAGAATGGTAGAGGCTGGCCCATCCGGGTCAGCCTCTACTGGTTGGCTAGAATAGTTGGTTGTATTGTTACCCCTTTCGGGCTATCAAGTCCAGTGTCATTATTCGTGGTGACGTACCACCCTTCGGATGGCGGCGGTTGCCTCAAGCTCACTCTTGCTCTCTCCGGGTTCGATCACGAGCACAGGCTTCTGGTCATAGTGGAACTTCCTCTTGTTCTCCAGAGTGTTGAAGCCGACCTTGTTGATGTTGACTTCATCAGTGAGGGAGATTTCACCGTTGGCGTCATCATCTGACTTGTCTTCGTATTTGAAATCTCTAGGGATGAGGATGAGCTTTCCTACATTGGATCCGGTTATGCTGATGAGGTTCATCTTGAATCCTGTCGCGATGGCGGTTATCCTGATGGTGTCACCCGCTTCGGGATCGTCATCATAGATAAGGCCTCTCTTGAACTTGTTCACCTTTCCGGTATATTCGGCGATCATGTCGCTGAGCTTGTTCAGCTCGTCCATCCTGAGGCCCTGCTCGTTGTTGCCGGCGGTTATGTTGATAAGTAGGTTCTTTGATGTCTTGAGGTCGAAGTCATTCAGAAGCGGAGATTCAAGCGCACCCTTGACCGCTTCCTCGAGACGGTTCCTTCCTGAACCCACTCCGCAGCCCATGAGGGCCATTCCGCTGTTCTTCATCATGGTCTTCACATCCTCGAAGTCCACGTTGACGTAGCCGGGTTTTGTGATGATTTCGATGATGCCGCGGACGGCTGTCGCGAGAACCTCATCCGCTTTCGGGAAGGCTTCTTGAACAAGCTGGTTGCCGAAATGCTCATAGAGCTTCTCGTTGTTTATGATGAGCAGGCTGTCCACGTTCTTCTCTAGCTCATGGATTCCGTCCACAGCCTTCGAAAGGAACTCGTCTCCTTCATTCTTGAAGGGGAGGGTCACAACCGCTACGGTAAGGATGCCGCGGTCTTTCGCCATCTTGGCGATGACAGGGGAGGCGCCGGTTCCGGTTCCTCCGCCCATGCCGGCGGTGATGAACAGCATCTGTGTGCCGTTGTCAAGGACTTTTTCTGCGACTATGTCCTGGCTTTCAAGGGCGGCATTGCGTGCCTTGGTGGGATTGGTTCCTGCTCCGAGTCCTTCACCAAGCTGTATCTTGATGGGGACTTCGCTTTTCTGAAGAGCCTGGGAGTCGGTATTGCAGACTATGAAGTTGCAACCTTGTATCTTCTGCCTGTACATGTAGCTTACGGCGTTGCATCCGCCTCCGCCTACACCTATGACCTTTATCATGGAGTTCTCGGGAACCCAGCTCATGTCGACTATGTCGGGGGATGTGAAGTCTGTCATTGTATTTCCTCCTGATGTTTTTTCTTGTTGATACCTATGCCTCCTCGTTCTCCCTGTCTTCCATCGCTTCCTTGACGGATGCGCCTACGCCTTCATAGAGGTCGCCTATAGTCTTGCCGACCTTGTCGAACCATCTGATCTTGCCGAAGTTGAAAGGTTTCCTCTCTTTCTTGGGCTTGGGCTCCTTGGGCTCCTTGGGCTCCTTGGGCGGCTTGGGCTTCTTTATGGGCTTGACTACCGGAGCTTGCTCGTCAGTGAACAGCTTCCCCTGGCCTTCTTCGTCCTGAGGCTCTTCTTCCTGGGCGGGCTGGGGAGTGTAGTCTTCCTGAATGTTGTCCATTTCGGAGAACTTGTCCTTCTCCTCATCAGTCATGGAACTGTCGGCCTTGTCTATTGTTATTCCGTCTTCTTCTCCGAATACATGTTCGGGAGCGACTATGCAGTTGATAAGACCGTCAGTCTTTGCGGCCAGGATCATTCCGAGTGAACCGGTGGATGAGGTCTCATAGACTCCTGCGCATCCATGGGCGGAGAACAGGTGTCTGGGGATACCCTTCCTTACGTTGTATCCGGAAAGTTCCTTTATGTAGTTGGCGAGGTTGGCCATGTTGGCTCCTCCTCCGGTGATGACGACTCCGCTTCTGAGGCTGTCAGCGAGTCCGCTCTCCTCGATATGGTAGAGGATGGCGTCGATAATCTCCTTCTCCCTTGCTGTGATGATTTCGGAGAGGTATTTGACAGGAATCTGCTTGTAACCCATCTCCTCCTCTTCGATCTGTATGATCTTCTCGTCGAGGCTCTGCAGACGGTCAGGCTGGCAGGCGCCGTAGGCGAGTTTCAGGTTCTCGGCGAGGCTCTCTGAAATCGAGCATTCGCTTCTGATGTCGGAAGTGATCACAGCACCTCCGAACGGGATGGCCGCATAGTAACGCAGAATCCTTCCCTTGTAGATGGTCACGGAAGTCGCACCGCCTCCGAAGTCAATGAGTGCGACGCCGTTCTCCATTTCATCATCCTTGAGGACAGCCTTGGAGATAGTACCGGGGGTGAAGTACTTCTTGGCGATAGCGATACCGAGATTGTTGAACACCTTGTCGATTGTCTTCACTGCGCTCTTCTTTCCGATGAAGAGTTTGAAGTTGCCCTCGAAGGTCTGGCTGATCATGCCGATGATGTCGTTCTCGATGAGCTGGAAATTCTCGTCATCGGAGAATGATTGGGCTATCGCGCCATAGAGCTCGTCCTTCTCGGGGTTCTGGAGAGGATAGTCGTCCTGCGCGAGGCTCTTCAGTCCTTCGACTTCTTCAGCTGAGATGCTCTCATCGGGATCAGTCCTTTCGACCTTTGCATTTGCGATTTCCTGGCGGACATCGCATCTGGGAAGACCGACCACGACTTGCATGATCTTGATCTTGAGTTCGTCTTCTGCCTCGGCTACTGCCTCTTTTATCGGAGCCGAAGCTTTCTGAGGGTTGTAGACCGCACTGTTGCGGATGCCGTCAGAAGGCCTTTCCTTGTAGTAGAGTATCTGGATGTCTTCGCCGTTTATCTTGGCCACGGTAAGGGCGATTTTCGACGATCCCAGGTCCACTGCTGCTATGTATCTCTCTTCCATGATGATGAATTTTATATGCTCCCTGTATAATGTTTTGTGTTTGTCTATTTTTCCCGGCAGATGATCTGTCCGTCATACCTGACGTCCACGCTGGAATAATACCCCTTTTCCTTCGTGGGCTCGATGTATCTGTAGTAGGTCTCTATCGCGGAGAACTTTTCCATGAATCCGTCAGGCTTTCCGAAAAGGAACTTTTCCTTTCCTTCCCTCGGAGTCATGACAAGGTTCCCTTCCTTGTCGACATGGATTTTCGCGATGGTCTCGTTCCAGAACCTGTCATGGTTTATGTATCGGAGAAGATCCAATATACCTGAAAGCCATTCCTTTTCCTTGTCGGTCTTGGCCTCGCCTTTGAATCCGGCTTCTTCGCTGATCGGGATGTCTCCCTCAATCACCGGAATCTCTTTCGAGTAATCATCCTTCATCGGGAAAAGGAATCCGTTCTCGTCTGCATAGAAACCTCCGTTCTTGGTCTTGAAAAGTACCATAGGGGCCCTTTGGGTCACGTCCACATGAAGTACTCCGTCAAGAGTGATGTAAGCCTGCGAGGTTCCCACTGCGCTTCTTCCTTCAATTGCGGTTTCTATCTTTTTGAGGTTGACGCTGTCCATTTTCTGGCCCAGATACACTCCGTATCCTTCTTCAATGAACCTTTTCACGTCTTCCTGTGAAACGAAAGACAGAGAAGCGCTGTCAAGGATGTTCACTTCAAGTCCTGTGCATGCTGTCAGGAGGCGGTCACTGCTGCTCCTTTTACTTACAAGGACGATGAGGAACACGACGAGCGCCGTGATCCCAAGGGTGATGGCTATGCGGTATGAGTTCTTCATACTGTGTCCTTATTCCGTTTCCTTGACTCTTTGTGAGAGCATTTCAGTGATGGGTCCTATGAATCCGTCAACGTTGCCGGCTCCGAATGTGACCAGGACATCGACGGGCTCGTTTGAGAGGTAACCCATCAGTTCCTCCTTTTTAAGGAGCACTTTCTCCGGTGCCGTGACCTTGTCGAAGATCAGCGAAGAAGTGACCCCTTCTATGGGTTCTTCCCTGGCGGGGTAGATGTCCAAAAGGATCAGTTTGTCGAGAGCGCTGAGAGCCTGGGCGAACTCCGGTGCGAAGTCCCTTGTCCTCGTATAAAGGTGAGGCTGGAAGATGCCCGTCAACTTCCTTCCCGGGAATATGTCCCTCATGGAACTTATTGCGCTTGACAGTTCCTTCGGATGATGGGCGTAATCGTCTATGTAGGAAATCTTCTTGGTGTTGAGATGGATTTCCAGTCTTCTCTTGACTCCTTCGAAAGAACCTATCCCTTCTTTCACTTTCTCGGGGCTTACCCCGTGGCAGAGGCAGACCGCAGCAGCGGCTATGCTGTTCTCGGCGTTAAGCCATCCGGGCGTTCCGACCTTTATGTCCTTTATCCTTCCTCCCGGATAGACCAGGTCGTATATGAAATATCCCAGTTCATCAGGATGCTCTCCCTCGGGATGGAAATCGGCCGTCTTGTCAGTGTAGCTGTAGGTAAGGATCTTGGCGGGAGTGTCCTTCTCTGAAATCGGCAAGCCCTTTTTCAGGATAAGGGTACCGCTCACCTGGGCAGCGAAGTCCCTGAACCCTTGCCTGTAGGCTTCCAAGGTTCCGTAGATGTCAAGATGGTCGGCGTCCATCGCCGTTATGACCGCTATCTCAGGGAAGAGCTGCAGGAAAGACCTGTCGAACTCGTCCGCTTCAGCGACCACGGTGGGAGTGTGGCTGACGATGAGGTTGGTTCCGTAATTGCGTGAGATTCCTCCAAGGAATGCGGAGCATCCAATTCCGCTTTGGTGTATGATGTGCGCGACAAGAGTGCTGGTTGTCGTCTTTCCGTGGGTTCCGGCTACGGCGAGGCATTTCTGCCCGCGGGTGATTTCACCGAGGATACGGGAGCGTTTCAGCACATTGTATCCTCCTTTAAGCACATACACCAGTTCTCCCATGTCTTCGGGGATGGCGGGGGTGTAGACCACCAGAGTGGCATCCTTGTCTTTGGGGATATAGTCGGTGTTGTCCTCATAGTGGACTTCGATGCCCTCAGATTCAAGTTGCCTTGTAAGGGTGGTGGCGGTCCTGTCGTATCCGCTTACTGAGTATCCCTTGAACTTGAAATACCTTGCCAGGGCGCTCATCCCTATGCCGCCGATCCCGATGAAATATATGTTCTTGTAATCCATACCGGTCATTTCTTTTTGGAGTCCACCACCCTGTAGGCCTCATCCGCTATCGTCTGTGCGGCATCGGGAAGAGCCAAAAGGGCTATATGCTCCTGGAGGGACTTGATCTTCTGAGGATCCTTCAGCAGGTATATCGCAGCTCCCAGCAGCTTCTCCTCCGCTTCAACGTCCTTTATTATCATCGCCGCTTTCTTTCTTACCAGAGCCATGGCGTTATGCGTCTGGTGATCTTCCGCAACGTTCGGTGAAGGAACGAATATCGCCGCCCTGTGGGCTGCGCAAAGCTCCGATACGGTGCTTGCGCCCGAACGGGAGATGACTACGTCAGCGATTGCGTACGCGAGATCCATCCTTCCGATGAAGTCGGTGTGGTGGATGAAAGGAAGTACTTTTCCTCCCTTCCCCTGGGCCTTGGCTTCCGCCATGAACTCATCGACTCCCTTCTTGTAGAATTTGCCGCATTGCCAGATGATCTCCACACCGTCGCCTCCCGGACATCCGTCATTGATCCATTTCTTCATGGATTTGTTGAGGGTGCCGCTTCCAAGGCTTCCTCCCACTATGAGGATATGCTGTTTGTCGGGATCGAGCCCGTAGTATTTGATGCCTTCTTCCTTCATCTGGGGAGTGGGCGGGACTATATCGCTGCGGATGGGGTTTCCGCTCATTACTATCCTGTCCTTGGGGAAGAATCTCTCCATCCCGTCATATGCGACGCAGATGCTGTCGGCCTTTCTTCCGAGGATCTTGTTCGTCAGTCCCGCGAATCCGTTCTGTTCCTGAATGAGGCAGGGGACATTGCAACGCTGGGCTGCAAGGAGAAGGGGAGCGCTGGCGTAGCCTCCGACGCCTATGGCGATGTCCGGCTTGAACTCCTTTATTATCTTCTTGGCCTTGGCGATGCTGGCGTTCACTTTGAAAGGCACCTTAAGGTCGTTGACGATGTTGCGCACGTTCAACTGCCTCTGCAGACCCACGATCGGGAGTCCTACTATCTTATACCCTGCGGCGGGGACTTTTTCCATCTCCATTTTCCCTTCAGCTCCGACGAAGAGTATTTCGCTCTCGGGGTTTAGGGCGGCGAGCTTGTTTGCGATGGAGATGGCGGGGAAGATGTGTCCTCCCGTTCCGCCTCCGCTTATGATTATGCGCAATTTTCTGTAATCCATATTATGGTGTTTGTTTTTCCTCTATCCAAGGTTCTCTATGTTGTCAAGATCGTCAAGGCTGGCCTTGAGCTCATCGTTCGATTCAGCGAGCGGTTTTGCCTGTAGGGCTTCCTTGTCGATGTTGGTCTTGGCCATCCTGCTGATGGCGAGAATGATTCCGAAGGCGATGCTGAATGCCAGGAAAGCGGACTTTCCGTGGCTTATCATCGGTAGGGTCTGTCCCGTCATGGGGCCGAGGTCCACGTTGATGAGCATATGCATGAACGCCTGTCCCGAAATCAGTATCACAAGTCCGGCTACCGCTGTTTTTGCGAACACGTTGTTGCAGTTCCTGACAACGAGCGAGCCTCTTGCCAGCAGAGAACAGTACAGGATCATGATTATGATCGCTCCCAATATGCCGTATTCCTCAATCACGAAGCTGAACATATAGTCCTCGAACATGACGGGGACGATATATCTCTGGGTGCTTCGTCCAGGACCTTTGCCGAGAAGGCCTCCTTCACTCACCGCTACCTTGGCGCTTATAGGCTGACGGACTTTGTCCAGTTCATCGTAGAACTCCTTGGTGTTCTTCGGAGTGTTGAGCAGCACTTCTTCGGGGTCTTCAGAGAATCTGGTTATACGGCCGGCAGCCGTGTAGATCCTGTTGAAGTATTTCCCGCCGGAGACTTCCGCTATTCCCCAAGCCGCTACGATCAGAATGACGGCTATGACAGCTACGGGAAGCAGTTCCTTTACCTTGATGCCGCCCACCATGATGGTCACTCCCATGATGAGACCTATGAACAGCATACTGGACATGGAACCGTTCATAAGCAGTACGCACACGATAAGGATGGGACCATAGATATAAATGATCTTTTTCCAGATGTCTTTGTTCAGGAACTTGAAAGTGTCCGTCTTTCCCAGGATGTTCGCGATGAGGAACTTGTCGTTCTCGTACGTGCTCACTGCCCAGGCAAGATACATCACCATCATTATCTTCACGAACTCGAACACATGCAGCTGGAATCCTCCGATCTGCAGCGCCCTTACAGCGCCGTTGATGCTTACAGCCTTCATGAACGGCAGCTTGATGCCTATGAACAGGAACATCAGGAGCACGAATGACACCAGGAATCCCAATTGGGAGATCTCACGGAAAATCCATATGCTCCGGATGTTGTATATCAGGATGATGGCTATAAGTCCGACTCCGGCTATCATCAGCTGGTCCTTGATGATAGCAGCCCTTGTGCTGTTCTGCATGATCGCCAGAAGGGGGGTGGAGGAGGAAACGGCGAGGATGGAGAACATGATCAGGATGAGGACAATGATCCAAATGACCTTGTCCCCCTCGAAGTTGTCGATGAAATTCCAGAAATTCGCCTTTTTTCCTTTGTTGCCTGCCATCTTCTTGTCCTTTTTATTGTCCGGTTCCTAGAGGTTCCTTACGGCCTCCTTGAATTTGGCGCCCCTGTCCTCATAGCTCTTGAACAGGTCGAAACTTGCGCAGCAAGGGCTGAGAAGGACGACGTCCCCGTCCTTTGCGAAGGCGCTTGCGGCCTTTACCGCCTCTTCAGCGCTGAGAGTGTCGGTGATGTTCTCGGAGCCGACCATCTGCTCGAAGCACTCGTGTATCTTTTTGTTGTCTACACCAAGGCACACTATCGCTTTGACTTTCTCTTTCACAAGGTCATTGAGAACTGAGTAGTCGTTGCCCTTGTCCTTTCCGCCGACTATCCATACGACGGGTTTCGTCTGGCACTCGAGAGCGTACCATGCCGAATCCACGTTGGTCGCCTTGGAGTCATTTATGTAAAGGACACCCTTGACGCTGAGTACGGGCTCGAGACGGTGCTCGATAGGCTGGAAAGTATGCAGGCCTTCCCTTATGATCTTGTTGTCTATTCCGGTGGCTTTGGCTGCGAGAGCGGCCGCCATTGAATTGTAGATGTTGTGCTTTCCTCCGAGGGCGAGTTCCTCAAGGTAGAGGTCGCATTCGTCCTTGCCGTAGCGGACGACCATCTTGTCGTCTTTGAGGAAAGCGCCTTGCTCGTACTCCGTTCCGGCCTTCTGTGTGAAAGGAAGCTTCTGGCACTGGAGCACGATCTGGCTGAGATGGTTTATGGTGATCTCGTCATCGGAATCGAAGATGAAGCAGTCCTCGGGACGGAGGTTCCTGGTGATGCGGAACTTCGACCTGACGTAATTCTCCATCTTGTGGTCATAACGGTCCAGATGATCGGGAGTGATGTTCGTAATGATAGCGATGTCCGGCCTGAACTCATAGCAGTTGTCCAGCTGGAAGCTGCTTATCTCAAGGACATAGTAGTCGTGGTGCTCGGTAGCCACCTGGTAAGCGTAGCTCATGCCGATGTTTCCGCCGAGTCCGACGTTGAGGCCGGCCTGCTGGAGAAGATAATAAATCAGGGATGTTGTGGTGGTCTTGCCGTTCGAACCGGTAATGCAGATCTTGCGGGCGGTGTCGTACCGTCCTGCGAACTCTATCTCAGAGATCACATGAATCCCCTTGTCCTCGATCTTCTTCACGATGGGGACATCGGAAGGTATGCCGGGGCTTTTCACCACTTCGTCAGCATTGAGGATCAGTTCCTCAGTATGCTGGCCCTGCTCGAAGGGAATCTTCCATTCGTTAAGGGTGTCCATGTACTTCTGGGAAATGGTTCCCTTGTCGGACAGGAACACATCGAATCCTTTCACTTTAGCGAGAACTGCCGCGCCTACTCCGCTTTCCGCTCCACCGAGAACAACTACTCTTGCCATTTTGCTTGTATTGTCTTTTTTCTGTTCAGCCCTAAGGCTATGTATGTCTGTCTGTAAATCCGTTTATCTTATCTTGAGGAGTGCCAATGTGGACACTGCCAGTATCAATCCCACGATCCAGAACCTTGCTACGATCTTCGCTTCAGGGATTGCCCTTGCCGGCTTCTGTATCAAGGAAGGTATGCCCTCCTTCTGGTAGTGGTGATGAAGCGGGGCCATCTTGAATATCCTCCTTCCTTCACCGTATTTCTTTCTGGTGTACTTGAAATAGTACCTTTGCATCAGCACTGAGAGGCTTTCCACCAGGAAGATTCCGCAGAGGATCGGCAGGAGAAGTTCCTTCCTTATCAGGATGGCGCTCACTCCGATGATTCCTCCGATTGTGAGGCTTCCGGTGTCACCCATGAACACCTGGGCGGGATATGCGTTGTACCAAAGGAAGCCGATGAGGGCTCCGACGAACGCGCTCATGAAGATCGCCACCTCTCCTGATCCCGGGATGTACATGATGTTGAGGTAATTCGAGTTGACGAGGTTACCGCTCAGCCATGCCAGGATTCCGATCACGACTCCCACTATCGCCGAGGTGCCGGCGCTTAGTCCGTCCATTCCGTCAGTGAGGTTTGTGCCGTTGGAGCATGCGGTGATTACGATCACGATCATCAGCACGTAAATGGCCCACTTGGTGTACCATCCCCATTTGCCGTTGAAGGGTGAGAGCCATTTGTAGTCGAACTCGTGGGACTTGATGAAGGGGAGAGTGGTCTTTGTACTCTTGACCACGTCCTCAGACTTGTACCTGCTGTCTTGGATGACCCTCTCACTGTCCACGTTCACCTCGTCGCTGTGCTGTCCCACAAGTACGGTCGGGTCGACGACCTTTTCCCTTACAACTATATTATTGTTGTAGCAGACGGTAAGACCGATGATGAATCCGAGAGCTATCTGGAGGAAGAGCTTCCCTTTTTCACTCATTCCTTCCTTGTTGTGCTTGAACACCTTGATGTAGTCATCGGTGAATCCGATGGCTCCGCACCAGAGTGTGGTGACAAGAAGAAGGATCGTGTATATGCTGGTCAGGTCGCAAATCAGAAGTGCGGACCCGACGACGGCCATGATTATGATGACTCCTCCCATGGTTGGGGTGCCTTTCTTCTGCATCTGCCCTTCCAGACCGAGGTCCCTAATTGTCTCCCCGATCTGCTTTTTCTGCAGGAGGTCGATTATCTTCCTTCCGAATATAGTGGCGAAAAGCATGGCGAACACAGCCGCGAGCATCGCCCTGAAGGACAGGTAATGCATAAGCCCCTGTCCGGGAATGTCATATTTCTCTAATGCTTGGAATAAATGGTAAATCATGGTCTATTTCACGTCTGTCTGTTGGAAAATCTCTTCGACTATCTCCCTTTCGTCGAAATGGTTCTTCTCTTTTCCGAGGATCTGGTAGGTCTCATGACCTTTTCCCGCCAGGAGGATCGTGGATCCTTCAGGTGAGAGCATTATTGCCGCCCTGATCGCCTCTTTACGGTCCTCGATGGATATGGTCTTGAGGAGTCCTTCCTTCGAGAATCCTTTCTTTATGTCCGCTATGATGTCCGAAGTCTTCTCCGTGCGGCTGTTGTCCGAAGTCACGAATATCCTGTCGGCGTATTTCTCGCTGATCGCCGCCATTTCGGGGCGCTTTGTCTTGTCGCGGTCACCTCCGCATCCGAAAAGGCATACAAGGTGCCTTTTGGGAGCGATATCCCTAAGTGTCGAGAGCACGTTCTCAAGAGCGTCAGGAGTATGGGCGTAATCTATTACGACGGCCATGTCCCTTGGTCCCCTCATTGTCTCTAGCCTTCCTTTCGCACTGGAGAGATTGCTTATCGCTATGAGCGCTTCCTCGGGCTCGGTGCCCAATACTACAGCGGTGGTGTATATCGCAAGAAGGTTGTACGCGTTGTGCCTTCCGATAAGACGGGTCCAAGTCTCTTTTCCGTCGATGCGGAGCTGCATCCCGTCGAAACTCTCCTCAATGACCTTGCAAGTGTGGTCGGCCATGCTCCTGCATGAGTAGGTGACGACTTGGGCTGGGGTGTTCTGCACCATCACAAGGCCGTTCTTGTCATCCACATTCGTTATCGCATAGGCGCCTTTCTCGAGGTTGTCGAAGAACAGCTTCTTGCAGCGCAGATACTCCGCGAATGTCCCGTGGTAGTCGAGATGGTCGTGAGTGAGGTTCGAGAAAATGCCGGCCTTGAAGTGAAGACCTGAGACCCTCTCCTGCTCCACTCCTATGGAACTCACTTCCATGAAACAGTATTCGCAACCTTCTTCCACCATTTTGGCGAGTAGGGAGTTGATGGTGATGGGGTCGGCGGTTGTGTTGGCCGTCTCGCTCATCGTCTTGCCTACGTAATTGGCGATTGTGGAGAGCAGTCCGCAGTTGTACCCGAGGTTCATGAACATGTTGTACAGGAGGGTCACAGTAGTGGTCTTCCCGTTTGTTCCTGTTATGCCTACAAGGTTCAGCTTTTCAGAAGGGTTGCCATAATAGTTCGCGGCCATGATGGCGAGCGCGTGACGCGAGGACTCCACCTTGATGAGAGTGAGGTTCTCTACGAGGGAGATCTTTCCGCTCTTGGCCTCAAGGTCGTTCGCCGGGCCTATCTTGGCCAGTTGCGCTGACAACGAAAGGTCATTCTCGTATACTATGGCGGAAGCCCCGCTGCGTACAGCCTTCTCTATGTAGTCATGTCCGTCGCTGGCGAACCCTTTGACGGCAACGAAAAGGCTGCCCGGGGTCACTTTCCTCGAGTCGCTGAAAATTCCTGTGCAGTCACGGTCGATGCGGCCTTTGACTGAACTTGCTCCTGCGTCCTTTATGATGTCCTTCAGAATCATCTTCACTACTGCGTTATTCAACGGAAGCTGTTTTGCTGTCCTCTTCCGTCACTTCCTGGATGGCTTCCTGCTGGTTGCCCTTGTTCTTCTTCACTTTCTTCGCCTTGGCCGAAGATGTCCCTGTCTCGTCCCAAAGAGGGAGGGAGTGTCTTTCAGTGAGCACTTCACCGTTTTCGATGTCGAGAGCATAGACGTTGTCCACCAGCTCCCTGAACGCCAAGGCGGGAAGGGTTCCACCGTAGAAGATCTCACGGTCGAGGTTCGAGTAGATCACGCATATCGCTGAGTACTTGGGCTCATCTGCGGGGAAGAATCCTACGAATGTGGCCTGGTACTGTTTGCGCCCGAACTCATCCTCGTAAGGGTTATGGCTCTTCTGGGTGTATTTCGGATCAAGGACGATACGTGCGGTTCCGGTCTTTCCGGCGACGGTGCACCTGGCTCCTTTGAGCCTTGTCTTTCCGGTACCGACCTCAGTAACCCTCTTGAGCGCTACTGTGAGGGTGTCGGCTGTCGCTCTTGAACAGATCGAACCGTTCAGGATGCTGGGTCCTCTTTCTTCTTTGACGACTCCGTTCTCTTCAATGCTTTCGACGAGGTAAGGCTTCATCATCTTGCCTTTGTTGGCGATAGCGTTATAGAAGGTCACGATGTGAAGCGGGGTCTCCGCCACGGAATATCCGATGGCGACGGATCCCAAGTCTGTGGCGCTCCAGTATGGAGAGTCAGGGTCGGGGAGGGTAGGGGTCTTGAATCCGTCCAGATCGAAATCGAATGTCTCTCCCAACTTGTACAGGTACAGCTTGTCCAGCATCTTCTTGGGATTGTCACCATAATGGGTGATCGCAAGCTGGCGGAACACATAGTTTGATGAAATCTCGAATCCGTGCAGGATGCTTATCTTGTCGGTGTTGTTCTGCCTCTCGTAATCATAGATATGGGAGTCTGCAGCGAATCTGTATCCCTTGACAACACCGTGGTTCGTGGGAATTTCGTCCCTCAGCTGCACCTTGCCGTCCTCGAGAAGGCTCATCAGGGTAGTGGACTTGAATACTGAACCGGGCTCTCCTGTCCTGCCGATCGCCATGTTGTAGCTCTCGGTCATCCTTTGGGAAACGGTGTCCCTCATCAGGTTCACCATAGCCCTTATGGCTCCGGTCTTGACGTCCATGACGATAATGCAGCCGCCTTCAATCTTGGGATTGTCCTCAATCTGGTTGCGGAGCGCCCTGTCGGCGATATCCTGGATGTCTATGTCGAGAGTGGTACGGATGTCCCTTCCGTTGACGGCCTTTCTCCAGGTGCTGTCGTAGTTGTGGATACGGTCCCTGTTGTCGGTCACCTTCAGCCATTCGTATCCTTCCTGTCCGTGGAGGACATAATCGTATTTGCCCTCGAGGCCGATATGGTTGTTTCCGTTGCTCTTGCTGTTGTCCTTGACGTAGCCGATGGCCCTTCTTGCGAGGGAACCGTAGGGGTACTGTCTGGTGTCGAACTTCTCGGTGATGATGCCTCCGCGGTAAGCGCCTTCATTGTAGAGGGGGAGGGCTTTCACTTCCTGAAGTGTCTCATGGCCGATGGGCTTTCCGATCTTGAGGTACTTGCTGCCCTTTTCCCTTCCCTGGATAATGGCGTCGTAGTATTCTCCGGAAGTCTTGTCCCCGTATATCCTGGAAAGACCCTCTGCGAGGTCCCTGGCCTTGCTCTTCCATTCGAGCTCTTTTTCGGGTTCATCCCTGTAAGAGTCCTTCATCACGGTGCAGTCCATGTAAACCTGGTACATGGGGGTGGACATGGCAAGCAGCCTTCCGTCCCTTGCGAAGATGGAACCTCTTTCAGGATCGAGGTCCACTTTCTGGACTGTCGGGCGGAAATATCCCGCTATGCTTGGATCCGGTTCATAAGTCAACTGGATATGGACTATCCTTGCGACGATTACGATCGCCGCTACAAGGAATGCAAGATACAGATAGTAGAGGATCAGTCCTATCCGGTCCTTGCTCCTGTCCTTGGGTTGGGTCGTTGTGTTCTTCTGGGCCATTTCCTTGTCGTCTTTTCTTGTCCTGTCCGTTTGTCTGCCGTGCTTCTACTTCATTATCCTGTCTGCGGGTTTGACGGGGAGCTCCACGTCTGAGCCGATTTTCTCAAGCATGTCCTCGACTGTCGTTATCCTGTCGAGGCTCACTACTTCAACAGTCTTCTGGGCGTGATAGATCTTCATGTCATTGAGGGTGGTCTTGTTCTTCTCCACCTTCACCATGGTGTTCTCGATCTTCATGCTCAGCCATATCATCATCCAAAGGAGGAAGAAAGTGTAGATGATGTGAGGGAAATACTTGTCGAAGCGCATCCTCAGGAGAAGTTCTCCGTGAAGGATCGCCACGAAACCGTTCTTTGTGACTTCCCAGATTCTCTTCCAGTTCATTTGTTTTCCTCCTTTGTCTTTCGGGCAATGCGGAGTTTGGCGCTCCTTGCCCTTGTGTTTGACGAGATCTCCTCTTCTGAAGGCAGGATGGGTTTCCTCTCCACTGCCTCAAGAGGAGCGTAAGCCCTTCCGTAGATGTCTTTCTCGACCTTGCCGTCGACGTTTCCGCTCTTGATGAAGTTCTTCACCATCCTGTCCTCGAGGGAGTGGTAGGTGATGACTACCAGGCGTCCGTCTTCCTTGAGGGAGTCGGCTGCACCCTGAAGGAACTTTTCAAGCGACCTCATCTCCTGGTTCACCTCGATCCTCAAAGCCTGGAACACTTTGGCCAGCACCTTGTGCTCGGCGCCTTTGGGCAGCATTCTGCTTATCGCGGCTTCGAGGTCTCCGGTCGTGGCGATTTGCTTCGCTTCCCTTGCTTTGACGATCAGGGATGCCATCTTTCTGGACCCTTCGACTTCGCCCCACATCCTGAGGACCTTTTCGATGTCTTCCTCTGAATAAGTGTTGACCAAGTCCGCGGCCGTCATGCCGCCTTCTGTGTTCATCCTCATGTCAAGAGGGGCGTCAAATCTGAAGGAGAAACCCCTTTCAGCCGTGTCGAACTGATGTGAGGACACTCCAAGGTCTGCAAGTATTCCGTCAACCTTTGAGGGGATGCCTTCCCTTTGTTCCAGAAGGAGGAGATGATTCCTTATGAAACGGAAATTGTCTCTTACCAAGATGAGTCTACCGTCGTCCGGACGGTTCTTTATTGCGTCACTGTCACGATCGAAGGCGATGACCCTGCCGCTCCCGGATAAGCGTGAAAGAATCCCGGCGGTGTGACCACCGCCTCCGAATGTGGCATCTACGTAAGTTCCGTTTGGTGATGTGACCAGCGCTGAAACGCTCTGCTCGAGAAGTACAGGGGTATGGTATTCAGACATCTTCCTATCTCCTATCCCTCATGGGACAGTCCTTCGGCGATGGCTACATACTCTTCCTGTGAAATCCAGCTTGCCTCGTAATTCTCTTTGGCCCAGATCTCGATCTTGTAGTCAACTCCGGAGAACACCAATTCCCTGTTAGCTCCTATAGTGTCTAGAAGTTCTTTAGGGATGAGAATGCGTCCGACCTTGCTGTCAGGTTCGACCACACGGCTGCCGCGCATGTATTCCCTCCAGAACATGGCGTGCTTCCTGTTGAAGAGATTGAGACTGGCCTTGACAGCTCTGCTCTGGCGCTCCCACTCCTCGAAAGGATACATCTCGAGGCAGGGGGAGTAGATGTCCTTCTTCACGACGAAACGCATGTCACTCCCTTCGGGCATGACATTCTTGAGCGGCGAGGGGAAGACAACCCTTCCCTTGTCGTCGATCTTCGCTGTGTATTCGCCTATGAATGAAAGCATCACTGTCCTTTCTGGCAAGTTAATCCAATTATTGCGGCTTCCCTGTGGAAATATCCTCCGAATGGGGAATCACCGTTAGGGTGCCGCTTTTTTCACGCTCACCACAAAGATAGAGATATTTTCCCATTTTGTTACACTCTTTTCCAAACTTTTCCACCAAAATATTTTCAACAAAGATTTGAACAGATGTTTAAATATCGGGGAGTGAACCGTTTGAGGTGTTTTACGGGGGTTTTGACGGCAACGGAGCATGAAAAAAGAGGCTGACCTTTCAACCTCTTTCTCGCTGACGGACTGCAGATTGCCGGTCCGTTATTTCCTCCGGAATGTCAAGGATTCGTGAAAAGGGACCATGCGCTTTCCGAGATGGGAATGTCGCCGGTCATAAGCATGACGACCCTGGCGAAAGGACGTATGACCAGGATTTCCTTGAGCATTGTGTTCTGGGGCATTTCCTGAAGGGCCTCAGGGGTCAGCGAGGACTGGTTTTCCACGTCGGAGAACATGAGATAGAGGTCATATTCTCCGGTGTTTTCATCAAAGACATTGATAAGATGCATGTAGCTCTCTTTGGCGGATGATTCCAAAGAATTGAGGAAACTGTCCCCTTCGGATCCCATGGGCACGTTGAGTATCCTTATCGCCGAGAATCTCTTCAGGTTCTTCTTCGCTTCCTTGTCTTTGGTGAGTGCGGCCATGAGTTTGATCCTTCCGGGACCAAGATTGACGAGATTGAAGCCCGCTTTGCCCTCGGTCGCATCAATCGCTGCGGCGACTGAATTCTGGGCTGGACAAGTGATGCTCACCCCCGTCAACAGGAGGATGAACAGAAGAAGACCGATTATTTTGTGGTTTGTCATGTTTTTGTTGATTAGATCATCGGGGCGAAAAGCCTCATCACTTTCTCGTATAGGACGCTGGTCCATGAGCGCTTTTCCCACTGCTCGAGATCGAGTTCTTCGCAAAGTTCCAGATCCTTGAAGAACACTTCTTTGCAAAGAGCTGCGGTTTCCTTGTCGTATATGAAGGAATTGATCTCGTAGTTTATGTCGAAACTCCTCGGGTCCAGATTGGATGAACCTACGATTGAGAGGTAATCGTCGCAAACCAAGGTCTTCGAATGGATGAACTGTCCTCCTCTTAGATAGATTTTGACACCGGCTTCAAGGACCTCTGTGTAATAGGACTTGTTGGCCGGTTTTATGAACCATGTGTCGACCCTTTGGGGCAGCATGAGCCTCACGTCAACTCCAGACAGGGCGGCGCTTTTGATAGCATTGAGAAGAGGCTCGGGCGGAATGAAATAAGGAGTCTGGATATAGACGTATTCCTTTGCGTTGTGAAGTATCCACTCGTAGCCCATTTGGGTGATGGGCCATTCGACATCCGGCTCATCAGGGACCATCTGCACAGTCTTTCCACTGAGGACTGGAAGGGGGGAGTCCAGACTGTCCACCTTGAAGGATACGTCCTGAGGGATTCCGGCCGGGGGAGTCGCGGCGGAAAGATCGGTAGCCCAGGGCTGGAAATACTCCTTGAACGGAAGGTCTATCTGCCCGTCAGCGGAAAGCCACGCATCCATGAAAATGTACTGGAGAGAAGCGACTGCAGGTCCTTCAACTCTCATGTGGGTGTCTCTCCAAAGCTCGAAGTATCTGTCCTTTATGTTCATGCCTCCGGTATAACCGATCTTGCCGTCGATCACTACGATCTTGCGATGGTCCCGGAAGTTCAGGGTCGTCACGAATTTCAGGAAATGCTTTCTCGGGTTAGTGAACTTCACCACCTCGATCCCGGCTTTCCTCATTTCGTTGTAGTATCTTTCCCTTATGGAGAAATTGGCCACATTCTCGTGGACGAAGCGTACCTTCACTCCTTGACGGGCTTTCTCCATCAGAGCTTCCTTGACCCTGTTGCTCCATTTGTCGTTCCCGAAAAGGTAGTACTCCATATGGATGTATTCCTTCGCATCGGTGATGTCCTTCATCAGGAGCTCGAACTTCCTCTTTCCGCAGGTTATTATCTCAACTGAGTTGTCCTGGGAAGGGGTAGGGAAATTGCGCTGGGAAAGAAGGCGGGCAAGGGGCCTGAATCGCTCCTCTATTCCCCGAATGCTCTTTTCCGAGAAAAGGAGCCTGTTGATTTCATGGGTGGTGCCTTCAGTGAACACATCGCGATAATGGCGATGCTTCCTGTAGAAATACCAATGGTGCCGGTAATTCACCCCGAGACACAGATACAGAATGATTCCGATGATGGGAAGAACCGCGATAATGAGCATCCATGAGATCTTCTTGCTGGAGTCCACATTGTCCGTCAGTATGACGAGCATCACTCCGGCGAGAAGAAGACCGAACAGTATGGAGAGAAGGATACTCATGCGATATGGGATCTATCGGGATGAAAGACTTCTTCCGACTGCGTCCTTCCATCCTTCTTTCAGCTTTGAAACTTCAGAGGACGGCATTTCAGGGGAGAAGACCCTGTCGGCTTTCCATTGGGAACGTATTTCACTGATGCTGTCCCAGAATCCTACGGCCAGGCCGGCGAGATAGCAAGCCCCAAGGGCTGTAGTCTCTGTGATCACCGGGCGTATGACGTCCGTACCGAGCATGTCGGACTGGAACTGCATGAGGAGGTTGTCGTTTGAAGCGCCTCCATCTACCTTCAGCTCCTTGATCTTGATGCCCGCGTCTTTTTCCATAGCTCCGACTATGTCCATGGTCTGGAATGCTATCCCTTCAAGAGCCGCCCTTGCTATATGAGCTGAAGTGGTTCCGCGTGTTATGCCATATATGCAACCTCTGGCGTCAGGGTCCCAATGAGGTGCTCCGAGTCCGGTGAGGGCGGGAACGAAGTACACTCCTCCGTTGTCTTTCGCTTTCTGGGCCAGAGGCTCAACCTCTGAAGAGGACCTTATCACTCCAAGTCCGTCCCTTAGCCATTGCACAACGCTGCCTCCTACGAAAATGCTGCCTTCAAGGGCGTAATTGACTGTCTTCCCGATCTTCCAAGCGACTGTCGAAAGCAGGTTGTTCTTTGACTGTATAGGGGAGTCGCCGGTGTTCATGAGCAGGAAACATCCTGTGCCATAAGTGTTCTTGACGGAACCTGCCTCGGTGCACATCTGACCGAATAGAGCGGACTGCTGATCACCCGCTATTCCTGCAATAGGTATCCGGTATCCGAGAAGGGAAGAGGTCGAAGTGTAGCCGTAAACCTCGCTTGAAGAACATACTTTGGGCAGCATGGATTCCGGAATCCCGAAAAGTTTCAGAAGGTCCTTGTCCCATTTGAGGGTGTGAATGTTGAAAAGCATCGTCCTGGAAGCGTTGCTCACGTCCGTGACATGCTTTTTCCCTTTGGTGAGGTTCCAGACGAGGAAGGAGTCAATGGTGCCGAAGCGCAGCTCTCCGCGTTCAGCCCTTTTTCTTGCTCCGCTCACATTGTCGAGTATCCACTTGACCTTTGTGGCACTGAAATAAGGGTCAACGACGAGTCCGGTCTTTTCCCTTATCATTTTATCGGCTCCGTCCTTTATGAGCTGCTCACAATAGGGAGCAGTCCTCCTGTCCTGCCATACGATGGCGTTGTATACAGGTTCTCCGGTTTCGGCGTCCCAAACGACAGTGGTCTCCCTCTGGTTGGTGATACCGATGGCGGCTATCTGGGTGGGACGGATCCCCAAAGAGGTGATGGCCTCGGCAACAACTGAGGCTTCAGAGGACCAGATGTCCCTGGGGTCGTGTTCAACCCAGCCTTCTTTCGGGAAATGCTGTCGGAATTCTTTCTGGGCCAGGCTCTTTATACGGCCTTCGTGGTCGAATATCAGAGCTCTGGAGGAACTTGTTCCCTGATCGATGGAGAGAATGAACTTTTCCATGGGACGGATACTGGCTGATTATTTGTCAGGCCTGTTGAGGAACCAACTCACACAAAAGGGTGGCGGAAGTACAGGAGAGAACTTTCACGAATACGTAGTCGCCCGTTTTGTGTACCTTGTCGGGGAAGACGCACATCTTGTTGTTCGAGGCTCTTCCGCAGAGTTCTTCGGGATTCCTCTTGGAGGGACCTTCAATGAGAACCTTATGGATGCGGCCGATTTCCCTTTGGTTGCTTTCCAGGCTCAATTCGTTCTGCAGGGCGATGATTTCATTGAGGCGGCGGGTTTTCACCTCGGGAGGAACATCATCGGGATAATTCCTGGCGGCGAGGGTGCCGGGCCTCTCAGAATACTGGAACATGAAGGCATAGTCGTAACCGACCTCCCTCATTATGCTGAGGGTGTCCTGATGATCCTCCTCGGTCTCCGAGCAGAATCCTGCGATGATATCGGTCGTTATGCCGCAGTCGGGCATGACGCTCCTTATCTTTTCAACTCTTGAAAGGTACCATTCCCTGGTGTAGCGCCTTCTCATCTTCTCGAGCATGCGGTCACTTCCGGACTGTACGGGGAAATGGATATTCTCACAGATGTTTTCGTACTTGCCCATCGTCTCGATGACATCGTCGCTGATGTCCTTCGGGTGGGAAGTGGAGAACCTTACCCTGAGATCCGGGCTGATTCTGGCCACCATCTCAAGAAGGCGGGCGAAAGTGACGTCCCCTTCAGGGTCTTTCCATATGTACGAATCTACGTTCTGGCCAAGAAGGGTGACTTCCTTGTATCCTTGTACGAACAGGTCGCAGGCTTCACGGATAATGGTCTTGGGGTCACGGCTCCTTTCGGCTCCTCTTGTGTAAGGCACCACGCAATAAGAGCATACGTTGTTGCATCCCCTCATGATGGAGATGAAAGCTGACACTCCGTTCTTGTCGATCCTTACAGGAGTTATGTCACCGTAAGTCTCCTCGTGGGAGAGCATCACGTTTATGGCCGGATGGTCCGGTGTTATGCTTTTCAGAAGGTCAGGCAGTGTCCTGTATGAATCCGGGCCGGCGACCAGATCCACCTTGTGGGAGTCAAGAAGCTGTTCTTTGAGCCTTTCTGCCATGCACCCTACTATTCCGACAATGGTGCCAGGACGGCGCTTACGTTCAGCGGCGAACAGCTCGATCCTTCCCCATATCCTCTGTTCAGCATTGTCTCTGACTGAGCAAGTGTTGGCCATGATGACATCCGCCTCGCCCATCTGCTCTGTCCTCTGATATCCTGCCTTTGCCAGAATGGCGAAAATGACCTCAGTGTCATTCACATTCATCTGGCATCCGTATGTTTCTATGTAAACTTTTTTCATCTGAATCCGTTATTCGGGAGGTGCACTGGAAATGCCCCAGTCCAATCCTTTCGGTTTTTTGGCACGTACATTGCGTTTCCCTTCCCGACAAAGATAGGGATTTTTCCGGCGATTATTTGAAAATTGACTATCTTTGCATAAATCTGCCACCTTGCGCAGTAACATGTCAGATGTATGAAAAGAACGGTTGATATCCTCAGAAGGTCGGTGATCGCGGCAACATTGGCGGCGGTCATTCTCCTCCTCCCTTCATCTTGCTCAAGGATCAAGGATATCCGTATCCTTTCGTGCGCCGTGGAGTCTATTTCCCCGATCGGGCTCCATGGATTGAACGCTGAACTCGCGGTCCAGGTCCAGAACCCCGCCATGCAGTTCACCTTGACCGATATTCAAGGAATACTGTATTACAAAGGGAAACCTTTCGTCACATACGAGGCGGACCCTATCCAGGTGACAGCGCGTTCGGTGGCCGTCTATCCTCTTCCTTGCCAGGCGAATCTGGCGTCGGGAGTCAGACTGATGGATCTTATTTCGCTCATGCGTGATTATGATCTGGAGGATTTCGTGACGGACGTGTCGGCAAAGGTGCATTTGCGTTCGGGGCTAACTAAAACGCTCAAGTTCAAGGAGATTCCAGTAAAGGATCTTATGGAATAGAGCATTTGAACAAACAGGTCATGAAACTGAACAGATTGATCCATATCGGCATTGTCGCTGTGACTTCGGCTCTGTTGCTTTCTCCCCTCCAGATGAGGGCGCAGAGCAATCAGAACGGCCAGACAAAGGACAGTGTCGTGGTAAGAAGGGCGGCAGCCATGGACTCCACCCTTTCCGGAAAGTCCATTTTCAACATGCTTCCTTCCAAGTCCAAGGGAGGCAGTGCTGATGTCACCATACACCAGTCTTCCGCCATTCAGAAGGCCATGTCGACACATATCTCATCCAACTCCAGCAGGACGATGTCCGGCTACAGGGTGAGGATATATTTCGACAACCAGCAGAACTCGAGGGCGGTGTCTGAAAGCACAATGAGACGTTTCGAGACATTGTATCCCGGAATAGCCGCTTACCGCAATTATCAGGCTCCTTTCTTCAAGGTCACTGTCGGTGACTTCAGGACAAAGTCCGAAGCTATGGAACTGCTTCATGCCATAAAAGGAACGTTCCCCACGGCTTTCGTGACCAAAGAGAACATAAATTACCCTGTCATCGACCGTTACCACTCTTATGTGGTTGATACAGTCAAGGTCGTAAGGAACAGATAACAACCTATGATCAAGCAGGAACAGACATTACGCCAGCAGCAGAAGCTTTCGCCTCTACAGATCCTTACCATCAAGCTGATCGAACTTCCGGCACAGGAACTCGAAATGCGTATCAAGAAGGAGATAGAGGAGAATCCGGTGCTTGACGATTCGCCTTCAGAGAGGGAAGATGACCCCGAAGGCGCTCCTCGTGATGTTTCCCTGTCGGAAATCAAGGACGACGATTCCACTCCCTCTTATATGTATAAGGTGAACAATTACGGGAAGGATGAGAAACCCCGTTATGACACCTTCGCAGTAAGACAGAGCTTCACCCAGAGCCTTATGGAACAATTGGGCTTCCGTAACCTGGATGAACATCAGTATAAAGTAGCCGCCTTCATTGTCGGAAGCCTTGACAGCGCAGGCTATCTTCGCAGGGATCTTGAAAGCCTTGTGGATGACATTGAGTTCCGAGCAGGACTGAAGACGGATGTGGAGGAAGTGGAGAAGATGCTCTCCATCATACAGGAATTCGAGCCCACAGGCGTCGGCGCGCGCAGCGTCCGGGAATGTCTTCTCATCCAGTTGAGAGCGCTCAACCAGACGGACGACGTCAAGAACGCCATTACCATACTTGAGGATTATTTCGATGAGTTCTCGAACAAGCACTATGAGAGGATAATGTCCAGGATGGGCTTGTCTGAGGATGAGATGAAAAGAGCCAGGAAAAAGATCGTTTCCCTGAATCCTCTTCCCGGTGGACAGGTCGACGACTCTTACGATGACCAGGCTCAGCAGATTGTGCCGGACTTCCAGCTCGAATATGACGGAAGTGAATTCAATCTCACGATGCCGAGGTACTCTATCCCTGAGATCCACGTCAACAAGAAGTATGCGGAGATGCTCCAGCAGGCCGCTTCCTCTTCAACAAGGGAAAAGAATGAGGCTGTGACTTTCATAAAGAGCAAGATGGATTCCGCGAAGTGGTTCGTGGAAGCCGTCAAGCAGAGGCACAACACCTTGTACAATACGATGAAGGCCATCCTGGATTATCAGCACGATTATTTCATCGACGGTGATGAGGCCAACCTGAAGCCTATGGTCCTCAAGGACATCGCTGAACGTACGGGATTCGATATCTCGACTATCTCAAGGGTGGTGAACAGCAAGTGGATAGAGACGCATTTCGGAATCTTCCCTCTGAAGAACTTCTTCTCAGAAGGTCTTGAGAACATGGATGGAGTTGAAGTGTCCACCAAGGAACTCAAGAAAGTCCTCAAGGAACTTGTCGATGCTGAAGACAAGCGCAAGCCCCTTACTGATGACCAGCTTGTGACCCTCATGAATGAAAGGGGATACAAGGTCGCCAGAAGGACTATCGCCAAATACAGGGATCAGCTCCATATCGACAAGGCGAGACTGCGTAAAGAAATTTAGCCTTCGCCTTTGAAACTGAAAAACGCCTGCTCGGATAATCTGAGCGGGCGTTTGAATTTTCCTGTCAGCCGGAAGGACTACAGCTTCTCTCCGTAAGCGAGGTCACCTGCGTCTCCAAGTCCGGGGACTATGTATGACTGGCTTGTAAGCTCCTCATCAAGGGCTGCTGTCCAAAGAGTCACCTTGTCCATCGGCAGATGCTTCTGGAGGTACTCGACCGCGAATACGCTTGCGATAGGGCATACAAGGTGCGTGTGGGCAGGCTCTCCGTCCTCTATGAGTTTGCTGTAAGTGACTTCTATAGAAGCACCGGTAGCAAGCATGGTGTCAGCAAGGATGAGCGTCTTTCCGGTGAGGTCAGGGGCGGTGCAGTATTCGATATTGATATGGAAATCGTCCCCCCTGTCGTACTTGCGGTAAGCGGCCACGAAAGCGCTTTCTGCGTCATCGAAGAAATCCAGGATTCCCTGGTGGAGAGGAAGACCCGCACGGAGGATCGTGGCGACAACGAGCTTGTTGTCTGCAGTGGGGACGGACGCTATTCCAAGCGGTGTCATGATTTCCTTCTGGGAATAATCAAGTACCTTGCTCAATTCATAAGCGAAGATGTTGCCGACCCTGCGGAGATTAGTGCGGAAACGCATCTTCTCCTTCTGGACGGTCTTGTCACGCATCTGGGCGATGAAGTTGTTGAGAACGGTGTTTTTCTCTCCGAGGTTGATGACTTTCATATCCGAATACTGTTTTTGCTATCCGAAAAACAAAAGTAACCAATTCCCTTGATTTTCCCAAGGGAAATCCGATTCTTGCCCCAAAGGTTCCCACCATTTCAGTTCGCTGGATTGTCTCCGTCCTCTGATGAAACCATTTCGTCGGCGAAACTGAAATACGCCCCGTTGCAGATGACAACGTGGTCAACAAGCGTGATGCCTACACTCCGTAAAAGCTTTGACAGCTTTCTGGTCTTCTCAATGTCCTCAGCACTCGGTCTTGGGTTTCCGCTCGGATGGTTGTGCACTACAATCACTCCTGCGGCGTTTTTCTCCAAACTGATCTGGACTATCCTCCGTTCATTTATGAGGGTGGCGTTCGAACTGCCTTTGGATACCCTTTCGCGGAACAGAAGAGTTTTGGAGGGATCCACCCCGATCGCCCAGCACTCTTCCTCGGTCTTTCCCAAAAGGAAAGGCCGCATCATCTGGAATACGGTCCGTGAATCTTTTATTTGGGGGTTATTGGCGAACCCTTCCAAAGAGAATCTTCTTCCCAGTTCGAAAGCGGCTGCCACTGTGATGGCCTTTGACTTGCCGATCCCGTTCACTGATGAAATCATTCTTCCTATTGAAAGGGTGGATAGCGAAATGAGCCTCCCGCCGGAAAGGCCTAACAACTCTCTTGCGAGATCAATGGCGTTCTGCTCTCCAGAACCGGTGCGGAGGAGGATCGCCAGCAGTTCAGCGTTGGAAAGGGATGATGCCCCGGAGTGGATCATCTTTTCCCTCGGACGTTCGTCCGGGGACAGGTCCTTTATTTTCATGGAACAAAAAATGAAGGTTATTTTCAAAAATGGAACGGGGCATGCTTGCCGAAAGGCGTATCCCGTGAGACGGAACAAAAATACTGAATTTCCCCCAAAAGGATATCTCTGCCGACAAGTTTTTTTTGACACTTCCGGTGGGTGAAAGGATGGAACAGATACAAAACAAACAGGCACCTGACCAGCAAACCAATTTAGTCAAATGCCTGTTCTGAATTTTCTGGCAATTCAGTGCCACCTTTTATTTATTTCAAACTAATTCAGTTTGTGAAGGTGCTTCACAGCGCCTTTTTTACAATAGCAAAGGTACGGCGATAATCCTACGCCACCAACTTTTTTCCTCTCTAAAAACTCTCAAACCATCAAAAATGCATACTGATTATCAATGAGTTACGAATCAATAATCTTTCAAAAAACTCTCAACTTTGTAACTACTTGATAAACAGTGTTTTATATAACTTGTTAAAAATCAACCACTTGGCTATTTTTACGAAAAAGGAGCCCCGTAATAAACGGAACTCCATAAAAGACGGGGGAGAGGTGATGGGCTTACTCTACGAAAGCCACGATTTCACCCTTGACCACGTTTTCACCCTGCTTTCCGGTTACAGCTACGATCCTTCCGTCACGAGCAGGAACGATCTCCTCGAGACCGTAGAAGGTCTGTACATAACCGCAAGGCTTTCCGGCCTCGACCTTGGTTCCGGCGATAGGTTCCTTGGAGTCATCGATGGCGTCGACCTCCCAGAGGAGTTTACCCTTGGCGGGAGCCTGGACGGGAACTGCCTTAGGATACTTGGCTGCATATTCCTCTGCACTGAACTTGGGCATTTCGACAACAGGACGTGTGACGACGATAGGAGCGCCGGCCTTTTTCCTGAAGTCCTCAAGTTCGGCGTTGAAGCGCTGCTTTGCGATTCCGCTCTTGTAGTCCCTGTACTGCCTTTCGTGCATTGCGAACTCGAAGAGCTCTTCTTCGTCCTGTCCTACATCCCAACCTTCTTCCTTCATCATCTGACGGAACTTAGGGAGCTCGTCAGGATAGTTGTCCTGAGGGTTGCCTGTGCTGAATTCGAGACCCTTCTCTTTTGCGAGAGCCACAATCTCCGGAGCGAGTTCTCCAGGAAGTTTTCCCATGTTGCCGAGGATCATTCCCCATGTGTCCTTGTCAATGGTGGTCCACCTGGGCTTGTCGTTCAGCATATTGAACAGGTTCATAAGGGCGGTATTCTTCACGTACTGGCTGAAAGGAGTGACCAGCGGAGGATATCCGAGTCTTGGCCATACGTACTCAACCTCTTCGAAGAGCTTGACCATGAGGGTGTCAAGGCTCATCTCCGGACGGCCATGAGCCCTTTGGGCCGCGTTGATAGCGCCCTGGAATCCCTTGAGGTCCGCCATCATTGAACCCATCATTCCGCCAGGGAGACCGCATCCGACGAGGAGGGAAGTCATCTGAGCGTTTGAAGGGTTGATCCAGTATCCGAGGAAGTCGTCAATGAACTTCTGGGTAAGTCTTCTGACCTCCATGTAAGCATCCATGTTCAGATCCTTGACGAGGAATCCGTCCTCCTTTAGCATTTCACGGATGGTGATCACGTCGGGATGGACCTTTCCCCAGGAGAGGGGCTCGACCGCAACGTCAAGATAGTCCGCTCCGGCCCTTGCGACCTCAAGCATCGATGCAGGAGAGAAACCGGGGCCGCTATGTCCGTGGTACTGGACTTTGATGTGAGGGTATTTGGTCTTGATCTGTTTTACGATCTGTCCAAGAACGTTGGGACGGCCGATACCTGCCATATCCTTCAAGCAGATCTCATCGGCTCCGTATTCGACCACTTTGTCCACGATGTCCATATAGTAAGCTACAGTATGGACGGGGGAGTGGGTGATTGAAAGGGCGACCTGGGAAATCATTCCTCCCTTCTTAGCTCCGATGACGGAACCTTTGAGGTTGCGGTGGTCATTCAGTCCGCAGAATGATCTTGCTATGTCAGTACCCTGGATTTTCTTGACCTTGAACATGAGTTCCCTGACATCGTTCGGGACGGGGTTCATTCTGAGGGCGTTAAGACCTCTCTCGAGCATATGGGTTTCGATGCCGGCCTTGTGGAAAGGAGCTGTCCATTTACGGACGGCGATGTTGGGGTTTTCACCGAAGAGCAGGTTCACCTGCTCGAAAGCTCCACCATTTGTCTCGACCCTGTCGAAACAACCCATGTCGATGATAGCGGGTGCTACCTCAACAAGTTGGTCAACCCTTGGGACGTATTTGCCTGAGGACTGCCACATGTCCCTGTAAACGAGGGAGAATTTTACTTCACGTTTCATATGTTGCTGTATGTTTTTCGTAGAAATGCGGAAAGCACTTATTCCTACAAATATACTTATAATTATTGGTAAAACCCGACATAGGGGCGCTTAATATGCGATTTTGAAGATTTTTTTATCTGAACCCTTGTGATAAACAGGAAAAGTAGTAACTTTGCATTCCCAACATGGTGAGTGTAGTTCAGTTGGTAGAGCATCGGATTGTGGTTCCGAGTGTCGTGGGTTCGAGCCCCATCACTCACCCCAAAAGAAAAGAGAGCGGAAAAATCGCTCTCTTTTTTCGTTTTTGTCCGGACTGATGATGCTCCTTATCGTTTGGGACGTTGTGGCTGTGGAGGCGGGGGAGGAGGACCGTTTTTCTTCAGTGCCGCTTTTTCCATTCCGCTCTTGACCAATCCTCCTACGGGAAGGGTGATGAATACCTTGTCCCCGACCCTGACCTTCGGGTTTATGATAGGAGCGACCTCCCAGCGGTTGGTGAAAGGATCAAAATATCTCTGCGCCCCCATTTCAATGCCGAATCTGTCCCCAGTAAGATCGAGATATCCACCATAGCGTGAAGTGTTGACAGAAGGATATGAGGCCATCGAGAAAAACGGCTGAGTGTTGTAGAACTGTCCGAAAAGGACAATGCTCGCATAATCGGAAAAAGCATATACCAGCCGTCCTCCGACTCCGAACTGGTTGGTGCTTGTGATACCAGGGACAAAAGGACCTCCGGGACTGACATAGTTGTTTGCGGAGACGGTCGCCGTAATTGAGACTTGTCCGAAGGAGCGGCTGACCCCAAGAGTGGCATTCCGGTTCGTCAGTAAAAATGGATAATCATTATAGCCGCCGCTTCCGAAAAAGTCGAATCCGTTCCAGGAAGCTATGACACCGGACCTCGATACCGGTTTTAACGGTCCACTTATATTTTCAGACAATATCCGTCGAATGGACAAGCTGTCCGTAGCTATGGTGCCGTCAGGGGCGTAGATGATTGAACTTCTTTCTCCAGCCTTGTTTTCAAGTTTGCTCCCGGATGTCATCACTTCGATCTTGTTCTGTTGCACACCACCTCGCCATGCTTCTTGTGAAAACATGGAGATGCTCAGCAACATGAGCGCTATGACAGAGAGAGCCCTTCTTGTCATCATTGAAGAATTCAGTTGATTTGCAGCAAATATTATTCCGTCTTTGACAGGTTTTTGTACTGCTTGTACCGAAATAAAGGCTGTTGGTTAAGGCAAATCAATTTTTCTGTTTTTCTTCATATGCGTCTTATTGATTTTTGTTTATATATTTGTAAGTATCATAAACCTCAATCCTCCAACGCCATGCTTTACACTTATCTCAAAGACATCAAAGATCTTAAGGAAAGAAAACGCACCATTGAAGGTCTGACCAGGTTGCGTGGCCAACTAGACGCGGAGATCCCCAAGAAAACCGCTGAACGCACTCTACTACTGGCGACATGGAACATCCGTCAGTTCACTGACAACCGCAAACAGGAGAGTTACCTCTATATTGCGGAGATTCTGAGCCGTTTCGATCTGATTGCTGTCCAGGAAGTCAAGGATACGATGAAAGGATTGGAGAAAGTGAAGAGCATCCTTGGCAAGAATTGGGCTTACATAGCTACTGACGTTTCAGAAGAGTCTGGTGGCAATTCAGAGCGCATAGCGTTCTTGTACGACACCAACAAGGTCAGCTTCAAAAATATCGCTGGAGAGATTGTCCTTCCTAATACTGCGTTGATCCAGGGAATGCAGTTCGCAAGGACTCCGTTCTGTGTCGCTTTCCAGGCAGGATGGTTCAAATTCTACTTGACGACTGTGCATATCTTCTATGGTACTGGTTCAGAAGAAGAATACGAGAGAAGGGAGAAGGAAATATCTGCAATCGGAACCTTCTTGTCACGTAGAGCAAAGAAAGAAGACACCAGCTATATCATTCTTGGAGACTTCAATATCCCTGATGTCGGTGACAGGTACATGAATGCTTTGGAAAATAGCGGATTCTTCATCCCCCAGGATATCAAAGAGCATCCCACGAACTTCGGAAAGGAAGTCAGGCACTATGATCAGATAGCTTTCAATCTCCATCTTGAAGAAGGTGTAGAGATCCTCAAAAAAGATGTCAAGCATTCAGGGGCTTTCGACTTCACGCAATCGGTCTACAGGGATGAGGATTACAAGGAATATATCGATGTCATGCCTGAGAAGGATCTGAAAGAAAAGGATCCTGTGACCGGTAAGAAGAAGACAGAAAAGAGGAACGGATCCGCTGCCAAGACATACTTCCACAGCACTTACAGGATCGGGCAGATGTCAGACCATATGCCTCTTTGGGTGGAGCTGAATGTCGATTTCAGCGAAAAGTACATCGAAAAGCAGATGGAATTTGTCCTGAGCAAAGAAGCGGAGGCTGCCAAAAAATAGCTCTGCTGACGCAGATAATTGATACGAACCCCGGAAGTCATTCGGCTTTCGGGGTTCATTGGTCCTTTATTTGATTTATTTGGTTCCGAAGATCCTGTCTCCTGCATCTCCCAGACCGGGAACGATGTATGCGTTTTCATTCAGGTGGTCATCGACGGCGGCGACGTAAATGTCCACGTCGGGATGCTCTTCCTGGACTTTCTTGATGCCTTCAGGAACACCTACAAGGCACATAAGCCTGATGTTGGTGCAACCTTTGGCTTTCAGCATCGTCAGAGCGTCGCATGCGCTTCCTCCGGTAGCAAGCATAGGGTCAGTCACGATGACGAGTCTTTCCTGGATGTCCTCGGGAAGTTTGCAGTAATACTCCACAGGCTGGTGGGTTTCCTCATCACGGTAGAGTCCGATGTGACCTACTTTGGCGACGGGGACAAGGGTCTGAAGTCCTTCTACCATTCCCAATCCTGCCCTCAGGATAGGCACTATGGCGAGTTTCCTGCCCGGGACTTTCTTAGCCACCATGGGGCAGATGGGAGTCTCGATCTGGATGTCGTCAAGAGGAAGATCGTGGGTGATCTCATATCCCATCAGAAGAGAAATCTCCTTAAGAAGTTCCCTGAAATCTTTAGAACCTGTGTTCTTGTCCCTCATTAGGGTCAACTTGTGCTGGATCATCGGATGTCCGACAATATGCAATACGCTCATGATTAGTGTGTTTTGTGTTATTTACGGGACGAGTGCCCTTTTGCGGTCCTAAAGATAGGAATATTTCCGGACTTGGAGGAAATTTTCAGCGCTTATTTGGTGAGGTACCCTGTCATGGAGCGTGTATAGGTGTCCGACGTGATGACCCCTTCAGATGTTGAGACATACCAGGTGTATTTCACCTTCATGGGGATAACGTCTTTTCCTTCCGGAAGGAATCCGGTGATAGGGAAGGACGCGTATGCGGTTCCGATGGCATAATTCGCGCCTTCAGTGACGTTCCCCTCGTCGATCATCTTCTTGGTGGGATAGCATTCCCCATACCCGTTGTGAAGAAGTTTGAAATGAAGCGTGTCGGTGTTGTTCTCTTCCTTGTCATAAAGGAGGTTCAGAAGATGGCTTTTCGTGGAACCCTCAAGGAAGGTGATCCTGGTCTCCATATTGAGGTAACCGGCGCTTATCCATGCATTCTTTATAAGTACAGGATCGTCGCCTAGTTCGGAAAGATCCTCAACCTCGTCTGACTTCAGGCAATCTTTCTTTAGCACTTTGGACATCTGGTTGATTCTGACTTCATACTCCGTGGGCGAAACTTTCTTCAGAATGTCACAAAGAATTATTGCGCGGTCCATGCTTTCAAGTTGCCCGTCGCATTTCTGCTCGACAGGAATGTAAGTGAACCCCGCGTCACTTATGAACTTGCCGTTCACTATGTCTCCCATCGCAAGGTCATTGTACAGGATGGTCCTGTCCTCGCTGCAGGATACGGCGCCTAGGAAAGCCGCCGCAAGCACTATCGTAAGAAAGAAAACAGTTTTAGAGAATCTCATTTCAATTCTTCTTGACAGTTTTAGATTTTGAGGGATGACAGAGTATCTGGACATCGATTCCGTCAACTTTGAATCCCCTGAATCTGCGTTTACCGAGTTTCGATTGGATCAAGTCCATGATCTCATCGTCCATTATGTCACGATAGGTGTTGTTCACCGTATCATACAGGTGGATATGGGCCCCGGGTGTGACATCGAAGTACATCTTGCTGTTGGAACTCATGCGGTGATGATACACTCCCAGCAAGGCCAGTTGCGAAAGTATGTTGTAAACCGAAGCCACAGTGACACTTGTCCTTCCTGTCGATGAGATATGGTCGGTGACCATGTCGGCGGAAGCGTGTCCCAGTTCCAGCATGGCTTCATGAACGGCTATCCTCTGCGGGGTAGCCTTGAGACCGTGTCTCTTGAGGATGGTGCGGAACTCATCCAGTGAGGGCGCTTTCTGATTTTGGGTTACCATAGGGGTGTCGCCAATTTTGAATTATTCCAAACAATCGCAAATATAGAAAAAATCAGCATTTTATTACTAACTTTGCACTCTTGTTGAACAATTTGGAACATGTTCCGTGTCTTTTCCCTTCAGAGGGGGAATCATCCCGGGAACAACCATACAAAATCTTTTCTTCGATGGAAAATACAAGATGCCTGATAATCGGTTCCGGTCCTGCCGGCTACACCGCTGCCATCTACGCCGGCAGAGCTGACATTGCCCCCATCCTCTACGAGGGTATGGAACCCGGAGGCCAGCTGACCACAACGACAGTAGTGGAGAACTATCCGGGATTCGCCGAAGGTATCGACGCAAATGTCCTTATGGACACGATAGGCAAGCAGGCCAAAAGATTCGGTGCTGACATAAGGCGCGGCAAGATCGCAAAGATTGACCTATCCTCACGTCCTTTCCATGCAGTGGATGACAAGGGGAACGAGATCCTGGCCCAGACTGTCATAATCGCAACCGGCGCCACCGCAAAGTACCTCGGTCTGCCTTCAGAGCAGAAGTTCCGTGGTCTGGGAGTGTCTGCCTGTGCAACATGTGACGGATTCTTCTACAGGAAGAGGGATGTCGCGGTAGTTGGAGGAGGAGATACTGCATGCGAAGAGGCCACTTATCTTGCAGGCCTTTGCAAGAAGGTCTACATGATCGTAAGGCGTGACGTGTTCAGGGCATCCGCGGCGATGCAGGAGAAGGTCCGCAACACGCCCAATATCGAGATCCTTTGGAACTGCAATACCCAGGAAGTCCTCGGCGATGAAAACGGAGTGACCGGTGTCCGTCTTCTCAGAAAAGATGGTAAGGTTTTTGATATTAAGGTTGACGGATTTTTCCTGGCTATAGGACATCACCCGAATTCCGATCTCTTCAAAGAGTGGGTAGATACTGATGAAAACGGTTATATAATCACCGGAAAGGATTCAAGGACGAATGTCGAGGGTGTCTTCGCAGCCGGTGATGTGCAGGATCCCCATTACCGTCAGGCCATAACCGCAGCCGGAAGCGGCTGCCGCGCGGCTTTGGATGTGGAAAGGTTCCTTGTGGCAAACAATTTATAGTTTTAGAGCATACGAAATGCGTTCATTTTCAAGGATAGCTTCAGCAGTCGTCTTCGCCCTCGTGGCGTTGGCTTCCTGCAAGTCTCAGTATGAGCTGCTCCTCCAGAGCAACGACGTAGAGCCCAAGTACAAGGCTGCGTTCGATTATTTCCAGCAGGGCAAGTACCAGAAAGCGGCCGGGATGTTCGAGTCCCTGTCTCTTTACACGGGCGGAACTCCCCAGGAAGATACTGTGCAGTATTACTGGGGACTGAGCAATTACCGTTTCAGGGACTACTATACGGCTGAGGCCAATTTCACCAAGTTCATGGAGAGCTTCCCCGGAAGTCCTTTTTATCTGGACGTTGTTTTCCTGAGGATAGACTGTCTGTATCGTCAGACATTGAGGTATGAACTTGACCAGGCTCCCACATACACCTGCATCAATGCCATCAATGAGTATCTTGCCGAGTATCCCAACACTGACCGCCGCAGCGATTGCCAGGCTATCATAAAGGAACTCTCGGACAGACTTGACAAGAAGGATTTCGAGAATGCGAAACTTTATTACAAGATGGAAGACTATCAGGCTTCCAGGGTGGCGTTCAAGAATATTCTGAAGGATGATCCTGAAAACATCTACAGGGAAGACATCCTCTACTACATAGCCCTTTCTTCATACAAGTACGCGAACCTCAGTATCCCCGAGAAACAGAGGGAAAGGTATCTGGTATTCATGGATGACTATCTGAACTTCGTCAGTGAGGTCCCCGAGTCCCCTTATGCAAGAGAGCTCGCCCATCTGTATGTGAAAGCTCAGAAGGCTGTCGGCAACTACACCGGGATTGAGGAGGATGCTGAAATTGATGAGCGCGTATTTGACAAGGACCGCAAGAGCATAGAGAAAGCTACACGTAAGGAGCAGATCCAGCAGCTCAAGGCCCAGAAGGCTCTTGACAAGGCCGCACGCAAGGAAATGAAGGCTGCCAGCATGGAAGCCAGAAAGAATGCCAAGGCGGAAACCAAAGCCGAAAAGGGTAAATAGAACAACATATTGTCCGGAACAAAAACTTTTGAAACCTTCCCGGATGCCGGGGCGTAATTAAGTATGGAGGCGTGATGTCTCCGTTACGGACAAAACAGAATAAACAAGACAATGGACAAGAAGAAAGTTCCTACGAACACTATTACAAGGGACGTGAAGTACCTTGCAGAGCCTACAGGCAATATTTACGAATCAGTGGTGATCCTCTACAAGAGGGCCAACCAGATAGCACTCCAGGAGAAGAAGGAACTCAACAAGAAGCTTGAGGACTTCAAGAATGACCGCGACACCATGGACGAGGTCTTCGAGAACAGGGAGCAGATCGAAATCTCCAAGTTCTACGAGCGTCAGCCCAAGCCCGCGCTTGTGGCTATCGAGGAATTCAAGGAAGGAGAACTCGATTACCGTACCGCCAAGCACGACTCCGCGGAGTAGTCCAAGATCTATACACCTTCACGGGATATGCTTGAATCCCTTCAGGTAAGGAATTACGTGCTGATGGACTCGCTGGATACAGTTTTTCCGGCGGGTCTTGGCATTATTACCGGGCAGACTGGAGCAGGAAAGTCCATTCTGCTGGGTGCCCTGTCCCTTGCCTTGGGTTCCAAGGCTGACCCTTCGATGATAGGTGAAGCCGCTGACAACTGCATGGTGGAGGCGGTATTCGACATGGAAGGGAACTCTTCCCTTGAGGAAATCTTTGATGAGAATGACCTGCCTTGGAACGGAGGGTCGATTACGGTGAGAAGAGTCATCGCGAAGTCCGGAAGGTCGCGTGGATTCATAAACGATGAACCCGCATCGGTGCAGATACTTTCCCGTATCTCATCCTATCTTATAGATATCCATTCCCAGCACGAGACCCTGCTTCTGAAGGACAAGGACTACCAGCTGAGGATGCTGGACCTTTTTGCGGGCAATGCCAATCTGCTTTCGGAGTGCCGTTCGACTTATTCCTCCTTGCAGGAGGCCAAGAAGGAACTCTCCGCCCTGACTGCCCGGCTTCAGCATCTCGCAATGGAGAAGGACTATACCGAAGCCCGTTTCAATGAACTTGACAAGGCGGCGCTGAAGGACGGTGAATTGGAAGAGTTGGAGGCCGAGCATGCCCAGTTGTCCAATGCCGAAGAGATCAAAGAAAACCTTTACGGTGCATCAGAGATATTCGGTGGCGATGACCAGAGGTCTTCCATGGACTCCATGCTCAAGGAAGCGGGGAAGCTCCTCTCCCGTGCGGGAAAGTATGTCCCTTCCGCCCTCACCCTTTCTGAGAGGATCGATTCTTTGCGATACGAACTTGAGGACATTTCCTCCGAAACGGACGCTCTGCAGGAAGGTATTGAAGTTTCCGCGGAAAGGCTCGAGGCGGTAGAACAGAGGATGTCATTGATATATGACCTTCTCAAAAAACATGGATGCAGGACCGTCCAGGAACTCATATCAATAAAGGACGCTCTCGGTGAGACCCTTTTCGATTCGTCATCCCTTGAACAGAAAAGGAAGGAACTTCAGGACAGCATAGAATCCCTTACGAACAAGTTCTCGGAGATTTCTTCGAAGCTGCACTCCTCCAGGGTCAAGGCCGCAGCCCCTTTCGGCAAGAACATAGAGTCCGATATCCGTTCTCTTGAACTTGACAAGGCTGTCTTCGATGTGCAGTTGCTGCCGTCCGCTCCTTCGTACACCGGAACGGATACCGTGCTGCTGCGCTTCTCCTCGACTGGGAAGGCTCCGGTTGATGTGGCCAAGTGCGCTTCGGGCGGAGAACTCTCCAGGATCATGCTTTGCCTCAAGGCTATGATGGCACGCTATGCCGACATGCCTACGATGATCTTTGATGAGATTGATACCGGAGTGTCAGGCAGCGCCGCTGCCAAGATGGGCAGGATGATCTGTTCGATGGGGGAACACATGCAAGTTTTCGCAATCACCCATCTTCCTCAGGTTGCCGCAAACGGCAATGCTCATTTCCTGGTCAGCAAACACGAGGATGGGGGAAGGACCATTTCCACCATAGAACGGATAGAAGGAGAGGACCGCATCATGGAGATAGCTCGTATGCTGAGCGGCGACACTATAACTCCAGAGGCTGTCCAGAACGCGAAGTCCCTGCTTGCGCAAGCCGGCAAATAGGCTCTTCCTAATAGTAAGAAACTGAAAACGGGTGACCTTGTCGGCCACCCGTCACTTTACTGTCATGAGCATCATTTCAGAAGCTTGACCTTGAAGTCCGGTTCGTAAACGACTCTTCTGATTCCTTCGTTCACATATCCTCCGAACATCCCTTCCTTCGTCAGCATGAAGTCGCTCTGGAGCATTCGCTCTCCGTTCCTTCCGGACAGACGGTCGACCCATTGTCCGCCTCCTCTGAGGCATCCCTTGATGAAGAAGTATGCGATATCATACCCCTGGAAAGAGAACTGTGTGGGTTCCGCTCTGAAGAGAGCCCTGTACTGTGAGAGGAATTTCTGCACCCTTGTGTCATCATAATCGATGAAATAGGATGCTGAAGTGTGCAGATTCACATTGTGGAGATGCTCGATATCGATGGTATCGAATGAGCGTATCCTGGCGGGGCTGTAGAGCACCACATCGATCCTGTTGTGGAGGATGAGGTTCAGATTCCTTACCACATCGAAGACGAAGGCCTCTCTTTCGGAGTTGACAAGGACCCTGTTGGTGCCCTCGGTCGTCATGAGGTTCCTTATGGAGCCCATGATGTTCCTTCCTTCAATGATGCTGTAAGAGAACGGAATGTAATCCATTCCGGAGCGTGCCATCAGTGAATCAATGGCGTTGCTGGCGTCAGTGACCCTTCCTTTTTCAGAAATGACGATAACCTTGTCACCGCTCCTCCTGTCGGAACGGATCCACTTCACCACGTCCTCGTACTGGGCGTCATAAGGTGCCGGCGCCTGGACGAAATTCTGGTTTCCGTCAAGAAGGGAAACCGCCCTCTGGTCGAGAGGGGAGATGACAGTGGTCTTCCTTGAAGTGAGTGAAAGGGTCTTCTTCAGGTCATCCGGAGCGACAGGTCCTATGACCAGATCGAAATCGGACATCTTGTCCGAGCTCACCGGTATGGTGCTTCCGACCAGGTCGTATACACTGAGGTCTGTAGTGATGCCCTCATTTCCGAGGTCCCTTATCGCCATCAGAACTCCGCTGTAGAAGTCGAAGTTGTTGGTGCTGGGCTTGCCTGAAGCTCCAAGCGGCATGATGAGGGCGGCATTGACGGAAGTCCTTCTCGTAAATAGATTTCCGAACAGACCGCCACCGTTCTGGTCATCATCCTGCTGCTGCTCGACGGTTTCAACGTCAGGGACGCTTGTCTCGGGAGCGGTTTCCACCACGGGTGTCTCCTGCTTGGGAGCAGACTCCTCAACAGCTGAAGGGGTTTCGATTATCCTTCTCTCGCGAGGGATTTTCAGTTTTGTGCGGGCCTTGACCTTCTTGGTGTTGAGTCCGTTGAACTGGAGGATATAGTCGGCAGGGACGCCGTATTTGGCGGCGATGTCGTTGATGTCCTCATACCACTTCACCACGTGGATGAAGTATCCGTCAACCTCCTCAGGCTGCTGATTAGATGCAGCGTTCTGTACATTCGGTGCAGGGGCTGCAGATGTACGTGAGCCGGATGATTGTGCAGGTTGGGCCGTTGAAGGTTTTTCGGTGTCAGGATTCGCCGGTATAAGGATGATGTCGTTCTTCCTCAGACCGTTCTTCTTGACTTCCGGGTTTGCGGCATAAATGTCGTCGACAGTTACTCCGTAGGCTCTGCTTATGGAAAAGAGAGTCTGCCTTTCCTGTACGACATGTGAGTAGTACACCTTGCCGTCGCTGCTTTTCACCTTCTCTTTTGAGACGGTTACCGGCGTCTGGGTGTATTCCTGAGCCTCAAGCCCGTTCTGGAAGACGGGCATCAGGCATAATATCGCAGCTATGAAAAGAGAACTCCTTTTCATGATGTTGACAGTTTGCGGCTGCCTAGTTGTTCTGGGCTGCCTTGTTCTTTATGTACTCGTCGTTGAGACCGGCGAGGATCTCCTCAGTGATGTCGAGAGAGGGATCGCCCATAGCCACGGGCTGAGGGAGAATGTCACCCTGGGTGGCGATGATCATGGCGTACTGCTTCTCGGCGTTGAACTTCTCAAGGAAAGCGTGGATGGCGTCACCGATCTGGTTCAGCATTACCTGCTGCTCCTCGGCGATCTCCTGCTCCTTTTGGGCTGCGTAGTTCTGGAAATCGGCCTGCTGCTGAGAGAGCTTCTGGCTCTGCTGCTCAGCGACACTCCTGGTGATGAGGCCTTTGTTTATCTTGTCGTTGAACGAATTGACATCGCTCTGGAGACGGTTTCCTCTTCTGTTGACTTCCTCCTGGATGCTGGATACCTTGGATTCAACTGCTGAACGGAGCTCGTTTGCCATGTCGTATTCCTCAAGAACCTGGTCGAGGTTGAAATAGACGATGGCTCCCTTCGTAGCGACAGCCTCAGTGGCTTCGTCAGAAGATTTGGCTTTCTTTGTTGAGTCTCCGGTGAGCTGGATGATACCGAGAGCGGCCACAGCAACAAGTGCGATGATGCTGAGGATGAGTGGTGTATTCTTCATTTCGTTTTTTGAATTTTGATTTTTCAATTTCAGTTGCAAACTGCAAAGTTACTTAAAAAATCTTGACTTTCTCAAGATAAGCCTTGATTGTTTGCTCCAAACCCATGTACAGCGCATCACAAATGATAGCATGTCCTATGGAAACTTCATCAGTCCAGGGAATCGTTTTGATGAAAAACTCCAGGTTCTCAAGGTTGAGGTCGTGACCGGCGTTGAGTCCCAGGCCGCATTCCTTGACGACTTTTGCCGTCTTGTGGTAGTCAGCAATCGCTTTCTCAGGGTTCACCGGGTAATAGAGGGCGTAGTCTGCAGTATAAAGCTCGACTCTGTCGCTGCCGCATATCGCCGCACCTTCCGCCATCTCAGGATCGGGGTCTATGAAGATGGAAGTTCTGATTCCTTTGGATTTGAACTCTTTGCAAATGTCTGTCAGGAAATCCCTGTTGGTTACGGTATCCCAACCTGCATTGGATGTTATCGCGTCATGGGCGTCGGGAACGAGCGTTACCTGGTCAGGAACGACTTCCAGGACAAGATCAACGAATGATGGGATGGGGTTTCCTTCTATATTGAATTCAGTAGTGATGAGAGGGCGGATTTCCCTGACGTCGGAATATCTGATGTGCCTCTGGTCGGGACGGGGATGGACCGTAATCCCTTCAGCACCGAATTTTTCGCAGTCAACCGCAGCTTTCGCAACATCCGGCATATTACCTCCACGGGCATTTCGGATAGTAGCTATCTTATTGATATTGACACTTAATCTAGTCATCTCTTTCAATTGTTGGCACCCTCTTGGGGGCGACTGTTACACACACTGGAAACTGAACATTTCCGGTGGCAAAGATACAATTTTTTGTAGTATAGCTTCCAACTATGCAAAAAGAGAGCCGAAAATGCTCCGGTGCCACAAAACAGCTCTTGCTTTTACCCTTCGGGGTCGTTTTTATTATATATAGGTATAGAAGTCGTCTTTCTTTTGACTACATTTGCATTTCATACGTATTTGATCAGTCAAAGCATGGCAAAGCTCATAGGCATATTTGTGAAGAATCCCGCCCTCAAGGAGGACGACAGGACATCGGCTCTGTTGGCCAAACTGAAGGAAGGGGGATGTGAACTTTACGACATCTTTTCTCGCGAAGACGTCAAAGAAGGCACCACGCTCGTTCTCAGTATCGGAGGAGACGGGACTTTCCTTTCAGCGGCGAAAAGGGTTGCCCCATCGGGCATACCTATCCTCGGGGTCAATCTGGGAAGGATCGGTTTCCTTTCGGAGAATTCTCCGGAATCTGTCGAACAAGCGATTCTGATGGATGAATATATCGTCGAAGACAGGGCTATGCTTTGTTCCTCCCTCAGCGGGGATGATGTCCAGCTGGGCAAAGGCTTTTGGCCGTATGCGCTTAATGAGGTAACGGTACACAGGGTCGGTTCTTCTGTACTCGGAATACATGTGTCCCTGGATGACACGCCTCTTCCCACTTATTGGGCAGACGGCCTTCTGGTAGCGACAAGTTCCGGATCCACAGCTTATTCCCTTAGCGTGGGTGGGCCTATCTGCATGCCGGAATCAAAGGTCCTCATAATAGCTCCTATTGCACCGCACAACCTCAACGTGCGTCCTCTCATCGTTCCGGACACTTCCAGAATCTCCATAACTGTGGAGACGCGTGACCCCAATGTCATGATGAGCATGGACAACCGCAATCTGGCGATGTCGCCGTCTTGTAAACTGGAAGTCTCAATGGCACAGTTTTCGCTGAAGAGAATCCGTCTCGCCAAGTCCAATTTTGTGAAGGCTCTGACAAGCAAACTGTTCTGGGGCGAAGACATCAGGAACAACGGATAGCAATCATTTTTCTATGGATAAAGAGAACAGGATCCCTCAGCATGTGTCCATAATCATGGACGGAAACGGCCGTTGGGCCAAGGAGAGGGGAATGGAAAGGATTCAAGGACACCTTGTCGGTGCGGAAAGCGTAAGGGCGGTCACTGAAGAATGCGTGGCCCAAGGCATTAAATATCTGTCATTGTATGCCTTTTCCGAAGAAAACTGGTCACGTCCTGCTGAGGAGGTGAACTTCCTCATGGGACTTCTCATGAAGAAAATCAGTGAAGAGGTCAAAACCATGATGGACAACGGTGTGAAGTTCAAGGTCCTTGGCAACAGGCCCCGTCTTGGCGCAGCTCTCAATGAAGCCATTGACGGTCTTGAGAATCTTACCAAAGACAACAAGAATCTCACGATGATTCTCTTTATCAGCTACAGCGGCAAATGGGATATCCTGCAGGCTGCCAAGAGCTTCGCCAGAAAGGCTGTAGAGGATCCTTCAATCATAGATGATTGCTCAATGGATGACTTCGGCTCTCTTCTTGTGACCGGCGGCATCCCTGATCCCGACCTCATCATCCGTACCTCCGGAGAGCAGCGCATAAGCAACTATCTCCTCTGGCAGGGAGCGTATTCCGAATTCTATTTCACACCGGTTCTTTGGCCTGATTTCCGGAAGCCGGAGTTCCGTGAGGCCCTCGCTGAATATTCCTTGAGGGACAGAAGATACGGGAAAGTGAAATAATTCGTATATTTGCAGACTTAAACGGATATTCGATGAGAATCCATAAAAAGATATTTCTTGTTTTTGCCGCCCTGTTCATCGGGATACTCTCCCATGCGCAGGACTTAAACATCGATTATAATAAACCGAAAGACTATATTGTTGGCGGAATTAAGGTTGAAGGCAACAACTATTCTAGGGATGAGATGCTGATAAACCTTACCGGCATGCGTGTCGGTATGAAAATCGCCGTCCCTGGAGATGAAATATCTTCAATCCTCACACGTCTTTGGGCCCAGCGGTATTTTGATGACGTTTCCATCAGGATAGATTCCCTTTCCGCAGCACAGGATTCCGCATGGTTCGTGATTGCGGTCAAGGAGCGCCCCAGGATGTCTAGGTGGTCATTCTCGGGAGTCAAGAGCGGAGAAAAGAAGGATCTTCAGGAAAGGGTCAGCCTCCGTAGGGGAAATGAATTCACCGATTATGTGGAGTCCACGACAGCGGATATCATCAAGAGATACTACAAGAAAAAGGGCTTCCTGGATGTCGACGTCAAAGCGGAAGTCGAAAAGGATACGATGGTCGCCAACGCCATCAAGGTGAATTTCGCAGTGGACAGGGGACCCAGGACCAGGATCAAGGACATCAATTTCGAGGGCAATGAGCACGTGAAGGAGTTCAAGCTCGCGAAGTCCATGAAGAAGACCAAGTCCAACAAGATCTACAACTTCTTCCACTCCAAGAAATTCGACGAGAAGGAATACATAAACGACAAGAAGAGTCTCATCAGCGCCTTCAATGAAGCCGGTTACAGGGACGCCAGGATCGTAAAGGATTCCATTTACTCGATTGAGCCCGGTAAACTCGGCATCGACTTCGTCATTGACGAGGGCAAGCAGTATTTCTTCCGTGACGTGAAGTGGACCGGCAACTCGGTTTATTCCGCTGAAGACCTCAACTCCATACTTCAGATCAAGAAGGGAGACGTCTATGATATGGTAACGATGCAGAAGAGACTCGTCGGCGGCGGAAAGCAGAATGACGCCGATGTCTCCAAGCTTTACCGTGACAACGGTTACCTCTTCTTCAATGTTCAGCCTGTTGAGCTCAACATCGAAGGTGATTCCGTAGATGTCGAGATGAGGGTCGTAGAAGGCAAGCAGGCGACACTCAACAATATCATCATCAACGGTAATGACCTTACCAATGAAAGGGTCGTCCGCCGTCAGATATTCACCCGCCCGGGTTATCTGTTCAGCCAGACAGACTTCGAAAGGTCCGTCAGGGAAATCGCTTCCCTCGGCCAGTTCGATCCTGAGGCCATCATGAGTGAGGGCGGATATTCCATTCTTCCCGATCAGCTGAACAACACTGTAGACCTTGTCTACAATGTGACAGAGAAACCTTCCAGCCAGTTGGAACTCTCAGGAGGATGGGGAGGAAGAACCTTCGTCGCCACTGTCGGTGTGTCTTTCAACAACTTCTCTACGAGGAGGATGTTTGAGCCCGGCGCTTGGCGTCCCGTGCCTCTTGGCGATGCACAGAACCTTGCGTTCCGTTTCCAGACCAGCGGTACTTACTATACCGCTCTTTCAGCCAGCTTCAGTGAGCCTTGGCTCTTCGGTAAGAAGCCTACTTCGCTCAGCGTTTCTGCATATTATACCCGTCAGACCAACTCCTATTTGGCATGGAACATCTTGAGCCATGACCGTCAGATGGAGGTTATCGGCTTCTCGGCAGGTCTCGGAAACCGCCTCAAATGGCCTGACAACTATTTCGTGCTGTACAATCAGCTGAGCTGGCAGACCTACCGCCTCAACAACTGGTACTCCGGTTACTTCATCCTTGACGACGGTGTCTCTCATAACATAAGCTATACTCTGGCTCTCCAGAGGAACTCCACTGACCAGCAGATATTCCCCCGTCAGGGTTCCAGCATATCCATGTCGATGCAGCTCACTCCTCCTTATTCCCTGTTCAGGAAGAAGGACTGGGGCAATCTCGACGCCAGCGGCAAACCTACTAAGGTTGAATCATGGAAGGATATCAACTACGACAAGTGGTCAGGTCAGGACCGTTACAGGTGGGTTGAGTACCACAAGTGGAAAATCCGCGGTGACTTCTACACCAAACTCGTCGGCAATCTCGTCCTCAGGGCCGGAATGCAGTTCGGTTACCTTGGATACTACAACCGTAACTGGGGTTATTCTCCTTACGAGGGCTTCCTTGTCGGAGGAGACGGAATGTCGGGATACAGCACATACGGAACCGAGGTCATCTCACTGCGAGGATATGAGAACTATTCCCTCACTCCTCAGACATACTCCAAGTACAACAGCAACGGTTACAACTATTCCGGAAACGTATACGATAAGTTCACTGTCGAGCTCCGTTATCCTGTCATCATGCAGACCCAGTCAACAATCTTCGCGCTGGCCTTCCTCGAGGGAGGTAACGCATGGGCGGACATCAGAAGTTTCAACCCGTTCCAGATCAAACGTTCGGCCGGTGTGGGCGTCAGGGTTTATCTTCCTGTCGTAGGTCTGCTGGGTATCGACTGGGGTTATGGATTCGATGACAAGGACCGCGGCGGAAGCCAGTTCCACTTCCTTATCGGACAGGAGTTCTGATGCCGTGAACAATTGTGGTATGGAATTTGAGAAATGAATATTCGGATTGTTTTTTAAACATCAAGAAGCAGTATCAACTAAATAAGTAAACAAAAAATCATTAAAAGGATATGAAAAAGATTTTCCTCATTGCGGCAGCCGCAATCCTCACCCTTTCCGCTTCAGCCCAGAATCTGAAGTTCGCCCACGTGAATCTCCAGGAGCTTGTATTCCTCTCCGCTGATTACGAGTCCGCTCAGAAGACCCTTTTGGCTTCTCAGAAGGAAGCTCAGGAGACATACCAGAGCATGGCGGATGAGTTCAATACCAAATATTCCGAGTATCAGCAGAAGGCCAGCACATGGACCGCTACCATCCGTGAGACCAAGGAGAGCGAACTTACTCGCATTCAGCAGAGCATCCAGGAGTTCCAGCAGAACATCCAGACCGAGCTCCAGCAGCAGGAAAGTGAGCTTATCAGTCCTATACAGCAGAAGGCTATCGAGACCGTACAGAAACTCGCCAAGGATGGTGGTTATGTATATGTCTTCGAAGTCGGTTCCCTTCTCTATGTGAACGAGGCCCAGAGCACTGACCTCACCCCTGCAGCCCGCAAGGCTCTCGGTATTCCTGACGGAAGGACTGTTGAAGATCTCCAGGCAGCACTCCAGGCTCTCCAGCAGTAAAGGACAAGTTTTTTGAACAATAGGGTGGATCCTCAAAAGGGGTCCACTTTTTTTGTGTCCGGTCCTCTTTTTTTAATATATGACAGTTTTTAACCTGATTTGCTTCCGGGATGGAAGTGGAAAAACCGTTCTTCTTATGATTTAAAAGCTATTTAGGGGGATGTTTATAAAATTTTTAAGCAAGATTAACGAATTTTAATAGGATTATAACGTTTTTATTCTTAGATTTGCCCCGCTAATTTGTAACACAGAAACAAACCTATCGAAGTATGCAGCATAAGGTCATAGATGTTCATGACGTTGTAATCAGATTCGCGGGGGACTCGGGAGACGGAATGCAGCTCACCGGAACCCTTTTCGCGAACATGTCCGCCATCTACGGCAACTCTTTGTCGACTTTCCCGGACTATCCTGCTGAGATCAGGGCTCCAAAGGGAACAGTTGCAGGTGTGTCGGGATTCCAGGTTCATATAGGCGACCATCCGGTAAACACTCCGGGTGATTTCTGCGATATGCTTGTCGCGATGAATCCTGCTGCTCTCAAAGCTAACGCCAAATGGCTAAAGAGGACCGGTATGGTCATCGTGAACGGTGACGCTTTCGACGCCACAGGCCTGAATAAGGCGGGGCTCTCTGAAAATCCGTTCGAGGAACTCGGTATCGAGGACAGGACGATCATTGTGGCTCCTATCACAAGCCTTACTGAAGACAGCCTCAAAGAAAGCGGCCTCGACAAGAGCTCCATCCTCAAGTGCAAGAACATGTTCACTCTTGGGATGGCCTGCTACATCTACCATCGTCCACTCGAGTATATATATGAATATATAGAGAGCAAGTTCTCGAAGAAGCATCCTGAGATGATAGCCCCCAACAGGAAGGTGGTCACCGACGGATTCAATTATGCTTCGAATCTGCAGATAGAGGCGGATACCTACCATGTCGCCCCTGCGGATCTCCCCAAAGGAACATACCGTAACATAAACGGCAACCAGGCTTTGGCATGGGGCTTCATCGCCGCGTCGCATAAGGCCGGCCTTCCGCTTTTCTGCGGATCCTACCCTATAACCCCCGCCACCGGAATCCTTGAGGAGCTCTCAATCCACAAGAATCTCGGCGTGAAAACCATGCAGACCGAAGATGAGATTGCGGGAATATGTTCCGCTATCGGTGCGGCTTTCGCTGGTAACCTTGCGGTCACCACGACATCTGGCCCCGGTCTTTCACTCAAATCTGAAGCACTCGGTCTTGCAGTAATGACTGAACTTCCTCTGGTCGTCGTAGATGTCCAGAGAGCCGGTCCTTGTACGGGTATGCCTACCAAAACAGAGCAGTCCGACCTTCTTGAGGTGCTCTATGGACGCAACGGCGAGAGTCCTGTCGTGGTGATGGCTGCCCACAGCCCTTCACACTGCTTCGACCAGGCTTTCAAGGCGGCGAAGACTGCCCTTGAGCATATGGTCCCGGTCGTCCTTCTTTCTGAAGGTTTCCTGGGTAACGGCTCTGAGCCTTGGAGGATACCGTCAATGAGTGATTATCCTGCCATCAAGCCCCGTATCGTGGAAGAGGGGAGGGAGAACTACCAACCCTTCATGCGCGATCCGCAGACTCTTGCCCGCGAATGGGCGATTCCCGGAACCAAGGGCTGCGAGCACAGGATCGGAGGACTTGAGAAGACCCATGCGGGCGTCCTCTCAAATGACCCCGCCAACCACGAACTGATGGTCCGCGAGAGAGCGGAAAAGGTTGAAAGGGTGGTTTCCGATATCCCCGCCCTTGAAGTTGACGGCCCCGCAGAAGGGGAAGTCGCAGTCGTCGGTTGGGGAGGCACATTCGGCCATATCCTTTCAGCCGTATCTGAAGTCAGGGCTGAAGGCATGAACGTCTCCAGAGTCCATTTCGACTTCATCAGCCCTCTTCCCGGCAACACTTTCGAGGTGCTCTCCAAGTTCAAGAAGGTACTTGTGTGTGAACTCAACTCCGGCCAGTTCGCATCCTATCTCCGTTCCAAGTTCCCTACGCTCAATATCGTAGGATGCAACAAGGTACAGGGGCAGAATTTCCTTGTGCAGGACATAACCTCCGCTATCAAGGAGCAAATCGGTTAACATCTCCAAAGACTGAACGATCATGGCAAAATATACACAAAAGGATTTCAAGAGCGACCAGGAAGTCAGGTGGTGCCCCGGATGCGGAGACTATACGGTGCTTGCCGCTCTTCAGAGGACTCTCCCCAAGGTTTGCGAGGAGAAAGGTATTGACAAGGAGAAGATCGTGGTGGTGTCCGGAATCGGATGTTCCTCCCGTCTCCCATACTATATGGACACTTACGCCTTCCACAGCATTCATGGAAGGGCTACCGCCATCGCGACCGGTATCAAGGTGGCGAACCCTGAACTTTGCGTTTGGCAGGCAAGCGGTGACGGTGACGCCCTCGCTATCGGAGGCAACCACTTCATCCATGCGATCCGCCGTAACATCGACATCAACATCATGCTGTTCAATAACCGTATCTACGGTATGACCAAAGGACAGTATTCCCCCACATCGCTTTTCGGAACGGTTACCAAAACTTCCCCTTACGGAACGGTTGAGATGCCTTTCAAACCCGGCAGCCTCGTTCTCGGAGCAAAGGGTTCCTTCTTTGCGAGAAGCGTTGACAATGACCTCCCTCTCTGTGAGGAAGTGATGCTTGAGGCATCCCGTCATAAAGGGACTTCCGTAATGGAGTTCAGAACCAACTGCGTCATCTTCAATAACGGCTCCCATGCCGATATCTCTGACAGGTCCATCAGGGCCGAAAAAACTATCGTTCTGAGGGACGGACAGAAGATGATCTTCGGCGCGAACCGTGACAAAGGCCTGATGCTGGACGGCTGGAAACTGAAGGTCGTCACCATCGGTGAGAACGGCATCACAGAGGATGACATCCTGACCCACAATTCCCATGACGACAATCTTGGCCTCCAGATGATGCTGGCCGAGATGGAAGGACCTGATTATCCTGTGGCTCTCGGAGTCATCAGGGATGTTGAAGGCAGGACTTATGAAGATGAAGTAGCCAAGCAGTGCGAGACGGTCAAAGCCAAGTCGAAAGTCCATTCGGTTGATGACCTCCTTGCCAGCGGAGCCACTTGGAAGACAGAATAGAATCATTCCCATGGGCGTATGCCCGAAGAACATAACTATAATACACTAATACAAAATCCAATCACAAATCATGAAAACAGAGCAGATAATGGCGAAACTCCAGGCCAAGTACCCTACTGAGAAAGAGTACCTTCAGGCTGTTCGCGAAGTTCTGGAGTCAATTGAGGACGTTTACAATCAGCATCCCGAGTTCGAGGCCGCTAAGATTGTCGAGAGAATCGTAGAACCTGACCGCATCTTCACCTTCAGGGTGACCTGGGTCGACGACAATGGTGAGATTCAGACCAACACCGGATACCGTGTCCAGTTCAACAACGCTATCGGACCCTATAAGGGAGGTCTCCGTTTCCACCCTTCAGTGAATCCTTCTATCCTCAAGTTCCTCGGATTCGAGCAGACGTTCAAGAACTCCCTCACCACTCTTCCTATGGGCGGTGGAAAGGGCGGTTCCGACTTCAGCCCCAAGGGCAAGTCAGACGCTGAGATCATGCGTTTCTGCCAGGCCTTCATGCTTGAGCTCTGGAGGAACATCGGTCCCGACATGGACGTTCCCGCCGGTGATATAGGTGTGGGTGGCCGTGAGATCGGCTTCCTCAACGGAATGTACAAGAAGCTTACCCGTGAGCACCATGGTGTCCTTACCGGAAAGGGTCTCCAGTTCGGAGGTTCCCTCATCCGTCCCGAGGCTACCGGATTCGGAGCAGTCTATTTCGTACAGCATATGCTCCATACCCACAAGGACGGCCTTGACATTAAGGGCAAGACAGTCGCTGTCTCCGGTTTCGGAAACGTCGCATGGGGCGCCGCTACCAAGGCTACTGAACTTGGCGCAAAGGTCGTCGCCATCTCCGGACCTGACGGTTGCATCTACAACCCCGAAGGAATGAACAAGGAGAAACTCGACTATATGCTCGAACTCCGCGCATCCAACAACGACGTTGTCGCTCCTTTCGCTGAGAAGTTCCCTGACGCTACATTCATCCCCGGAAAGAAGGCATGGTCAGTCAAGTGCGATATCGCTATGCCTTGCGCATTCCAGAATGAGATGAGCGCTGAAGATGCCCAGATGCTTATCGACAACGGAACATGGCTTTGCGCCGAAGTCTCCAACATGGGTTGCCAGCCCGGTGCCATCGAGACCTTCCAGAAGGCGGGCATCATGTTCGCTCCCGGCAAGGCCGTCAACGCTGGCGGCGTAGCCACTTCCGGTCTTGAGATGACCCAGAACGCTATGCATATCAGCTGGACCGCTAAGGAGGTCGACGAGAAACTCCACACCATCATGTCCTCAATCCATGAGGCTTGTGTGAAGTACGGAAGGCAGCCTGACGGATACATCAATTATGTCAAGGGCGCTAACGTAGCCGGCTTCATGAAGGTCGCTGAGGCTATGCTTGCTCAGGGTGTAATCTAGAAATTCCGCTTCGGTATAATTACTGATTCTTTTAGTGAGGGTGGACTAATATTATTTTAGGCCACCCTTTTTTGGTAAATCTACAAATTGTCAGTAATTTTGCCATTCGTTTGGAGAGTGCCTGACATGGTCGTGATGATCTCCGGGATTCTCTCTGGAATATAAAGGATTATAAAAATTCAGTTTATCTATAATGGCTTCTGGAAAAATTAACGTGAAGTATTGTGTGCTTCTGCCTATAGTGCTGATTGCCACACTCTTCCTGTGGTGCGTTCCTACGAGTTTCTTTGGAATAGACGCTCTTACTGTCGTCCATCAGAGGGTCATTGCCCTCTTCGTCTTCGCCGCTCTGATGTGGATGTTCGAAATCATCCCGAACTGGACAACTTCTCTGCTGGTCATAGTGATATCACTTCTTACCGTCTCCAATAAGGGTATAAGTTTCTTGTGCGACCCCAAATATGGAGAGCTTGTGAGTTACAAAGAGATAATGGCATCATTCGCCGATCCTGTCGTCATGCTCTTCCTGGGCGGCTTCGTGCTTGCTATCGTTGCTGAAAAGTACGGACTCGATATCACGATGGGACGATTCCTTCTCGGACTCTTCGGAACCAAACCCAAGATGGTCCTTCTCGGCTTCCTGCTGGTGATCGCGATATTCTCGATGTTCATGTCCAACACGGCTACCGCTGCGATGATGCTGGCTTTCCTTGCCCCTGTCCTTGCAGTGCTTCCCGCTGATGACAAGGGAAGGATAGGTCTGTCGTTGGCTATACCGGTCGCCGCCAACCTCGGTGGTATCGGAACTCCTATCGGAACACCTCCGAACGCGACTGCAGTAAGGTTCCTTTCCGAGGCCGGATATGATGTGACTTTCGCCGAGTGGATGATGAGGATGATCCCTTACGTTGTCATCATGATACTCGTGGCTTGGGTTATCCTTCTTTTCTTCTTCCCCTTCAAATCAAAGAAAGTCGTTCTTGAGATTCCTCAGAGCAAGAAAGAAAAGAGCTGGAAGTCCACCGTCGTATGGTGCACATTCATCGGAACTATCCTCCTTTGGGCCACTGAGAGCGTAACCGGAATCAATTCCAACGTCGTCGCCCTCATCCCTCTCGGAGTTCTCACCTGCACCGGAATCTTCACCAAGGAAGACATCAAGGAGATCAACTGGAGCGTGCTTTGGCTCGTCGCCGGAGGTTTCGCACTGGGTACCTGCCTTCAGGGAACAGGTCTTGCGAAGGTCCTCATCCAGTCCATTCCTTTCGGAACAATGCCGGTTCTTCTGGTGTTCCTGATCGCTGGAGTGGTTTGCTACTTCCTCTCCAACTTCATTTCCAACTCCGCTACTGCAGCGCTTCTCATCCCTATCCTTATCGTTATCGCCGAGGGTATGGCTGATCCTTCCGCTTCCAACAACGCAGCCTTCATGGCAATGGGCGGAACATACGCGATGATCATCTTCGTGGCTGTCTGCGCTTCCATAGCGATGCTCTTCCCGATCTCTACACCTCCGAATGCCATCGCCGCATCAACCGGTCTTGTGGAGACCAAGGATATGGCCAAGGTCGGTATCATCATCGGTGTCGTAGGCTTCATTCTTGGATTCTTCTGGCTTACCAAGCTATTCCCGTTTGCATAACGAACAAATATTTTACTGATGAAGAAAATACTTTTTGCAGCAGCGGCTCTTTTGATGTTCATCCCCGCTTTCGCACAGGGAGAACAGCCTGAATACGGCTACAAGCAGACCGCTTTCCAGAGCGCTCCCAAAGTGGGAGGCTACATCATCGGCAGCTACAAGTACAGTGACCTCGAGGGCGCTCATGGCGGCCCCGGTTTCGGCTGCAGGCTTATACGTCTCTATGTGGACGGTTCAATTTACAACGATTTCAAATATCGTATCCAGTTCCAGGCCAACGGAACACCTCATGTAAAAGACTTCTATATTGAGTGGGCGAAGTATACCGCTTTTTCAGTGAAAGTCGGTCAGTTCAAGAGGGCCTTCACTTTTGAGAACCCTATGAACCCTTGGGATGTAGGTGTGGGTGATTTCTCATTCCTCGTCCAGAAGTTCGCCGGAATGGGCGACCGTCTCGGAGAGGCCAACATGGGCGGACGTGACCTCGGTCTCCAGATCCAGGGTGACTTCCTTCCCATCGGAAACGACAACCACAATCTCATTCACTACCAGCTCGGCATTTGGAACGGTCAGGGAATCAACCTCGCTGATGCCGACGGAAAGAAGGACATCATCGGAACCATCCAGTTCCAGCCTATCACCGGCCTCAAGATCGGTGTGTTCGGATGGAAAGGAAACTGGATCAACGCTTCGAAGACCAGCCTCAAGCGTGAGCGTATCAGTGCAGGTCTCAGCTATGACCGTGACAACTGGACTCTCCGTGCAGAGTATGCGACAGCTATCGCCGGTGAGAAGGAGCAGAGCGGTGCAGCGGACGCTTTCTATGTGACTGCAGGTATCCCCGTCACTGACTGGTTCAAGGTTTACCTCAAGTGGGATGAGTTCCGTGCTGCAGCAACCAAGGACTCAAGCCACGACATGTTCTCTGCAGCTGCGAACTTCCGTCTTCACAAGAACCTCAACTTCCAGCTGGAGTATCGTCGTCACGACAACAATCTCCTTGCTAACCCCGGATACAACGAAATCTGGGTCCAGACTTACATCCGCTTCTAAGGATTTGACAGTTGATGCAGGGGCCGATCCGTCAGGGACCGGCCCTTGCTGCGTTATATAGGGCCCAACTTCCAGATAGTGAAAGTGCTACGGATGCCATTTAAAATAGTTCAAAATTATAATATTTCGTCTCCTGCTGATAACTTTTTGGTAACGCCTGCTAATCAATGACTTGTGTAAACTTATAGGGTGTTGATAACTTTTTATCTGTTTTTCTTTTGAGGCAATAGGGAAATTGGGTAATTTTGTCAAGAAATTTCGGGTTACGTGAGTGACCCGAGTTATTTTTGACGCCTCGCTCCGGGAGTTCCCCACTTTTCCACCCCGGACGGCAACAGTACACACACACAATCACTTTCAATTTCTGCAGACACATGGATGTAAGAAAGACAAATGGCTCTTTTGAAGAGTTTGATAAGGAAAAATTGATGCAGGGTATACGTCAGGCTTATCTGGCGACAGGACAGACTCCTCCTGAGGCTGTGGTGGTATCCATCACGGACAACCTGTATATATATGACAAGATCTCAAGCCAGGAGATAAGGCGTCAGGTTGTCAATTCCCTGATGTCAATCAACAAGAAGGCAGCCCTGGAGTATATCGAGCGTTTCGATGCCGGGCTTGACCTCAGGAAGAAGCGTGACTTCATCCGCGATTACATCAAGGCCTCAAATGCTGCGACCGGATCCAAGTTCGACGCCAATGCGAACGTGACGAGAAAGAACATCGTCACCCTCGGACAGGAGCTCTACAAGGAGAACAACATCAAGCAGAACCGTTACATCATGCAGGACAAGATCAAGGCGATGTACTCAAGGGGACTTTCCAACCAGTACATCAAGGACCTTGAGAGCCATGTCCTTTATAAGCATGACGAGAGCGGAACTCCCGGCTACCCTTACTGCGTGGCCATAACGATGTATCCTTTCCTGGTCTCTGGACTCCGTGAACTTGGCGGCGTTTCCATCGCTCCGACTGACCTGAAGTCCTTCTGCGGCGAGTTCATCAACCTCGTGTACTCCATATCATCCCAGTTCATGGGCGCTGTAGCGACTCCTGAGTTCCTGATGTATCTGGATTACTTCATCAGGAAGGACTACGGTGATGACTATCTTGATAAACTGGACACTGTGGTCGAGAACAACGCCAAGCAGCGTACACTCGTCAAAGTCATCGACAACTATTTCCAGCAGGTCGTCCATTCCATGAACATGCCTGCCGGCAACAGGGGCTACCAGACCGTGTTCTGGAACATCGGATATTTCGATCAGCCGTATTTCGAGGGCGTTTTCAGCGACTTCCGTTTCCCTGACGGCACCGCTCCCAAGTGGGAGACCCTTTCATGGCTCCAGAAGCATTTCATGAACTGGTTCAACGAGGAGAGGAACAACTATATCCTCACTTTCCCCGTCGAGACGATGGCTCTTCTCACTGACGGCAAGGACGATTTCGTGGACCAGGATTACGCAGACTTCACCGCTGAGATGTGGTCTAAGGGACACAGCTTCTTCTGCTATCTGTCCAACAGCCCGGACAGCCTTTCCAGCTGCTGCCGTCTTCGTAACTCCCTGAAGGATCTGGACACTGACGACGCCGACCACAACCACACGACCCATCAGTATTCTATGGGTACGGCATCCGTCTCCACCGGTTCGAAGTCCGTCATGACCATCAACCTCAACCGTCTTATCCAGATTGCGACCAGGAAATATTTCAAAGACAAGTTCCTGATTGACCTTGAGCCCGGAAAGCCTCTTGATCCCTCATTCAAGTATGACAAGGAGGAACTTTACGAGTATATCCACAAGGATATCCGCGAGATGACTGAAAGGGTCCACAAGTATCAGACCGCTTTCAACGAAATCATCAAGGACTTCCTTGCCGCCGACATGCTCGATGTCTATAGGGCTGGCTTCATTGACATGAGGAGGCAGTACCTCACAGTCGGAGTCAACGGACTTACCGATGCCGCTGAATTCCTCGGGATAGAGATTTCTCCCAACCCCGAATACAAGGAGTTCGTCAACGGTATCCTCGAGACCATCAACGTAGCTAACCGCAAGGACCGCACCCGCGACTGCATGTTCAACACCGAGTTCGTTCCCGGAGAGAACCTTTCCGGCAAGAACTACAAATGGGACAAGAAGGACGGATTCTTCGTCTCTCCCAAACACAACATGTACAGCTCCTACTTCTACAATCCTGAGGACGAGAGCCTCTCGATGATAGACAAGTTCAAGCTGCATGGTGATGAGTACGTCAAGTATCTCGATGGAGGTTCCGCTCTTCACATGAACATTTCCGAGCACCTCACCAAGGACCAGTACCGCCAGCTGATGAAGACCGCAGCCCACTACGGCACGAATTATTTCACATTCAACTGCCGTAACACCGTCTGCAATGATTGCGGGTACATCAGCAAAGACACCCTTGAAGTCTGCCCCCGCTGCGGTAGCCACAACCTGGATTACCTTACCAGGGTCATCGGCTATCTGAAGAGGATATCCTCTTTCAGCGAGATGAGGCAGGTGGAGGCATCACACCGTTTCTACATCGGCGAATAGGGGACTTAAGCATTATGCTCAAGTACGTCCCCAGGATGACCTCCGTGGTGATGGAGGAGATCCCCGGCAAAGTTTCCCTGGCAGTTGACATCAGCCAGTGCACAGGAACATGCCGGGGATGTCATTCTCCGTTCCTCAGGGAAGACATAGGTGACCCTCTTACAGAGGAGGTCATAGATTCCCTTATAGAGGACAATTACGGAGTGAACTGCTTCCTGTTCCTGGGGGAGGGAAGAGATCCTGAGACGCTGGTTTCCCTATGCCGCCATATCAAGTCCGTGCACGGGATAGAAGTGGCTCTTTATTCCGGCAGGGAGAGTGTGGAAGAGGACCTTATGGAGGAGTTCGACTATGTCAAGATCGGACCTTACATTCCGGAGAAAGGACCTCTGAACAATCCCGGAACGAACCAGCGCCTTTATAAGGTGACCAAAGAGGGGACAGGGATAGTGCTGCAGGATATCACATCCAAGTTCTGGAGGAAGGGGATTGACCCTAATGTCGGAACAATCAAGTAAGGCGGAGTGCACTCAATGGACGGGATTTCCCCGTCCTTTTTTTGCCCTTTTCACATAAAAAAAATCAAGGAACAACATTTCTGCTGTTCCTTGTCTTAGGGTCTTGGTCGGGATGATCCGACTCGAACGGACGACCCCTACGTCCCGAACGTAGTGCGCTACCAACTGCGCTACATCCCGTCACCGCGAAGCCGCTTATGCGAGCTTGTTGATGTAGAGGGCTATTCCGCTCTTGAGGTTTGATGCCTTGTTCTTGTGGATAATGCCAACCTTGGCGAGCTTGTCAATCATTCTGTAGACCTTGGGAGCGTTCTCCTCAGCGGCCTTCTTGTCAGTCGTGTTCCTTATAGCACGAATGGCGTTCCTTGTAGACTTTGCATAATACTTGTTATGCAGTCTGTGCCTTTCGCTTTTGCGAATGCACTTCTCAGCAGATGCGTTATTTGCCATATTATTATTTTTTTATATTGGTAGTGGGTAGGAGAATCGAACTCCTATTGCGGGAATGAAAATCCCGAGTACTAACCGTTATACGAACCCACCATCAGTACCCGTTAAGGCGTATGGCCCGTTTTAGGGATTGCAAAGGTATGCATTAATTTTTGAATGGCAAAATATTTTTATTCCTCAGCCGAAGTTTTTTCTTCATCCTTTGCCGGCTTATCCCATTCGAAGGAGTAAATTATGGCCTCAACTTGACGCAAATACTGCCTCTTGTCGAACCTGGGGGCGTAAACCCAACCATCCAGAACGATGATTTCGCTTCCGTCCTGGCTGTAGAAGGAATGAGAAATGAACGGTCCTCCCATGAAGTCTCCCTCAACTTCCCAGAAACCTCTGGTCTGTGCGAACTGCCTTCCCCTGAAGCGAATGAACTCCACAGTAGGGGTGACGTATGTGCTGGTCGTCATGTATGTACCGTCAAACATTCCGGGCACATTCGCCTGAAGGGCGGCGTTCCTGTGGGAGATGACGCTTTCGAGGGAGAAGTTGTTGTTCTCCGAAGCAGGGTATTTGTAGACGAAGATACCTTGGTTCGTGTACTGCTTGTCGTCTGAAATCCAGATGAAGTCGTCAGTCTTCTTCCTCACTTTGTATCCGGAAGGGAAGTGAGGGGATCCGCCGATCATTGGAGTAACGGCTTTGGAGCATTTGTATTCCTCGTATTTCTTCGAGTTGGCGATGATGCGGTCTCTCTCGGCTTGTTCAAGCGTGGCCAGGATCCTTTCACTGCTCTCGTTGAATATCTCCATGGCAGATTCATTGCTCAATGCGCTGAGCTGTATCACGCACTGGGGGTGTGACCATATGTCAGTACGGTAAGCCATTCCTTCGTCCTGTACGTCGCCGGCGATGTTGAATATGACGATGTTTCTGTGCACTCTGAACAGTTCCGCGAATCCGGTAGGCGAGATGTTCACAAGATTGTAGAGAGGCTCCTTCTGGGCGAGATAGGGGCAGTCACCGCCGAGAAGGTCCCTGACGGCTGTGCCGAGATCACCCTCCCAGTTGTCCTTGTCCATGACGATGATCACCTCTCCGGCCTTTCCGCTTACATTGGGGAGTACCACGTTCCCTGAGGAACATGAGTTGAAGGCGCTGATGCCGATGGCCGCAGCCAAAATAAGTGTAAACAGGCGTCTCATATGCAGGTGTTTTAGAATCAGATAATACTAAAGGAACAATATGTTATCTCAAAAGTCTTCCTATGTCATTTCCGAACGCCAGAACCATAAGCATCAGCAGCAGCACCATCCCGACCATTTGGGCGGCGATGAGGAACTTGTCGCTGGGTTTGCGTCCGGTAATCATTTCGTAGAGGGTGAATATGATGTGACCTCCGTCAAGTCCCGGGATCGGGAGAAGGTTCATCACACCCAGCATTATTGAAAGGAGGCCCAGCAGATACAGGAACTGGTACCAGTCCCATGTGCTGGGGAAAACTTGTCCGATGGCTATGAAGCTTCCGACCGACTTGTAAGCGCCGGTGGATGGGGTCGCTACCATCTTAAGGTCATCCAGGTATCCTCCTATCGTTTCCCCTGTAAGGCGTATGCCTGCAGGGATAGCGGAAATCGCATTGTACTCCTTGGTCATCAGGCCGGGAATCTTGGCGTAGATGAGAGCTCTTCCCAGAGTGTCCACCTTCATGCTCATGCTGACCGTATCGGCACCGCGTACGACACTTACCGGGACTTCTTCGCCTTTTCGTCCGGAGATGACATCCCTGGATTCCTGAACAAAACGGATCTTCTTTCCGTCGATTGCGGTGATACGGTCATCTTTCATGAATCCCGCTCCATAGTTGGGTGATTCCGGAGGGATGGTATCCACAACGAACGGAACAGCTACAGCGAACAGGTCAGGGGTGTTGAGGATCTGAGGCATCATCGCCTGGTCTATGTAGATGTCGAGGGTGTCCGAGTCCCTGAGGACAGTAACCTTTCTGACACCTTTTCTCGCCAGATCAGCCTGCAGCATGCTGAAGTTCTCGGGTACGAAATCGTCCATCTTGAGGATCTTGTCCCCATTCCGGAATCCCATCTCGTAGGAGAGCTCATTGACGTATATGCAGTTCTCGCTGTTGCTGAGATACGATTCGCCCCATATCCCCATGATAAGGATGAAGGCGAGGATGGCGAAGATGAAGTTGTAGAGAACTCCTCCTGCCATGACAAGCAGCCTTTGCCAGGCTTTCTTGCTGCGGAATTCGTATTCCTTGGGCTCGGACTTCAGGAAGTCCGTATCCATGGACTCGTCGACCATTCCGCAGATCTTGCAATATCCTCCAAGCGGGAGCCAGCCTATTCCGTATTCGGTCTCCGAATTCTTGAGGGAAGGGAAAAGACGGCTGAACCAACCTTCTTTTGTGCTCAGCAGCTTGAAATTTCCCGCGTCGAAGAACAGGAAGAACTTGTCCACCCTTATCCCGAAGAGTTTGGCGAAAGAGAAGTGCCCGAACTCATGGATGATGATAAGGGTCGATAAGGCAAGGACCACTTGCAGTATTTTCATTAGGACTTCCGTCATGATCCTGTGCTTTCAAATTATCCTATGAAATCTTTCGCTTTGGAGAAGACTTCATCATTGGTCGCCAGAATGTCCTCAAGTGTAGGGGATGCTATGAAAGCGGTCTCCTCCATGAACTTGGAGATTATATCCGGGATATCATAGAAACGTACCTTGTCCTTCAAGTATGCATAGACGGCCGCCTCATTCGCCGCGTTCATCGCACAGGGTATGTTGCCTCCGCGCGAGATGGCGTCGAAAGCGAGTCCCAAACACGGGAACCTGTCAAAATCCGGGGCTTCGAAGGTGAGCTGGCCGAGTTCCGCGAAATCCAGTTTGCGGTTGTCCAGGCTCAATCTTGCAGGATAACCGAGAGCGAACTGGATGGGTTCTCTCATGTCGGGATGTCCCATCTGCGCTATGACCGCCCCGTCCTCGAATTCCACCATGGAGTGGATGATAGACTGGGGATGGACTACGATCCTGATGTCTTCGGGAGCGGTGTCAAAGAGCCACCTTGCCTCTATCATCTCGAACCCCTTGTTCATCATCGTTGCGGAGTCGATAGTGATTTTGGCGCCCATGTCCCATTGGGGATGGCGGAGAGCTTCCTTGGCCGTGGCTTTTGCCATGTCTTCCTTCTTCCAGGTACGGAAAGGTCCGCCCGAGGCTGTGAGATGTATCCTTTTCAGAGGGTTGCCGTTCGCGGCGAGAAGGCACTGGAAAATCGCTGAATGCTCGGAGTCGACAGGAAGGATGGGGACTCCCATCTTCCTTGCCATCTCCATGACGACGGTGCCTCCTGCTACAAGGGTTTCCTTGTTGGCCAGGGCGATCGGCTTACGGGCACGGATCGCACTGATAGTGGGTCTGAGGCCGCTGAACCCGACAAGTGCCGTAAGCACCATGTCGATATTGTCACCCTGGACAAGCGAGCATATTGAATCCATGCCAAGGAACACTTTGGTGTCAGTTCCCGACAGGGCGTCCTTGACTTTGGGATAGTTCTCTTCCGAACATATGACTACGGCATTGGCGTCAAATTCTATGGCCTGTTTGCACAGTTCTTCCCATCTGGTCCTTGCAGTGAGGAGCTCGACCTGGAAAAGGTCCGGGTGCTGTCTCACCACGTCAAGTGCCTGTGTCCCGATGGATCCTGTTGATCCGAGTATCGCGATCTTCCTTTTTTGTTGTTCCATGAAGGATGAAGATTATCTTGTCAGAAACTGATGTACATCGAGGGGTCAACGGCTTCACCCTGGTACCACAGCTCGAAATGGAGGTGGTCTCCGGTGGTGAGGGAACCTGTATTGCCTACAAGGGCGATAGAGGTCCCGGCTTTGACTTTGTCCCCTGTACGTTTGAGGAGTCTCTGGTTGTGTTTGTATATTGAAATGAGGTTGTCATCATGCTGTATCATGATGGTATTGCCTCCGTCATCAGTCCAACCTGCGTTGACTACGGTACCGTCCAGCACGGCGGCGACCACCGAATTTGCAGGGGCGGTGATGTCAATGTAAGGGTGAATTGCCCTGTCGAATCCCTGTGAGACGACTCCCTTGAGGGGAGAGAAGAAATGCATACCCTCTATCGGAAGCTGACGGGGTGCGCCGGCAGTGAGTCCGAACTCTTCTGCCTCTTTTACGCTCTGGCGAAGTATTGTGTCCCTGCTGTGGAGGTCTTCGGGGTTGTCAGACTCTGTTCCGGGAACTGCAGTATGTCTTATCAGACTGTCGATTTTCACGGGATCTTCACCTTCAATGACCCTGCGCAGGTTACCGGAATAAAACTCCCATCTCTTGATCACTCCTTCGAGTGAATCAATGGCCATGCTGTTCTGGATGGCGGTCCTTCTTGAATGTGCATCAGGGTATCCGGGTATGAAGGTCTTCATCGGAGTGAGCGCAAGCAGAAGGAAAGCGCCCAGAAGGAGCACTACCAATGAAGTGATAAGTATCGTTATGAATCTGGCGGGAGTGATACGCAGACCCCAAAGCACCCTATGGGTGTTTACGTCGACAAGGGTCATTCGGTAATTGCCGCTTCTTTTCTCCTTTTCTTCCTTTGGCATGTAATCCGGGGATTATTTGTAACTTTGCGCCATGGAACGGATCATCGGAATAGACTACGGAAGGAAGCGCACTGGACTTGCAGTGAGTGACCCCTTGGGTATATTCGCGTCCGCCATGGACACCGTGCATTCTGCAAATATAGTTGATTACATCAAAAAATACGCCGAGAATGAGACGGTAGTCAGATTTGTTGTCGGATATCCCCGGAATCTTGACGGTACACCGTCAGAGGCGGCATCCGGCGTGGACGTGTTCCTCCGTACCCTGGCCAATGCATTCCCCGGGATACCTATTGACAAGGAAGACGAACGGTTCACCTCGGTCATCGCTCACCAGGCGATGATAGACGGCGGGATGAAGGCTTCCAGACGTCGGGACAAGGAGGAAGTGGACAAGATAAGCGCCGCAATCATTCTGCAGGGATGGCTTGACAGGCATAACGGTTCCACATCATCAGCATCCGCTGCGGATATTTCCGTTCCGGAAAATCTGAGCAGGACCAAAGGCCGTTCAGGTAAGGGGAGAAGAAGATGATTAATAACAGGAAATAAAAAAGATTATGATACAGCCTATATATGTTTACGGAGCCGAAGTTCTGAGGCGTAAAGCGGAACCGGTCGATCTTGCTGACAAGGAAGGAATCGCCGCTCTTGTCCAGGACCTCAAGGACACATTGGCCAATGCTGACGGTTGCGGGCTCGCCGCTCCTCAGATCGGGGTCAGCAAAAGAGTCGTGATTGTCGACGGTACGGAAATGGATGACGTCTACCCTTATCTGAAAGATTTCAGGCGTACTCTAATCAACCCGGTCATAGTTGAAGAAAGCAGCACCATGTGCGAATACAACGAGGGTTGCCTCAGTATTCCCGGCGTGTATGCTGACGTAAAGCGTCCAGATTCGATGACAGTGGAGTATTATGATGAATCCCTTACGCTCCAGAGGGAGTCATTCGACAAGTTCGCTTGCAGGATGATCCAACATGAACTGTCACATCTTGACGGTGATCTTTTCACGGACCACATGGCTCCCATACGCAAGAAGATGCTGGCCAAGAAACTTACCGGAATCGCTTCCGGAAGGGTGAGTGCAAGATACAGGACAAAACTGAAGTAGGAAATAACCTGCTAAGCAGGAACGGATCTTTTTTGTAGAGGGCAGACGGACTTTTTCCGTTCGCCCTCATTCTTTTTGCAGAACAGGAAACCTGCCAAGAACCTTAATTATAAAGAAATCCGTTTTTTTGTAGTATCTTTGTCAATTGAATTTATTAATATGCCGGATTGTACACACTGACGCAAGAGTGTTGCAACTATGAAGGCAGAATGTCCAACTTTTTAAAAATCAATACTATGGGAGCATTTCATGCATATGACATCCGCGGTATCTACAATGTTGATTTTGACAAGAATACCGTTTTCAAGGTAGGATACTTTCTGCCCGAGCTCCTCGGTGCTGACAAAGTGCTCGTAGGCAGGGACTGCCGAGTTTCTTCCGACGAGATCCATGACAGCCTCATTGACGGAATCACCTCAGCGGGTGCGGACGTTTATGACATCGGTCTGAGCAGTACCCCCATGGTATACTTCGGGACGGCTAACTGCGGCTTCAAGGCTTCCGTTCAGATAACCGCTTCCCACAATCCCCGTGAGTACAACGGATTGAAGGTGTCCAGGGAGAACGCTCTTCCTGTCGGTCTAGAGACCGGCCTTGGCCAGATCCGTGACTGGATCGACGAAGGGCGTCCGACAGAGGCTGCCGCAAAGAAAGGCGTGGTCCATAAACTGGACATCAAGGAAGACTACATGAAGTTCCTCTCCAAGTACAAAGGTGACTTCTCCGGTCTGAAGATCGCCATGGACCTTTCTAACGGAATGGCTTGCCTGTTCGCCCATGAGATCTTCGGAGATTCGGTCTCCTATATCTACGATACTCTTGACGGAACCTTCCCCAACCATGAGCCCAATCCCCTTATCCATGATAACGTGGTCGCTCTGGAGAACCTTGTCAAGGAGAAAGGTTCCGATGTCGGTGTGATTTACGACGGCGACGCCGACAGGGTTATGTTCGTTGATGACAAGGGAAAGTTCATTGCTCCTGACCTCATCATCGCATTGCTTGGACTCTATTTCGTCGGCGAGAGGGGAGAGAAGGGCATAGTCCTTCAGGATATCCGCAGTTCAAAGGCGGTTGCCGAGTATCTGGCTCCGATGGGAATTTCTGTGCATACCTGGAAAGTGGGTAGGGCCAACGCAGCTCTCAAGCTCCGTGAGATTGATGGACTTTGGGGCGGAGAACTCGCAGGACATTATTATTTCAAGGACTTCTTCTATTCAGACAGCGGCATGCTGGCATCACTTTTGGTGCTTAGGGTAGTCGCCTCTCTCAAGAAGAAGGGCATCACTATCAGTCAGGCTATAGCCTCCATCGAGCATTACCGCAACTCCGGTGAAATCAATTACAGGATTGAGGACAAGAAGGGAGCGATGGACGCCATCAGAGAGTATTTCGCATCACAGGAAACTCCGACCGCCGTCATGGATTTCGACGGATACAGGGAGGAATTCCCCAAGTGGTGGTTCAACATCAGGCCTTCCAATACTGAGCCGTACCTGAGGTTCATATGTGAGGCCCAGTCGCAAGAACTTCTCAAGGAAAAGATCGCGATTGTAGACAAGATTATTTCCGAGAAGTTCGGAGGCAAGAGGGGATGATCCCTTTTTGCCTGCCTCATTTAAAGACGTGTAAATTATTTTATGAAGTTTAGACTATTGGTGGCAGCCGCATTGGTTGCGTCCCTCGCCACAGGAGAAATATTTGCGCAGAACGATTCAATGATAAAGACCCGGAAGGATGCGGAACTGCTTGTTCCCAGACCGTTCCGGGAATCGGTTCCTTCAATGGTGAAAACGGACAAGGATGTGCTCGATTCCATCGACACCTCATCCCCTGGAGTGAAGATTCTCCTTTACGCCGACAACACCTGGAAGTATTGGAAGGACCCGTCCGTCATCTTGAAGAATGACGTGTTTTACGAGAACTGGAACACTGAAACCGCAGACCCCTATCGTGTCGAACAGAAGGATCTTCCCGAAAAGATCTCATTCTGGATTGTCGACACCCTCAGTGAATACAGATGTCCGAACGTGGTGAAGGTATATTCACCTTTCGGATACCGGCATCGCCGTCGTCATCAGGGAGTTGATCTTCCTTTGAAGACCGGTGATCCTGTGTATGCCGCTTTTTCCGGGAAGGTGCGTCTTTCCAAATATTACAGCGGATACGGAAACCTTATCATCATACGCCATGAAAACGGTCTTGAGACCTTCTATGCGCACCTTTCAAAGAGCGAGGTTGAACCTGGCGAATGGGTTGAAGCTGGACAGGAGATAGGTCTCGGAGGATCTACAGGAAGGTCTTCCGGCGCACATCTTCATTTCGAGACCAGATATATGGGATATGCCTTTGATCCCGAATGGCTGATAGACTTTGAGACAGGTACATTGCGTCACAGGGTCTTCACCCTGAGGAGGCAGTATCTGGATGCGGCCAGCAAATATGTCCCTGAATCCGATGACGAGGAAATCGATATCCACGAGGCCGACCAGAAGGATTACGCGACGCAGGATTCCATAGCTGCTGCGCAGAAGGCTGCAGAAGAGAAAGCTGCTGCTGAAAAGGCTGCTGCCCAGTATCACAAGGTACGCTCAGGAGACACGCTCTCCGGCATAGCTAAGAGGTATGGAACCACCGTGAACAAGATCATCAGTCTCAATCCCGGATTGACGACCAAGACGACTCTTAAGATAGGAAGGAACATACGAGTCAAATAGTCCTTCATATCTGACGGCTCAAAAACAAACGAATCCCGACTGGAACCATCCGGCCGGGATTGTTTCGCTTATGACGTATCACTTAAAGTTTCCCTTCGTGGAGGAACTCGAAGTCCTCTCGGGAATAGAGTATGCTGTCGATGAAGTTAGGAGCTATGCGTCCTATAATCATGTAAAGGATCACGAGAGCGACGAGGATGCCGAGAGTCCACAGGAGCACCTTGGCCCAAACGGGAAGGCCCTCTTTCTTTTCCGGCTCGTTCAGCACTGATGGCGTGGAAATCACAGGATTCTTTTCCTTTATAAGGGCAGCGACTTTTTCACCCATTGCTTTTGAGTCCATCTTCGGTCCCTTCTGTTCAGCTTCCTTCGGTACCGGTAAGGGTTTGACTTCTTCTACCGGCTTGACTTCAATTACTGGTTCGAGCACTGCCTCCTCTTCGGCGCTTTCTTCTGGCAGTTCTTCCTCAATGGGGGTGCCGATCTCTATGGGTTCTTCCTGCTTTTCTTCTACGACAGGTTCATCGCTCTCTTGAGGCAGAGTCTCTTCCTCCTTCTCTTCTTCAGCGGGAGATTCTTCAGCTATGACCGTATCCTCTTCGGCTTTATCTTCAGTCTCTTCCGGTGCTTCATCTTCTGATACTTGAGTATCTTCGACCGGTGCGGGCTCAACTTCTTCCACAGGCTCCTCTTCCGTTTCTTCGTTGTCGGGTATGATTTCAGTCCCGATTTTGGTAATCTCTTCTTCGGTCTCTACGGGGACTTCCTCAACCGGATTCTCTTCTTCAGGTATTGAAGGGAACTCTTCCTCCGGAACGGAAGTCTCTTCTTCCACGACAGTTTCTTGTATGATCGCTTCGGCAGCATCTTCTGAAATTGCGGCTGGCTCTTCTTCGGGAGATACGGCCTCCGGTTCAGTTTCGCTCACTATGACCTCAGGCTCCTCTTCTGCCACTGTCTCTAGTGGCTCTTCCATGACCTCAGGAACAGGTTGTGGAGTGTGGTTGCCGGCGACCTGGGAGAACATGTTCATTTCGGGGCGCTCATAAGCTTCCTTCGGGGTTTCCGGAGTATCGGGAACATCTTGAACCGGTATCTGAGGTTCCGGAACGGTGACCGGCTGTTGAGCGGATGGCGCGACAAGGTCCTTGAGAGACGCCACTGCAGCGGCCACTTCCTCAGTTGTCTCAACATGGGTCTTCAGCGAGATGGGATTAAGACCGAAACCGGAAGGGTAAATGTCAAGATCCTCATCAGCCACAAAGAATATGTTGTTTTCTTTGGTTGCCCTGAGTTTTCCGAGTCCGGGGAAGATGATGGTCTTTTTTTGCCTTAGGACATCTTTCATCTCCGTCAGAAAATCATCAATTATCTGCTGAGCCCTTTCCTCGTCAAGATTGTTGGATTTGGCATAAAGGTCGACAAGGGCCGTATCGGAAGTCTCCTTCCGCTGCCTGAAGTAAAGCCTTCTGTATGGAGGATTGATGGTATATCCTTTGTCGGAGAAAGTTGAAGGGACCAGTTCGGCTACGAATGTGCCGACACCGGGCAGTGATACTTCATCGTTGTCAAGGATCAAATCCTTGACCATCTTTGACAGGAGGTCTATATCCATGGCTGAATCGGAGATTGTTTCTCTGCAAATGTGGCCTGAGAATGACCAGAGGTCATTATCCTTACAAATATAAGTGATTTTTCCGAACAACGTATCCGCTAGGCTTTTAATAATCGAAAAGGCTGTTAAGACATAGGTTGAGGGAAGATTTCGGAAGAAAGAATTGTCAAAAAATTGAAAAAATATTTGCTCATAAAAGAATTTATCGTACCTTTGCAATCCCGAAACGAAAACGGGACAAATAAATTCCTCTTTAGCTCAGTTGGTTAGAGCACCTGACTGTTAATCAGGGGGTCGTAGGTTCAAGTCCTACAAGGGGAGCCAAAAAGGACAAATCTTCAAAAATGAGGGTTTGTCCTTTTTCTTTTTCTCCGCAATTCCCGGTAATGATCAGGTTGGTGTAGTGATTTTGGGACCAATGAAAAAACAGTTGATACTCTCCTGAACTGTATCAGATTGGTGGCATAGTGATTGCAATAATCGTATAAATGATTACATTTGCGTTTAAATGATTATATTATGGCACAGACAGCAATGACAATCCGCATGGATAGTGATTTGAAGGCACAGTTCGACGCTCTTTGCAATGAATTTGGAATGAGCACCAACACGGCATTCAACATCTTTGCGCGTACCGTGGTCCGCAAACGCAGTATCCCTTTTCCGATTGAGGCTCCGGCAAAGGATGATGTCGTAAATAAGGGGAAGGCGGCTTTTGATGAAATGCGAAGGATTGCATCCGAGAATGGTCTTTCCGGTATGACCCTGGACGAAATCAACGAGGAAATCAGACTGGCGCGGGAGGGTAAGTAATGGTGTATGCAGTCATTGACACAAACGTCCTTGTGTCAGCATTGTTCTCTATCCATCCGGACTCGGCGACCGTAATCGTCAGGGACATGATTGCGGACGGGGAAATCGTGCCGCTTTTCAACAGCGAGATTCTCAATGAGTATCGGACGGTGTTATCCCGGCCTAAGTTCCATTTCCCGCCAATTCTCGTGGATGCTATGATGGAGATGGTCCTCGAGAAAGGAATCCATCTTGACCGGACAAAGTCAGAGGACATGTTCCCGGATCCCAAAGATGTCGTTTTCTATGAGGTTGCCCTATCGAAAGAAGGTTCCTATCTCGTAACAGGTAACATCAAGCATTTCCCGAAATCCCCCATCGTAGTAACTCCCGCTGAATTGTTGGAGATTCTTCGCCGATAATCCCTCACTGCGGAGGGCGTTCTCCTTTTGGGCGTCAATAAACGCCTTGGAGGCCTCCGGCTGCCCGGAAGCCGCTTCCATGAGGCTGTAGAATCTTTCAATATCCGGGACCTTGGTACGGAGTTCCTTAATGCGCTCCTCCATTGCCTCAGTCTGCGCATATATACCGCCTACGGCGCTCTTGGCGGGAATGGGCGTATTCTTGAGCCAGGTGCCGTTGCAGTAGTCGTAGAAACTGTCTCCGGGTTTTATGGAAAGGTCCTTGCCGGCTTCAGCGCCGGATGGCAGCGGAAACGGATCCGTTGCGGATTGTGGTTCCTTAGTGCAGGAAACAATTAGCAGTGCAGCCAAAGCGGCACGGAGGAACGTGCGTAAGTTAATATCTTGATATTATTCTTTTTAACCTTTAAATATAAGATTTTTGGTTCATGCCACGAAAATGATCCAAAATCACTTGAGTGACCCCTTTTTGTCTCAAAGGAAATAATCGCTTATTCTGAAACTCTTTCAAATACTATCTCAGCGTTGCCATGCTCTTTGTCCAATCCTTTTGCAGTAATAGTTGTTCTGCTGTCATTCAATGTGAGCTCATTGCTGATAATGAAAGTACCGTATTGATAATTGTACAGGTATGCTAAATCTGTATCAAGAAGGACCTTGTTCTCTTTAACCTTATAAGCATAGGTGCCGCCAGTCATCTGATTGGAAGACATGAAACCATCTCTGAAAATGAGCTCCACTGAATTCCACTCCCATCTGGAGCCGTCCAAGCTATGTGCGCTTTCTTTTTGGCAAGCACAGATAAAGAACAAAGCAATCAAGAGATAAGATATCCTTTTCATTGTGAATGTTTTTGTTTCAGCAAAGATACTAAACCCCATCGAAGAAAAAACCGATCCACGTTTCTGACATTGGAGTGAACTCTGACTTTTTCATTTCTTCCTGATCATAGTCCAACCTGAGGTGATGACCGTGTCCCCACTGACCGAAATCGTGTCCAAAAGCGGCAACTCTACGTGACGCCAGTCATTTGTCACTCTCAAGGGATGTCCTTTGACATATCCCCAGTCGCAATAAGCCTCTCCATCATAGATGACCATGCTTCCGTCTTCCTGTTGGATCATACCGTTGGGAGGAAACTGAATTGAGAGGTTCGGACTGTCCAGCACGATGACGTTTCCAGGGGCAAACATTCTTCGGATTTCCTCATCCCGTTCTTCCTTTTTCAACTGGAAAGATTCCTCCACTTCGTCAATCGCATCAAAACCATACTTGACCTTAGCCTTTTCAACAGCATCCTCCAGATCTTCCGGAAGCTCTATCCCATATATTCTCATGACAATGGAACCAAGGTCACTATCGCCTTTCATCTCTTTTTTCCAGGGGTATCCGGACTGATCGAGGACCATCCCGTAGAGAGGACCGGACAGATAAGCGAAGGATCGGGTCAAATTGTCCGATTCATACAAGTAGTCGAAGTAAGAGAAGTCACGGATGTACGCTTTGTCGGACGGAAACGCAATGCGCCGCCCGGTGTATTCTGGCAGACCTTCCAGAATCTCCAATGCGCACTCGTCGGCAACAGCGTCCGGATAAAGACGCCATCTCCAGGTGCGGAAACCAAGTGCATCAACCAGGGCAGCCTTCTTACGGTCACCTTTGGACTTTACCGCTGTCTTCAGCGCATTCCACTCCAGCTTGAGCAAGGTGCGTGCATCTCTGTTTGAAAGGTGCGCATTATTGGGATTCCGGTCTGGAACGAGTCCTAACTCCGGCTGCCGGTAATGGAACATCTCGTGGATGAGGAGAATGCTCTGAGCTCTTTCATCCCCGGGAATCGGCCACAAGACCATCGTCCAACGCTTCCCGTCCAGTTCTGTTGTGGAATTGGCGACCGGCATGTCTGCAGGGAAAAATTGTGGCGCATCTGAAACATTGCTCACAATGTTCCGGAGCGAGTCAACACCTAATACTGGAGAATAGAGATTCAATCCCCACAGTTTTCCGTTATCATTATTGCACAGCTTCTCTACGTGATTAAAGATGGAGGTGTCAGTTGTTTGACAACCGACAATCAATATGACAACCGACAATGATAAAAGCCTCTTCTTCATTTTTCGCATCATGTGTGCCATCTGTATCAGAAGATAAAGATATGCAATCAGTGAGAATTATCAAAAGAATGGCTTCTGTTCAGCAGTTAACACTAATGGATGCAGGAGCTTTTTTTATTTTTCTCATTATTTTTCTATCTTGGCCAAGCCGTTGGATTATAGAAACGATCAACGGCACTGATTTGGTAAGTATATTATCCGACAACACACTTCCCCCAAGCGACTTCATGTCGCTAAGGAATCACTAAACACAAATTATGCTTATGAAGAAAATCGCCTGTCTCTTAGCTTTGGAGCTTGCCGTGGCTTCGGCATTCTGCTTCGATAATGGAGTAAATGCGTTTGCGGCCCACTTGACCGACAACTCCGCTTTTGCCTCTCAAGTTCAAGATACTATGGCCCTCGGCAAACTCTATTTCGTAAATTTCAAAGAGGGAGAACAGCCTGCAATGACTGCCTTGAGTTTGTTCGGTGACCGTTGCGGAACTGGGGAGTTCAACAATAAACCTTTGGCCACTGAGGGGATCCGCTCAGTTTTTGAACTTAACGAATGGATTGAGTTCTATCCTGAAGCCAATGCTGCGTCAGGCATCAAGGTGATGGTCTTCGAACACAAAGAGGATCAAGGTTTTTATCTGAAAAACACTTTGAATGACGAGACACCCGGCTATGTCCAGGAATGTGGGCTTAACAAAGATCCCGACGATGAAACCTTCCAATGGGGGTCGTTCTACCTCCATCCTGAAGAGGTCAATCCAGGCTACTATGACTTTGTTTTCATTTTCAATGACAAGGTCTTTGCCACCATGTTCACACGTTTTTTCAAACAAGAGGAAATTTATGAAAAATCTGATTCCGAGTTAGAAAGTTTGATGTCACAAAGTCAACCGGAATAAAGGTTTCAGTCTGTCTGGCATCTGCTTTTCAAAGTAGCGAATCATAACAATAAATCCGGCTCAGAGGCCGGATTTGTTGTTTCAATTCTGAACTTCGATCACTTGTAGAGGTGCGTCATACTTCTTGTCAACCCTTATGAGGAGGCTTGGACGTGATGTTGAGGACATTTTTTGTCCTTTTGTCACGCTGTAGGTGTAGACGAGGCTGTTGTTTTCTTTCATCAGGGAGACAGGGGCAAGTTTCGTTTGTACATCTGTGACAGGATACACAATAGCGATAACGAATTCTTTACTGAAATCCAGCGGGGCTTGCTGCGAGTCCATAGTGAAACCGGCGTCGAACAGACTTTCGAAGGTTGCCTGATCCATTATCTTGTGAGAGGTCGTGCTCGTGACAGTGGTAATGGAGAAATAGTGTTGAACCGTCTCGAAGGGAACCGCTACAGTGTCAGGTGTCTTTTTGCAGGAGACAAGGCCGATGACAGCCAGAAGGATGAACAGGATCTTTTTCATAACTCGAGGATTTTCCACAATAATAAGCAGATTAGACGAAATGAGCAAATTAAACGTTCCGGCATAAATAAAAAATGCCTCCAGAATTTCTCCTGGAGACATTTCAGTGTTTCAGCCTATCTTCTACTCTTCGTGAAGGTAATAGGTGAGGGTTGTGGTCAGCTTGTGGACTTCAGGTGCTGAGAACAAGTGGAATTTTTCCATCGAGCTCTCGAATGAGCGGACGATGGTGCAAGTGGAAGGATCTCCCTCCTCAACATCAACCACAAGTGAACCCTGGAAACGGTAGTCCTTGAAGAAGGAGCTGTACCTGGTGCTCCAGTCGCATGCAAGGGAACCGTCCTCGGCATTCTCCCATGACCATGAGCCTACGTTGATCTTGCCGCCGTCATAGACGACTGCATAGGTGCCGGACTGGGTGAAGATGATTCCGGTGCACTCCTCTTCGAGGTTCTCGTTTTCTTCCTCGTCGCCAGTATCCTCATACCACTTGGAGAAGTCGCATCCCTTGGCCTCGAAGTTTATGAAACTGAAGTCATTGTAAGCCAGAGAGAAGTGGGTCTTGTCGAATACCCAATGACGGCAGAGAAGATGGTTCATCTTAGTGTCTTTCACTGTAGAGGCAAGAGTCGCCTGGACCGTGAAGGGATCCCATCCGCCGCTCTCAATGGAGATTTCGGCCTTTGCGTCAGAGAGCCAATTGATGATAATCTGGCCGAAGCCTTTGAGGTAATAGCATCCGTCAACAAAAGTGAAGTCTCCATAAACCCATACGTCATTAAGGTCCAGATCGTCACTCTTTGTCGGCGTAACATTCTTGGTGATGATGTATTCACCGTCCGAAGTGAGCTCAATTGAGCTGATAGGGCTGGTCTTGTCCTGGATTTCGAACTTTCCAACCGCCTGGTCACCGGTCTTGTTTTCCTTGTTGCAGGATGTGAATCCTATGAAAGCAAGAAGGGCGGCACATGAAAGTGCAAGCAATCTTTGTGCGTTCATACTGAATGATATTTAATGTTTATAGCTGTTGTCTGGTGGTTGATATAATATCAGTTTTAACAAATATCAGGCCTTTATGCAGTCTATGGGTAAAATAATTTTTGTCACTATTCGCAATAGATACTCATTCTTTTCAACAAGCCATCTGATTGATAGTGTTTTGTCGTGTGCCTATAATTTGCTAATTTTGGACATCAACACCACATGATCATGAAACGGATAGCCCTTTTGCTTCTCACCTTTATCTGGGTGTCACAATCTGCATATCATATTTCGGCGCAGACTTCTTTCGGAAACAGTTCGCTTTTCAATGACGGATGGACCTTTGTGCTGGGCGATGTTGAAGAAGCATCGTCCCAAGATTTCGACGATTCCCGTTGGTCAAGAGTACAGCTTCCTCATGATTGGTCTGTGAAAGGGACGCTTTCTCCAGACAACGCATCCTGCACGGGATACCTCCCTGCAGGGATCGGCTGGTATCGCAAGCACTTCAATGCCGGCCGGATTCCTCAGGGAAAGGTGTATATATACTTCGAGGGCGTCTACAACCGTTCATCAGTTTATCTCAACGGCCATCTGTTAGGGGAGCGTCCAAGCGGCTACGCGTCTTTTCTATACGATCTGACGCCATATATCAATAGGCAAGGAGATAATGTGCTGGCAGTGAGAGTGGACCACAGCAAAAGAGCCGATTCCCGCTTCTATACCGGTTCCGGCATATACAGGAACGTTTGGATGGTGACCTCCGGTGAAACCCATTTCGCTTTATGGGGAGTCGGCTATGCGCTCCGCAGCATGACAGATAAACAGGCGGTCCTGACAGTCGACACCGAGGTGGATGGCCCTCTATCTTCTTCCGTAAATCTATCTCTCAATCTCAAAGATGCTGAGGGCAATGTGGTGTCCCGTGCATCAGTCAAAGCCCAGCATAAGCAGAAAGTGGACATCAAGGTTCCCACTCCTCACCGATGGGACATTGATGATCCTTATTTGTATACTCTTGAAGTATCACTTGCTTCAGGTAAAGAAGTCCTGGACAAGACTGAGGTGAATGTGGGTCTCCGTACTTTGGAGTTCAATGCGAATACCGGATTCGCTCTCAACGGCAGGAACCGTAAGATCAAGGGCGTTTGTCTGCATCACGATGCAGGAGTCCTTGGAGCAGTTGTACCTGAAGAAGTATGGGAAAGAAGGCTTCTCAACCTTAAGGCTATCGGAACAAACGCTATCCGTACAGCCCATAATCCTCAGACGCCCGTATTCTACGACCTTTGTGACCGTCTCGGCCTGCTGGTGATGGATGAGGCGTTTGACGAGTGGGAATACAACAAAAAGAAATGGGTTCAGGGATGGAATGTCGGAACTCCTTCAATGGACGGAACAGCTGATTTCTTCAACGAATGGGGAGAGCGCGACGTCACCGACATGGTCCGCCGAGACAGGAACCATCCTTCGATTTTCCTGTGGAGCATCGGTAACGAGGTGGACTATCCCAATGATCCTTATTCGCATCCTATCCTTGACGGTGACGGGTTTGAGTTCAACCAGCCTCTTTCCGGTGGATATAAACCGGATGCTCCTGACGCTATGAGGATCGGTATGATCGCAAAACGTCTTGCGGCGAGAGTCCGTGAAGTTGACACTTCGCGTCCCGTGACAGGCGCATTGGCCGGAATCGTAATGTCTAACCAGACGGAATACCCTGAGGTGGTCGATGTCGTCGGTTACAACTATACTGAAGGTCGTTATCTTCAGGATCACGAAACCTATCCGGACCGTATCATATACGGCTCGGAGAACAGCCTTGGATATGATTCCTGGAAAGCGGCCAGAGATAACGATTTCATTTTCGGGCAGTTCATCTGGACAGGAATCGACTATATCGGTGAATCCAGGGCATGGCCTTCAAGAGGATTCTACAGCGGCATTTTCGACCTGGCGGGCAATCCCAAACCCCGGGCAAGAATGAGGGCGGCGATGTGGAGCGAAGAGCCGGTCTGCTACATAGGCACGTACCCCAAACCGCAGGCCGTCCCGGGACGTCGGGTACCGATGGGAGACCGTGAAGACGCATGGGACACCTGGAATTATGAAGACGGGCAGATGATCCGTGTAGTATGCTACACCAACGCAGCAAAGGCACGTTTGCTCTTGAACGGGAAAGAAGTCGGAGCTATGACCCCGTTCAATGACGAGACCGGCATTATCGGTTGGGACGTTCCATATGAGGAAGGTACTCTCAAAGCCGAAGGCTACGATGCTTCCGGCAAGAAGGTTTCAGAATACGTGATCAATACTTCATACCGCCCCGCGGCCTTGAAGGCTGAAGCGGACCGGGTTGATTCGGATGCAGGCGGTGTAGTGCATGTTTCCGTTGAAATCATAGATGACAATGGCAATATAGTCGCTTTGGGGGATAATGAGATCACCTGCACGATCGAAGGTCCCGGTCAGCTTCTCGGGCTTGAATCGGCGAACAATACTGATATGGGCAACTGGAACGACAATGTCCAGCGCGCATACCGTGGCCGTTTGCTTGCATACATAAAGACTGACGGCAATCCAGGAAAGATAAAGGTCCGTTTCACTTCTCCCTATTTGAAAGGAACGGAGGTGGAATTGAGAACGCACAGATATTCCAAGACAGAAGAGATCCGGCTGAGCGATCCTTTCATTCTGGCGGACGAGGCCTCCGGAATGTATTACATGACGGGAACCGGAGGAATGTTGTGGAAGAGCCCCGATCTCAAGGTGTGGGATGGCCCTTATCAGGTGGCGAAGACGGATCCGGATTCGTGGATGGGCCCGCGTCCTATGATTTGGGCAGCTGAAATCCATCAGTATAATGGGCGTTATTACTATTTCGGGACATTCACCAACCAAGGGGAAATCATTCAGACCTATAGGGGCAATGACATCAACCGTAGAGCCTGCCATGTCTTGGTGGGGGACAGTCCTGAAGGTCCGTTCTACCCGATGCAGGACAAAACTTATCTTCCGGCTGACCAGCCTACTCTGGATGCCACTTTATGGGTGGAGGATGGCAAACCGTATCTCGTTTTCTGCCATGAATGGCTCCAGAATTGGAACGGTACTGTGGAGATCATTCCACTGAAACCGGATCTGTCCGGGACCTATCCTGAAGGCCGCAAACTTCTTTTCAGGGCTTATGACTCTCCATGGAGCAAGGAAAAGTATGAAGACGGGACCATCGGCCCTAACAAGGTGACAGATGGACCATATGTGTTCCGGACCAAAACTGGGCGTCTTGGAATGGTATGGACCAGTTGGGTACATCAGGACTATACCCAAGGTGTCGCTTATTCCACAAGCGGAAAGTTGGAAGGCCCATGGGTTCAAGAGAAGAATCCTATAACGCCACCCAATTTCGGGCATGGAATGATTTTCACGACTTTCGATGGAAAACGCATTCTTTGCTGCCATTCCCATCGGCCATCGGATTATATGCGTATCCCTGCGTTCTTCTTGGTTGATGATTCCGGTGACAAACTGAAGGTGCTCGGAAGGTATTATCCTTAGTCGATTCTTTTTCATTGCTGTCCAAGCAACCCGGTCACTGATATACGCCCCGGGAACTGCTGTTCCCTTCTTCATCGCTAACCGGCATGAGTAAAGGAAATGCGATTAGCGTTAGTACTGTACAAATCCGTTGACAGGCAAGTAAAAGACCAATGTAACCATCGTTAAGAAAATTTTCCGAAGTTCAACGATTTTTTATCATAAATCTACGAAAAAATTTCGTAGAATAAAAATAGTTGTTATATTTGCTCGTGGATTCATAAACTGCATGCTGAAATGAAACAGAAACTTACGGCGAAGGAAGAACAGATAATGAACATCTTCTGGCAGAAGGGTGAGCTATGTATCCGTGAACTGGTTGATTCTTTTCCGGAGCCCAAACCCGGCTATACCACTGTCTCCAAACAGGTAGGCATCCTTGAGGAAAAGAAGTTCCTGCAGAGGAGGCCTATCGCCAACACCTTCCTTTACAAGCCGGCAATCAGCGAACGTGAGTATCATGGTATCACGATAGGTGATGTCGTGAACAAGTATTACGGCAAGTCATACTCGAACCTTGTCCTTCATTTTGTGGAGGACAAGAAAATGGATCTTGACGAGCTGAAGGAAATCATCGACCTGATCGAGCGCAAGGAAAAATAGTATACCGCTTATGCTGAACCTTATCGTATACGAAGCCAAGGTAGCGCTGCTCCTTGCAGCGTTCTACATCTGCTACCGTGTCCTGCTCAGCAAGGAGACTCTTCACAGGTTGAACAGGGTCGTTCTTACCGGCAGTGTTATATTGTCTTTTCTCCTGCCTTTCTGCGTTTTGACGTTCCACCGTACTGTGGAAGTGACAGCAGGTGTACCTGTTCCCGAAATGCCGACTGATCTCTCTCAACCTGTTTTTACTGAAGGGATACAATCGATTGCGGCGGATCCCGTCACTTCCGCAACGCAATGGGATTGGCTGCTGCCTTTTCTTGCTTTCGTATACATCGCGGGAATAGCATTCAGCATCGCAAAGATAGTGGTTGAACTGGTCCAAGTCTCCCGTATCATCCGTTCAGGTGAAAAACTCCCGCAGGAAGACGGTACGATCCTGGTCATTGTAGACAGGGATATGGCTCCGTTCAGTTGGATGAAATGGACCGTCCTTTCCAAGGAAGACTATGAAAGCGGCAACCGGCACATCCTGCAGCACGAACAAGCGCACATGCGCCTTGGACACGCCCGCGATCTGCTAGTGATCAATGTCCTGTCTACGATGCAATGGTTCAATCCCGTAATGCGTATGCTGAAGGAAGATTTGCGTGCGATTTACGAATATGAAGCGGACGATGATGTGCTTCGCGGTGGAGCGGATATCAAGGAATATCAATACTCATTAATAAGAAAAGCTGTCAGTGCGAGCGGCTACTCAATCACTAACAGCTTTAATCACAGTATCCTCAAAAATCGTATTACTATGATGTCAAAACAAAAAAGCATGGCATTGCGAGGGCTGAGAGCCCTTTATGTACTTCCGCTTGTAGCAGCGGCTTTGGCCTGCAACTCGCAGACTGTCACTGACTACAAAGCTAGTGAAAATTCTCTTACAAAAGGTAATGGGGATCCATTATCTTCATTATCCTCTTTGATGACCGAAGTGAATCTCCGGGTAACTCAGGCGGGAGAGAACGTTGAGTATTATGTCGACGGTGAAAAAGTCAGTTTTGAAGCTGTCGGGAACAAGGTTCTTGAAGCACAAGGTGATGGCTTCGCATATGTCAACATAGTAGGTGATCCTCAAGTGAAGTCAGGAAAGATTCAGGAAGTCAAGAATGAACTCCGTAAGGTGGATCTCCGGAGAGTCCTGTATGTATGTGGAACGGATGTAGCGGTCCAAAGGAAACTCGAACCTTATGGAGCGGTGAAAGAGCTGTCTGATTTTTCGGAAGAATCAATGGACGGCGATGTCCAGATCCGCCTGAACAAAGACGACAAGTTGTTGTATATCAAAGTCGTCAAAGTCGGAAAGAGTGGCGTGTCCGCAATTTCCCAAAAGGACCTGTTTGCTATGGCAAAAAAGGATGTTGAACAAAACAACGGCATCTCTTTCTATTTGATTGTTGACGATGATTCTTCATATGGAGCTTATTCTTCCGCCGTCCAATCCGTTTATGATGCGTTCGTAACTGTCCGTGAAGATTTGGCGATGCAGTCATACGGAAAGGCATTCAGCGACCTGGAGGAGGACCAGCAAGATGAGCTGCGCCAAAGGTGTACAGTGAAAATCATCGAAATCAATAAATGACATCGTTTCAGCACTTGCATAATCGCAAGTGCTTCGGATATTCACAAAAAACTGAAGGCCACCTGCTGATTGCGGGTGACCTTCGACGTTGTTGAATCTTCAGGTATCTGGATTATTCTTCCGGACCGAACACTTCACCTGTCATTGCATCAACATAAACCTTGTCTCCGAACATATAACGGAGAGTGGTCTTGTATATGACAGGTTTACGCAGTGTGACGAAAGCCGTATTGGGACGGTAATTGGTGGCGTTGAGTTTCTCAAGCGCTTTTTCAAGTGAGATCACACCGTCGAAATTACCGATCTTGGTGTCTTCCCAAGGGGAAGAAACGGGCTCAGTTACGATCTTGGAAGTCTTGCCGGTGACGAAATCCCTGTCCATCGCAGCAAGCAAAGCGACATCATCTTTGCCGACCCACTGGAACAGATAGGTGACGTTGATGGGCTTCAGATTCTTGAGATCCTTCTCGGTGGCAAGGTCTGAAAGCTGATATACGGCTTCGATGAAGAACCCGTCAGCTTCGGGGATTTCCTTTACGACTTTCTGATAATCTTCTTTCAGATATTCGATTGTACTTTTTGCATCATCCTTTTTTGGATCATCCTTTTTGCAGGAAGGGGCTATCAGCAGACAGATCATCAAAAGAAAATAAATAGCTTTTTTCATATTCCGTAAAAATTGGTGTGCAAAAATACGTTACATCCGCCTGATTCGCAAACGGAACACGTTTTAAGTGTTGTCAGAATAGACAGCAGCATTATTATTTTACTATCTTATTACTATCTTAGCGGACGTTATTCCTCACTTTCAAAACGGACATCCTCAACATGAATCTGGTACAGTTGTTCAAACGTATTCTGCCGTACGTCAAGCCGTTTCGCTTCCTTCTTGCGGCAACCCTCCTTCTGACTTTACTGGGGTCTCTATTGGCACAGGTCAATGCGGTCGTGCTGGACCGGGCAGTGGATGCGATCAACGCATTGGTCGGTTCTCCGGAATTCACTTGGGCGAAGGCTGCAAGGATCCTGACCATAGTGAGCGTAGTCCTTTTGGGAAAAGAAATCCTTCGTGCCGGCATTTCATTCGGACAAAGCATCTTCGGAGAGAAACTCAGGATCAATATCTCTCAGCAACTTTCCCTCGGAGTGGTGGAGAGGATCCTCAAATACCGCATGGCATTCTTCGCACGTAGTGACAACGCCCCCGGAATGCTTCAGGCAAGGATCGATCAGGGCGCCAGCAGCATCTCACGCACTATCCAGAACTTCTTCATAAGCCTGCTTCCGATGATTGTGAGTTCCGTTCTGGCTCTGTTCCTCATTTTTGCTGCAAACCTGTATGTGGGCTTGACCGCCCTCGCGATAGTGCCGATATATTTCTGGATAACTTCCCGCCAGGCCAAGAAACTCAAAGGAGCACGAAAGAACATGAGAGGCTTCAATGAAAAGAGGAGCGGCAGCATCATGAATATCCTCGAGAGCATGAACGTCGTGAAGTCTTTCAACAGGGAGGAGATAGAGTTCGAGAAGCAATCTGAATTGCAGCACGGCTTTTACAGCAACCAGCTGGGTATCCGTAAGGCGTCTTTCGGATATGACGCGCTGAAGAGTTTCGTGAACCAGACAGGAACTGTGCTTATCATCATACTGACTTCATATCTGGTACTGATCGGCTATCCGGGAATGACGATCGGAAAAATCATGTACCATATCATGCTCTTCTCGAATGTTACCGCCCCGATATCCCAGTTGCAGAGGATATTCGATGATCTGAATGACGCTCTTATCTATGCAGAGGGGTATTTCGACATAGTCGACGCGGAGAGCGAGGTGGAACCTTCAGGCGGTTACCGTCCTGAGAAGGTGCAGGGGAACTTCGAGATGAAGAACGTTGACTTCACATATCCTAACGGGACGAAAGCTCTACATAATGTTTCATTGAAAGTCGACAGCGGAAAGATCACGGCCCTGGTCGGACTGAGCGGAGCAGGAAAGTCCACGATCGTCAATCTTCTTGACAAGTTCTATGAGCCGGATTGTGGAAGCATAACCTTGGACGGGGTTGAACTCCGTGAATGGGATACCCGCTTCCTTAGGGACAATATCGGACTTGTCCTTCAGAAGAACCATATCTTCAACGGGTCGATCGAAGAGAATATCCGTTACGGCAAACCGGATGCGACTTTCGAAGAGGTGGTTGAAGCCGCGCGAAAGGCAAGCATCTACGATCAGATAGTGGCTCTTCCGAACGGGTTCGAAGGTGCTGCCACCCAGCTTTCGGGCGGACAGCAGCAGAGGATCGCTCTGGCAAGGATGTTCCTTAAGAACCCTCCCATCATCTTCCTCGATGAACCCACCGCTTCGCTTGATGCGATAGCGACTGAGCAGATAAAGTCTGCGATAGACGCCATCAAGAAGGACCGTACTGTGATAATCATTTCGCATTCCATCTCCCAGATAATCGACAGCGAGATGGTATACGCTCTTAAGGAAGGAAGAGTCGAGCAGAGCGGAGACCCTGACACCCTTTACCGCAAGGGTGGCGTCTATAAGGATATCGTGGACGCTTCCGCACGCAGCCTCAATATCGAAAAGCTCGCAAGAACAATCGACTCTGACGGCCAACGGGACTGACTTTGACCACAAGGACAAAATACGGATCGGCCCTTTGGGGACGACCCGTATTTGTCATTTATAGGAGCGGGACTCTATTTGAAAATCCTCTGTGCGAAGTGATACAGGTCATGACGCCATACGTGCCAAGAATGACCTCCGGGCATCTCGCTGTACTCGTAAGGAATAGCTACCTCATCGAAGCACTTGAGCATCTCCTGGCAGTTTTCATAAGCGATGTCTTCCTTTCCGCCCATGGTGAAAATGAGGAGTTTGCATTTCTTTGTGAGGGTTGAAGCGATTTCTTTGAGACGGGCAACGCCCTTAGCGTACATTTCCTCATTGCCCTTGAACCAACCTGAACTCATGACATTGATGTATCCGAAGGTGTCGGGATGGGCGAGGAAGCAGTTGAGGGTTTCAAGACCTCCCATGGAAAGGCCTGCGAGAGCAGTATTCTTAGCACCCTTCTTTATCCTGTAGTTCTTTGCCATGTAAGGCATGATGTCATTGTTGAGGTCATCGACGAACTTGTCAGTGTCCATGCTTCCGTCAGGCATGACAACGATCATGGGCTTCATTTTTCCTTCAGCCATAAGGTTGTCAAGGATGTCTCCGGCACATCCGACTCCGGGCCAAGATGCGTCATTGTCACCACCTCCGTGGATAAGATAGAAAACGGGAAGTTTCTTTCCTTTGGCAACATATCCTGCAGGTGTCCAGACGTGCATCCTTCTGGTTGTCCCGGTGGTTGAGGATTTGTAATAGATTACTGAAATGGCTCCATGAGGAACATCCTTCTGTGCCCAGAACTGGTCTTCACCTTTGTCAAGTTTCAGGACAGGACGGATTTCTCCGAGACGTGAGAACTTGGGATCGAACACCTGGAGACCGTCGACATTGAAGGCATAGCGGACTGCTCCTGCGTTCATCTGGGGGATAGTGGCGCTCCATACTCCGTTTTCGGCTTTCTGGAAGGGACCGGGGCCCCATACGTCACCGGTGAGGCTTACGGAATTGGCGTTAGGAGCATAGATGCTGAAAGTGACGCTTCCGTCAGGATTGACCCTTACTGATTTCAGGGTATCGTTGGGGGTGGGAGTGCGCTGTCCGAACTGGGCGAAAGCGAACTGCATGGACATAAGTCCGAGTGCGATAAGAAGAATTCTTTTCATGACTATTATGGTTTTTCAGTGTTTGACGTACCGTTCCGGACACAAAATTGAACATATTATCCGGGAAATATTGTGCGATATTCACGAAAAGTTTTGCCATATCGTCATTACTCGGGTTTGATCCGTGGACTCAGCTGTCAGGACAAGGTTTTTGACCGTAATTCTGCTTCAAAATCCAGAATAGTGTTAACTTTGCCCCGGTTTTCAGCCGATGAGACGGTTCAAAGGCTGTTTGATTCATTACATATGTTAAAAAACTGTTCATTATTGGTCGCAGCTTCAGTCTGCGCACTCGCCCTCTCCTGCAATCAGGGCAGGAAGGCATCTACAATTGAAACCCGCTCTTACGAGGATACGACAAAGTACGTTTCCCTCAAAATGGATATTGATCTCCCTGCCCCCAAGGAAGGAGCGGAGTCCCAGATGAGGAATGAAGTGGTCTCGATTCTTGATGACCAGCTTTGCCATATCACCACATACGAGGATGAAAAGGTGTTCCCTTCATACGAAGGTGACCGCAACGATACGGATGCCCTTCTGGGTTACTACCGTGAGCAGGCCTTCAAGGCTCTTTCCCAAGCTGCGAAGGATGATGCTGATGAGAGGATAGGATACCTTATGGCGGACGATGAACTCTCTGAAGAGGAATTCACCCAGGCGGTAGAGGATTTCCCGACATGGGATTACGACTACTCTTTCAAGAAGATCGATGAAACTGACAAGTATACGGTCTTCTTCTCAAGGAACTACATCTATATGGGTGGAGCTCATGGCGGAATAACCGGGGCCGGAGGAATCACTTTCGACCGCAAGACCGGAAAGCGTATAGATCCGATGATCGATCCTTCCTCGACCAAGGAGATCCAGCCTCTTCTGATCAAAGGTCTTCTTCAGTATTATAAGGACATGGAGGTTGAAATGACGGAAAGCGATCTTCTGGAGAACCTGTTCATCGAAGACGGAATCATTCCTCTTCCCGGATGGACTCCTTATCCTTCAGCGGAAGGGCTCGTGTTCACTTATCAGCAGTACGAGATCGCAAGTTATGCCGAAGGAATGCCTTCGTTCACTCTTCCTTTCGCTGAAGTGGCTCCTTTCCTCACCCCCGAAGCCAAATCCGTTCTGGGCCTGTAGGAGTAAAGTCTTATTTTACGGTGGCCGGTTTTCTTAGGAATTCCGGCCATTGTTGTTTCTTGGAAAAGACTCTCGAGGGGCGGTTTTAACGATAAAGTGTTTGCCTATCGGGCGGATAATGCGTAATTTTGCCGCGGAGAGGAATATTCCTCCGTTCAATAGATGAAAGGTCACATTACACCAGACAGCAAGTACGTCCTCGAAAAGGGAATCACCTGTTACGAAGTGGACGGCGAGATGAGGCTGAAGCCTGCCGCATTCATGGATATCGCCCAGGAGATGGCTTATTTGGCAGCTGAGGCAATGCATTTCGGATACGACGAACTCCAGGCTGAGGGCAAGGCATGGGTGCTTTCCAGGCTGCGCTTTGATTTCGTGGATGTCCCTTGTTGGAGGGATAATGTGGAAGTGGCCACATGGCATAAAGGCCCCTTCGGTCCTTTCTATTTGAGGGACTTTTCAATTTCATCCAAGGACGGAGTGAGGAAAGTGAACGGTACCAGCTCATGGGTGATACTCGATGTCGCTTCAAGAAGGATGTGCCGTACCGCTGAGATAGTCGAGATGATTCCGGAAAGCACCGTATGCCATGATGCGGCCATCACTGATCCCGCTCCTAAGGTCCAGATGCCGAAAGGAGTTGAGCCCCTGATTGCCGGCTCACATACAATCGCTTATTCGGATGTGGATCTGCTCGGTCACACCAATAATGCCAGATATGTAGTATGGGGATTGGATTGCATTGAATATGGAGTTACCTCGTCAAGGACTCTGAAGACTCTCTCAATCAATTTCAATCACGAGACACGCCCCGGAGACAGGGTCGACCTGTATCTTTTCAAAGAAGATTCTCCGGAAGGAGGGCTTGTCTACTACATTGAAGGGAAAGTTGAAGGCCAGCAGGCTTTCTGCATGAAAGTGGAATACTAATACGGGGCTTTACCCCTTGAGAAATATACTATGCAAGAATTGCTGTTCGGTACGGGCATTGCCCATTCAATACTGCTTTTCGCGGTCGTCATAGGCTCTGGCTTGTGGCTTGGCCGCTTCAAAATCAAAGGCATTTCAATCGGCTCTACTTGGATCCTTTTCGTCGGTATCCTCCTGAGCCATTTCGGACTCCTGTCGGATCCTACGGTCCTTTCTTTCATGAAGGATTTCGGCCTCATCCTTTTCGTCTTCTCGATAGGACTTCAGGTCGGTCCCGGATTTTTCCATTCTTTCAAGAAGGGCGGTGTGCAGATGAATCTGCTGGCTTTGGGACTCGTGCTCCTGGCTGTGATAACTACTGTCGCCATCCATTTTGTGACAGGTGAGGACCTGAGGACTATGACAGGCGTCATGTCGGCGGCAGTGACCAACACTCCCGGACTCGGTGCCGCACAGCAGACCCTTTCTGATGCCATCGTGACTGCAGGAGGTTCCGCCGCTGAAGCGTCCGAGGCATCATCTTCACTTGCCACGGCCTATGCTGTCGCTTACCCTATCGGTGTGCTCGGTGTCATCTTCCTTATTATTGCCACGAAGTCATTCTTCAAAATCGACCTCGATAAGGAGAAGGATGAACTTGACCATGAAGATGCCGACTCTGAAGGAGCAAGACGCATGCATTGTGAGGTCCAGAATCCTGCGATCTTCGGTAAGAAACTTTATGATGTCGTGAAGGCGGGTGAACACAAATTCGTGGTTTCAAGGGTGATGCATGACGGCGTGATATCCGTTCCCGGACCGGATACTGTTTTCAACCAAGGCGACAAGCTTCTCATCGTCACATATCCTTCAGACGTTGATACCGTCAGGATAATCTTCGGAGAGGAGATTCCGATGCATGTGACTGACTGGCAGAAGATGGACGAGCACATGGTGACCAGAAGGCTGACCATAACGAAATCCAGTCTTACAGGCGTCAAGCTCGGCTCGCTGGGTATCCGCAGGAATCATAATGTCACGGTGACAAGGGTCATAAGGGCCGGTGTCGAACTCGTCGCACGTCCTGGACTTCTCCTCCAGATGGGTGACGCCATCCAGGTAGTGGGAACCCCTTCCAATATCGATGATGTCGCCAAGATTGTGGGCAACAAGACCGAAAGCCTGTCCCATCCCAACCTTGTGCCGATCTTTTTCGGTATCGTACTTGGAGTATTGCTGGGCAGCTTACCTATCCGTTTCCCCGGAGTACCTCAGCCTATCAAGCTCGGACTTGCCGGTGGACCTCTCATCGTCTCCATTCTTCTGGGTTACTTCGGACCGAAGTGGAAAATCACCACTTACACTACCCACAGCGCCAATATGATGCTGCGTGAAATCGGTATTTCCTTCTTCATGGCGGCGGTAGGACTCGGAGCCGGACAAGGCTTTATCGAGAGCATCGTCGGAGGAGGTTACTGGTGGATATTATACGGAGCGTTGATAACCTTGATACCGGTGTCCATCATCATAATCATATCCAGAGTGTTCCTGCATCTGAACTTCTACCAGATCTGCGGTCTTGTGTCCGGAGGTACTACCAACCCTCCTGTCTTGGCTTTCTCTCAGGGCATGTACGGAACTGATTACACTTCCGTCAATTATGCGACCGTGTATCCATTGACGATGTTCTTGCGGGTGTTGGCGGCTCAGATGCTGATACTGTTCTCATTATAGCCAGTCCATGTCAGAGCTCATCTACCCTGTGGGGATTGCTCCTCTTCTCCCCAAGCCGTCTTACCTCAATCCCGCTCCTGAGGCGGTGAAGTCGGTGGAGATGATACCTGTCGTGAAACCCGACGGGCTTGTGATCGGGCAAGCTTCGAGGAGTTATCTTCATGGCGGATCCATGCTCCTTCATCCTGTTGTCCATCTTCATCTGGTGGACAGGGAAGGAAGGATTTATCTGCAGAAAAGGTCGATGAAGAAGGATCTTCTTCCCGGCTATTGGGATACTGCCGTAGGAGGTCATGTGAGCTATGGTGAGTTCGTCAATGAAGCGCTTTACCGTGAAGCGGAAGAAGAGCTGGGCCTGTATGATTTCAATCCTGTTCCGGTGCTCACTTATGTCTTTGAAGGTATAAGGGAGAGGGAACTCGTCCACGTCTTCGCAGCAGTGGGGAATTTCGAGCCGAAACCTGATGGAGAGGAGGTTACGGAAGGCCGTTGGTGGACCCCGCAAGAAATAAAAGAAAGTTTGGGAAATAACGTATTAACTCCTAACTTTGAAGGAGAGTTCGCCAGGATAGAGAAGACCCTGGAAGCTCTGCTTTAAGGTTATGCCAGACAATATTCCCGCTATCGAAAAATTCTTCAAGGACCAGCTTTCCGTCTGGCCCTTATGTTCGTCCAACTACCGTGCAATAAAAGGAGCCAAAAGACGTTCTCTCGATGTCGGAGGCCTGAAAGTGACCATCCAGCATAACCCCGGGAGGATAATTTCCACTTCTGCGGATGTTGACGACTCGGCCATCAGTTCCAGACCATGCTTCCTTTGTGAAGAGAACCGTCCCAAGGAACAGACTTCACTTAAATTTGAAGGCCGTAAGGGCAGGGAATATCAGATAGTTGTCAATCCGTATCCGATCTTCCAGAGGCATCTCGTGGTGATACGTGATGTGCATACCGCCCAGTCCATATGGAACAACTACGTGGATATGGCGGATCTGGCGCATCATTATCCCGGCTTCACCTTTTTCTATAACGGCCCGAAGTGCGGTGCTTCCGCTCCTGATCACTTCCATTTCCAGGCTTGCCAGAGAGGAGTGCTTCCTCTGGAGAGGGAAGCTGACCGTCTTCTTGACAGATTGCCTTCTGACTGCGGAGTCCCGGACGGTACGGAAACGGTCACTCTTCCTGCGGATATGGAAGCGGACCTCTCATATGTGTCATCCGTCCAGGAAGCCCAGCTGTATCATTACAAGCATTTCGCCAGAGGAGTTTTCTTCCTTCGTTCAAGGACATCAAAGTCGATGGCGAAGATGTTCTACCGTCTTTTGGACGCATATCCTGCCGAAGAAGGGGAGAGTGAACCCAAATTCAACCTCTTCACATGGTATAAGGGTGAGGGCAAGCGTCCCGAGGGAAACACTCATGGGCTGGCCTCATTCGAATACAGGGCGATAGTCGTCCTTAGGAGAGCGCACCGTTCCCATCATTTCAACAGCACCGGGGAGGACCATCTTACGATGAGTCCGGGATGCGCTGACATGGCGGGATATTTCGTGTGCCCGGTGGAAGAGGACTACCGCAAACTGGATACGTCTCTTCTGACAGACCTTCTGGATGAAGTGACACTTTCGCAGGAGACTGAGGACAAGGTCATCTGGAGACTGACCAGGACTCAGCCCACTCTCCAGGTGGGAATCATGTCCGGACAGGAGATAGAGTTCGAAATCATCTCCGACGGTGCAGGTCCGCAGAAAGTCTCTTACAGGGAGGGAAAGATCGATTACAACGGGGCGTTGTATGATTCCCTGCTTTTCGACGCCCAGACGGCTTCAACCATATTCGCTGAACCCACGTTCATTCTGTATGGGGTCACGATAGGTATAGATTTCCATTGGGAGAGGAAACTCACCCAGAAGTTCGCCGGGTCCCTGAAATTCATTGTCGAGGGAGGGAAAGTCCAGGCAGTGAATGTCATTGGAGTGGAGGACTACCTTCTCAGCGTGATTTCTTCTGAAATGAAGTCCTCCGCCACAATGGAATATCTCTGCACCCATGCGGTGATTTCACGTTCGTGGGTGATGTCACAGATTTCTGCAAGGAAGAACCGCTCCTTTAAGATTGATCCCCAGGATGCCAAGGACCTTTCCAGCCTGCCTTATATGGTGACCAGACTGTCAAAGGACTTCCGGACGGAAGACAGTCCGGAGGGACCGGTATCAGAGTACATAAAGTGGTTCGACCATGATGACCACAAGAACTTCGACGTCTGCGCTGATGACCACTGCCAAAGGTATCAGGGCCTTTCCATGGCTGTCGGGGATAATGTGAGGAAAGCGATAGACCGTACTTGGGGTGAGGTGCTCACTTCGGACGGAAAGATCTGTGACTGCCGGTTCTACAAGTGCTGCGGCGGAAAGACTGAATTGTTCAGCACCTGCTGGGAGGACAAGGACTATCCTTACCTGCCTTCTTTGCCCGACACTCCGGGTCATGATCCGGAAAAGCACTGCTTCTGTGACACCCACGACGAGGCCATCCTCTCCCAGGTCCTCAATGACTACGATCTGGAGACGAAGGATTTCTATCACTGGAAAGTGGAATATACCCGCGAAGAGGTGTCCGGATTGGTGAAGAAACGTTCCGGTTTCGATTTCGGAACGATACTTGAACTTGTCCCTCTCGAGTGGGGGCCTTCCGGAAGAATCAGTAAACTCAAGATAGTCGGGACCCTCAGAACGATGGTGATAGGAAAGGAACTCATAATAAGGAGGTGGCTCTCCGATTCACACCTCAAGAGTTCGGCCTTCACGATCTCGTGGACTCCTGACGACCGTCTTGTGCTTGAGGGGTACGGGTGGGGCCATGGAGTAGGCCTTTGCCAGATAGGCGCTGCCGTAATGGCTTACAGCGGATACTCTTACAAGGAGATCCTTGGACATTATTATCCCGGTGCGACCCTTTGCAGGGCGGACTTTTCACTCATTTGAAACGAACGAATCAAGATATGCAAAAGCAGAAATCACCTTGGTACTGGATACCTACGGTCTACGCCGCTGAAGGACTGCCGAACATCATAGTGACTGGCGTCTCAGTGGTTATCCTCCTTCAGATGGGACTCACCAACACCCAGATCGCCCTTTACACAAGCTGGCTCCAGCTACCCTGGATCATCAAGCCCTTGTGGAGTCCTTTCGTGGACATCTTCAAGACCAAAAGATGGTGGGTGATCACTATGCAGATGCTGCTGGGTGCAGCATTCGCCGGCGTGGCTTTCACCATCAATACAGGAGTGTGGTTCCAGTTCTTCATGTTCTTCCTCTTCCTCATGGGATTCTCAAGCGCGACCCATGACATCGCAGCGGACGGATATTACATGATTGAACTCGACGACCACCAGCAGTCTTTCTTCGTTGGAATAAGGAACACGGTGTACCGTCTGGCTGTAATCTTCGGCAATGGCGTACTTGTACCTGTGGCCGGCATTATCCAGAGGGCGAGCGGTGGTAAAGTGGCTTTCAGCTGGATGCTCGTTTTCTTTGGACTTGCAGGAATTTTTCTGGCGATAGCCCTGTATCATAAGTTTTTCCTTCCTGAAAGCGCGAATGACAAGCCAAGAGAGGTCTCTGCCAGGGATACGGCCAAAATGATCGGGAAGACTTTCTCCTCCTATTTCACGAAGTTCCCTCTCAAAGAGACGGTCGTCGCTCTTCTTTTCCTTCTTCTTTTCCGCTTCCCTGAAGCACTTCTGACGAAGATGAGCCCGACATTCCTTCTGCGTCCCGCTGAGGAAGGCGGACTGGGGCTTACTTCTGAGCAGTACGGACTCGCATACGGTACTATCGGCGTGGTCGGACTTCTTCTTGGAGGAATACTCGGAGGAATCGCCGCCAGCCGTCACGGAGTGAAGAAGTGGCTTTGGCCTATGGTCCTGGCCCTTACTCTTCCTGACCTCGTGTATGTCTACATGAGTTCAGCCTACCCTTCAAGCATGGCCATAATCACGGGATGCATCTTCATCGAACAGCTCGGATACGGATTCGGTTTCACGGCGCTGACACTGTATATGCTGTATTTCAGTGCCGGGGAATTCAAGACTTCCCACTATTCAATCTGTACTGGAATCACATATCTGGGGCTCATGCTCCCGGGCATGTTCTCCGGTTATCTCGCTGATCATTTGGGGTATCATCAGTTCTTCATCGTCGTGATGTTCCTCTGCCTCATCACATTCGCGGTCACCGCTCTCATCAAGATAGACCCCGAGTTCGGCAAGGCCAAGAAGTCAGCGAATGAAACTGACGAGACTTCTTAAAATCTAGTTGACAATGACATTTTCATTAAAATATCCCGGCGTGGTGATTCTTCTGGCCACGATTCTCTCCGGCTGCGGCTCTTCCCGTAAAAGTGCGTGCAACCTTCCCCAGGAGGAGGGAGCGGTACCTGTGCTTTCATTCACGAAAGCCGATGCCGGTGAAGATATGCCCGTCTCAGAATCTGTCGGGGAGCATGAAGGCAGCACTATGGAATTTGCGACGAACCTGCTGCGTAAGGCAGCCCAGAGCGAAGGCCTGAAAGACAATCTGGTGGTTTCACCCTTAAGTGCGGGCTATGCGCTTTCCCTTCTTCTTGAGGGGGCGACAGGTCAGACAAGGGAAGAGCTTGACGATATGCTTGGAGGCTCATTCGCAGGCATTGAACCGTATACTGATGAAAAGACGATAGTCACGACAGCGTCTTCCGTCTGGCTGAAGGACGGGATCCGGATACTTGACTCTTATGAGAAAGCCATCTCCGAAAAGTTCTCGGCCCAGGTCTTTACGCGTGATTTCGCTTCCAGAAGTACCGTGCAGGAAATCAACTCCTGGTGCAGTGGACATACCGCTGGAAGAATCCCTTCCATAATGGGAGAGATTCCTAGGAATTCGGTCATGCTGCTTCTGAACGCTCTGTACTTCAAGGCTCCTTGGGCGAAACCTTTTGATGAGGACGCTACGATCCGGGACACTTTCCATGCAGTGTCCGGTGACCAGGGAAACGTCTCTTTCATGACCAGATCCGCCAGGATGAACTATATGAAAGGAGACTCCTTCGGCGCTTTGTCTCTTGACTATGACAAGCGCTATTCGATGCTTGTCGTGCTTCCCGATCAGGGGAAGGACCTCGCCTCAGTTGTGGAGAAACTCGATGCCGGGACTCTTTCGGATGTCATCGACGCCACCTCTCCAAGGCAGGTGGAACTCCGTCTGCCACGTTTCACGGTAGAGACCGACCTCGACCTCAATCCTACACTTGTCTCTATGGGTATGAAGGCTGCATTCAACGGAGGGTTCGGCAATATGACGAACGCCCCGGTAGCCGTCTCCCAGGTCAAGCAGAAATGCTTCGTCAAAGTCAACGAAGAAGGGGCTGAAGCCGCTGCTGTGACGTCAATATCCATGAGGCTCACTTCAGTCGCACGTCCTGATCCTCCGGTGCGGTTCTTCGTCGACCGTCCTTTCGTCTTCGCGATATATGACCGCCAAACGAAGGACATCTACTTCGAAGGATGCATGGTGAAGATAGAGGACAAGAACGTATGATATCCAAACTATTGACTTTTACACGAAATCCCATTGAAATGAAAAGGACAGTCATTTGCATAGCTGCCGCATCTTTGTTTTTGGCCGCATGCGCATTTGCAGGGGACAACTCTTCCTCATCGGATGCTTCTCCGGCAACTGAAGCCCAGGTGCGTCCTGGAATAGAGGTTCTGCGCTCAAGGAACTTTGAAGGCCTCAAAGGCAAAAAGGTAGGACTTGTCACCAACCCGAGCGGCATTGACCGGAACCTCCGTTCAACCATAGACATTCTGTATGAAGCACCAGGCGTGGAGCTCGTGGCTCTCTATGGCCCCGAACACGGGGTGAGGGGAGACGCATATGCCGGAGACAAGGTGGAGGACACCACTGATCCCGCGACAGGCGTTCCCGTGTTCTCGATTTTCGGCGCCACAAGGGAACCTTCCCCTGAGATGCTTAAAGGTGTGGATGTGGTCGTCTATGACATCCAGGATGTAGGAACACGCTCATATACCTTCATCAGCACCCTCGGTCTTGTGATGAGGGCATGTGCGAAGCAGGGCATCGAGGTGATGGTCCTTGACCGTCCCAACCCTTTGGGAGGAGAGAAGGTCGAGGGCAACTATGTCGAGGATGGTTATTATTCGTTCGTGAGCGAATTCAAGATCCCTTATGTCTACGGCCTTACTGTCGGAGAACTGGCCATGCTCATCAATGAAGAAGGTCTCAACTGCGGGCAGAAAGGGAACGAACCGGCCCTCAAGTGCAAGCTCACTGTAGTCCCTATGGAGGGATGGAAGAGGGATATGACCTATATCGACACCCGCCTTCCTTGGGTGCTTCCTTCCCCGAACATCCCTTATCCCCAGTCGGCCATCGACTATCCTTCCGCCGGAATCTGCGGAGAGTTCAACGACTACCTGAACATCGGTGTCGGATACACCCTCCCGTTCGAGACTTTCGCTGCAGAATGGGTGGACGCCGACAAACTCAAAGCGAAACTTGACGGTTACGGTATTCCCGGGGTTTCTTTCCGGACTATCCATTACAAGCCGATTTCCGGTCCTTGGCAGGGCAAACTACTGCATGGTGTGCAGTACAGCTATACCGATTACGCGAAAGCGACTTTGACCATGACCCAGTTCTATGTGATGCAGGCGGTGGGTGAATTGTATCCCGAGAAAAACCCCTTCAGGATATCTCTGGGGCGCAATAACATGTTCGATCTCGTTTGTGGTACGGATTATGTAAGAGTAGAATTTGAAAAGAGGCAGAAAGTGGAAGACATCCGCGGATATTGGATGAAAGACGTGGAGGACTTCAGAACCCTCTCGAAAAAGTACTACTTATATTATTAACATTTTAAAGCGTGTCGGTTATGAGAAATTCAGTTTATACAGCTCTCGCTTCGGCGATCGTAGCTGCCCTGATCATGCTTCCTGCAGATCTCTCAGCACAGGCCCGGCGCACTGGTTCGTCGGGGTCCTCGACTAATACAACTTCTTCTTCCTCCTCTTCTGTGAGAAGATCAAGTTCGGCCTCCTCGAGCTCTTCCTCTACTACGCGTTCCACCGGAAGTTCTTCTTCCTCTCAGGTACGCCGTTCCAGCGGAAGTTCTACTTCGTCCAGTTCTGCGGTCAGGAACAACTCATCGAGCTCCACGAGCGCGGCGAGACCTTCCAGCTCCGCTTCAAGATCTACGACAACCTCGCCCTCTTCTTCCACTCAGGTAAGAAGGAGCACAGGTTCTACCAACAACACTTCTGGAACTGCCCGTTCTTCCAGCAGCTCCGCTACCAGGTCCACCACGACCGCACCTTCTACATCTACTCAGATCAGAAGAGGCAGCGGAACTACTAACAACAGCTCTACTACCAGAAGCACAAACGAAAGTTCTTCCTCACAGGTGCGTCGTTCCACCGGTTCAGGAAACACTTCCACTTCCAGCACCGGCTCTGCTGTACGCCGCTCAACTACCGGTAACTCCGGCAGCACGGCCAACCAGAACCCCGGTACTCAGGTCCGTCGTTCCACTTCCGGAACTTCTTCTTCCGGCAATGCGACGACCCAGACTGCCCGTAACGTACGCTCTACCAACGGTTCTGCTCAGAACGTCCAGAACGGTGGCGACAACGCTGCCGTAAGGTCCAACACCAATGTCACCAGAAGGGGTCTCACGACCATCACTGATGACATGAAGAACAACACGCAGAGCGCACCGAACGCCGCTCCCGGCGGCAACATGGCACCCCGTTACGATGACTTCCGTATCAATAACCACAATGTTGAGAGGATACATCCTCGCGAGAGGGACTACATCCCCTACACCAGACCTGGTCATTTCTACGGACCCGACCCTCACTATTTCGGATTCAGGATCCATTCGCTTCCTCCCCGTTACAGGAAGGTCCATTACTACGGGTTTGACTACTACGTGTACAACGATATCTACTACAGGCCTTACCGTGGATACTACGTTATCTGCAGACCTCCTGTAGGAGTGATTATCGCCAACGCGATAAGGGACGCGGTCTTCGCACCTGTCCGCTTCGCTTACTACCACAGCGTCTACAGGACGTATTCCGGATGGGATTCGTACAGCAGGTACATTGACCAGCAGAACAGGATCATTGCCGAAAACAATGCCCTGATCGCCCGTCAGAACAGCATGCTTGCGATGAACACCACTTCCGCACAGTCCTCCTATGAGATCGCTAACCGCCTCGGCCTTGCGCAGAGCTACGCTTATGCGAACCAGGAGTACTACTACGACGACGGTGTGTTCTACATCCTCAACGCCAAGGGCCGTTACGAGGTCATCGTACCTCCGGCTGGAGCACTTGTGGATGAGCTTCCTGAAGACTACGACACCCTCACCCTCGGCGGGACCGAGCTCTACAGGGTCGATGATACAGTCTACAGGGTAGTGATGGTCAGCGGACGTCCCTGCCTCGAGGTACTCGGACAGATGTACGGCGACATGGCTCGCAGGTACAACGTCTACTACAACTAGTAAGGATACGGGAATCAGCCGAAGATGAGGTGGAATATCCTCTCCAAAGGCTCAAGGTCTCCTGAAGATATAAGTTCGATGTCGGGTTCCGGAAGGAGCCCGGCATTTTTTGTGCCATGGCCGAGGGCTTCTTCTTCAGCGAGGCGGATGACGGCCGAAAGCGCTTTGGTGGCTTTGCCTTCACCAAGAAGGCCTTCCTGCACCATGACGTAGATAAGATGCCTTGCGACAGCAGGCGCGGGATCTATGAATTTCACGCCTTCGCCGGCGACTTTTTTCATCGTATCCAGAAGGAAGGGGTAGTGAGTGCATCCGAGCACTATAGTGTCCGCCCCTTCATCAAGTAATGGAATCAGGCTTTCTCTTACTGTCTTTTCAGCCTTCTCTCCTGAGAGCTCACCGTTTTCTACCAGTTCGACGAAACCTTTTCCCACATGCTCGACGATTTTGCAGCCTTCTTCGTAATTGCCCTTTGTCGTGAGATACTTCGAACCCTTCAGGGTGCCGGCCGTAGCAAGCACTCCGATCACTCCGCTTTTTGTGCCTAGAGCGGCGGGCTTTACAGCAGGCTCCATACCTATGAACATGACATGGTCTGTGAGGCCATCAGTGAGTGCTAAGACTTTCTGGCGTACAGTGGGGTTGGACCTGTCGGAATATTCTTCGCGAAGAGTGGATATTGCAGCCGCCGTGGCAGTATTGCAGGCGACGACGATTATTCCGGCTCCTTTGGAAAGCAGCAGTTCAGTTATCTCCCTGCATCTTGAAATGATGTAATCCGCAGGCTTGTCGCCATAAGGGCAATAGGCATTGTCGGAATAATATATATACTGTTCGTCCGGAAGAAGGCGGACGATTTCACGGAGGACGGAGAGTCCGCCCTCACCGGAGTCGAATATTCCGATCTTTACCATTTGGAGGAGTTGTTTATAGTGCAAATATAGCGGATTATTCCGGTATTGTGTCCATCTTGACCCAATCTGGCTCAATCAGCACATTCCTTCTTACAATTTTAAATCAATTGATGCGGATAATGTGATAATTCATTATTGTTTTGTCGGTTTTTGTTCATATCTTTGAGTGCAATTGATAACACTTATAAACCAATCCGATAACCGAATTGTCATTATGGACAAGACTATTGAACTGAATCCCAATGAGGTAGTGGCCTTTCTCGGGAAGCAGCCTTCCGATTTCACCAGGGAAGATATGCTCCATTTCATAGAAGGCAACGGGATAAGAATGATAGATTTCATGTACCCCGCTGAAGACGGGAGGGTGAAGACCCTCAATTTCACGGTCAACAGCATGGCCTATGCGGAAACCGTTCTCTCCGAAGGGGAGAGGGTGGACGGGTCGAGCCTGTTCCCCTCATTCGTCGAAGCCGGCAACTCCGACCTTTATGTGGTGCCAAGGTACAGGACGGCTTTTGTCGACCCGTTCTGTGAGATTCCGACTCTGTGTTTCCTGTGCTCATATTTCGACCGTGACGGGAAGCCTTTCGACTGTGCCCCTCATGAGACTCTGATGCGTGCGGAGAGGGCGTTCGAAAAGAGCACCGGAATGTCATTCGAAGCCATGGGTGAGCTGGAGTATTACGTGATTACTGATTATGATGAGCTCTTCCCTGCGACTGACCAGAGGGGATATCACGAATCAGAGCCTTTCTCGAAGATGAACGATTTCAGAAGGGAATGCATGGATTTTATCGCCAAGACCGGCGGACAGATCAAATATGGACACAGTGAAGTGGGAAACTTCACTCTTGGGGACAAGATCTATGAGCAGAATGAGATCGAGTTCCTGCCCTGTCCCGTTGAGACCGCAGCAGACCAGCTGCTTCTTGCCAAATGGGTGATAAGGAACTTGGCTTACAGGTACGCTCTTGACGTTACTTTCGCCCCGAAGATAATAGTAGGAGAAGCAGGATCCGGAATGCATATCCACATGCGTCTTATGAAGAACGGCGCCAATGTGACCCTCGGCCGTGACGGAGGCCTCTCATCCGAAGCCAGAAGGGCGATAGCGGGACTCATGGTGATGGCTCCTTCGATCACTGCCTTCGGCAATAAGAATCCCACGTCGTATTTCAGGCTCGTTCCACATCAGGAAGCCCCTACGAATGTTTGCTGGGGCGACTGCAACCGCTCCGCTCTCGTCAGAGTACCTCTTGGATGGTCAAGCGGCAAGGACATGAGCGCTGAAGCAAATCCTCTTGAGAAGAAGGCTCCTGTCAACACCAGGGCGAAGCAGACTTTCGAGATGCGTTCTCCCGACTGCTCGGCTGACATATACCAGCTGATGGCTGGCCTTTGCGTCGCCGCGAGATACGGTCTTGAACTTCCCGAGCAGGAGGCGTTGGCAATAGCGGAGAAGACCTACGTGGACATGGATATACACAAGAGCGAAAACTCTTCCCGTCTTGAGAGCCTGAGCTCCCTTCCCGGATGCTGTGTGGATTCTGCGGCATGTCTTGAAAGCGACAGGGAAGTGTATGAGGCTATGGACGTGTTCCGCCCCAGAATGATTGACGGAATAATCTCAGGTCTCCGTTCATTCAAGGATTCATCCTTGAGGGACGAGGTTGCAGCTGACCCTGATCTTCTAGAGAAACTGGTGGATGAGTATTTCTACTGCGGTTGATGGGCGCTTATATGCATTCACCGCAAAAATGACTATATTTGTAGACCGGTACGGCCGGAACATACTTTTACCGGCCACCGCTCTACTAAAGATCAGACATGACCACAGCAGAACAGATAAAATCCCTCCGCCAGAGAGTCGACTCCCTCAAGGACTGCCTTGACATCGAAGAAAAGCGCCGTCAGGTGGAATCACTCTCGAAAAAGACCGAGGCTCCGGACTTCTGGTCCGATCCCAAGGCCGCGGAAGTCTTCTTGAAAAACCTCAATTCCATCAAATCATGGGTTACCGGCTTTGATGCCGCACGTTCTGCCGTGGATGATCTGGATGTCCTGTATGAGTTCGCCAAGGATTCATTGGGGAGCGCTTCCGAAGAGGCTCTGGAGACCGACGAGACCAAAGAACTTGACGCATCTTTCAAAGACGCGGAGCAGAAGGTCGAGGCGCTTGAACTGAAGAACATGCTCGGCGGAGAGGGAGACAATCTTGGTGCTGTTCTTACGATAAATTCCGGGGCAGGAGGTACTGAAGCCAATGACTGGTCCGCCATGCTGATGAGGATGTATACGAGATGGGGAGAGCGCAGCGGGATGAAAATGACCGTCTCCGAAATTCTTGACGGGGATGAAGCCGGCATCAAGTCAGCCACTATACAGTTTGAGGGTGACTATGCTTACGGATACCTCAAAGCCGAGAACGGTGTGCACCGTCTGGTGAGGATTTCCCCGTTCAATGCACAGGGCAAGAGACAGACCACTTTCTCTTCAGTTTTCGTTTATCCCCTTGTGGATGACACCATCAATATCGAGATAAAGGACTCTGACCTGGAATGGGACACTTTCCGCAGTGGAGGCCACGGCGGTCAGAATGTCAACAAGGTCGAGACCGGAGTCAGGGTCCGTCACATTCCCACAGGCATTGTTGTGGAGAACACCGAAGGGCGTACCCAGATCGGCAACAAGGAGAATGCCCTGCGAATCCTCAAGTCACGTCTTTATGACCTGGAGCTCAAGAAACGTCAGGAGAAACAGGCGGAACTTGAGGGTCAGAAGAAACGTATCGAGTGGGGTTCCCAGATACGTTCCTATGTCCTTCACCCGTACAAGATGGTCAAGGACCTCAGGACAGGTTATTCTACCGCTGACACCCAGGGAGTCCTGGACGGTGACATCAGCGAGTTCATGAGGACATTCCTCATGCAGGAAGGAAGCGGAAGTACGCCTCCGGTAATAGATGACGTGGATTAGACAATCAAACTTTTTTCTATATGGAATTCAAATATGCTCCAATGTTTCAGCTGGGCGAAGATACCACTGAATACTACAAGATTCCCGGGTCTGAAAAGCTCGTGAAAACCACCGATTTCGGGGGTAAGACCATTTTGGAAGTCTCTCCTGAAGCCCTCACTCTGGTAGCTCAACAGTCTTTCCATGACTGTCAGTTCATGCTTCGCCGCTCTCACAACGAGCAGGTGGCGGCCATCCTCAAAGACCCCGAGGCAAGCGACAACGACAAATATGTCGCTCTTCAGTTCCTTCGCAACGCCGAGACTGCTGTAAAGGGAGTCCTTCCTTTCTGCCAGGATACCGGCACCGCCATCATTCACGGAGAAAAGGGACAGCGTGTCTGGACAGATTTCGAGGACGAGGAAGCTCTGAGCCTCGGTGTGTTCAACACCTACACCAAGGAGAATCTCCGCTACAGCCAGAATGCTCCTCTGGACATGTACAATGAGGTGAACACCAAGTGCAACCTTCCTGCTCAGATAGACATTGAGGCTACTCAGGGTGACGAGTACCGCTTTGTCATGGTAGCAAAGGGCGGTGGAAGCGCAAACAAGACTTATTTCTATCCTATGACCAAGGCAACTATCCAGAACGAAGGCACTCTCATTCCTTTCCTGGTTGAGAAGATGCGTTCTCTGGGTACAGCGGCCTGCCCTCCTTACCATATCGCTTTCGTGATCGGCGGCACATCCGCTGAGAAGAACCTCCTCACAGTGAAACTTGCCAGCATCAAGTTCTATGACGGCCTTCCCACAACAGGTGACGAGACAGGACGTGCCTTCAGGGACATTGACCTTGAGGAAAAACTTCTCAAGGAAGCCCAGAAGATCGGCTTGGGCGCACAGTTCGGAGGCAAGTATATGGCTCACGACATCCGCGTAGTACGTCTTCCTCGTCACGGAGCCAGCTGCCCTATCGGAATGGGTGTGAGCTGCAGCGCTGACCGTAACATCAAAAGCAAGATAAACGCTGACGGTGTCTGGATTGAAAAGATGGATACCAATCCTTCAGAACTCATTCCTGAAGAATTCCGCCGTCCTGGTGAAGGTGCGAAGGGTATAGAGATCGATCTTGACAAGGGCATTGATTCCGTACGCGCTGAACTTACCAAGTATACCGTCGGAACTCGCGTGAACCTGAAGGGAACCATCATTGTCGCCCGCGATATCGCTCACGCCAAACTCAAAGCCCGCCTTGATGCAGGAGAAGAGATGCCTTCATACTTCAAGGATCATCCCATTCTGTACGCAGGTCCCGCCAAGACTCCTCAGGGATATCCTTGCGGCTCCATGGGACCTACCACGGCCAACCGTATGGACCCTTACGTGGATGAATTCCAGGATCATGGCGCTTCCCTCGTGATGATTGCGAAGGGCAACCGCTCAAAGGTCGTTACCGATGCTTGCCAGAAACACGGAGGCTTCTATCTCGGTACCATCGGCGGAGTAGCTGCAGTTCTCTCTCAGAGCAGCATCCGCAGCATCGAATGTGTGGAATATCCTGAACTCGGAATGGAGGCGATCTGGAAGATCACTGTTGAAGATTTCCCTGCTTTCATCCTCGTTGATGACAAGGGCAACGACTTCTTCAAGACTCTCGGTCTGTAGAACAAGTTCCTTTCGATTTTTCAGATGTCCGGATGGGAGACCTTCCGGACATCTTTGTTTAAGGCTCCTGGATATGTAGCCTGATTATTGCAGCGTCCATCACGACTAATCGTCTCCCGGATATGAGCATTTTGTTTGTACTCTCATCAGCCTTGGCGGCCATTCTGCCGTTTCAGATTTCTGTTTTCAATCCCAAGATTCCCCTTATACTTGACAGGGAATACAATATTGTCTCCGAGATCACCGTCCCTTCGGATGGGGAGACTACGCTTGACGAAGTGGATTTCAGGATCAGCGGTATAAACGCCGATGCTGTCCGGAGTGTGAGGCTGATGTACAGTGGCACCGCTTCAGCCATACCGGACCGTACGACTTCAATAGGTATACAGGCCGGCTCTTCCAGATGGGGCGGAGGCAATCCCATGTGGCATTCTCCTTCATATGTGATGGAAGCCGACTGCATTTTACCTGAAGACGGGCAAGACGGGTTGTTCATTCTTAGTGACGGAATTCCTCTGGTGAAGGGAGACAACTATTTTTACGTCAGCCTGGAAGTTGGCTCTTCTTTTCTGGATGACCTTTCATCAACATTCTCGGCCGGAGTTGAAGGCGTTGTCGTATCCGGGAGATCTATGCCTCTTTCCGTCAGTGGTGATACTGTACGCCGTTTCGCTGTAAGCGTAAGAGACCATGGGGATGACGGAGTTGACTCATACAGGATTCCCGGTCTTGCCACCACTCCGGACGGTACTCTCGTGGCAGTATATGATATGAGGTGGAACTTCAGCCAGGATCTGGTCGATGACATTGATGTGGGCCTGAGCCGTTCCTTCGATGGAGGTAAAACTTGGACCCCCATGGAGACTGTCATCGATATGGGTGTTGAGGGAGGCCTCCCTGAAGGGCAGAACGGGGTGGGGGACCCTGCTGTTCTTGTAGACAGCAATACGGGCGAGATAATAGTTGCCGCCGCATGGACCCATGGTCTTGGGGGAAGGACAGGATGGTGGTCCGCGGGAGACGGTTTCGACCCTTCATCCACGCCTCAGCTGATGATGGTGCGCTCGGGGGATGGGGGAGAGTCATGGTCGGATCCCTTCAATGTCACCGCTCAGGTCAAAGACCCCAAGTGGAGATTCTCTTTCCAAGGTCCCGGAAAAGGAATCACGATGAAGGACGGTACGCTTGTTTTCGCATACCAGCATCAGGAAGGGGATGAGAGGATGCCTTGGTCAGGGATCATTTACAGTGCAGACCATGGCCAGACGTGGCATGTTTCTTCCAGTCCTGTCGCCAACACTACTGAATCCCAGGTAGCGGAAGTCAGTCCCGGAGTACTCATGCTCAATATGAGGAATAATGATAAGGAAGGGAGAAGAGTCTTCACTACCGATGACATGGGGAAGACCTGGAAAGCCCATACTTCAGATAAAACCCTTCGGGAGCCAGTCTGTATGGCGAGTCTTATTTCCGGCCCTGAAGAAGGACAACTCCTTTTCTCCAATCCGGACTCCGAAAAGAGCCGTGACCATATGACCATCAAGATGAGTCTTGACGGGGGAGTCACATGGCCGTATTCCATTCTTTTGGACGAATTCAGCTCATGGGGATACTCCTGCATGTCGATGATTGATGAGCAGACTGTCGGAATACTGTACGAAGGCAGCACTTCCCAGATAGTTTTTCAAGCCGTAAAACTCTCTGACATCCTGAAATAATCTCCAAACAGGCACATTTTTTATGGGAATCGGCCGAAAAACCGAAAATTTTTGAAATTTTTTAGTACTTTGTGATACAAGGTATTCAAAAATTGTTATATCTTTGCATCAACAACAACTTTGAAAACCAAAATAGCAATGAAAAAAGTTATCAATGCATGTTTGGGCGGCAGAAGCTTCCCGATCGATGAGGACGCTTATTCCAGGCTCTCGGCGTATCTGGAACATTTCAAGGCCAATCTCTTCGCCAAGGAGGGGATGCTCCCTTCCCAGGTCGATGAAGTGATGGAGGATATTGAGGAGAGGATATGCGAGCTTTTCACTCAAGAAGTGGGGCAGGGGGCACGTGTTGTGAACCTCGCACTGGTGGAGAAAGTCGTATCTCAGCTCGGTATGCCTGACGGAAGCGCTGAACCTGATTCAGGTCAGGGTTCCCCTAAGGCGAAGGCATATTCGGGTGATGCCGCTCCCAAGAAGAAACTCTATCGCAATATGGATGACAAGACAATCGCCGGTATCTGTTCCGGTCTGGCGATATATCTGGATCTTGACCCTGCCCTCGTAAAGATCGCGATGCTTGTCATCTTGCTGATGGCGTCAGCAGGTTTCTGGATTTACATTATTCTCTGGTTCGCAGTTCCCAAAGCGGAAACTCCTGCCCAGAAGTGTGAGATGTACGGCCTTCCGGTGAATGCCGAGAATATGGCCCGTTTTTCAACAAAATAATATAATAGGATATGGAAAGTACAGTAGAGAATGTTCGTTCCCAGATGAGGAAAGGTGTGCTCGAGTATTGCATACTCTCCATACTCAGCCGCAAGGAAGCATATGCATCCTCAATCATAGACGAACTCAAGGCAGCCAACATGATAGTTGTCGAAGGGACCCTTTATCCGCTTCTTATAAGGCAGAAGAACCAGGGTTATCTTTCTTACCGTTGGGAAGAATCCACCCAGGGGCCGCCCCGCAAGTATTATGTGATCACCGACAAGGGAAGGTCAGTCCTTTCCGAAATGGACTCCGCATGGCAGGAGATAGTATCTACGATCAGAACTTTGAAAGGCGATGATTGAGACAAAAATGATGAGCATCGGAGGCTATGCCTTCACGATGGACGCAGAGGCGGCTGCAGCTGCCCAGAAATACATTTCTTCGTTGGAGAAATACTATCTGAAGAATGAGAGCGGCCGTGAGATAATGGAGGGGATTGAAGAGAGAATGGCCGAACTCTTTCTTGAGAAATCCAGTACAGGTGGCGTTGTCAGCGTTGCCATGGTCAATGAAGTCATTGATATCATAGGCAAGCCTGAGGTGATAGAGCAGGAAAGTGAAGCTTCCGACGGAGACGGAACGAAGTCGCATACGTACACAACTGAAGCCAAGGAAGCTCCGAAAAAGAAACTGTACCGCGATCTTTCCGACAGGATCGTTGGAGGAGTGTGCTCCGGGCTTGCGTTGTATTCGGGAATAGATGTGGTCCTGTTCAGGTTGGCGTTCGCCATACTGACTGTCTTCCCGGTGATAAGGTTCATCAGAGATAGTGCATTCTCTCTTTCAGCCCCTGCGATATACATTATCCTGTGGATTTCAATGCCTGCGGCAAGGACCGTGAAGCAGAAGTGGAGCCAGAAAGGGGAGACCGGCTCCTTGGATGATATCCAAAGAGTCGTCACGACTCCTCCCAAGAACACAAGAAAGGATAATCCGGCAGGCCATGGACTGGTCAGGATTATAGCGATCCTTGTCGGCACCATCTTCCTTCTGGCTTCAGTCTCCGGACTGTCCGCAGGAGTGGCTGCAGCATTCTTCCCCGGGAATTTCGGTCTTGACAATCTGTATGACTATTTCGCGGATGAACTGAGGGATGTCCCCGGACTACTGTCAGTAATGGATATGCCCATAGTCCATATTCTTGGATTCGGAGCATGGTTCCTTCCTTTCATCGGCCTTATCTATGCGGCGATAATGATGATATTCGGGTTCAAGACGCCTTCATGGAGACCAGGTCTGGTGATATTCATCCTTTGGCTCATCGTGGTAGCCGCATTGGCGACAATCCTGTCAGTATCCGTTCTCCAGTATACGACTCCGGATAGCGTGATACAGCTGTAGTATATACGCTTTGATAGGGGATGCGGGTTTACGCATAATGCGGACCGGAAAACGCAACTCTTCTACTCAGATATTCCCCTTTAGTGTAACTTCGCATCAGTTGCATTAAAGGGGATAACCATATGAAACTCATCATCAGAAACAATCCTTCCGAAGGATCTCTATGGGCTGCGCACCACATTGCTGACAGGATCAACAGTAAAAAGAGGATTTCACAGGATCCCTTCGTTCTCGGCCTTTGTACCGGTTCCACACCGCTTGGCACTTACGCTGAACTCATCCGTATGGTGAAAGAAGGGGAGCTTTCTTTCAGGAATGTGATAACTTTCAATATGGACGAATATGTCGGTCTTCCGGTCGATCATCCTGAAAGCTATCATTCCTTCATGCATCGTTCCCTGTTCGACCATATCGATATCCCGAAAGAGAATATCCATATCCTTGACGGAAACGCTCCTGACCTTGAGAAAGAGTGTGCTGAATATGAAGAGGCTATAGCCAAGGCGGGTGGATTCGACCTGTTCCTTGGTGGTGTGGGTGAAGACGGGCACATCGCTTTCAATGAGCCGTTCTCTCCTTTGACTTCACGCACAAGGTGCATAACCCTCACAAGGGATACCCGTGAAGTGAATTCAAGATTCTTCGGAGGTGATCCTGATGCGGTGCCGGCAAAGGCCCTGACAGTAGGGGTCGCTACCGTAGCGTCTTCTGAAGAAGTCGTGATACTCGCTTTCGGATCAAAGAAAGCAAGGGCGATAAAGGACGCTGTTGAGGGGCCGGTTTCCCATGCATGCACTTTGAGTTGCCTCCAGAACCACAACGATGCCGTCATAGTATGCGACGAAGCTTCTGTGGGCGAACTGAAGGTGAACAGCTACAGATATTTCAAGGCGATAGAGGAAGCTGAAATGAGATAATTCTTTAATACAATACTGACTTGTTGACTAACCAAAAAAGAGAGCGGCCGATCCTTCACAGGGGCGGCCGCGAATGTTGATATGGATAATTGTTAAGTGAAGTTAATGTTCTAAAGATTGATTGCCACTCCACCAAGGAAGGTGATTCCCGGCTCGGGGAAACCGAGCATGGTCTCGTAACTCTTGTTGAGGAGGTTCTCACCCCTTACGAACACCGACAGGAAATCGGTGATACTGTATGATGCCCTTGCCTTGAGGTCAACATAGCTGCTCTTCACACCTTCTTCACCTGTTGACAGCCAGAGGTCTTTAATTCCCATGAGTCCTACGTTGAGTGAGAACCTTCCCGGTGTCCATGTTCCTGAGAAGTATGCTTTGTGCTCAGGAGCTCCGGTATAGATTGTACCCATCTTCAGGAAACTGTAGTTGGCGTTGAACCTCAGAGATCTTGTGGCCTGGAAATCGGCGCTGAACTCCACACCCTTGTTGTTGAATTTCCCGACATTGCGGTTTGCCCTTTTGCCGTCTACGACAGTGACCTCGATTATGTTGCTGCCCTCGGTATAGAAGAGGCTGAGTTCCGCATTGAGTCTTCCTTCAAGCATGTGCTGGCTAACAGTGAAGTCGTAACTCCATGCCTTTTCGGGCTCGAGTTCTTCATTGGCTACAGCATACATGTACAGCTCCCTCAGGTTAGGTGTCCTGAATCCTTTCGAGGCTGAAAGCTTGAGGGATGTGTTTTCTCCGGGGCGGTAGCTTATACCTGCCTGGGGGATGAGAATGGAGCCGTAGAGGCTGTGGTGCTCAAGCCTGAGTCCCGCATCAAGGAAAAACTTCCCGAGGTTCTGCTGGATGAGCAGGTATGCGGCTTCTTCATTGAGTTTCTTGTGGTCGGCGTATATCTCGGTTTCAGGATTCCTGTATGCGTTTCCTCCATAAAGCTTGACATCCACTCCGGCTGTCAGGGTATTCCCTGTGAAAGGATGGAATGCCTGGAAGGCGTTGAATCCCCCCTGGTAATCCGTGCTGTGGAAAAGGAAAGGCTGAGGCTTTCCGCCTTCAGCGTATCCGTCATTGATGTCATGCTTTCCCCAGTTGTAGTAGAAATTCACTGCACCGTTGGTGTTGTCGTAACTGTTCTCTACGGACAGCCATGACATCATTCGGAGGATGTCGGCGGTACCTTCGAACATGGGGCGTTGGACAGTTCCGGGATTCTCGGAATATGACTTCACGAGATTGACGTCACCGCTTATCCTCCAAGGTGAAGATATCTGATAAGCAGCCTTCAGCATTCCGCTGGTGGAGTTGAATGCGGAGTTTTCCCTGTGACCGTTTGTGCGGTCATGGTTGAGGTTGGCTGTGAGGGAGAACCTGCCGCTGCTGTACTGGTCGGTGAGATTCGCCCTGAAAGTGCCGTATGATCCTCCCATGAGTTTCGCGGAGAAGCTGTTCCCGGGACGTTCGGGGCGGCGTGTGATGATGTTGATCGCACCTCCCATCGCATTGGATCCGTAAAGGACTGAGGCCGCACCTCTCGAAACCTCGACTCTCTGGGCGGTTTCAGCGATATATTCGTCGGCCACGGTATGTCCATAGATGGATTGGTATTGAGGGTGTCCGTCAATGAGGACAAGAACCCTTCCTGAACCCGATCCGAAACCGCGGATCGATATTCCTCCAGCCGCTCCGGCCGATACTCCATATCCTGTTACGCCTCTTGATGTGACGAACAAGCCAGGTACTTCTTCAAGTATGGAAGGGAGAAGGGAGTTCTCGTCGGAAACGGCTATCCTCTGCCTGCCGACTACTGAGATAGGTGCAGGGAGAATATCCTTATCAAGGGCAGTACGTGTGCCGGTGACGACTGCGGTGGATATGGTGTCCCGGGTTTCTTGTGCATTGCTCTCCGGTGATGAGAATAAGACCGCCGGGAAAAGAACGGCAGTCAGTAAAGCAAGTCTTTTCTTCATTGTTTTGTGTTCGTTTGTTGCTATTGCAAAATAAATCCATCGAAATCGTTCCGAGTTGTTTCAAAAGGTCAATAAATTTGATTCAAAGGCCCAATTGTTGCAAGGATTGTTTTCGCAGATAATCATTTACTATATTGATTCCATGGACGGTTACAGATATGTCAATTACGGGGGAGTCGTGCTCTCCAAGATAACAAGAGAAGATTTCAAGGCTTCATTCAGCGTAAAGGAGCATACCCTGCTGTACGTGCATTCGGGAATAGCTGAGGTTGTGCATGACAGGGAGAAGGAGAGAGTCAGCGAAGGTGAGGGCATATTCCTCATGAAGGACCGTCATATCATAGTCAACACATCTGTGGATGACCAGGGGCGGCCTTTCGAATCAATAGGCCTTTTTTTCTGCAGGAAATTCCTTCTGTCATACCTTCGTGAACTTCCTAAGAGGGCACAGGTTTCTTCCGCATCCCGCACCAGTGCTGTATATGTGAAGATCCCTGACGGACCGGCACTCAAGAGTCTTTTCCTTTCATTGATCCCTTATCTTGAATCTGGAGCAGAGCTCTCCTCAGAGATAGCTTGGACCAAAAGATGGGAAGGCCTGAGGTGTGTACTTGAGTCCGCCCCACAATTGTTCCCTTCGATATTCAACTTCGCGCAGCCATGGAAAGTGGATCTTATGGAATTCATGGAAGACAACTGGAGAAACGACCTTTCTCTGGAAGAGATGGCAAAGCACACTGGAAGGAGTCTTTCCTCTTTCAAAAGGGATTTCAAAAAAGTCTGCGAACTGACTCCTGAGCGGTGGGTGATGAAAAGGAGACTTGAAGAAGCCCATGCTTTGTTATCAGAGGACAGCTCAAGACCGGTGTTCGAAGTGATGGTGGATACAGGTTTCAAGGACATGTCCACCTTCTCCAGGGCGTACAAGAGGGAGTACGGGTATCCGCCAAGCAAGACTCCCGGTATGCATGAGAGTCCCGAATAGAAGATAATCTGTTTAGGAGGAGGAATTACCTTTCCCTTATCACTCGGACATATTTGTATATCGCCCTGGAATGGTGCACTCCTTCCATAGACCCGACGTATATGGTTGACGATCCTGTAAGGGCTGCCTTGACTCTTGAATTCCAATCTCCGGGATTCCCGGTGAATCGGGAACCGTCCCTCAGTATTCCGTCCTTGTCAAGAATGAGGTTCATATGGGTGAGTTCCCCTGCTTCCTCCAGCGCGGCCCATTTTCCGGCATGTATTCGCAATATCTTGTTGCCCTGTTCGGCCGGATTCGGTGTCAGTTTTTCAACCGAAGGGTAATACCATATGATGGAATTGTTGATCTGACTAAGATTACTCGTGCTGAATCCGAAGATGTTGTCCTTGCCGATGTCGCTGTTTCCGTTACCTCCGGAGATGTAGACATAGCGGCATTGAGTTAGATCCATTTCGGCTTCAATGTAATCGCCTTCACTGAAATTGAGCCCGGAGATCGTATTCTGCCATGTGACGTTGCATTGAGAAATGTTGGTCCAGCCACCCTCCGGCTCAGGATTAGGATTGTAATTGAACCTGAGAATCTCCATGGAGCGGACAGGGGAAGTGTATGAAGTGCCGTCGCTGCAGTTCACTACCAGACGGTAGGAACATCTCTTCCCGACGAAATCATCACCGGTCAGGGTCCTGGTGTAAATGTCTTCGCTGAAACTGAGGGCTGACTCCGTGTCCACATTGAGAGGATGATCAATCCATTCCCCGCCTTCTTCCTTCCATTGGATGATGGCCGAAGTGAATCTTGCGTTCTTTCCGCCAAGATGCATATCAACATGGATAGGGAGACCGTTCTGCTCGTCGTAACCTTTCGGGAAATCCACTATGGCGGTCTCGATATGTGATGCCAGTTTCAGATCCAGATCATAGGTGTACGACATGCCCGCCACATTCCTTATCTGAGCCTGCATTGTCATGTCGACCGGAAGATCCGAGGTCTCAAGTCCGAGTTCAGCGAGGCTCGGAATCGATATTGTCTGATCCTTCCTGTACTGAAGTCCGGTAGGAGATTCCTGGACTGGAATATCCACTTCACGGTAATTTCCGTTGTGTGCGGTATAACACAGTTTGAGGGAAGCGGCAGTGAATGCTGAAGCGGTGGACGTGAAGTTGAACTTCAGTGTCTGTTCCTCTTCAGGGTAGAAGTTCAGCTCACTGAGGCTTATCGTTCCTGAAATGTTGCCCGTCATGTCATCATCCCTGACGCATCTTGACCTGACAACAATATCGTTGGCAGAAGCGCAATGGAGCTTGTCTGAATATATCCATCCCACCTTGTTCTTCTCTGTACTCCATGGACCTGATTCCTGTTTTAAGCTGCCGTAGTATCCCCTGTCGTAATATGTCCTGGTGGTCATACGAGGGTCTTTGGGATTGTAGTTGTTACCGTCTTTATCTTTTTTCAGATAATCATTCGGGAGATACAGAGACATCAGGAGCCATTCCGTTTGATTGGGGAACCGGTATCCTTCAGGGCAATAAGGATTGTGTCCAAGTGATGTCACTTGAGGATTAATGTCCTTCGTCTGCACACTGAAAGCGTCCACATCGTCATCACGGCTCTGGGTCTTCATTTTGACGTATACACGGTTTGTGGGGGAAGTATGCTCATGATATGGGAGTTCACCTTCAGAATACTCCCTGATAGACTTGGTGTCCAACCTGTTGAAGTGGAAAGTATAGGAGTTGTCTCCATTGTTTTCTACAGTAAAGAATTTGTCAACTTCGAACTTGTAGGGAGCTTCGGACACGTCCTTCACTTTCCCGTCTTCATCGTAGGTACCGATGTTCCTTAAACATCTTACGCTTTCTCCTTTTGTGGCCTCCTGTTCATTCGCCCATGTATGATAATCCGTATTGGCTTCCCAGTCATGTGTGATAAGGGTGGCTCCGGCTCCTTCCTCTGACCAGCATACAAACCTGTTTGTGCTGGAGACCACATGAGCGCGCCATTGCCCGGGAGCTGGCTGATAAAGTCTTGCACTGGGGGAGATGGATTCTTTTCCGACCCAAAGGCCGATGAGCTGTCTTGAGGATGCCAGATACCATCTGACCTCCTCACGGTCTATTTTGCCGTTACCGTTGTTGTCGCGGTTTCTGGTAAGGCATGACCAAGCCATTCCGCGATAATTTTCTTTCAGTTCCGGAGTGTCGTTGTCAACTGAGAAGTCGGTGATTTCTTCCCAGGAAACAGTGTTGATGTCTCTCCCGGAAGCATTCGTAGTGCTGTATGTGCCCCAAATGTATCCAGTGTTCAGACGTCCGTTCTCACGTCCTATCTCATTGTCGGCTCCCGCTCTGCTGGAGCCCAATCCTCCACCCGGCCAATATGTCCATCCATCCGGGACCTTTTCCTTGTTTTCATCCTTGTGCTCACTACCCCACAGGGACCTGAGTTCGGGATCATAAATGTTGTATATGGTTTGTATGGATTGCTGGATGATTGAATGGCTTGACATGATCACATCGCTTCCTTTGTCGCGGCTGGAACGGGCGTCAGAAAGGATGTGCATTTCCCTTGGAGAAGCGTTCACGAACTTGCGCCAAAGGTCCGGATCAGCACCTGAACCGGGACTTAAAGGATTCTCCTCGTAATAAAACTCGTCAATGAATGCCGTGACGTTGATTTTGTTGTCGAGGAAGTCGTTGTCTTGTCCGTTTTTCTTTTTCTCGGTCTGGTCAAAAATATATTCGATCAACTGGTTAATGTCCAGCAGTTGATTCTCCTCAAAGATGCCTTTAGAGGGCTTCCAAGATTCATCATAGGAGGAATCCCCGGGATAGGACCGGCGTTTCTCAGAATAAGAGTTCCCGTCTTTTTCGTTGACTGCGAATTTCACCCATCTGTAGTCAAGGCCTTCGGCATTGTAGATATAAGCATCAGGATTATCCGGATCGGCGGTCTTTGTGGGCTCACCCTGTCCGAAAGGTGTTTTGACATACCAGGAGAACAGCTCCTTGTCAAGTCTAGGGTTGTAAACGAATGAAATGCTGTGGCTTTCGTAATGGGCGTCAGCGTTTATGATCTTGTCGTTGGTAAGTAGCAGGAACCCTTCCTGACCTGGCTGGCGCTCGTTGTCATTCTCCACTTCGGCATATATGCTGCCGGTATTGTTGACAACTATCTTATAAGTATAATACGTGCCGCGCAGGGTGTTGTAGTCATCCAGATTGGATGTGGATTCACTGGAACCGAAATCCCCAAGATGGACTGAGAAAACAGTGTCTGAAGTGAGGGCTTGACTTGCTGTGACGCTTCCTCCGAATCTTTCAGCAATGTCGGCGATACCCGCAGGAGTCAGAGTCAGAACCATGTCAAACTTCACGTATGTCGAATTGTGGTCGGCATAAATCCAGTCACCGTTTTTGACGAAGTGGTCTGCGAAGGTGTCATCAGTCGGTCCTGAATAACCGGATGCCCCAGTATCGGTTTTGCTTTGCTTTTCACGGTCATGATAAACCGATGCGGCCTTTTTCGGCTCTTTCCTGTTCTCAAGGACATAGAATGTGAAGACGTTCCATTCGTAGCCATCCACTGTAGTGGTTCCTTCGAAATAAGCCTCCTCAGAATCGAAATACACCGCATCATCAGGCGAGATGCCGTCATTGTAGTCCGGGAAGAGCCAGCAGCGGTCAGGCGTACTGCACACCTGCCAGAAGACGGGATTCACGGCACTGATGTTTTCAGGATTGCAGCGGACCAGGAATCTTACCTTCGCGTCAATTGTCTTGAGGCTTACTTTGTAGTTCTCGTCATAATCGGAGGGGAGAGTGCCCCAGACCATTCCGGCGGTGTTGACATTGTCAAGTTCTCCCATCATCAGGAAGAGGTCCTTGCGGTTTACAACATCCTGTTCCAGTTTTACCTTGGTACTTCGCAGTTCATCAAGGTTTGTTATGCCGTTCAAATACGCTATGTCGTCTTCCCAGTTGAATGAACTTACGGAGTTGGTGACATTCGCAAGAACGATAAGTGTCGCATCTGAGCATGAAACAGTGGAAACCTTGACTGCTCCGACTGATGGTTCGTTCCCTGTGAAGGACCTGTTCTTTACGAACCAGCCTTCATGACGGCTGGCGTCCAGTTCCTCAAGGCTTGCCATCAGATGCTCATTTGAGAAATACCTCCCATATACTTTGGCGGGAGATCCTGAAGAAGTGTTATTGTTGTCGAAAATGAACACGTACAGGTCATGTACGCGAGTCTCATCCGTCTTGGTAGCTTCGGCTTTGGTGGAGATGTCAAGGCTGGTCATCATGTCGGTTCCGAAACCCAGACGCAAAGTGACCGGGGTCCCGTCAGGGAGGGAAGGGAGCATTTTGATGTCTTCCTCCATCACCTTGTTGCAAGATAAAGTGACAAGTCCGAACGACAGTGCTGCTATAAGGCGGGTGATCCTTTTCATCATCAATCAAATACTACTTCTTCTGTTTTTTCTGCCCATTCGGCAGTCTCGAAGTTGAAAGAAACGTTGCCCTTGCTGATTTTCGTTACGATGTGCAGGTGGTTGTTTCTCTCGAGTGAAGCTATGTTGACTCCATGGTCATCATGTACCGGAAGATCAGTGAACCGGCTTGGAGCCGCGGCGCTATTGGCGGTGAATTCAACATCCATGAGATAACGGCTGTCAGGCGCTTCCCCTGGGAATACCAGATACCCGAAAGTCACTGAGGATCCGTCTTCGATCACAATGTCATCTCCGGGGGTGCCGTCAAGAATGCCGTAAACGGTTCCTGAAGGAATGTCAGGAAGATAGATGGGAAGGACATATCCTCTGTCAGGATTGATGCCTTTGATGGAGAAATCCAACCCGTCCAGTTCCAGACTTTCACCTGTATTGTTCTCGAGTTCCAGACTTACCTTGGCCACGCAACGTATCATTTCCAAAGACACTTCTCCGTTTCCTTGTTCAGAAACGCTTGCCTGGCCTTCAGCGCTCAGAGGAAGCCTGTCGTTGCGAAGAACCCGGGCTGTGCTTCCGGAAACCGGTTTGAACTGCAATGCTTGCAGTTGGGATGCGGAAGTGAGGGGTGTGATGTTGGAAACATCTGAACCGCCGCTTGCCATGTCCCAAAGTCCGAGAGTGTTGGCGAAAGCATAGACCATGTATGTGCCTTCATCCAATCCGGTGAAGGTGACGGCCATCTCAGTCGGGGTCGCTCCTTGCTGGAGGATACCGTTCTCGGGGTATTTGCGGACCAGTTCTCCGCGGGAGTCAGCGACAAGGATAATGAGATCGGGAAGACCGTTGTCGAAAGCGATACCTCCTCCGTCTGCCACATTCCCGTCACCGGCTTTGGTACTGACGTCTCCTGTCCGGAAACCTACTGTTATCTTGCCACTTGGAATAGCTGTCCCGGTTTCCTTCTTAGAGCAGGAAACAAAAGCGACTAAAGCAAGAATGGTTATGAACAGCAGTTTTTTCATACAATTGTCAGTCGATGACGAGTCCGGGAGTTTCAGCCTCGACCGTGTCCCATCCAGTCGTTGTGATTTTAACGAGAAGGCCTCCGTCAAGACGCATGGTGACATAATAGGTGTACTTCACACCTGTTTCCCATGAAGTTATAGGAGTGCCGTCCTGCCGTTGGATCCCTTTCAATGAGATTACAGCGGTCTTCTGCACACCTCCTTCGGGAGTGTAAGTGATAAGGAGCGCGGGCATGTTCTCTTCCAGAGATCCGGATCCTACGGCTTGATCCAGCCGTTGGGGTATCATCATATCGAATCCACCGGTATAACGTTCTCCGGGAAGGACCGTTTCCGAAGGAGAGGACTGCATCACAGACGAAGAATTGCGTTCAGTGTTGATCCATGATGTGAGAGGCTCTCCGACATTGTCCAGGGTTACTTTCATATCTCCGCATACCATGAGGTTCTTGAATTCGTATGAGTTGATTGTCACAGAATTCTCTGCGGAATTGTTGATGATCACTACACCCACGGCGCTTGTCATATGGGAGAATTCCATTTCCACTATAGCAGTAGGGTTGAGGACATTGCCTTTACGCCTCAAAGCTGCTGCCATCAGGTCGTAATTGTCGCCTTCGGTTATGTCGTATCTGGTGGAGAGGGAAAGATTTCCGCTGATATTCATCCTTGAAGTGCCTTTCCCTGCGGGATAGACCGCCTCGAAATCATACCAGTCACTTGTGCTTACCCAGGACCAGGACCTAGGATTGTCATAAGTCCATCCGGACGATCCTTTTGTCACCGTTTCTCCATCAAACACCATGGATTCGGACTCTGATGTATGGTGTGATCCGTACACCGTGAACGCATCCCCTTCGCTGAAATCCGTTCCTTCTTTTATATCACCTTTGGTCTCCGCATCATTGTTCAACAGCAGGGATCCGGCCCCGAAGCTGATCTTCTGCTCCGGGGTCGGGTCAGACATCTTGGCGCACCCTGCGATAAGCAAAGTGAGCAAAAATGCTGCTGTTATGCGTATGATGCGGCTATGCATTGCTAGTTGAGCAGGTAGTGGTAACCTTCAACAGTTGTCCAGTCAGTGATTGAACCTGAGAAGACGATGGTGTTGGCATCAATTGTCAGAGTATAGACATAGTGCTTTGCGGCTTCCCATGCTGTGATGAACTCTGCCGTATTGGTGTCATTATCGGTCTTGTCGAACTGGTTCAGAGGGATGACCTTGTCGGTATAGGTGCTCACATTTCCTGCGGCATCAGTGATGGTGTAGGAGATTTTGAGGATCTTGGCGTCAGCAAGTTCCTGAGGAGCGACTACCAAAGTGTTGAGAAGATAGTCCGTTCCGTCGGTCTTGACATCGGTAGGAAGGGTTACGGATTCTACGCAGCTTTCATTTGTGTAATTGACTGTAGCGGCATCGAATGCCCATTCAACTGCAGGCTTTTTATCGGTGTAACCTGTTACGGCGACGGTACCGGTCCCGTCAATCTCTTCCAAAGCAACCTTAGTGATAGCCAGAGTGGCTGTCTCAAGATTTGATCCTTTCTTCACCTTCAGGTCAACGAGTGATCCGATGTGGCTGAAAACAAGGTTGACGGTCTTGTTGAAATCAGCATTGGCGACATCTACCTGGTCGGCAAGGAGAATATCGTTGTTTTTTCCGTCGAATGTGACTGCTGTTGCAGCGATTTTTCCCTCAGCATCGAAGGTAAGATGGGTGGTAGGGGAAGAAACAGCGAAGAAAGTGTACTGGCTGGCATTGGAATCCCAGAAACGGATGTCTTCGTAGGTCCATGCAGACCCGTCAGTGGTTGATACTTTGACATCATCGAAAACGGTGGTGTTAGCCCCATCAACGGTCTTGAAGCCTTCCACGTTGAAAGAGTCGCCGCTCACGAATTCACTGGCACCCTGTGCCCTTGCTTTGGTCAGATTCTCAGCCCAGGTGCTGAATCCGATCTCTTGCTCGCTCACGGACTTCACATTGTAGGTCTTGGAGCATGCTACAGCCGCTATGGCGGCTACAGCGAAAAACATGATTTTCCTCATACGCTTAAAATGTTAATGATTATTGTGAATAATTGATTTCTAATATGTTATTGTTGCATTTCCGTTTTCTTCCTCCCAATCACCTATAAGCGGATTGAAACCTCCTCCGCCATCAACAGGCGGATCGGTGTCCTCCGGAGGGAAATCGTTCACATCGACTTCCAGAAGGATCACTCCACCGGTAGGTAAGGAGCGTAACTGTTCCGTCACATCAATGCGGATATTCTTGTATTTGCCTGTACTGAAGTTGACATTCAGCACGAACCAGTGCTTTCCTTTGGGGGCTGAGGCGACGCTCTTCGCATCGTAAGGGTCACATCCGGGAATGCCGAACGAAAGCATCCGGACTCCCATCATGTCAGGGTTCGATTTGTTGTCCATGCGGACTTCAGCAGGAACGCTCACTACTTGTGTGGCAGTCATGCCGGTTTGCATGTCCACACTCTCCGCAACCCCAGTGAGGGCTGCTCCGCCCTTGCTGCCGATCACGCGTCCGTGGTTGTTGAGGAACTTGATCCTGAACAGCCAAATGAAACTTCTTGGAGGCAAGTCTTCGTGTAACCTTACTACATACTTCCCGTCTGAGTAATCGTATTCGCTTGTGTCGTCGGTAATGCTATAAGACGGGTCCGGGAAGGCATATAGTTCATCCGGCATGTATGCCACTTGTTCGTTGATTTCTTCCGCTTCAACTTTTGTCGCCAATGCTTTTTGAGTTGTGGTCAGCACAAGAGAAGAAGTCTTGAGCCCTGAAGAAATTATCCTGGTATATGCATTGACGTGTGACAGCTCGTCATCGGAACGGAAGAGGGTGACTTCTGAACCGATGTTGTGGAAAAGGAGGTCGTGTATTCCGACGAATACATCGGTCTCACCTTCGTGTCCGTTGAAACTATAGGCACTGTGGGATTTCGGGAGGCCAGTTTCATTCAATGTGAATACATGCATACGGAATGCCTTGAGCGGCGGATATCCCACTGGCCCGAATGCCTCAGTGTCCCATTCATAATCCCACAATCGCTTCCAATCAGGCTGCCAGAGATCGTCCTCGGAAACAGGAGTTGCCACATCGATCTTCATCTTCACGGCTCTTCTCAGGTGGAGCGGGGGCTCGATAGTGCACCCGCCCAGGATGAGCAGTGAAACAAACAACGATATGAAGTGCAGCGACCTCATCTTTTCCTGCGGTTCAGGATGTCGTATCCTATTGAGAAGTATATGCGTGTGGGACCGAACCACAGCAGACGGTGATTCCTTTCCACGAAATCCTCGATTCTTCCGTTGTAGTCGTAGTAATACCACCCTGTCGCATCAAAACCATAAACGTACGGGTCGTATTTTGACCAGAACATTCCTAATGCAAGTCCTGTATCGAAGAAGAAGCGGCTTTTCCCTATCATCTTCTTGTATCCGAATCCCAGGGATGCTCCCACTCCTTCACCCTGCCATCCCTTGTCGTTGTAACCGATTCCGTATCTGGCGAGGTTCATGTTGCCGAAAAGGTATGTGCCAGTGAAATGATCCTCCGTTTTAGGCTTGAAGTATCTGCGAGTCCAGAGGGTTATGTTGTTTATCTGCAGGAAGTCATGCCTGTCCCAATGCTGCCACATCGGCCATTCGACATCGGCACCGTAGGTCATACGTCCCTTGAGAGGGTAGTACTCAAGAGAAAAACTCGGGATGGACGTGATTCCATAATTCGGCAGATATGTTATATCGTAAAGTAAGTTCGTGCTTATCCCCAACAAAGGGATCCGTCTGATTTCGGGGATTACGACAGGCGGCAGCGGGACATTGTTGTCCGGGGCTGTCTCAGGCTCCGGTTCTACAATTTCGGGAGCTTCTTCAGCATTGTCGACTATCAGTGTGTCAGTTTCTTCGGGGACTTCCTCTTCCTTCGGCTCCTGGATGACGGTGATTCTGGTCTCGCCAAGACGAAGCCGGTTATAGTGGTTCCGAAGAATATAGGAATACAGATTCCCTGTTTCTGGAGAACTGCCCAATCTGTTTGACAATCTCCATTTACGTGTCTCAACTGAGACGCTCTGATCGTCAAGAATCTTCAGTATCCGTTCGCGGGCAGTATCTGACAGTAGTGAATCTGAAGCGATTCTTTCTCTGAGCATCGACCACGCTTCTCCTTCAGCTCTGCTGGTTATCTTGCTTTCAGGAATTGACGGAAAACGAGTCCGGAAGAGTTGCTCCAGTTCATACGCACGTTTCTTGGAAAGTTCAATGTTATATCGGGTATTGCCGTCAGGTGAAGAAAAGGCGGAAATGTCAATTGATTGAATGTTTTCTTGTCCGAGATTGTCAATAAGGTTCGTCAGAGAGTCTATAGCGGAACTGTTGCCCATATAACCGGTTTCGACAGAAGATTTGTCGAATCTGAAATATACTGGAGGAATGCACTTCGATGCTACTGTGGTATCGGGGGGTACTACAGAAAACAAAAGGCCAAGAATAAAACCAGTTAAGAGCATTTGCAATAAGTTCGTATTCTTTCCGAAATTGTGCAAATTTAGTGTTTTTACGTAGTAAAAAAAGAGTTTTCGGCAATTTTTATGATTCAAGTGTGCAATAAACTTGATTTTTGGGGCAAAAAGGGACAACAGCAACTGTTGGCTCCAGCCTAAATACCAAAATCAAGTCCCTGTGGATTTGATAAGACAATCATAGTTTTTGCCCCCAGGATAAAACAATCAACATTGTGAAGAGTCGAAACTGTCAAAGATTCAGATCATTTTTTTTGGCAAGAAGTGATGGCTGGGCAGTATTAAAGGAACTTATCAGCCCATCAGAGAGAACTGTTGCGGTTTATTAAGCAGAATATTAAACACTTATGGATCAGAAAAAGGGGACCGCCTCTTTCCGAAGCGGTCCCCTTGTGCGGGCAATGGGACAAATATCTAACCAATTATGATGACATTCTGGCCATGTATCTATTTGGCGTTCAATTAAATAACGAACACATTCGTTGATTATTTACGGAAGCCAAGCGTTTTTTTATTTTTCCAATCAATCCAGACCCAAGGTTCCCTTGGATGTCGTATGCGATCAGGTTGGCTTTCGTATTCCACTACTATTCCGACGATATCAGAAATGACTATTGGGACATCACCGGTGACACTGAAATAATCGAACTCACCGGTGAAGACATAGTTGGGAATCTTCGGATTGATATAAAAACCTCTACTATAGAACCATCCTTCTGAATGTAGATTGGGACTGGTTTTAATAGTGGTGCCTTTATAGTCGAAACAAAGATCATGAGGATAGAGGATCAATTGTGAATCCAGGTCTGCTTTGGGTTCGTTGTTATCAAAGAAAACGGGAAGGATGTCGATATCGCCCAGTTGAGCATATGTACGGGCATCCTGAGTATTGGTCAAACAAAGTTTGAGAGTGTCAATTGGGAGAGGAAGAATCTCGTGCTTTTCCCCTTCGATATCATAGTATTCTAACCCGGTCGTTCCAGCAGGTAATGAAACGTTTACAAAACGAACCTCTTCTGGGTAGGATTGCAATCTCTTCCCTAAAACCACATAGCCATAATGCGGCCTGACTCTGATATTTGAGGCCTCGGTATAACCAGAAAGTAGATATACTTTAGGGAAGCGGTAGTAGTCCGTTAAAGAAAGAACCATGTTGGAATCTTTTCTGAAAGAGATGCCCGCAGATTGTTTGTCGCTGCTTTCCGGAATCCCTTCATGTCGCTCCGTAACTTGTTCGGACTTGTGAAAAACACGAACGGTCTGATGGGTATCATTGGAAAATACGCCGATTCCAATATTAACGTCAGGTATATAATAGAAGGAGATATCCTTATAATTCGTTATTTTCGGTGGCATAATGCATGCGGTCATTGAAAGGAATAGCATCGAAACCAGGATAATTCTTTTCATAAATCGGGTGTTTGTTATTCTCAACAAAGATAGTAAATAAACGACAGAATCTGTGAATCTTAGAATCTTACATAATTCTGAAAATCTAGTGCCGGTACCAGTCCAAAAACTTGCAGGGTACCCGCAAAAACACCCCATTTTTGAGGGTACTGGTCCACAAAATGGACCGGTACCCGCAGTGGAAGTTGAAAAGGTAAGTTAAGTGCGGTTGATGTCCCCAAAATTGGCCCATCGACCGCAAAAAAGCCCCAAAATGCAGCTGATGGTCCCAAAAATGGGACATCAACGACACTTATGGTCGGTGAAAGCCGGGAAAGCCGGGAAAGCGGTGAGACGGAGGGACTTCGGAGGCCGAAGGCCGACTTGGGGGTGTTTGAGGGGGCGTAGCCCCTTCAATGGCCCCTGGGGGCAGCTGCGGGGCAGCGGGGGATTGAACGAAGTGGAGTCCCTTCACCCAGGGCACACGAAAAGCCGGCCCTCGGAGAGGAGGCCGGCTGTATTCGCGTGCGGGTGAAGGGACTCGAACCCATACGCCGTAGGCACCAGATCCTAAGTCTGGCTTGTCTACCAATTTCAACACACCCGCAAAACCTGTCCGGAAAGCCGTAACAATGGCTCGTCGCTGAAGCCGGCCTTGGGAAGCTGCCGGAATCTGTGTCCGGAAAGGGACTGCAAAGATACCATGTTTTTGGTAAATAGCAAACTCTTTCTGTTGGAGCGATTATGAAGGATTGGTCCTCAGTACGATCGACTTGTGGGACATCAATTCGAAGAACGAAGCCTTATAGGATTCTGATAGGGGAATCGAATGATTTCCGATCAAGATCTTGCCGTCTTTTAGACCCATTACTTTGTCCACGTTCACTATGTACGAGCGATGCGTTCTGATGAATCTGTCGTAGGGAAGCTGTTTCTCCATGGCTTTGAGAGTCATGAGTGTCATAAGAGTCTCTCCGTCTTCCTTATGGATTATGACATAGTCACCGTCACTCTTTACGAAAAGAATGTCATCCAGTTTGACTCTTGTCATCATCAGGTTCACCTTCACGCTGATATGGTCAGGTGCTTCCTTGTCCGGGCGGTTTTGACGGCTCTTAAGGGATTCGACCTCACCTTTCAATGTCTCCATATCCTTTTCAAGGTTTTCCTTGTCAGTCTTGACTTCATGGTACATGAAAGAGGCTGCTCTCCATTTGTCCGACATGGCCACGCAGGTGGCGATGAATACGCTCATCAGCTCCATCAGGAAGAACATCGTCTCCTGGGAAATCTTGACCGTGCGGTCAAGCATTTCACCTAATGGAGTTTCGCCTATGTAGAAAGACTCGAAAAATGCTTGCGAGAGATACCGTATACCATCCCCGATGATCCAGACAATGATGTTAATCGTTATGAAGGCGAAGAATTTCCTTCTGACGAGATATTTGTCGATAAGCCAGCACCTGTTGACAAGATATACACCTCCCAGAATGATGATGATGCTTGACCACAGGAAATATACCCAGACGGGCATATAGATGTGCCCGATCAGCATCGGAAGCAGCCACGGGATAATCGTTATGCAAACGATCGTTATGAGAAAAACGGTAACTCTTTCGCGCGTCATTATTTGTGATTTGACGCAAAGTTACCTTTTTTTTCGATGGCTGTGACTCTTAGAATGAGAATCCGAGGTTCATGTAGACTCCGAATTTGCCGTCCTGCGGGTTCAGAGGTTTTCCGAATTCCACAGCCGTTATGAAGTTCTTGTTCATGCTGTAGAAGAAGCCGCCTCCGACGCTCGAGTGAAGTTTTTCCCTGGTGGCGATACCGGAATCGAAGATGCTGCGGTATGGACCGTATGCCGCTCCTTCGATGCTCTTGGATATCATTTCCTCACCGAGGGCGGACTGACCGGCAAGATTGTGGTATCCGATGACTCTTCCGCAGTCCGCGAATCCGACAAGGCCGATTTCGAAGTTCTGGCGGAAAGCGGTGAACCTGGCTGCAGTGAGTCTCAGATCCATGCTCGCCCATGCGACGCCATCTCCGGTGATTCTGCTTCCGTAGGATCCTCTCATCTGGAATGCGGGCATAGCGTAGAAGGGGAGTGAACCCGCGATTTTGCCCTTGTATCCTATCTGGTAGGCGAGAGTGAGAGTACCGGGGAACACGGATATGTATTGTCTGAAATCGGCCGACAGCATAAGGGACCCTTTTTTGGAAGAAGATATGCTTTCACCCGCGGTAAGGGTGACGTTGCCGTATATTCCCTTGGACGGATTGGCTTCGAAATCCCTTGTATCATAGATGACTCCTCCTTTCAGTTCAATCCGGTGTCCGAAGGTGTCTTCCTCCGGGATGAGCCCTGCTTCCCTGTACTGGTGATAAAGTGTCTCCTCTCCGGCATATGGCTTTATTGTAACGTCGGAGTACCTATGGTGGGAGTAGCTCACGCCTCCGATCCAGGTGAGACCGTCAGCCAGCCTTCCCTGCAGATCAAGGTTGGCCTTGAACTGCCTCTGGTAGTTCGCGTAAAAGGCGATCCCTTCGTTCTTGTCCGAAGACTTCCTCAGGTTCAGTTCTTCATGGTATGGTGATACGGCTCCGTTGAATCCGTAGAACCCGCAAAGGGGATTGTTCATGTACTGGGCATCCGCGGTCACCCTCATTCCAGGGATGAGGTACTTCGAGTCGTATTTGAGGATGAACTGCTTCGCTCCCTTGGAGAACATGTATGCGTGCGCTTCCACCTTGTGATAGTAGTTGGGGTATATTAATCCGTCACCATAATTGTAAATCTGGCTGAGCCCGCCGAACTGGAAGCCCAGGTCATTGTTGTAGTTGATCGCTGGAAGCGCTCCTATGTTCCATCCGGTCTTTACCACAGGGGAGTTCTTCCTGTTGAGGAGCTGTTGCCCCTTGGAATTTCTTCCTGATACGGGGGTGACCGCGATGACTGCGGAGAGAACGACAAGGATGATGCTGCTTTTCATGATGCGTCTGTTTTGAATCCGAGGGCAAAGGTATCTCCGTCACGCTTCTTTGGGGAAAATACTCGTTGAAAGGGCCGGTTTTCCCGATGAAACGGCCTGCAGACGGACGAAAACACCCTTTTTTCCGACGGACCGATCAATGTCAGGAAATGCCCGAAAGCACTCCCAGAAGGCGGTATTTGGCAAAAAAACCTCGGAACTGATTGTTTTCTCGAGCAGGGTGTGTAAATTTGCAAGATTTTTCAACGAAACAATTCAGAACCATCATGAGCATAAAGAAACTGTTCATTTTGATTGCCGCCTCAGCATTATTGATGGCGTGCAACGATACTCCGAAATCAAAAGTCTACAAAGACATTCAGGAATATTCCCTCGTCAAGATTGAGACCCCGGATCTTTCCGGAATCAGTGATAACGGTAAAGAAGTCCTGAACCTTTACAAATTCGCCGCTGATCAGATCGATGAAATATACTGGAAACAGAATTTCGGTGACAAGTCCCTTATGGACAACCTATCCGACCCTGACCAGAAACAGTACGCGATGATCAACTATGGTCCTTGGGACCGTCTCAACGGCAAGCCTTTCGTAGAGGGTTACGGCCCCAGGCCCGCAGGAGCGAACTTCTATCCCGCTGACATGACCGAGGCTGAATTCAACGCCTTCGACGATCCTGACAAGAACAGCCCCTATACTATCATCAAGAGGAATGAGGACGGCTCTCTCAAGACTGTCTGGTACCATGATGAATTCAAGGAGAATATCGACAGGATAGCTGTCCGTCTCAATGCGGCTGCTGACATCACCATCAAGCCTTCAGTGAAGAACTACCTTCTCAAGAAGATCGAGGCTCTCCGTACTGATGATTATTATGAGAGCGACCTCGCTTGGCTTGACATGAATGACAGCCGTATGGACCTGGTCATCGGCCCCAACCAGACTACAGACGACCAGCTCCTCGGCAAGAAGACTTCTTATGAGGCTTTCGTCCTTCTCAAGGATATGGACAGGACACAGACTCTTCAGCAGTATGTAGGCATGCTCCCTGAACTCCAGGCCAGCCTTCCTTGCCCCCCTGAGTACAAGACATTCGAACCCGGACTCTCCTCCAATATCTTCTGCTGCGACGCTCTCTATTATGCTGGAGAGGCCAATGCCGGAGTCAAGGTCATAGCCATCAACCTTCCTTATGACCCCAAGGTCCAGGCAGAGAAGGGCACAAGGACAATTCTTCTTCGCAATGTCCTTATGGAGAAATACAACCGTATCATCGTTCCTACCGGGCAGGTACTTTTCGATAAAGAAGCCGCTTCACACCTTGATCCCGAAGCATTCTACTGGAATGTGGCATTCCGTGAGGTCGCCCATGGCCTTGGTGTCAAGCAGACGGTAAACGGCCTTGGCAGCGTTTCTGACGCTCTCGGATCTTCCGCTCTCACATGGGAGAAGGCCAAAGCTTACACCGTTGGAGAATATCTTCTTTGCCAACTTATCGACAAGCACAATATCAACGACTGGTTCGTCACCAAGGAGAACGCCCTTACCGCTTTCTTCATCAGCTTGGTAAGGTCTGAAAGGTTCGGAGAGGAATCATCTCTCGGAAAGTCGAACATCATGATCTACAACTACCTTGCTGAAAAGGGCGCATTCACCAGGAACAGTAACGGCAAGTATACGATCAACTTCGCCAAGATGGAGAAAGGAATTGAGGAACTTGCCAGCTTGGTTCTCAAGACCCAGGCTACCGGTGACGCCTCATTCGCAAAGGATTTCGAGAAGAAGTACTCCAAGACAAAGGCTGACTACAAAGCGGACAACACCAATCTCCGTCTTGAGCATGTCCCTATCGATGTCCGTTTCGAGTACGCAAGATAACAGCATAACCGGTTTTTTCATGGCCGGTCTCAGTAAACTCTCCTGTAAGGAGAAAGTTCTACTTTTTTGACCCGGAATTAACCGTGAATCAACTATTCATGAAGAACTTTAGCCTTGGCACCCCGCCAAGGCTTTTTTCTAGTCAGACACATATCAACAAAAAGGGAAGGCATCAGCCCTCCCTAACAATTATGCACTTATGGCGATCCCGGATTTCCGGGTGAAAGTCTTATACCAGACCCTGTGCCATCATGGCGTCAGCCACCTTGATGAAGCCGGCGATGTTGGCTCCGTTGACGTAGTTTACGTTACCGTTCTCGTCGGTTCCGTATTTGACGCAAGCCTCGTGGATGTCCTTCATGATCCTGTGGAGCTGAGCGTCAACCTCTTCGGGAGTCCATCTGAGCCTCATTGAGTTCTGTGTCATCTCAAGACCGGAAGTGGCAACACCACCTGCGTTGGAAGCCTTACCGGGAGAGTAGAGTATTCCGGCATTCTGGAAGACTGCGATAGCTCCGGGCTCAGAAGGCATGTTGGCACCTTCTGCGACGCACATACATCCGTTCGCTATGAGGGTCTTTGCCTCAGCCTCGTTGATTTCGTTCTGGGTTGCGCAAGGAAGAGCGATGTCGCACTTCACGCCCCAAGGCCTCTGGTCGGGATAATATGTCGCTGAAGGGAACTTGGTGACATACTCCTTGATCCTTCCGCGGTATACGTTCTTGAGCTCCTTGACATAGGCGAGCTTTTCAGCGTCGATTCCGTCAGGGTCGTAGATGAAACCGTTGGAGTCTGACATTGTGACGACTTTGCCGCCGAGCTGGGTAGCTTTCTCAACAGCATGCTGAGCGACGTTTCCGGAACCGGACACCAGGATTGTCTTTCCTTCGAAGGATTCTCCTCTTGTCGCGAGCATCTCGCTTGTGAAGTAGCAGAGGCCGTAACCGGTAGCTTCAGGCCTGAGAGGACTTCCTCCCCAGCCGAGTCCCTTGCCCGTGAGTACACCGCCCCACTCGTCGCGGAGCCTCTTGTACTGGCCGAACAGGAAACCGATCTCGCGTCCGCCTACACCGATGTCACCAGCGGGAACGTCAGTGTCCTTGCCGATATGGCGGAAGAGTTCAGTCATGAAGCTCTGGCAGAATTTCATGACCTCGTCATCGGACTTTCCACGAGGGTTGAAGTCTGAACCACCTTTTGCACCTCCCATAGGAAGAGTGGTAAGGGAGTTCTTGAAGGTCTGCTCGAAAGCGAGGAACTTCATGATTGAGAGGTTTACGGAAGCATGGAAACGGATACCTCCTTTATAAGGGCCGATAGCGCTGTTCATCTGCACACGGAAGCCACGGTTGACCTGTACGTTTCCTTCATCATCGATCCAAGGAACCCTGAAGATCACAGTCCTTTCGGGTTCCGCGATCCTTTCCATGATTTTGCGGTCGATAAGATAAGGGTGTGCGACAATGTAGGGTGCGAGGCTGGTTACAACCTCTCTTACTGCCTGATGGAATTCGTTCTCACCTGGATTGCGGGCGATGATTCCATCCATAAATTCCTTGACGTAGCTTTCAGCTGTGTAATACATGGCGATATCGATTTATAAGTTCGTTGGGTAGCGGGACCTTCCTGCTCCTCGAAACAAAGTAAAAAAATTGAATTCTTTTTGCCAAATAATTTGGGGATTATAACGTTTTGTAATGTTTGCAACATTTTAATAAATACGCAAATCGTCCCCTTTGACCCCAATAGTGTGACCGGAAAGGTTTCACTCTGTAACAAGGGTGATGCACGCCCAAGTCTTACCGTCAGCTACGGTCTTCTCAGTCAGTATCCTTTCCGCAGATATTCCCGGGGAGAGCTTTTCCGCTTCCGAAATGATGTCCGCACAATCGGCGTCATAGAATCCGGAGAGTATCAGTGTGCCGCCTTTGCGCAGGCTCCTCAGGTATGTCCGCAGGTCCTGCAGTATAATGTTGCGGTGTATGTTCGCAAGGATGGTATCGTATTTCCCCATCTGCAGAAGCGAAGCGTCCCCATAGTAGGTTTCGAAGCGGCGTGACACCCTGTTGAGGTAGGCGTTGTCGAAAGCGGACTGGGCGGCGACAGCATCTATGTCAATGCCGTACGCCCTCTTGGCTCCCATCTTCACGGCAAGTATGCCCAGGATACCTGTACCGCAGCCCATGTCAAGTATGACCTTGCCGCTTATGGATTCCTCTTTCCTTGCTATCATCGAGCGGATCATCATCCTCGTTGTCTCATGATGGCCTGTACCGAAGGCCATCTGGGGATTGATCTTTATGTTGTAGCGGCTTCTGCGGGACTTGACCCCCGCTTCGATTCTGGCAAGGGCTATGTCGTCATCTGAGTGGTTCAAGGACCTTATCAGGACATCGCTTCCGATCACGATAGGGGTGAACTCCTGCTCCCATTTGAGGTTCCAGTTCTGTGGAGGCACCATATTGGCGGAGAATGTGACCTTCCTTTCAAGTGCGCTCAGCACCAGCTTGAGGGCTCTGGGGTCATAATCCTCCTTGCCGATGTATGCTTTCAGGCAAGGCTGGACACCCTCAGTCTCGTCTATCATGAAAGAGTCGTAGGGGAGGTCTGAGAGTTCCGCCTCGATAATGTAGGCGTACTCTTCATCGAATGGTGTGAAGAATAGGCTTATTTCCAGGTATTCGTTACTGTTCATGGGTTCTTTCTTTTTTCACGGCATCGTCTGATCCGGGCTTTGAGTTTCTGGCAGCATGTGAGGCCCTGCAGGGACTCTTTGAACTGGCGTTTGTCTTCTTTTCTTATAAGGCGCTGCTGTTGTTTCTGTGAGAGTGAATAAGCGTTGCCGGCCGCCATGGTTGAGGTGACAGCGTCAAACCTTGCGTTCAGCGCAGAATCCAAAGTACGTGTCGTAGTTGTTTTCGAGCCTTCCTGGATTCCGGCACCGCTCACAGCCAGGCTGTCTACTACGGAATCAGCATTCTGCAGAGAGTCGATCTGTGACATCTCGTCGGCTGTAAGGTTTTCGTTCTCGAGGGAGTCATCATATCCGAGGTCGCCCTTCTTGTCGTCTATGGCACCCCTTTCCGCCTCATTCTGAGCGACGGCCCTTTCGACACCCCTTGAGAAAATGTTGTGGATCGATTCCACAAGATTCCCCTGCATCTGGTCAAGTTGGGCAGTGAACACCGGGACGTTGGCACTCTTGTATTTCGCTTTGACTATGGAATACTTCCAGTCATCGAAGTTGCCCCAGAGGTTTATTCCGAACCGGAACGGCAAGGGGGACCTGAGGGCGGACACATGGTATCTGAAACTCTGGTCGAAGTTCTGGATTCCGCTCATTGCCAGAAGATACCGGTCGACTCCGAGGATGAAGGGGAACACCTCTATCTTGGAATCTCCGATCAGGCCCTGGACCGACATGTCGTCGATATGTCCTATCCTCTTGTCGCGGAACATAAGGGTCTTGGCCAGTTTCCTTATGCCTCCGTCAGCTTCCAGGAAGAGGTCGGTTCCTGCGATCTTGAGGACTCCGGTTATGGAAGGGGGAATGAAGTTCATGTTCGTGTCCAGCTGTGTTGTCGCGGCCATCTCACAGTCGAGCATTCCCTTGAAATTCTTCAGCATCGGGATGATGCTGTCCACGGCAGGAATAAGTGTGATCACCTTGTCAGCCGTTATGTCCACAAGGTTCAGGTCGAATCCCGCTGACACGTCATCCTTGCTCCTTGTGGAATAGAATCCCTCGAAATAGATGTCTCCCATATTGGACGTCGCGACGGTGTTGGTTATCTGGAGGCATCTTTCCCTCATGTTGATGTCCGAAGCGAACCAGTCCACTATGAGGTCCGAGTAGTCGATCTCGTTTCCTTGAAGAGATATCTTGGCGTCAAGATTGGATGGGACAACTATCAGGGAGTAGGTCACAGGAGTGGAGTTTGCGAGTGTGTCCGTGGCAACCTGCGCGAGATATTCCCGGTCTGAAACGCTCTCGTCCATGGCGGCATCCTTTGATTCGGGAACGAACCTCGCTCCGGCGTCGTAAGCTCCGAGAAGTTCATTCGCATTGAGCCTGTCGGAGGTGAGGGTGAGTTCGAGATTGAGCAGATCCTTGCGCAGTATGGCTCTACGCAGCCCTGAAAGCCTTCCTTTGGCGCTGACGTCGGATTCTCCTGAATAAACTGTAAGGGAATCTATTTTGATTTCGTCGTTGTTGAAAGTCCCTCCGAAGCCGGACAATGTATTGTTCAGCGGGAAGTACGGTGTAATGACAAGACCGTTGTCGATTGTAAGTGTGCCGTTAAGATCCCAGTCCCTTATGTACTGGGTCAGGCCTTCGCCCAACTGTATGTTGATGTCGCCGGCCCGTCCGAAATCGTCCTGTCTTAAGCTTCTGCTCCTTTGGGGTCTTCTGTTGTCGATGCCTGCGATTATCGTAAGGGAGTCGCGTGAAATGCCGGGATGAACTTTTCCCAACGAATCCAGGAGAGCGTCCCGTCTGGCGTTTCTTTCAGTTGCAGTCATCAGGGCGCTGAAATTGATGCCGACTTCTTCCAGACTTGCCCTGTTGACCCCTTGTCTGAACCCTATGGAAGAATTTCCGCTCGAAACGGCGAGGATGGGGGACAGAACTTCACCTCTCTTACGGGTCGACCACTTGAAAGCGTTTCTGGTGTTTTTGAGGCCGACATACAGGGAGTCTTCTCCGGTCATGGCAAGGCTCTCTGCTGAGAGGTTCCCCACTATCGGGTGCATCTCCTCACCGAATTCTTCGGACATCGTCTCTTTGGCGTTCTGGGCGGCAAGTGAGAATTTCCTTCCACGGATGAACATGGTGGAACCGTAGGTTGCGTACAGACTGTCCACTGTGCCTTTTATTCCCAATGAACCCGAGTTGAGAAGACCGTCAGCGAATTTCTCGAGATGAAGGTCCGTCTTGTCCAGGAACGCATAAAGTGAATCGGGTTCATCTATGAAGGTGATACCGTCACTTCGTATGAATCCTTGCAGGTCCGCCCTGGCGAAATTGTAAGGGTCGATGTCGGACTGGAGAATGAATCCTTCCAGACCTGCTGTAATGTCACCCGTAGCGGTCATCCCTTCCGGCAGGAAATCCTTGAACGCGTCCAGGGCGGCTTCGGCACCGAGGTCCACATAATATAGAGGGTCTTCCCCAAGAAGGTCTTCGGCGCTTCCTTTGCCTTTGAAACGTATTCCCGCGATATCCAGTTCAAGGTCATCGAGAGTGACGGCCAAACGGCCGTAATTGTCCGTCATGGCGTTAATGTCGGTCGCGATGATGCCTTTGTAATCCAGTCCCTTATACGCTACTGAAGTCTTCGGGATATTGATCTGGGCGATGAGCTCGGGTAGGGTGTTGGTCGAAGGAATGTACATTCCGTCGCAAAGAGCGGTGAGAGAAATCACAGCATCGGTCCTCAGGTTCTTGGCTTCTTTCGGGAGGAAGTTCCCGAAATAGTCCGTAACCTCTTTTACGGGGCAGTCGTCAATCAGCGCCTCTGCCCTTATATAAGTGCTGTCCCCGTACATCTTGATGTCACCCTCTCCGGTGAGTTCAAGCATCGCGGCCTTGGCGTAAAGGTTCTTCACGGATATGCTTCTGAAATCATTCTCCGGGAATGAAACCACTCCGGAAAGGTCCAGCGGCAGAGACAGGGCGCTTTTGCCGGCCAAGGCAAGAAGTGCATCTGCCGACGCGTCCACCTCATATCCTTTCTTCGTTTGGTTTATGCCAAGGTGCTTAAGGGCTACTGATGCCGAGTCAGCGGGAAGCCTTAACTTGACGTCAGCCTCATCGGCCTGGAAGGCTATTTTGTGCTTGCTGAGGTCGGAGATGTCGATAGTCCCGTCATAGGCGAGGCTCTTCGCGTCGACCAGTACGAAGACTGTGTCTTTGATGTCAGTGAAAACCACGTGAGGATCATCCTTGAGAGCTATGTGCCTGAGGACTACCTTCGGAAGAGGAGCGGAACTGTCTTCTGATGAACTTTTGAAAACATTCCAGGAAGCGTTTTCATCATCGAACAGATGAGCGAACAACCTTGCTCCGGAGATTTCTCCGGAATGGACCTTGATGTCGCCTTTCAGGGCGGCGACGTAATTCATCGAAACGGTAAGGTTACGGAATGATGCAAGAGTGTCCTTGGCAGGATTCCGGCCTTCTTGCCTGAGAGCGTTCGACACCCCCAGGGAATCGAATCCGGCGAACCTGTCATGTGGATATGTCAAACAGAAATCATCGATGCTGACGTGCACGAAGGGGAAACTCTTGAAAACTGAAGCTTCTATTTTGCCGAAACTGACCTCTCCGTCAACGTATGAAGAGGCTATCCTTGTCACCGCCTTTGTGAGGAATGACGGACTGAGGACCAGTTGGATTGCGCCGAAGATTATTGCTGCAAGAAGAACGACGGTAATGAGCAGACCTTTCAAGAAGCGGTGCTTGCGCTTCCTGGTTGCGGCGGGATTGCCGGGATTCTCATTGTTGGTACCGCTCATTGCCTGAATGGCGTCCGCTAGGGGACATCCCTACAAATATAATATTTCTATTCGGGGAAACGGACTGATAAGGCCGTGTTTTTCCAGCGGGGTACGAAAAAGGGGCGGCTCTATGATGAGTCACCCCTGTGTATATCGTCCAAGGACGCGTAAAACTACTGCTCGTCCTCAAGCTGCAGATGCTGTACGTAGATAGCTTTCTGCATCTGGATCCTCTTCTTGACTGAAGGCTTTACGAAGTTCTTGCGTGCGCGAAGCTCACGGATAGCTCCGGTCTTTTCGAATTTCCTCTTGAATCTCTTGAGAGCCCTTTCGATGTTCTCGCCTTCTTTGAGTGGTACTATAATCATTTTAAAATCACCCCCTTTTTCTTTAGCGGGTGCAAAGGTAAGTCAAAACCTTGGATTTGCAAAATTTTCAAGAAAAGTTTTGTAAATGAGCAAACAGAAGTGCTCTTCACCCAGTAAACACCGTAAATCTTTTTGTGTTTTATTTCTTTTTAGGTGCTCGCTCTCTCAAAAAAATGATATATTTGCGTAACAACTTTGTTTTACCGGTTCCCTAAAGTTTTTTTCTGATATGGATTCTCCGTTCATATATGACAAATATGTGACAGGCAGGAACTTCATCGGACGTAAGGAAGACTGCAACATCCTGGCTAACCTTCTTGCCCAAGGCGAACAGATCGTCATCTACGAGCCGCCCAAAAGCGGAAAGATGTCCTTGATCCAGCAGACCCTCTTCAACATGAGGTTGAGGGGTCAACAGTTCCTTATCGGGCATTTCAGCCTTCTTAACATAAGGTCCTTGTCATCCTTCCTTACCAGAATGGGAACCACCCTTCTGAGGACAGTCGCATCCACTTCCACTGAGTACAAGGATCTGATTACTCGCTATCTGGACGGTACGCATTTCGTCTTTGACCAGCGGGAGTTCTCGGACAATGACAGGATAGTTTCGATGAATTGGGATGTCGATGACAATGACATCTCTTCCATGCTGATGCTCCCCTGGAAACTTGCCGCAGAAAAGAAGCAGTCGATCATCCTGATGATGGACGAGTTCCAGAATCTTGACCAGACCGGGGAAGGGGAGAGGGTTTACAAAGCAATGGAGAAAGTGTTCTCCCAGATGCAAGGCCAGCAGGGACCAAGATGCTCGTTTATACTGTACGGCTCCTGTCTCAATGCGATGAAGAATATTTTCGAGGAAAGGAGGTTCTTCTACAGACTCGTCGAGAGGGTACAGCTCCATCCTGTGGATGCGAAAGAGGCTGTGGAATACTTCGTGAAAGGATTCCTGTCGGGTGGAAAAGTCGTGGAAAGGGATCTTCTTCTGGGAGCTTTCCGCCTGTTCAGAGGGAACCTCTGGTACATGAACCATTTCATCTCGATCTGCGATTCCCTGTCCAAAGGTTATATTGTCGAGGCCACTCTGCTTGACGCTCTTGACATCATAATTTCCATCCATGAGCCCAGATTCATGGCGACGATGAACAACCTGACGACATTCCAGGTCAGTCTTCTCAAGGCTGTACTTGACGGGCACACGAAGTTCAGCGCGGCAGACGTCATAGCGAACTATTCGCTCAATTCCTCTGCCAATGTCAAGAGGCTGAAGGACGCCCTTATCAAAAAGGAGATCGTCTCCTTCAATGAGAGGGATGAACCTGAACTGATAGATCCTCTGTTCGAGTATTGGGTGAGGAAGTTCTATTTCGAGATGAAGTAGCCTTTTTTCTTGTATCGATCATTCGTCAAATATATACCAAAACTATGGCTAAGAAGAAATTGGTCGTCCTGACGGGCGCAGGCGTGAGCGCCGAAAGCGGCGTAAGCACTTTCCGTGACAATAATGGCCTATGGGACAATTATGACCCTCAGGTGGTCGCTTCCATTGAAGGCTGGTACAGGGACCCGGCATTGCTTCAACGGTTCTACAACATGAGAAGGGCTCAGCTTAAAGATGTCAAGCCGAACGCCGCCCATCTCGCTATCGCTGAACTGGAGAAGGATTACGATGTGACCGTCATCACCCAAAATGTGGACAATCTCCACGAGCGCGCGGGAAGCACGAGGATAATCCATCTTCATGGTGAACTTACCAAGGTGCGTCCCGAGCATGGCGTTTACGATAACACCTATTCCGAGAAGGAAGTGATCGATATCGGTTACGAGCCTGTGAACATGGGCGACAAAGCACCCAACGGCTCCCAGCTCCGTCCCCATATCGTATGGTTCGGCGAAGCCGTCCCCAAGATAGAGGCGGCGGCCGATGCTGTGATGAAGGCTGATATCCTTCTTATCGTGGGAACTTCGATGCAGGTTTATCCTGCCGCAGGCCTCTACCGCTATGCTCCTTCGGGAACTCCGATCTACATCATCGATCCCAAGGACGTGCCTGTATGGGACAAGCGTATTATCCATATAAAGGATGTCGCGACCAAGGGAATGGAGAAGTTCAAGGAGATGATTTCCCGGGGTTGATCCCGTTTTTTGACCCTTTCGGGCTTCCAAAGGCCTGAATATTTGATTTTTGGGGCCAAGTGCAGTGATAATTATTTTGGAAATCCCAAAAAATCACTACATTTGCAGTCCCAAATTTTTGACATGACCGTTGAGCACGGAAAGATCAGCCTTCGGGAGTTGACGCTTTACGGTCCGGACTTTAAGAGTTTTTTATACAAAATGTACGCAATTGTTGACATTGCAGGCCAGCAGTTCAAAGTAGAAGCTGGTAACGAAATTTTCGTCAACCGTCTTGCTGCGAAGAAAGACGAGTCTGTCGAATTTAACAAGGTGCTCCTCATCGATGCTGAAGGAGCAGTCAAGATCGGCGCCCCTTACATTGATGGTGCTGTAGTAAAGGCCACTGTCCTTGATGATGATGTCAAGGCCAAGAAGGTTCTCGTTTTCAAGAAAATCCGTCGCAAAGGTTTCCAGAAGCTCAACGGTCATCGCCAGAAGCTCACCAAGATCAAGATCGACGCTATCGCTTAATTTTTAAAAGTAGGATTCATTATGGCACATAAAAAAGGTCAATCAAGTTCAAAGAACGGTCGTGAATCGCATAGCAAACGGCTTGGTCTGAAGAAGTTCGGTGGTGAGGTCGTAAAGGCCGGCAACATCATCGTACGACAGAGGGGTACAGTCCACAATCCTGACAAGAACGTCGGAATGGGCAAGGACCACACTCTTTACGCTCTCATTGACGGTACCGTCAAGTTCACCAGGAAGCGTGACGACAAGTCTTTCGTTTCAGTAGTTCCTTTTGAGAACTAAGACTCGGAGACGACAAGATAAGAGAGGACACACTTCGGGTCGGGGTGCGGTCCTCTTTTTCTTTTGAAAGAATTCAAGCGATAAAGGCAAAATACAATGCTTACACTCAAGATGCTCCGTGACGATCCGGAGAAAGTGATAGAAAGGCTCGCGGTCAAGAATTTTGACGCCCGTCAGATCGTTTATGACATCATAGACCTCGATACCGAACGCCGCCGTCTCCAGACGGAAAGCGACGCTCTCCTTTCCGACCTCAAGAAGATGTCATCCAAGATAGGTCAGTTCATGAAGGAAGGGAACAAAGAGGCCGCTGAGAACGCAAAGGCTGAAGTCGCAGCCGCAAAGGCGAAATCCGCTGAACTCCTTTCCAAGGCTGACGAGAACCAGAAGGTGCTTGACTCCAAGCTCGTTCTTCTTCCTAACCTTCCCTGCGCCGACGTTCCCCTGGGAAAGGGCGCTGAGGACAACGTGGTGGTAAGAATGGGCGGAGAAGATCCCAATCTTCCGGAAGACGCTCTTCCTCATTGGGACCTCGCCAAGAAATACGATATCATCGACTTCGACCTCGGTGTGAAGATCACCGGTGCCGGTTTCCCTGTTTACAAGGGCAAGGGCGCAAAGCTCCAGAGGGCTCTGATCAACTTCTTCCTGGACCGCAATACTGCTGCAGGATACAAAGAGGTAGAGCCTCCGGTGATGGTCAATGCCGCATCCGGTTTCGGAACAGGCCAGCTTCCTGACAAGGAGGCCCAGATGTACTATGTGGGTCTGGACGACTTCTATCTGGTACCTACCGCTGAGGTTCCCGTCACCAATATTTTCCGTGACGAAATCCTTTCCGAGGACCAGCTTCCCCAGAAGATGACCGCATACACTCCCTGCTTCCGTCGTGAGGCCGGATCATACGGTAAGGACGTCAGGGGACTGAACCGTCTGCATCAGTTCGACAAGGTCGAGATCGTCCGTGTCGAGAAGCCCGAGAACAGCTACAAGGCTCTTGATGAGATGATAGCTCACGTTGAGGGACTGGTCCGTGACCTCGGACTCAGGTACAGGATCCTCAGGCTCTGTGGAGGAGACATGTCTTTCACTTCAGCTATCACTTATGACTTCGAGCTCTGGTCAGCAGCCCAGAAGAGGTGGCTTGAGATTTCTTCCGTATCCAACTTCGAGAGCTATCAGGCAAACAGGCTCCATCTGCGCTATCGTGACGAGAACGGCAAGCCTCAGCTCTGCCACACCCTCAACGGCAGCAGCCTCGCCCTTCCCAGGGTCGTCGCAGCTCTTCTTGAGGACAACCAGAAGGCCGACCGCATCGAGATCCCCGAGATCCTCAGGCCTTACACCGGTTTCGATTACATAGACTAATCTGTTTTCAGCTTTAATGCCTGAAATAGAACGCATAATCGTGGGAATAGACCCCGGAACCAATATCCTTGGCTTCGGGGTCATCCGCGTATGCGGCCGCAAGGCATCCTTCGTCGACATGGGCGTACTGGACATACGCAAGGAAAAGGACGCTTATGCCAAGCTCAAACAGATTTTCGAGACCGTTTCCGAAGTCTGCAAAACCTACCATGCGACCGAAATGGCCCTTGAGTCTCCCTTCTACGCCAAGAACGCCCAGGTCATCCTTAAGCTCGGCAGGGCCCAAGGGGCGGCGATGATAGCCGCAATGGAGTACGGGATTGAGGTCACGGAATATGCCCCCAGACGTGCGAAAGAGGCTATCACCGGAAACGGAGCGGCTTCTAAAGAGCAGGTCAGCCTTATGATCCAGAAGACCCTCGGCGTGACATTCCAGGACAAACCGCTTGACGCTACTGACGCATTGGCTATAGCAATGTGTCACTTCTATGAAACGACTTCGCCCATCGCTTCCGCGAAGGGCGCTTCAAGTTGGGAGAAGTTCATCTCCCAGAATCCCGACAGGGTGAAATAGTCCCTTTATCCGGGGAACTTCCCGTAGATATCTTTCATCACAAGACCGCATAGGGTGAACCCGAAGATGGCCGTAATATGGGACAGAGTCCCGTTCACGGCAGCTTTTGAGGCGGTCCAGTCGTGGTCCATCAGATCCTCTCTTCCTTCTTTCTGGACATCGCATCCGCTGAGAGGGGAGTCTTCGCATCCGCCCCTGTTCTGAAGAACCTCCTCGTCATATACGCAAAGGAACTTTTTGTCCGGGAGTATGCCCGAGCGTTTTATCTTCTTCCTCAGGGCTGCGCCGAGGGGGCATCCCCTGACCTTCCAGAATTCCGCGACCTTTATATTGGTGGGATCCACTTTAAGAGCTGCTCCCATCGAAGAAAAGAACACTCCCTTCACTTTGCAGGCTTCGATGATCAGGGCTGCCTTGTCTTTCAGGGAATCGATCGCGTCTATGATGTAGTCGTATTCCTCAAGATGGAAAGATGCCGCGTTCTCTGCGCAGAAGATGTCCTGGACGGCCGAGATGTCGGCATCGGGGTTTATTTCAAGGAGACGTTCTTTCAATGCCTCGACCTTGACTCTTCCGATGGTCTTTGTCGTAGCCATAAGCTGGCGGTTCACATTCGAAGGCGCGACCCTGTCGGAGTCCACCATCGTCAGATGACCTATCCCGTTCCTGATCAGACCTTCGGCGCACCAGCTTCCCACACCGCCGACTCCGAAGATGATGACCTTCGTCTCCTGCAGAGCCTTCATCATTGAAGGTCCTACGAGCCTTTCTGTGCGGCTGAATATCGCTGGGGTCTGTCTTTCCATGCTAGTTCCTGCGCATTGATGAAGGAACGATAAGTCTTACTATGAGAGCCAGAAGGAGGAAAATGAACATGAATGAGCATATCCTTCCGGCTATGTCTCCGTTCTTGACGAAGAAGGTCTCCCCGTCAGTGAGACGTATCTTTCCGCGGATTACGGCGGTCTCCCACCAAGGGGTTGATTCCAATATCTCACCCCTTTGATTGATTATCGCGGAAATGCCGGTGTTGGCGCACCTTGCGATGTCACGCCTTGTCTCGATGGCCCTTAGGGATGAATAGCTCAGATGCTGGCGGTATCCGGGAGTGTCTCCCCACCAGGCGTCATTTGTGATGACGGTGAGGGCTTTGGCTCCTTTCTTCACGTATCCGGTGCAGTATTCTCCGTAAACGGACTCGTAGCAGATCGCGCATCCGACGGGTATCCCTTTGGCTTTTCCGCCTTCAGCGTTGTTCTCGACATGGAGGAGGGAGATTTCCTCCTGGCCGATGTCCCTTCCCATCACTCCTCCTAGCAGATCATCGATCGGCCTGAAGATTTTCGGGTAAGGGGTCTTTTCCACACCTACGACAAGGCGGCTCTTGTGGAAGACCTCGTATCTGGCGGTGGCGTCCGTCATTATAGCGGAGTTGTATGTCTGCAGCCAGTTGCCGTCCCCAAGGTCCCTTGCAGTGTCTGAAGGCCTTTCTTCGGAGTTCATGAACTTCATTGTGGTCGCTCCGAAAAGAAGGTTCACATTGGGATAATCGGCAAGCATGCCGACGAACCGTCTGAACGTCTTTCCCATGGATACTATGTCCAGGTTGACATCGGAAGTGAATGTTTCCGGTGCGAGCACCAGTAAGGGTTCGGGTGAAGGATTGTCCTTCCTGTCCTTGAGGTTTTCACGGATGAGACCTTCCAGGACAGCGTTCTGCTGGTCCTGTGACAGGGCCTGGAACTTATGATAAGGATCGAAGTTCGGCTGTGTTATGAGGACTTCAAGTTCAGTTCCTTTCTCTTCGTAACTGTGCCATATGCTGAGGGAAACCGCGATAGGCACAACAATGACGGCAGCAAGTGATATGACCGCTCCGGCTTTTGCCTTGCTGTTCCACCTGTCCTGCCATGAACCGTCGGAAAGTGCGCAGAGTATGCCGAACAGTCCGAGATTGCATGCCCATATCCAGACTGAACCGCCGATCGTTCCGAGGTATTCATACCACTGGGCGAGACTCAGTGTCCTGGCGAATGAGTTTCCGAGTGTCAGCCATGGCCAGGAGATCTCCGCACTGAAATAGAATCTCTCCCATGCTATCCATGCTGTGGCGAGGAACAGATATGGCAGGACGCCTTTGAAAGCTTTGCGGCTCAAGCGGAAGAGTCCGAACACTACGGACATCTGGAAAGCATTGGCAAGAACGGCGAAGATCCCTCCTCCGATTGTGGCGTTGCAGACCCAGAATGTGGTGAGCGCGTTCCACAGGACGAAAGTCGAATAATGCCATATCCATACCTTTTTCACTTCGGCCAGATGGGCTATCCTTTCCATGCAAAGCAGGGGAACGAGGGCGAAGAGGGAAATGATTCCCGTATGGGGCACAAGGTATGGTATGGAGAGCAGCACCGCCGAAAGGGCGGCGAGCAGGGTCATGTTCTTCTTTTCCTTTGACATCTTCGAAGCAAGAGTGTTGACATGCAAATATACTTAAAAATGCCTATATTCGTCCTATCGTTAAAACCACCCTCATGAGAACTTCTTTCCTGAAATCACTCTCACGTCTTTGTGCCGTCTTGTCGGCTGCTTCATTCATTTGTTCATGTGGAACCGCCACCACAGAGCCGGATTTATGGCTGGGCGCTGACATAAGCTGGGTCACTCAGCTTGAAGATGAGGGAGTGGTCTTCCATTCAAAGGACGGGACTCCTTCGGAATGCACCGCCCTTATGAAGAGCCTTGGCCTTAATGCCGTTAGACTGAGGGTGTGGGTCGACCCTTCTTCCCGAGGAGGGTATTGCGATGCAGAAGACCTTCTTGCAAAGGCGAAAAGGGCTGATGCCTTGGGGATGGCCGTGATGGTGGATTTCCATTACAGCGATTTCTGGGCTGATCCCAAGAAACAGAATATCCCCGCTTCATGGAGCGGACACTCATACGAGGAAATAAAGGACCTTCTGTCCCAACATACCGTAGAGGTACTGACTCTTCTGAAGGATAACGGCATCACTCCGAGGTGGGTCCAGGTAGGTAACGAGACAAGCAACGGTTTCCTGTGGACGGTGAAAGGTGACTGGTGGGGAGACCCGATAAGGGAGGAGGACGGAAGCATAACGATTCTTGAGTCAGTCGGACATCTTGAGAAGAACCCTTCACAGTATGCGGGACTTTTCAGCGCCGGATACGATGCCGTAAAGAAGGTTTTCCCTGAAGCTGAGGTGATCGTCCATCTGGACAACGGCTTTGACAGCGCCTTGTATGACAGGAATCTCGATACTCTGAAAAAGTATGGGGCCAAGTGGGACATCGTGGGCCTTTCCATGTATCCTTACTGGGCGCTTGACAGCGGCCTTGAAACTGATGAAGAAGAGTCGATATCGCATTGCTTCAGCAATATGGAGCACATAGTCTCCAAGTACGGGACTCCATGCATGATAGTGGAAACCGGTTTCGAAGTGAACGAATCAGACCCTAAGGTGATGGAGAAGGGAAGGGACCAGCTCTCAAGGATAATACGCGAGTCCAGGTCTTCCGGCGGAGTATGCCGGGGAGTGTTCTATTGGGAACCTGAATGCAGACCTTCGCAGTACAAGCTGGGTGCCTTCACTTCGGAGGGATACCCTACCGTCATAATGGATGCGTTCTCGATGTAAGGCTCGTGAAGCGGGTATCTAATAATTATTGCTATCTTTGTAAGTTACGTGACCGCTGAAAGATGTTGATAGAATTCCTCAAGTGTTTTCTTATCGGGATTTGCGCATCCGCTCCTTTGGGACCGGTTGCTATATTCGTGATGCAGAGGTCGCTTGCAGGAGGACACAGAGCAGGTTTCCTGACGGGACTCGGTGCTACATTGACCGATACCATATGGGCAACCGTAGCCATCTTCGCCCTGGCGATTGCTGAGGACTTCATCTTCGCCCACGAGACGGTGATTCTCATCGGCGGAGGAATAATCCTTTCAGGAATGGGATTCTCGATGGCTTTCAAGGATCCGTTCAGGAGGATGAAGGACCAGAAATCTCCCGACAGGTGGGTGATGGACTTCTGGAGGACAGCGCTTCTGGGGTTGTCGAACCCCGGAGCGATAGCGGTCATGCTGGCACTTTTCGCCTTCTTCGGCGTACAGGTTGAGGACAAAGGCATAAGTGTAGTGCCTTGTATTGCCGCCGTCTCATTGGGCTCAGCGGTATATTGGTTCAACTTCTCATGGCTTTTCGGCCATCTGAGGCGGAACTTCAAGATGAGAACTCTGGTCTGGATGAACAGGATATCCGGACTTATAGTATTGATAATAGGATCGGTCCTTCTCATCAGGGGCCTCGTCCAGATACTGTCCCAGTAGCGGTGCTGCTGGCCAAAG
>JAEEGL010721683.1_pt1 | contig 167646 bp, 154 predicted proteins | sample 9134231 | NCBI WGS metagenome assembly JAEEGL01 (sample SAMN16246548, study PRJNA631951) | gut metagenome | biome: gut microbiome; feature: rumen; material: fiber-attached | host: Bos | place: Iran: Karaj | collected 2018-10 | reverse complement strand
GCGTGCTTTGCGGTAGCAGCGTTACGGATTCTGGTCAACAGATCCGCAATGGTATCGGAAATTTGCATACCAAATGACCTCCTTTTCTATCGTCCGGTTTACCAGCTAGCCTTCTTGACACCGGGAATCTGACCGTCGTGTGCAAGCTCTCGGAAGCAAATTCGGCAGATACCGAACTTTCTGAGATAGGCATGGGGTCTGCCGCAGATTTTGCATCTGTTATAAGCGCGCGTAGAGAACTTCGGAGCTCTCTGCTGCTTCAGGATCATAGATTTCTTAGCCATATTTCCCTCCCGATTACTTTGCGAACGGCGCGCCGAGCAGCGTCAGCAGCTCTTTTGCTTCTTCGTCGGTCGCTGCGGTGGTGATAAAGTTGATATCCATGCCGCGAACCTTGTCGATCTTATCGTACTCAATTTCAGGGAAAATGAGCTGTTCCTTGATACCGGTAGAGTAGTTGCCCTTACCGTCGAAGGAATTCGGGTTGATGCCGCGGAAGTCACGGACGCGCGGGAAAGCAACATTGAAGAGCTTATCCACGAAGTCCCACATCTTCTCGCCGCGCAGCGTCACCTTGACGCCGATCGGCATGCCCTCACGGAGCTTGAAGTTTGCGACGGACTTCTTTGCGCGGCAGATGACCGGACGCTGACCGGTGATGAGGGAGAGATCTCCCATGATCGCGTCGATTGCCTTGGCATTTTCCTTTGCCTCACCTGCGCCGACGTTGACAACAACCTTGTCAAGGCGCGGGATCTGCATGACATTCTTATAACCGAACTTGCTCATCAGCGCCGGAGCGACGGTGCTGACATAATAATCTCTCAGTCTAGCCATCATCGTACTCCTTTACTCAAATGTCGCGCCGCACTTCTTGCAGACGCGGAGCTTGGTCTTCTTGTCGCCCTTTTCCTCAACCGTGTGGCCGACTCTGGTGGGCTTTCCGCACTTCGGGCAGATCAGCTGCACCTTGCAGGCATAGATCGGGGACTCGGCCTTGACGATACCGCCCTGCTGGCCGACTCTGGTGGGCTTGACGTGCTTGGTGATCATGTTGATGCCCTCAACGATGACCTTGCCCTCCTTCGGGCTGACCTCAAGAACCTTACCGGTCTTGATCTTCTTCTTATCAATGTCGGTGTACTTATCCTCAGGATCACCGACGAGCAGGCGAACCGTGTCGCCCTTCTTTACATGAACGTTAGACATCGGGCACCTCCGGATCAAAGAACTTCCGGTGCGAGGGAGAGGATCTTGACATAGTCATGCTCTCTCAGCTCTCTTGCGACCGGTCCAAAAATACGGGTCCCACGCGGGGTCTTGTCTTCCTTGATGATAACGGCTGCGTTCTCATCGAAGCGAATGTAGGTTCCGTCATCTCTGCGGAGACCCTTCGCGGAACGAACGATGACTGCCTTGACGACATCGCCCTTCTTCACAACGCCGCCGGGTGTTGCTTTCTTAACGGATGCGACCACGACATCACCGACGTTTGCATAACGTCTGCGGGTGCCGCCCAGCACGCGGATGCACATGAGCTCTTTCGCGCCGGTGTTGTCTGCAACCTTTAAGTAAGACTGCATTTGAATCACAGCAGATTCCTCCTATCTGTACTGCGCTGCCGCTCCGCACGGATTTTGCCGTCCGGATCTGCGGAATGCGCCATTTTCATTTGAAAGCGGAATTACTTTGCCTTTTCGATGATCTCAACAACGCGCCATCTCTTATCCTTGGAAAGCGGACGTGTTTCCATCACGAGGACGCGGTCACCGACTCTGCACTCGTTCTTTTCGTCGTGTGCCTTGAGCTTCACGGTGCGCTTGACGATCTTCTTGTACAGCGGATGCTGGACATTGTCTGCGATCGCGACGACGACGGTCTTATCCATCTTATCGCTGACGACCTTACCCGTACGGGTTTTTCTCAGGTTTCTTTCGGTAGTCTCACTCATGACATGTCCTCCTTCCTCATGCCTTTGCCGCAGGCTGTGCGGCGCGCATGCAAGTCTTGACACGGGCAATATCCTTCTTGACTGCCTTCAGTCTTGCAGTATTCTCAAGCTGATTTGCAGCGAGCTGGAAGCGGAGGTTGAAAAGCTCCTCCTTCAAGGTCTGGAGCTGTGCAGCCATTTCTTCATAGCTCATTTCTCTGATCTCGGAAGCCTTCATTCCTCTGCACCTCCATCCTGCGCATCCTTCGCAACGATCTTGCACTTAACAGGCAGCTTGTGCATGGCCAGACGCAGAGCCTCTTTCAGGTCCTCCTGAGAAATCGGCTTATCCTTGTCGGCACCGATCTCGAACATGACTCTGCCCGGCTTGACAACTGCAACCCAGTACTCCGGAGAACCCTTACCGGAACCCATTCGGGTTTCTGCCGGCTTCTCGGTAATCGGCTTATCCGGGAAAATCTTGATCCAGACCTTACCGCCTCTCTTAATACGACGCGTCATAGCGACACGGGCAGCCTCGATCTGATTAGAAGTAATCCACGACGGCTCAAGAGCGACGAGACCGAAATCACCGTAGCACACCTTGTTGCCGCGGTAAGCCTTACCGGTCAGGCGTCCTCTGTGTACGCGGCGGTACTTAACTCTCTTTGGAAGCAGCATTTGCGGAACCTCCTTCTCTTCTGTTCTGACCCTGCGGACGGTCACCGCGCGGTCTGCGGTCGCCGTTGTTGTTGAAATCGCGGCGCGGTCTGCGGTCGCCGTTGTTGCCGCCGTTGCGGTCATCTCTGCGGCGTCTGTTGTCACGCGGACGGTCATTCTTGCGCTCGTAGCGCTCCTTATTTGCAGCAGCCTTTGCAGCATCGCCCTTCAGGATCTCACCCTTGTAGATCCAGACCTTGATGCCGATGCGGCCGTAGGTGGTGTTTGCCTCTGCGAAGCCGTAGTCGATGTCGGCACGGATCGTCTGAAGCGGAATGGTACCCTCGTGATAGCACTCAGAACGTGCGATTTCAGCACCGCCCAGGCGGCCGCCGCACTTGATCTTGATGCCCTTCGCGCCGGACTTCATCGTTCTGCCGATGGAACCCTTCATGGCGCGGCGGAAGGATACGCGGTTCTCGAGGTCGGAAGCGATCTTCTCAGCAACGAGCTGTGCGGAAAGATCCATGTTCTTGATCTCGATGATGTTGATGGCAACGGACTTGCCGATGCGCTTTTCAATGCTTGCGCGGAGCTTGTCGATCTCCGTGCCGCCTCTGCCGATGATCAGACCCGGCTTTGCGCAGTGGATGTGGATGCGGACCTTCTCGGGAAGGCGCTCGATCTCAATGCGTGCGATGCCTGCTGCATACAGAGATTTCTTGATGAACTCGCGGAGGTTATAATCCTCGACGAGGGTGTCACCGAAATGCTTTTTATCAGCGAACCAACGGGAATCCCAGTCTTTGATAACGCCGACTCTCAGGCCGTGCGGATTCACTTTCTGTCCCATAGGATTTTATGCCTCCCTTTCCTTCAGAATAATGGTGATATTCGAGGTGCGCTTGTTGATGCGGAATGCTCTGCCCTGTGCGCGCGGCTGGATTCTCTTGAGAATCGGGCCCGGACCGACATAGCATGCAGCAACATAGAGCTGATCCTTGTTCATGGAATGATTGTTATCAGCATTTGCAATCGCGGAATTGAGGAGCTTCTTGACGATCGGGCAGGCTGCCTTCGGGGTCAGATCCAGTGCTGCGATTGCTTTCTCTACGGGCTGATTGCGGATCAGGTCAAGCACGATCTGCACCTTTCTGGGGGAGATGCGCTCGCCGCGAAGGATCGCCTTTGCTTCCGGCTCGTAGTTGAATTCATTCTTAGCCATGCTTGTTATCCTCCTTCCGATTACTTCTTGCCGTTGTTGGACGTCTTGGAACCGGCATGGCCCTTAAAGGTTCTGGTCGGAGCAAACTCGCCGAGCTTGTGGCCGATCATTTCCTCAGTAACAAAAACCGGAATGTGCTTGCGTCCGTCGTGGACCGCAAAGGTGTGGCCGACAAATTCCGGGAAAATCGTGGAAGAGCGGCTCCATGTTTTCAGAACCTTCTTCTCACCGGTCTCGTTCATAGCGACAACGCGCTTGTAAAGGGCTTCCTGAACGTAAGGACCCTTCTTAACACTTCTGCTCATGAGTCAGCCTCCTTTCTTATTTACCGTTGCGGCGCTTCACGATGAGCTTATCGGAAGGCTTGTGATGCTTACGGGTCTTATAACCGAGTGCCGGCTTACCCCACGGGGTAACAGGACCCGGACGTCCGATCGGGGACTTGCCCTCACCACCGCCGTGCGGATGGTCATTCGGGTTCATAACGGAACCGCGGACAGTCGGGCGGATACCCATGTGGCGGGTACGGCCTGCTTTGCCGATGTGGACGTTTTCGTGGTCAATGTTGGAGACCTGACCGATGGTAGCCTTGCCGATGACCGGAACCTTTCTCATCTCGCCGGAAGGCAGACGAACCAGTGCATAAGCACCTTCCTTGGACATCAGCTGAGCCTGGTTGCCGGCGGAACGGACGAGCTGGCCGCCCTTGCCGGGATAAAGCTCAATGTTGTGGATGAACGTACCGACCGGGATGTCTGTGAGCGGCAGGGCGTTGCCCGGCTTGATGTCACAGTCAGAGCCGCTGCGGACGGTATCGCCGACCTTGAGGCCGTGCGGTGCGAGGATGTAGCGCTTCTCGCCGTCCTCATACTGAACCAGCGCGATGAATGCGCTGCGGTTCGGATCGTACTCAAGCGTCATGACCGTTGCGTTCATGCCGTCCTTGTTGCGCTTGAAGTCGATGATTCTGTACTTCGGGCGAATGCCGCCGCCGTGATGGCGAACGGTGATTCTGCCGTAGTTATTACGACCGGACTTCTTCTTCAGTGTGACGCAGAGGGACTTCTCAGGACCGTTCTTGGACAGCCCGGAGTAGTCGGTCACGGTCATACCGCGGCGGCCCGGAGTCGTCGGCTTATAAGCCTTAATTGCCATTTGTTATTCACTCCTTAGCTTCAATGCTTACTTATCGGGAGCATGACTCCCATACAATATGCTGCATCATGCAGCGTGCCGGTTCTTACCGAACCGATCAGAACATACCGTCGAAGAACTCGATCGTACCTCTGCGCTTCTTGCCCTGCGCATCCGGTGCCGGCTCCGGATTGACTGTAACAACAGCCTTCTTCCAGCTGGCGGTCTTGCCCATGTAGCGGCCGACTCTCTTTGCGCGAGCGCGGACGTTCACGGTGTTGACCTTGGTGACCTCGACGTTAAAGAGCTTCTCAACTGCATCGGCAATTTCGAGCTTATTTGCGTCCTTCGCAACCTTGAAGGTGTACTTGCCCTGCGGCAGAATATCGGTGCTCTGCTCGGTGATGACGGGCTTCAGAATAATATCCTGCGGTGCCTTCATTTTGCATACACCTCCTCAATTTTAGCAACAGCGCCCTTGCTGACGATGAACTTGTCGTAATTGAGAATGTCGTAAACATTCAGGGTGTTGACGGCAGCCGTCTTGACGCCCGGGATATTTGCAGCACTCTTGTAGACCTGCTTGTCAGCTTCCTGCGTGACGATCAGTGCCTTGCCGGAAATCTCCAGACCCTTGAGCATATTGACGATCGTCTTGGTCTTAAAGCCCTCAACTGCGAGATTGTCAATGACAACGAGGTTCTGATCGAGAACCTTCTGGGAGAATGCGGAAAGCATTGCCAGACGACGAACCTTCTTGTTGAGGGAGTAGCGGTAGCTTCTGGGCTTCGGGCCGAGCGCGACACCGCCGTGATACCACTGCGGCGCACGGATGGAGCCCTGACGTGCATGACCGGTGCCCTTCTGACGGTACGGCTTTCTGCCGCCGCCGGAAACCTCGGTACGGGTCAGCGTGGACTGTGTGCCCTGCCGCTGGTTTGCGAGATAATTCACGACCATTGCGTGCATGACAGCTTCGTTCGGGGTAATGCCGAACACTGCATCATTGAGCTCGGTTTCGGAAACCTGCTTGCCGTTCATATCATAAACCGGAACATTAGCCATTTCTGATTTCCTCCTTCCTTAACCCTTTTTCACGCTGTTAGTGATGGTGACGAGGCTGCCCTTCGGACCCGGGATCGCGCCGCGGACTGCGATGAGATGATTCTCAGCGTCAACGGAAACGATGCGGAGGTTCTGAACAGTGACAGTTTCTGCACCCATATGACCTGCAAGACCCTTGCCCTTGTAGATACGGGACGGGGAGGAGCAGGCACCCATGGAACCAGCCTGACGGTGAACCGGACCGGTACCGTGAGTTTCCTTCAGTCTGTGCTGGCCGTAGCGCTTGATCGGACCTGCATAGCCCTTGCCCTTGCTGGTGCCCTGCACGTCAACAATTTCGCCTGCCTCGAAGATATCGGGCTGGATCGCGTCGCCGACATTGTAAGCGTCGCAGTCCTCAAGGCGGAACTCACGCAGGGTGCGGAGCGCACCGGTGTTTGCCTTGTCGAAGTGACCCTTCATCGGCTTGTTGACCTTGTCCGCCTTGGCTGCGCCAAAACCGACCTGAATTGCATTGTAGCCGTCATTTTCCACGGTCTTCTTCTGAACGACGAAGCAGGGACCTGCCTCGACAACCGTGACCGGCACGACCTTGCCGGCTTCGTCGAAGATCTGCGTCATGCCGATCTTCTTGCCAAGAATGGCTTTCTTCATTGTGGTTTCCTCCTTTGGTTATTGGTTGACGCATTCGCGCCAACTTGACCGGCGGCTTGAAGAAGCAACCGCCATTTGCGAAAATCCCGCGTCAGAGATTATTTCATCTCCATGCTGATCTCAACGCCAGCGGGGATTTCCAGTCTTGTGAGAGCGTCCATCGTCGCCTTGGTCGGGTGCAGGACGTCGATCAGGCGCTTGTGCGTGCGCATTTCAAACTGCTCACGGCTGTCCTTGTACTTGTGAACGGCACGGAGGATCGTGATGATCTCCTTGTCAGTCGGAAGCGGGATCGGTCCCGAAACCTTCTGTGCGCCGCCGCGCTTTGCGGTCTCCACAATACGAGCCGCCGCCGCATCGACTGTTGCGTGCTCATAGCCCTTGATCCGGATTCTCAATTTTTCGCTGCCTGCCACTTGATTAGCCTCCTTTAGATTTTTTGTTTGCCTTGGGGGGCATGAAGTGAGCGCCTATGTGTCATCCCGTGAAGTTCCGCGCGGCAGCTCTTACAACCGCCTCGCGTGTTTCCTGAACCCAAGTCCATAAAAAACCCCGACTGCAAGTCCTCCTTGCATCGGGCTTCCGGTTTGAGATGCGCAGAACGTGGTTCTGCCGTTTGTACGCAAAAAGTCTTCCGACCTGCAAGCAGCGGTTTTCCTGACGGCCGAGCCCGTAAGATGGCAGAGCCGACTCCTTCAACCGAAGCCTGCGGTTTCGCAGCTTTTCGCACACACAGTGCATAATCTCAATTCGCCCGTCTAAGCGGACATGCTCCGCACGAATTCCCGGCTCACAGCCGCAACCTCGTGTTTCACAGCATATCTTGTGCATCAGCCTGTTCATTATAGCATAAAACAGCGGGAATTGCAAGGGTTTTCCTGCAATTCCCGCCGCTTTTTCTCAGAGAATTTTCACGAATATCGCTTCTGATTTTTAGCAATTATCACGAACCAACCAGCTTAATCCTGCGGCTCGACGCCGAAGAGCCCGACAATGTTTTCGTCGTTGTTGCGGTACATGCCGCCGTCATAGGACACATCGCCGTTATAATATTCCTTCCACTTGGCGACATATTCATCCTTGCCGCATTCATTGTCGTCCACTCTGTACTTGACGTTCTTGCCGCTGACAGACATATTAAAGGTACAGAGCGTCTTGAGCTCGCCGTTTTCGAGCAGCTTGAACTCATACAGCGCAACGTCGTCCCGCATGCCGCCGACCAGCACCAGATGTTTCTGCGGCAGATACTTGCATGTGCAGTAGCCGTCGCACGCAACATTGCCGAGGTAAATCAGGCGGTTGTCGTAATAGGTATACATCTCGACATCCTCGTTGTCCGCCTCAAAGCCCTTGCGGTCATACCAGTGCAGCACAAGCTCCGGAATCTCATCGCCGTCCACCATGCAGAGGCTGAACTGGAGATTCTCGCCGGTGCCGTCGGAACGGAGCACCTCGGCATATGCCGCCTGCCAGCCCTCGCCGGTTGCAGGCGGAAGCTGAACTGCCTTCTGCTCCTGCTCCTGTGCCTCCACAGGCTCCTGCTGCTGCGGCTCCACCGCCTCCGAGCCGTCTGCCGCGGCGCCGATTGCGATCACGCCCCAAAGCCCGGTTTTTCTGTCCTTCACCCAGGCCTGTCCGCCGATGACCGGTCTTGCCGCTGCGAAGCTGCCGACCGGAATCACGATCTTGCCGCGGGTATTCGCAAAGCCTGCGTCATCGCCCTTGTTCAGCGCGATATACTTTTCATTCACGGGATACGGCAGTTTCACGGTCTTGCCGCCCTTTTCGCCGTAGGAATAAATATAGTCCGCATCATACTCAAACGGGAGCACCTGTCTGCCCGCCTGATTCAGATATCCCCACTTGCCTTTCTTGCAGAAAGCTGCGATTCCGTCCTTGAAATCGGTTGCCATTTCATAGTCCATCGCAGACATTTCCCGTCCGCCGCGCACAATGCCGAATCCGCCGGACACCGTGCAGGTTCCGGTCGGGCTGTCCGCCCGGAAGTTTTCAGGCATCTGGATGCTCCGCGCCACAGCTGCATCCGGGAGATCGTTCACCGTGAAGGCGTTGTCGAGCTTCAGCTTGGCGTTTTCCTTTGCGCCCCAGACATCCGCTGCCGGAAGCATGCCGAGCGTTCCGGAGGCAGCATCCCAGACCGCGGCCTTCCCCGTCTTGTTGTCCGTGAGCCGGCCGCCGCAGAGCGTACACAGATCCTCCGCCGTCCGGAACAGCGTACCCGCCGTCACGCAGAAGCAGAGGCGGTCGCCCTCATCCGGGTTGTCATCTGTAAAGATAATGTGCAGATCACCGTTTTCCTGCATATAGCCGTATACGCGGGTGCTTTCCGGCTCAATCACGACATTGCCGTCCAGCGTGATGATGCCGACCTTGCCGCCGCGGGTCAGGAGCATGTAATCCGTGATGCCGATGTCGCCGTAATCCATGCCGCTGCTGCCGATGCTGAGCGGATTGACGTCATCCGCTTCGAGGAACGGCTTGATACGCCATTCGTAGTTGCCCTCCGCCGGATCGGATTCCGCAGCTTCATTCTTTTTGCTGCCGGACTGGATATCCTCGGGCGGCTGGTTCTGCTGCGGCGCAGTGGTTTCCGTCTTTCCGGATGTCTGTCCGCCGCCGTTCGGCTGCTGTGTCTGGGTTCCGCACCCCGTCAGCAGAATACTGATTGCCGCAGCGGCCGCCGAAATACGCAATGCTCTTTTCATATCTTTCCCCTTTTTTCTTTTATACTTTTCTCATTGCAACACTTCCGCCAATATGCAAAACAGACCGGTACGCAAGGCACCGGTCTGCTCTCAGCCTTTAATCCTGAACAAGTTGCTTTCTTGCTTCCAGCTCTGCAAGTGCATCCTTTCTGGAGAGAGAGATCTTGCCCTTAACATCATCAATTTCCATGACCTTGACAACGATCTCATCACCCAGCGAAACCACGTCCTCGGTCTTTTCTACGCGCTGCTTATCCAGCTTGGAGATGTGAACAAGACCCTCCTTGCCGGGAACGATTTCAACAAAGGCACCGAAGGTCTGGATACCCGTGACCTTGCCCTTGTAGATTGCACCGATTTCCGGACCGTTGGCAATCGTATCGACAATCTGGATTGCCTTTCTTGCGTTCGCAAGATCAATACCGGAAACGAACACGCTGCCGTCCTCGTTGATATCAATCTTAACGTCGCATTCAGCGGAAATCTTCTGAATGACCTTTCCGCCGGAGCCGATGACCTCGCGGATCTTATCGACCGGAACGCGGGTCTGGAGCATCTTCGGTGCATAGTCGGAAACATTCTCGCGCGGTGCGGGAATCGCCTTCAGCATGATCTCATCCAGAATGTAGAGTCTTGCCTTGCGGGTCTTCTCAAATGCTTCCTTGATAATCGCCGGGGTCAGGCCGTCCACCTTGATGTCAACCTGAATTGCGGTGATACCCTTGTGCGTACCGCCGACCTTGAAGTCCATGTCACCGAAGAAGTCCTCAAGGCCCTGGATATCGACCATGGTCATGAACTCATCGGAATCGGGCTTGGTGATCAGGCCGCAGGAGATGCCTGCAACCGGTGCCTTGATCGGCACGCCGGCATCCATCAGTGCGAGCGTGGAGCCGCAGATGGAGCCCTGAGAGGTCGAGCCGTTGGAGGACAGAACCTCGGAAACCAGACGGAGCGCATACGGGAACTCGTCCACAGACGGCAGAACCGGAACCAGTGCCTTCTCTGCCAGTGCGCCGTGACCGATCTCGCGGCGTCCCGGTCCTCTGGAGGGCTTGGTTTCGCCGACCGAGTAGGACGGGAAGTTGTACTGGTGCATGTAGCGCTTGGACTCCTCGTTCTCATCCAGACCGTCGATGCGCTGTGCATCGGAGATCGGGCCGAGGGTTGCGATGGTCAGAACCTGTGTCTGGCCGCGGGTGAACAGGCCGGAGCCGTGAACGCGCGGGAGCACGCCGACCTCGGAAGCCAGCGGACGGATCTCGTCGATCTTTCTGCCGTCCACGCGCTTGCCCTGATAGAGCCACTCACGGACAATCGTCTTCTGGAGCTTGTAGATGCACTCGTCAATCATGGCGATGCGGGTTTCATTCTCCGGATCAAATTTCTCGTGAATTGCGTTCTTGATCGGAAGCAGTCTTGCCTCGCGGATATTCTTGTCATTGGTATCGAGTGCGAATTCCACATCCTTGCGTGCGAATGCGGCGATTGCATCGAACAGCTCGTGATCGACCTCCATGGACTCGAAGGTGAACTTCGGCTTGCCGATTTCCTTCTGGATATCGGAGATGAAGGCCACGAGCTTCTTGATCTCCTCATGTGCCTTGAGGATGCACTCAAGCATCAGCTCCTCCGGCACCTCATTTGCGCCCGCCTCGATCATGACAATCTTGTTAGCGGTTGCAGCGACGGTCAGCTTCAGGTCGGAAACGGCTCTCTGTGCCTTGGTCGGCATCAGGATGATCTCGCCGTCCACCAGGCCGACCTCCACGCCGCCGATCGGGCCGTTCCACGGAATATCGGAAATAGAGATGGCAACGGAGGTGCCGATCATGCCGAGGATTTCCGGCATGGCGTCCTGGTCAACCGCCAGAACGGTCATCACGACTGCGACGTCATTGCGCATGTCCTTCGGGAACAGCGGTCTGATCGGTCTGTCCACACAGCGGGAGGTAAGGATTGCGTGCTCGCTCGGCTTGCCCTCGCGCTTCATGAAGCTGCCGGGGATTCTGCCGACGGAATAGAGCCGCTCCTCGTAATCAACGGAAAGCGGGAAGAAGTCGATGCCGTCACGCGGCTTTTCGCTTGCGGTGACATTGGCCATGACGACGGTGTCACCGTAACGAACCCAGCACGAGCCGTTGGACAGCTCGCAGGTCTTGCCTGTTTCAACTGTCAGCTCACGGCCGCAGAAGGTCGTTTTGAAGATCTTGTGGTTCTCAAACATTGGGAACAGCCTCCTTAAATGATACTTGTATTTCTCTGCTGTATATCTCTTTTGTTCATCGGCATCTGTTAGCATAAAATCATAAACTGCATGATGCTGCAATGCATGATTTCATGCTAAACCGCGCGGTGAACGGCAGAAATATCCGCAGGGTCGTCCGAAAAAGCGACAGAGGGAGAAGGTTGCCCCCCTCCCTCCGTTCTTTTTGTCTTACTTACGCAGACCGAGTCGCTCGATGGTCGCTCTGTAACGCTCGATGTCCTTCTTTTTCAGGTACTGGAGCAGATTACGGCGGCGGCCGACCATTTTCAGCAGACCACGGTAGGAGTGGTGGTCGTGCTTATGCTCTTTCAGATGCGCATTCAGGTCGTTGATGCGGCGGGTCAGGATTGCGATCTGCACCTCAGGAGAACCGGTATCGCCCTCGTGGGTTGCGTTCGCAAGAATGACCTCCGTCTTCTCTTCCTTACGAAGCATGAATTTCACCTCTTTCATTGTGTTAATCCGGTAAACGCAGGTGCGGGAAGGTGAAAACCTCCTGCAAAGCGGCAGGCAAAACCCCGTATCCGCGTAAACGGTCTATTTATTATAACATATTCTGCGCCGTTTGTCTATGAATAAATTATGAACATTTCGTGAACTGTACGAAAACAGCCGGAATCCGATGACTGTCCGTATAAAATCGCGGAACAGTTACGGAACGCATATTGACATTGCCTTACATATATAGTATAATCGAAACAGTGGCATTTGTCAATATCTTCGGCACAATCCGGCATGGCGGAGTGACAATGCGACATCTTTATTCCGATCACCGGGCATATGTCCGGCTGCGCAGACGGAACATCAACCCCCGCCACTCCCCTGCCGTTTCCGCGGCGGGGGATTTTGTTTTCCGGCGGCAATTTCCGCTTGACATTATCACGGTTTTGATGTACAATATAAGAGTATAATTATATCCGAAAGGCAGGAATGCAAAAATGGGACTTACCATGACTGAAAAAATCCTCTCTGCACACCTTGTGGAGGGCGAGCTCATCCGCGGCACCGAAATCGGCATCCGCATCGACCAGACGCTGACGCAGGATGCGACCGGCACCATGGCGTATCTTGAATTCGAGGCAATGGGCGTGCCGCGTGTCCGCACCGAGCGCTCCGTTGCGTATATCGACCACAACACGCTCCAGAACGGCTTTGAGAACGCGGACGACCACCGCTTCATCGGCTCCTGTGCCAAGAAGCACGGCCTGTACTTCTCCCGTCCGGGCAACGGCATCTGCCATCAGGTGCATCTGGAGCGCTTCGGCATCCCGGGCAAGACCCTGATCGGCTCTGACTCCCACACCCCGACCGGCGGCGGCCTCGGTATGCTGGCGATCGGCGCGGGCGGTCTGGACGTCGCAGTCGCAATGGGCGGCGGCGCATACTATATCACATGTCCGAAGGTCGTCAATGTGAAGCTCTCCGGCAAGCTCTCCCCGTGGGTTGCCGCCAAGGACGTGATCCTTGAGGTGCTCCGCAGAATGTCCGTCAAGGGCGGCGTCGGCAAGGTCATTGAGTACACCGGCGAAGGTGTCAAAACGCTGACCGTTCCGGAGCGCGCAACGATCACCAACATGGGCGCAGAGCTCGGTGCAACGACCTCTGTGTTCCCGTCCGACGAGATGACCAGAGCCTTCCTGAAAGCGCAGCAGCGCGAGGAAGTCTGGGTGCCGCTCTGCGCAGACGAGGACGCGGTCTATGACGAGGTCATCGAGATCAACCTGTCCGAGCTGGAGCCGCTGGCTGCCTGCCCGCACTCCCCTGACAACGTCAAATCCATGCGTGAAATCGGCAAGCTGAAAATCGACCAGGTCTGCATCGGCTCCTGCACGAATTCCTCTCTGCTCGATATGATGAAGGTTGCATACATCCTGAAAGGCAAGACCGTGCATCCGGATGTTTCGCTGGCGATTGCGCCTGGCTCCAAGCAGGTGCTCAATATGCTCGCGGCAAACGGCTGCCTCAGCGACATGATCGACGCAGGCGCCCGTATTCTGGAATCCGCATGCGGCCCGTGCATCGGCATGGGACAGTCCCCGAATTCCGCAGGTATCTCCCTGAGAACCTTCAACCGCAACTTTGAAGGCCGCTCCGGCACCAAGGACGGTCAGATCTATCTGGTTTCTCCGGAAACCGCAGCAGCCTCCGCGCTGACCGGTTACCTGACCGATCCGCGCACCATCGGCGAGATGCCGGAATTCAAGCTGCCGGATGTGTTCACGATCAACGACAACATGGTCACGCTCCCGGCGGATGAGAAGGATATGGATGCCGTTGAGATCAAGCTCGGCCCGAACATCAAGCCGTATCCGGAAACCCACCCGCTGCTCGAAACCATCGACGCACCGGTTTCCCTGAAGGTCGGCGACAACATCACCACCGACCACATCATGCCGGCGGGCGCAAAGATTCTTCCGCTGCGCTCCAATATTCCGAAGATTTCCGAGCACTGCTTCGCAGTCTGCGACGAGGAGTTCCCGAAGCGCGCAAAGGCACTCGGCCAGAGCATCATCGTCGGCGGCGCGAGTTACGGTCAGGGCTCGTCCCGTGAGCACGCTGCACTTGCTCCGCTGTATCTCGGCGTCAAGGCCGTGCTGGTCAAGTCCTTCGCACGTATCCACCGCGCAAATCTGGTCAACGCGGGCATTCTGCCGCTGACCTTCGTCAATGAGGCGGATTACGATAAGATCGCACAGGGCGATCAGCTCGTGCTGGCAGACGTCCGCAAGGCCGTCGAGGAAGGCAAGTCCGAGCTGACTGTCATCAACAAGACCAACGGCGCGGAGATTCCGGTGCTCTGCGAGCTGACCGGCCGCACCAAAGACATCATGCTCGCAGGCGGCCTGCTGGATTATACCCGCGAGGCTCTGAAATAATGCCCGCCCCTCCGGCCGCACAACAGTTCATGACATTTCACAGACCTGATTCTGTGAGCTTATAATGGGAGGTTATACCAATGGACAAGATCAAAATGACAACGCCGCTCGTCGAGATGGACGGCGACGAAATGACGCGCATCCTCTGGCAGTGGATCAAGGATATCCTCATCTGCCCGTATGTCGATCTCAAGACCGAATACTACGACCTCGGCCTGAAAAAGCGCGAGGAAACCAAGGATCAGATCACCGTGGACAGTGCAAACGCAACGCTGAAATACGGCGTCGCGGTCAAGTGCGCGACGATCACCCCGAACGCAGCCCGCGTCGAAGAATACGGCCTTTCTGAGATGTGGAAATCCCCGAACGGCACAATCCGTGCAATTCTGGACGGCACTGTGTTCCGCACGCCGATCCTCGTCAAGGGCATTACCCCGTATATCCCGACATGGACAAAGCCGATCACGATTGCCCGTCACGCATACGGCGATGTGTACAAGAACACCGAGATGCAGGTCAAGGGCGGCGGCAAGGCTGAGCTCGTCTGGACGGACAAAAACGGCAATGAAACCCGTCAGCTGATTCACGAGTTCACCGATGACGGCATCATTCAGGGACTGCACAACCGCGACAACTCCATCGCAGGCTTTGCAAAATCCTGCTTCAACTACGCGCTGGACAGAAAGCAGGATCTGTGGTTCGCAACAAAGGATACGATTTCCAAGCAGTACGATCACAGATTTAAGGATATTTTCAGCGAAATATACGAAAATGAGTATAAGGCGAAGTTTGAGGCCGCGGGCATCGAGTATTTCTACACCCTGATTGACGACGCGGTTGCGCGTGTCATCCGCTCCAACGGCGGCTACATCTGGGCGTGCAAAAACTATGACGGCGACGTCATGTCCGATATGGTTTCGACCGCTTACGGCTCTCTGGCCATGATGACCTCCGTGCTGGTTTCCCCGACCGGCGTCTATGAGTACGAAGCAGCGCACGGCACTGTGCAGCGGCATTACTACAAGTACCTCAAGGGGGAGGAAACCTCCACCAACTCCGTTGCGACGATCTTTGCATGGTCGGGCGCCCTCCGCAAGCGCGGCGAGCTGGACAGCATCCCTGCGCTCTGCGATTTTGCCGACAAGCTGGAGGCCGCAACCATTCAGACGATTGAGGACGGCATCATGACAGGCGACCTGTTCCTGCTCTCCTCGCTGGAAAACAAGCAGAAGGTCAGCTCCGAGCAGTTCCTGAAGGAGATCGGCACGCGCCTTGCGGCAAAGCTGCAATAAGGAGGCGCCGCAGAGATGTCAAAGCAGGAGATCTCTCCGTCTGTGATCCGGCGTCTGCCGCGCTATCACCGGTTCCTCGGCGAGCTGGCTGACAAGGGCACCGTCCGGATTTCTTCCAAAGAGCTGTCGCAGCAAATGGGCATGACCGCCTCGCAGATCCGGCAGGATCTCAACTGCTTCGGCGGCTTCGGACAGCAGGGCTACGGCTACAATGTCCGCGCACTCCGCGACGAGATCGGGCAGATTCTCGGCGTATCCGCACACCGGCGCACCATTCTCATCGGAATGGGCAATCTCGGCAGGGCGATCGCCGCGCATGTCAGCTTTCCGCAGTGCGGCTGCGAGCTGATCGGCCTGTTCGATTCCAACCCGTTCGTGGCAGGGCGGGATGTGGACGGAATGCCCGTTCACCATACCGATACGCTGGCCGGCTTCTGTCACCAGGAGCACCCGGAGCTTGCGGTGCTCTGCGTCCCGGAAAATGCCGCGCCCGTGATCGCAAAAAAGCTGGTCGCACTCGGAGTGCGCGCATTCTGGAATTTCAGCCACGGCGATCTCCATTTTGAGGACCCCGCGATTCTGGTCGAAAACGTACACCTCGCAGACAGCCTGCTGACCCTGACCTACGGTCTGGGTCATGATACCCCGCATGAAACCGCAGCGGGGACTGCGGATTCATAACAGCGCATCCCAAATCCATTCACAGAAAGGATCTACGTCATGCAAATGAAAAAACTCATTTCCGCTCTGCTGGCCTCCTGCCTGAGCACGGGCACGCTGCTCAGCACAGCCGCAACTCTGCCAGCGTCTGCCGCAGAACCGGTGCTCACCTTTGAATTCCGCGCCGAGGGCAAAAACGAGTTCTCCATCAAGGCTGAGGATATCGCGGCAAGAGATATCTCTGTTCCGGTCAAGCTCTATATCCCCGAAAATCCCGGCGTCAACGGCATCGAGCTGAAAATGCAGATCAATGACGGCCAGCTTGAAAAAGGCCTGTTCGGGAATTACGGTCTGTATATGGCAAAGGGCAGCTTCTCCAGCCCGTACTGCTTCGACAGCAGCAGCAAGGGCGATGTCAGCACATCGCTGGCGAACATTTTCAATGCGGAGAAAATGAATCTTTCCTGGATATATTCTACAAACACGGAGAAGAATCCGGATGCATCCGCCGAGGCGGGCACCGTTTCCTGGCATTCCGATGTGAACTGGGCATATCAGAACGCGTTTGCCGATATTGAGCTGGTTGTTCCGAAGAACACCCCGGCAGGCGACTATAAGCTGGATGTGCGCACGGATCCGTTCTACAACGGGCTGACGACCGAATCGACCACGCCGAAGAAGCAGCGCTCCGCCTGCACCAACGCCTCTGAATCCAATATGAAATTCCAGTCCGTTCCGCTGACCATTCATGTGGAGGGAACAGCGGAGGAAACCGACTGGACAGATACCTACAAGATCGCGGACGCAGGCCACTATTACATCATCGGTGATGTCTGCGGCAAGCCCGGCGAAACGGTGCCGGTTCCGGTGTATATCTTCAACGACACCGGCACAGCAGGCTATCAGGCCTTCTTCGATCTCGACAGCAGACTGAAGCTGGATTCCTGGGAGAAAGGCAACGCTTACAGAGCTGCAACGACGCCCAACACCAAGCTGGAGCATCCGGCCTTCACTTATGCGGGTGCTTCCGTCATGAAGGCCACGGACGGCAACACGCTGGTTTATCTCAACGTCACGATCCCGGCGGATGCCAAGGCCGGTGAGGTCTTCAACGTCGGCTTCTATCACGAGGGCAAGGACGAAGAGGTGCTCAAGGTCGTTGACATCGACGGTGAAAAGCTGGACGTCGCATTCTACGACGGCAGTGTCACTGTGGTTGAGGAGGGCAAGACCGCGCTGAACCGCACCGCTGTGACCATGCCCGGCGCGAACCAGTACTGCAACCTGACGCTGTTCAACAGCAAGGGCGCCGTCACCTGGAAGAGCGAGAATCCGGAAGTCGCAAAGGTTGACGAGAACGGCTTTGTCGAGTCTGTCAGCTTCGGCAGCACCAAGATTACAGCCACCTGCGGCGGCACGGATTACGTCTGCAATGTGGTTGTCGGCCTGCTCGGCGACATCGACAGAAACGGTGACGTTTCCAGTGCGGACGCACAGATCGTTCTGCTGCATTACGTGGAAACCAAGGTCGCAGGCATGGAAACCGGGCGCTTCGGCGAGGAGCTGTATCCGATTGCGGACGTTGATGCAGACGGCGAGGTCACGGTCAGTGACGCACAGTTCATCCTGAAATATTACGTCAACAACACGGTTTCGATGAAGAATGTTTCCTGGGATGAAATTCTCCACCCCAAGAAGTACGCACAGCAGTCTTAATCAGACAAACAGAACACGGTGCCGGTCACAAGGATCGGCACCGCGTTTCTTTTTCAATAAAGTGGTATCTCCGACAGATTGATAATAAGTTCCGCCAAAACCCGCCAAAGGGATAGAAAGCATGTGTTTTTACTGCTTATCACATAATGGGATTTTTAAGGGACAAGTCCCTTAAGCGGGGCTTGGGGCGGAAACCCATTACAGATCCGCCGGAGGCACCTTTTTACAGAACAGTCATCGTCGCGTCATGCAGCTCAATAAAGACCTGATTTTCCTCCGTATACGTATAAAACGTACCGGAAATCTCAATCGGCGTTCCCTGCTCCGGATAATCCTCCGGATAATGCGCCTCGTCCTTCCGCACAAACTCAATGCCCTGCGCACAGCAGGCTGTCGCATCACTGACCAGCGCCGCAAAATATTCGCGCTTGCTCGTCGGATCCTGATAATAATTGAAGGTACCCTGTACGCGAACCGTCTGGCCGGTATACTTCTCCGTATTTTCCAGCATGTCATAGACCTGCGCATAGATCATATTGCTGTTGAGCTGCGTCAGATCGACGTCATATTCGCCGTTGGATACAGCCTCCCCGGATGCCGGCGCATCCGCCTGAACCTGTGCTGCGGAATCTCCGTTCTGTGCCGAGAGCTGATCAACGGTTTGCGTATTGCCGCAGGCGGTCAGCAGCAGAAATGCCGCAGCTGCCGCAAAAAAATATGTTTTTTTCATGCGTGTCTGCCTCCTTTGCAGCGTGCAATCAGACTGAACAGGAAAAAGACTGCCATATCCGACACGACAATCGTCGAGCCGACCGGCGTCGAAAAGAGAATCGAGAGGATGATGCCTGCTCCGGCACAGATCACGGAGATCACCGCCGAGCAGATGATGACGCTCCGGAAGCTCCGGAACAGGCGCATTGCGGACAGCGCCGGAAAGATAATCAGCGCGGAAATCAGCAGCGAGCCGACCAGATTCATCGCCAGAACAATAATCATCGAGGTGATGACGGCAATCAGCAGATTGTAGCCGTTTGCGTTGATGCCGCTCGCCTGCGCGAAGCTCTCGTCAAAGGTGACCGCAAAAATCTTGTGGTAAAACAGCAGGAACATCAGCAGCACAATGACCGCCATGACGACGCACAGCGCCACATCCGACTTGCGCAGCGTCAGGATCGACGTGGAGCCGAACAGCGTGCTGCACACGTCGCCGGTGATATTGGACGAGGACGGAAACACATTCATCAGCATATAGCCGACGGCCAGCGCGCCGACCGAGATCATCGCAACGGCGGCATCGCCCTTGATCTTCGTATTCTGCCCCGTGCGGAGCAGCAGAATCGCGGAGAGCACCGTCACCGGCAGCACAATGATCATTTTGTTGGTCAGTCCCGTGACTGCCGCGACCGCCATCGCACCGAATGCAACATGCGAAAGGCCGTCACCGATAAACGAAAAGCGCTTGAGCACCAGCGTCACGCCGAGCAGCGACGCGCAGAGCGCAATCAGCAGGCCGACCACAAACGCATAGCGCACAAACGGATACGTGGCGAAATAATCCGCCAGCTTTGCAAGATTATTCATCCTCCGCACCCCCTGTCGCCAGAAACGTCTGTCCGATTTTGCTGCTTTGATACTCCGCAGCCGTGCCGAAGAACAGCTGCTTTTTTTTGCCGATCTGCAAAATATGCGAGGCATATTTCACGGCTGCCGCAATGTCATGGGAAACCATGATGACCGTGATGCCGTTTTTGTTCAGTGCCGCAATCTGCTCATAGAGCTCGGTCTGCGCACGGGGATCCAGCCCCGTGACCGGCTCGTCCAGCAGCAGCATATTCTTTGCCGCACAGAGCGCTCTCGCCAGCAGGACGCGCTGCTGCTGTCCGCCGGAAAGATCGCGGTAGCAGCATTTTTCCAGCTTCGTGATGCCGAGCTGCTCCATCATCTGCGCCGCGAGCGCCTTTTCGTCTTTCGTATAAAACGGACGCAGACCGGTCTTGCCGAGGCATCCCGAGCGCACAATCTCGCGCACGGACGCCGGAAAATCCTTCTGCACGACGGTTTGCTGCGGCAGATAGCCGATGCCCTGATGCGCACAGACAATCTCGCCGGAAACCTGCGGCTTCAGTCCGAGCAGCGCCTTGACCAGCGTGCTCTTGCCGGAGCCGTTCTCACCGAGGATACAGAGATAATCACCGGCACTGACCGAGAAATTCAGATTCTCCGCAACAATGCGGTTTTCATAGCCGAGCGCGGCATTTTTACAGGTGATCTGCACACCCATCGCCGGGCCTCCTTTCCGCAGAATCTGCGGTTATTTCAGATGCGCTTTCAGCACATCGTAATTCTGCTGCATCAGCGACAGATAAGTCGTGCCGCTTTTGACCTGCTCTGCTGTCACCGACTGAATCGAGTTGAGGACAGCAATCTGCTGATTCTTGTCCTTTGTGTTTTCGATGATCGTTCTTGCAATCGCGCCGTCAGAGCTTTCAATCGTATAGACCGTATCCAGCCCCAGTTCATCGAGCTTGTTCGCAAGGAACACGACCGTTTCAAAGCTGGCCTCTGTTTCTGCCGAACAGCCGACAAAGGCTGCGTAATAATCCAGCCCGTAATCCTCCGTGAAATAGCGGAACGGGAAGCGGTCGCCGAACAGCAGCGTCTTTTGCTGTGCGCCGTCCGCCAGCGCCTGGAACTGCTGATCGAGCGCATCGAGCTTCTGCGTATACGCCGCGAGATTTTCGCGGTAATCTGCCGCATTTTTGCTGTCCAGCCGACAGAGCTTCTCCGTAATCACGCCGCAGAGCTTCTTTGCATTGCGGACGGAAAGCCACACATGCTCATCGTATTCCGGCGCTTCTTCTTCGCCTTCTTCCCCGGCTTTCTCCTCGTCCGCCTGCATGCCCTCGCGGATCTCCTCCGTCACGGCAGCATCGCCGAGCACATCCAGCAGAGCGACAGTCTGCATCTGCGGGTTGACGGATTCCGCAATGGCATCGGCCGTCCATTCATCGGATTCGCCGCCGATATACATGAACAGGTCGCAGTCGCCGATCATCATCATATCTTCCATCGTCGGCTGAAAGCTGTGCAGATCCGCACCGCTGTCCAGCACATAATGCAGATCCACCTCGCCGATATGAGTGCCGAGAATCTGCTTTGTCCAGTCATACTCCGGGAAGATCGTGCAGACAATGCGCAGCTGATCCTTGCTGCTGCCGCGGTTCTGCGGTGTCACACTGCCGCATCCGGTCATAAAAAGTGCGCCCGCTGTCAGCAGGGCGGCAAGGGTTCGTTTCTGATGCATGGGTAATGCCTCCGTTGTTAAAATGAAACTGAAAATCATTCTCGTTTTTATTATACTCCGATTTTGCAGCTTGTCAAGAGGCAATCTGCCGCTTTGGCAGGATGCACGATGCAGCTCCGGTATTCGCAGATTCTTTTAGGCAATATACTCTCTGCGGACAACTGTAAAAAGGGGATAAAAAACGCTGCATCCCGGGCGGGACACAGCGTTCTTATCACATCGCGGAATCAGTCAGCGGTGTACGGGATCAGCGCAACGTATCTGGAGCGCTTGATCGCGGTGGTCAGCTGACGCTGATGGAATGCACAGGTGCCGGTGACTCTGCGGGGCAGAATCTTTGCACGCTCGGTCATGCACTTCTTCAGACGGTTGATGTCCTTATAGTCGATGTTCTGAACCTTGTCAGCGCAGAACATGCAAACCTTTCTGCGCGGTCTTTTGCCGCCGCGCTGCGGTCTTTCATGATCCATAGGCATGATACATTTCCCTCCTTTTCAGGAAATCACTGTTTGCTCAGAACGGAACTTCGCCGTCGCTGAGAATTTCTTCAAATTCACCGATGTCACCGATGGAAAGCGCATCCTGCGGGGGTGCTGCGGGAGCCGGTGCATTCTGGTAGCCGTTATTCTGATAACCGCCGCCGTTCTGCTGATAACCGCCCTGCGGAGCATATCCGCCGCCCTGCGGTGCAGGCTGGCCGTAGCCGCCCTGCTGGGCATAACCGCCCTGCTGCTGGTAGCCGCCGCCCTGTGCATAATCGCCGCCCTGCGCGCCGTTGCCTTTGGACTCACAGAAGCTGACATTGTCAACCAGAACGCGCATGCTGTAATGCTTCACACCGTTGTTATCGGTATAATTGTTGTTCCGGAGCTGTCCTTCCACCAGAATCATGCTGCCCTTACTGAAATAGCGGGAAACAAATTCGGCTGTGTTTCTCCACGCATCGCAGTCAATGAAATCGGTTTCCCGCTCCCCAGTCTGCTTATTCGCAAACTGGCGATTGACCGCAACGGAGAATTTGCAAACCGGAACACCGGAGGTCGTCTGCCGGAACTCGGGATCACGGGTCAGACGTCCCATTAAAATAACCTTGTTCAGCATAAACCGAACCTCCTCTTGCTTGGATTACTCCGTGACCGTGATCATGGAGCGCAGAACACCGTCGGTAATGTTCAGGATACGATCCAGCTCAGCCGGGAATTCGGGAGCAGACGTAAACTTCGCAACGATGTAGTATGCCTCGGTTTCATAGTTGATCGGGTATGCCAGCTTACGCTTGCCCCACTCATCAACCTCGCCGAGCTCTGCGTGCTTTTCGATGAGAGCCTTGAACTTTTCCCAGATGCTCTGGACAGCCTCCTCACCCTTTGCGATGCTGATGACGACCATCAGCTCGTAGCTTGCAGACAACTTCGCCATGTTTGATACACCTCCTTCTGGATAAAGCCCGTCCGTTCAGAAATTTCGGGCGGACAAGGAATCGGCGCGCGGATGCGCTGCCAAATACGGAAAACCGTACCTAACTATTTTAGCAGAAAACGGCGGATTTGTCAAGAGCAAATGCAAAAAAAATCGGCGTCGGAGAATCTGCCGGGGAAAGCGCAACAGCTGATTTGACATTTATAGTAAAATCATGTATAATAATAGTACCGGCTATGCGGCAGGATGCAGAGGGGCGTCCGCGGGTACGCAGCTGCCGGTTCGGGTATCATAAAGGAGAGGGATTCATGCATATCACGCTGGTCAGACCGGAGGCAGCGCACAAAGAGCAGGCGTTTGCATTCCGGCAGGCTTTTTTTGACGCGGGAGAACGCGTCATTCACGGCAGCGAGCTGCTTGACCGCACGGAGAAATACGAGCCCTGGCTGCTCACGGTCACAGCCAACACCGCGCCGGAAACCGTCAGCCCGGACTGGGTCGTGACGGATACCTTTTTTGCGCTGGATTTCACCGGCCGCATCGTCGGAATCATCGACCTGCGTCATACGCTCAACCGGTTTCTGCGCGACTTCGGCCACTGCGGATACAGCGTCCGGCCGGATGCACGCCGCCAGGGCATCGCATCGGAGATGCTCCGGCAGATCTGCGGCATCGCAAAGCGCGCGGGCATGACGTCGCTTCAGCTTTCCGTCATGCCGGAGAACCGGCCGTCCGTCAGAACCATTCTCAAAAACGGCGGCGTCTACCAGCGCAGCTTTCCCTGCGAGGGGCAGCAGGCAGACATATACAGCATCGCACTCTGATGCGGCGCTGCAAAAACGTCTGCGTTTTCAGTTATCTGCACAATCGTCCCCGGAATTTCATGTGAAATTTGACAAAATCTTCCCGCAGGGTTCCATTTTTCGCATAAATATGATATAATGTTTATAAGTGTATCATTTCCTGAACGGTGAGGGGATATTATGGACATTTTACATTTTGCGGTGATCGTGTCCGGACTCGATGAGGAGTATCAATATAATATCATCCGCGGCATCAATCAATTCGCACATGAACACAATATCAATATTTCCTACTTCGCTGCCTTCGGCGGCATGGTGGACAGCAAGCGCTTCGACATCGGTGAATACAGCATTTACAGCCTGACCGACTTCACCAAGTTCGACGGCGCGCTTGTCATGACCAATACATTCGGCTACGCAAAAATCCGCAGCCGGATCATTGAGCGCGTGCGGGCTGCCGGCATTCCGGCGGTTGTCTTTGAAACCAAGGATTACCCCGATTTCCACGACATCAGCATCGACAATTTCTCCGTGATGAAGTCGCTCGTCAACCATGTCATTCAGAAGCACGGCGCCAAAGTGCTGAACTTCGTTTCCGGCCCGCTTGCAAATCCGGAGGGACGCGCACGCTATAACGCATTCCTCAGTGCCATGCGGGACAATCACCTCCCTGTCGAGGAGGCGCGGATCTATCCGGGCAGCTTCCGCAGCTATGACGGCATCCGGGCAGTGGAGGACTTTGTCGGCTCCGGCCTTCCGATGCCCGATGCGATTATCTGTTCCAATGACAGCATGGCGCTGACGGTCGTTTCGACGCTGGAAAAGCTCGGCTACCGCGTGCCGGAGGATATTATCGTCACCGGCTTTGACAATACGCTGAATGCGCGCAACTCGTTCCCGGCACTGACAACGGTCAGCAGGCCGCTGTTCGATTCCGGTTATCAGGCGGCGGAGATTCTGAACAAGATCATACACGGCAAGGAGCACCCGGTCAGCACCGTGCTGGAGGCCGTGCCGGTCTTTTCCGAAAGCTGCGGGTGCAGCGCGGAGCATACCGACGACCTCAATGACTACGCCAAGACCGCCTACCGGCGCATGGAAACCACGAATACGAATATTCACCTGCTGAACCGTCTGACGGCGGGGCTCGCGGAGGCGGAAACCGCAGACGAATGCTTCGACGTCATCGAGCATGTGATCCGCGACCTCGGCTGCGAAAAATTCAGCCTGTGCCTGACAAAGGACTGGGAGGACGCGTTCCAGACCGGAATGCCGCTGCCGGATCCCTCTGCATATTCCGAGCGCATGACCGCGCCGCTGATCTGGGATCAGGGCGAGCGCCGGAGCGTGGCACTGTTCCCGAGCAGCAATATGTTCCCGGAGCCGCTGCATACGGGCGGCAATATCAGCTATTTCCTGCCGCTGCACTTCGGTGAGCGCTGCCTGGGATATTACATCATCACAAACGGCGATTTCCCGATTTACAGTCTGCTCTGCCACACGCTGACGATGAACCTCAGTAACTCGCTGGAAAACATCCGCAAGCTGTTCCACATCAACAAGGCGATGGACGAGCTGAACCGGCTGTATATCATTGATCCGCTCTGCAATATCTATAACCGCAACGGCTTTTTCAACATTGCGGATGATATGTTCCGCGACAGCATCGACCAGCACCGCCGCGTGATGCTCAGCTTCATTGACATGGACGGGCTGAAATATATCAACGACAATTACGGCCACCATGAAGGCGATTTTGCGATTCAGCGGCTGGCGGGCGTCATTCAGGACTGCTGCGGCAGAAACAGCATCTGTGCGCGGTTCGGCGGCGACGAATTCCTGATTCTCAGCGTGAACGTCGAGCGGAATGACGACATCGTGCTGGAGCGAAGATTTGCCGCGGAGCTTCAGGCGATCAATGATCTGATCCGGAAGCCGTATGCAGTATCGGCAAGCCTCGGCAGCGTGATCATTACCGCGGAGGAGGGCGATTCGCTCTACGGCATTATCAAGCAGGCGGACGAGAAGATGTACGAGATCAAGAAGCAGAAAAAACGCGCCCGCAGGTCGGAGAAGATATAAAGGTATCTCCGACGGATAGCAGAGGTATCTCCGATGGATTTATAATGGGCTCCGCCCAAACCCGCCAAAGGGATAGAATCCCTTTGGAATCCCATTTTTAGTAATATGATAGAAAGCATGTATTTTTACTGCTTATCACATAACGGGATTCTTAAGGGACAAGTCCCTTAAACGGGGTTGGGGGCAGCGCCCTTTTACAGATCCACCGGAGATACCTTTTTCATGCCGGTTTTTCACAAATTAACAGTATAAACAAACAACAGGCGCAGAACTGTCCGTTCCGCACCTGTTTTCGTGTTTTTTCGGTTACGCCTCAACCGTATAGAGCTCAGCGGCCTTGTCCTTGGTCACGACCTCCGTCACGGCAGCAACCTTCACCTTCATGGTGCGCTGACCGAATGCGATCTCGATCACATCCCCGATCTTCACATCATAGGAGGCGCGCGCAGGTTTCCCGTTCACAGAAACACGTCCGGCGTCACATGCTTCATTCGCAACGGTGCGCCGTTTCATCAGACGGGATACCTTCAGATATTTGTCTAATCTCATTCTTTGTTTACAGCTTCCTTCAGTGCCTTGGATGCGCGGAAAGCCGGCGCCTTCTTGGCCGGTGTTGTCATGGGTTTGCCGGTGCGGGGATTCTTCGTTTCCTTTGCCTTACGGTCATGGATTTCAAATGTGCCCAGACCGGTCAGGTGCACCTTTTCGCCTGCGATCAGTGATTCCACGATAACAGAAGTGACGAGCTCCAGTGCGTCATCAGCCTCTTTTCTGGTGCAGTTACCCTTCTGCGCCAGTGCAGTAATCAGTTCAATCTTGGTCATTGTTAGATCCTCCACATTGCAATCTCTTTTTCATTTATTATGCACCGCGCTGGTTTGATGCGCGGATTGCATCAATTTGAGATGCGGGGTCGTGCCGCGATACTTCCTGGTGTTTTTTTCTGTTTTTCTTATTTTTTCGGCTGCTGTTTGGCGATATCCCAGTACCGGTCAAGCTCCTCGATCGGCAGGGCGGCCATGTCCTTTCCGTCCGCTGTCACAAGACGTTCCGTTTCGGCAAAGCGCCTGCGGAACTTGTCTGCGGCGGCACGGAGCGCTGTTTCCGCGTCGATATGCAGATGCCGCGCGGTATTGACGCAGGAAAAGAGCAGATCTCCGAGCTCCTCCTCGATCTGTTCCTGCTGACCGGCGCGCATTGCTTCTGCAAGCTCGTCGGTTTCCCGGCGGACATAGTCAAACGCGTCCTCTGCGGAGCGCCAGTCCATACCGGCTCTGGCGGCGCGCTTTCCGAGCTTCTGCGCATACATCAGCGCAGGGAGTGCCTTGCAGACGCTGTCGAGCGTTTCCGACGCAGTTGTCTGGTGCTTGGTTTCCTGCTTGATGCTGTCCCAGTTTTTCAGCACCTCATCGCTGGTGTCGGCCGTAACGTCGCCGAACACATGCGGATGCCGGACGACCAGCTTTCTGCAAACCTCGTCGCAGATGTCGTCAAACGTGAAATGCTGCTGTTCGGCTTCGAGCTGACAGTGGAACACCACCTGAAGCAGCACGTCGCCGAGCTCCTCGCGCATCATCGGAACACTGTCCGCGTCGATGGCCTCGACCGCTTCATAGCATTCCTCCAGGAAATCCTGCCGGATACTCTTATGCGTCTGCTCCTTATCCCAGGGGCAGCCGTTCTCGCTCCTCAGCACCTGCATAATCAGCAGCAGATCGTCCACAGAATAGTGCGAACGGCTGCGCAGGGCCGCGAGTGTTTCTTCACTTGTTCTCATATATTGTTCATTTTACCTCTTTTTCACGTAAAATGCAAGTGTTTTTGGCATTTTTCCAAAACTTTCGGCATTCATCCAAAATACGCGCCGTTTCTGTTTTCCAAACTGGTAATTTATACCCGAAACTTTCTGCGAAACGCCATGAGTTTTTATGGATTTTACTTCCGGTCGATGAATCCGACCTTGCGGTAGACCTTCCGGAGCGTGCGCGTGGTCAGCCTGTAAGCCTGCTCCGCGCCGTTGCTCATGCACGCTGTCAGATATGCCTTATCCGCAATCAGACGGTTATATTCCGCCTGGAGCGGTGCGAGGTGATCCGCAACTGCTTCACCGACGGCGGTCTTGAACGCGCCGTAGCCCTGGCCGCTGAATTCCTTTTCGATCTCCTCAAAGGTCTTGCCGGTGACGGAGCTGTAAATCGTCATGAGGTTGACGATGCCCTCCTTGCCCTCGCCGCAGCAGACCTCTGTTCCGGAATCCGTGACGGCGCGCTTGAACTTGCGCATGATCGTATCCTTGTCATCGAGGATGAAAACGCAGCCGTTCGCATTCTCGTCGGACTTGGACATCTTCTTGCACGGATCCTGGAGCGACATCAGGCGAGCGCCCTGCTTCGGGATATAGGCATCCGGCACGGTGAAGGTTTCGCCGTAGCGCTGATTGAAGCGCTGTGCGATGTTCCGCGCCAGTTCAAGATGCTGCTTCTGGTCTGCGCCGATCGGCACGAGATCCGCGTTATACGCAAGAATATCCGCCGCCATCAGCACGGGATACGTGAACAGGCCTGCGTTGATATTGTCCGCATGGCGCTGGCTCTTGTCCTTGAACTGCGTCATTCTGCTCAGCTCGCCGAACATGGTCGAGCAGGACAGCACCCAGCTCAGCTCCGCGTGATGCGGATTCTGGCTCTGGACAAAGGTGATGCTCTTTTCCGGATCCATGCCGCAGGCGAGCATCAGCGCAAAGGCGCGCATCGTGTTCTGCCGCAGCTGGGCGGGCTCCTGCATCACGGTGATGGCATGGAGATCCGCAATCGCGTAAATGCACTCATAATCCTTCTGGAGCTGATCCCAGTTGCGCACTGCGCCGATATAATTGCCGAGCGTAAAGACGCCGGTCGGCTGAATCGCGCTGAAAATGCGCTGCTTCTTCGGCTCCGTATTCTGTTCTGCCATGATCTGCTCCTTCTTATCGGCCGCTCGGGACAAGCATTGCAGAGGGCTCATTGCCCGCAGCCTTATCCTTCATCTGTGCGGCGCGCAGCTCTGCCATCACGCGCTGATACATTGCAAGGAACACGCGCTCCTCGGCGGTCTGCTGACCGGGGATCGGGTTGATCTCCATGCGGTATACGCCCTTGGTGGTGAGCAGGTACGCATAATGCGATCTGCTGTTCGGCAGCTCGAACGTGTTGATCTTGTTCTCATCCTTGATATAATGCGCCGCATTCGACACGAACATTCTTGCGGCCTGCACGACGCCCGGATAGCGCTGTGCCGCGCCGGAGTAATCTGCGCCGTTGCTGAAATACAGATTTGCAGCGCCGTTGATATAACATGCAAGCGTTGTGATGACGGTCGGTGCCATGGGCATATCCACGACCACGCCGTAAATGGTGCTTTCCTTCATAAACTGCGTGAAGTTGGAAGGTGCAAGGCGAAGCGCCTGATTTCTCGTGACGAGATAGGGCTTGCTGACGGGGACTCTGCGGTAAAAGCTCTGGTTTGCGTTTGCCATGATGAATATTCCTTTCCTGTAACCCTGACGGGATAATAACCGAAAAACGGTGTGATACGGCATAGCCGCAGATTCTATTATAGCATATTCGGAGATAAAAAGCAAGGTGAGAGCGGTATTTTTTCATATAGACTTCATTTTCTCCCCCTTCGGGGTTTCCCTCCGGCTTTCTTGATTCTTCTCCCCTCTCTTGCTCCGCGCTTCATCAGGCTGGGAGAAGCAGCCTTTTTTTCAGATGATGCTGAACAGGAGAAAATGCAAAGCACTTCGGTTTCTTCTCTTTATCGCTTTGTCCGATGTTTATTCTGGCTGGGCGCGGGGCGCGAATCCTGAGAGGAAACCACAAGGGCGGGAAACAATGGCTCATGCACTGCCTGCTCACTGTTGGGAGAAGCAGCCTTATTTCAGATGATGCTGAACAGGAGAAAAAGTAAAACACTTCGGTTTCTTCTCTTTATCGCTTTGTCCGATGTTTATTTTGGCTGGGCGCGGGGCGCGAATGCGAGAGGGACAACCCAAGAAAGAGGGGAGGTGCTCCCTACGGTCGCTTATCTCCCCTCTCTCTAAGGTTTTCCCTCTCGCGCTCTCTCTTTCCTGACTCTCTCCTCTCTTGTTCCGCGCCGCATCAGTTTTTGCGGGACTTTGAACTGAATTTTCAGGAAACGTATGCGGGCATGAAAAGGGGGTTAAGGGGTGAGAAAAGCGGGGGCTCGGGGGCGAAAAATGCCAGACGGGCTCCGTCCTAGGGGGATAGGGGGAATGCGAGCGCAGCGAGTTTCCCTCTGTTCACTTGGGTTGTCACCCCCGTTTCGTGAGGAGAAGTTATCTTTTATTTTACAAATGATGCTGAATGGGAGAAGAATCCAAATCTTTAAGCGTCCTCTCTTGCTCCGCGTTTCATCAGGCTGGGAGAAGCAGCATAAGAGAAGCCGCGAACAGCGGCGTGTACTTGGTAAGGTGGGAGAGCTATGTAAATTGCACCCGGAGGGAATTGCCGGCGGGGGCTCCCCGCCAGCGGGGGCTCCGCGCATATTCTCTATTGCTGCCGCATATTCTGAAACACAGTGCATATGCACACAGATACGCGGTTTTCAGAAGAATCGGAGGATAGCACACACATGAAACGGCAATCCGTTCTGTGCGGGTCGGTCTGGCTGATCGGCTCGGCACTGCTGGCAAAGCTGCTCGGCGCGGCGTTCCGGCTCCCGCTGACAGCCATGCTCGGCGGCACGGGCATGGGGTATTTCTCCTGCGCATACGGCCTGTTCCTGCCGTTGTTCGCGCTTTCGGTCACGGGCATCAACACGGCGGTTTCCGCGCTGACGGCGCAGTCCCTTGCAAAAAACGACACGCAGACCGCACGGCGCATCGCGGGCATGTCCCTGCGGATCTTCTGCACCGGCGGCATTCTTTGCAGCCTGCTGCTCTTTCTGCTGGCAGAGCCGTTCTGTGCCGTGCTGCTCCGGAATCCCCATGCAGCGGCGGCCGTCCGGTGCCTTGCGCCCGCGGTCTGCTTCTGCTGTATCAATGCGGTGCTGCGCGGCGTATACGAGGGGCACAGCAATATGCAGCCGACGGCCGTTTCACAGGCTGCGGAGGGGCTTGCGCGCGCGGGCTTCGGGCTTGGGCTCTGCGGATATGTCTGCCGGCATCCCGAACGGATCCCCCCTGCCCTGACGCTGTCCGAAGCCGCTGCCGCTGCGGCCGTGCTCGGCGTGACGCTCTCTGCCGCCGCCGGAACGCTGACGCTCCTGCTGTTTCCTGCGCCGGAGCGAAAGGCGCCGGATGTCCCGCCTGCACACCGCGCCGCTTCGGGAAACGCACTGCGGCGGGCGCTGTTCCGGATGCTGCTGCCCGTTGCCGCGGCCTCGCTCGTGACGAATCTCACCACGCTGATCGACTTAGCCTCCGCGATGCGGCTGCTCCCGCAGGCGGAGGGGCAGGCAAATTTCCTGTACGGCGCATATGCGGGCATGGCGGTCACGGTGTTCAACCTGATTCCCTCCGTCACCAATATGTTCGGGAAGGGCGTGTTCCCCGCGTTCGCGGAAAGCTATGCGCGGCACTGCACGGCGGATACCGGGCGCCACGCTGCGGACGTAATCCGGCGCACGGCGTTCTTTGCGATTCCGGCGGGGCTCGGCATCTCCGCGCTGGCGGCTCCCCTGCTGCGGCTTCTGTTTCCGGCGCGTCCTGCGGAAACGGCTGCGGCTGCGCCTGCGCTCGCTGTGCTGGGGCTTGCGGTGATCTGCACGGCGCTGAGCTATCCGCTGTTCTGTATGCTCCAGGCGTCCGGCCATGCGCATGACACGGTTCGGGTGATGCTCGGCGGCGCAGCGGTGAAGCTCCTCGGAAACCTGCTGCTGATTCCGCGGTTTTCGCTCTGCGGGATTGCGGCGTCCACGGTGCTTTGCTATGCGGTGATTCTGCTGACGGCGCTGCGGCGCTTCCGGCTGCGCACGGGAATCCGTCTGCGGATGCTCCGGCTCTGCGGAAAAAGTCTGCTCTGCGGGCTGCTCTGCGCGGGTACGGCTTATCTGCTGTTCCCGGTTCTGCAAGGGCTGCTCCCGGAGCCGTTTGCGGTATCTGCTGCCGCCGCTGCCGGTGCTGCCGTTTATCTTGCGGGGCGGGCAGTGCCCGCTTCCATATCCCTCCGGGTGCATAAGGCGAAGCGCGCCCGATTTACAAAGTACACGCCGCGGGGCGGCTTCTGAAAGGTCACTTCTCCCGGCGGACGCGGAGCAAGCGGAATCGTCCCTGCCTGCATTCAACAGTTTCAGCAGGAAATTGCAGGTGTGCATACGCTATACCCCTGAATTCTTGAATTCTTGAATTCTTGTATATTTGTTTTGCACAAAATACGTTACCCCCCTTTGTAAATGTTGAACATATGTTTGTTTATCCCTTACAAAGACAGTGCGTTGATTTTGTGCGATGATTACAATGCACGGAAATCCTTGCTTTACAGGGCATCTGCATCATTCTCTTCCATGCATATAAGGAGCAGTCACCCCAAGAAGCTGCGAACAGCGGCGTGTTGGCTTCTGTGGCTTCACTACACCCCGCCCGGAAGGAACAGTCACCTTTCAGAAGCCGCGAACAGCGGCGTGTCGGCTTCTGTGGCTTCACTACACCCCCGCCCGGAAGGAGCAGTCACCTTTCAGAAGCCGCGAACAGCGGCGTGTACTTGGTAAAATGGGAGAGCTAGGTAAATTGTACCCGGAGGGAATCGCCAGCGGGGGCTCCCCGCCGCAAAATATTTCAATAAAAGTGTAACCAAAATAAACATTTCCGGTCAATATTTACAACGGGCAGCAGGGCAGCTTCTTCGGCGTGACTGCTCCACGCTTTTCAGGTTCCCTGAATCCGGTATGCTGTGTCTTGTAAGCATTGCACCAAATCAGCACTTCTCCGTTGTACAGGATATACAAGCATATGTTCAACATCCACAAATGGAGATAGCGCATTTTGTGCAATACAAATATACAAGAATTCAAGAATTCAAGAATTCAGGGGTATAGCGTATGCACACCTGCGTTTTCCTGTTGAAGCTGTTGAAACCGGAAGCCGCCGCCCGGAGGAATCATAGAAAAGGAGTTTTACATCATGAAAAAGACAAGCGAGAAAAAGACACGTCAGAAAATGCCGAAGCAGCTTCGGTATTCACGGTTCTTCCTGCGGAAGATGATCCCCTGCCTGCTCGCCGGCGGGATCATTGCAGGCGTCAGAACAAACCATTTCCGGCAGAAATCCGATGACTTTGACACCGACTGCGACACATGGGACATCCGGTATCACATCAACTTCACGCCGGACAACTGGGGCCGGGTGGAGGCGGAGGACCGCATGAACGAGCACGGAATCCCGGACATGCTCCGGCACCTGTCTACGATGAAGGACTTTTCCACAGACGCTCCCGCTTCCGAACAGGATATTGCGGTCATGCTGCTCCGCCCCGATACCGGGGAATACTACATCTCCGAGCCCGCTGTCACCCTCAGCGCGCACAATTCCAACGGTGGTCGTGCCGATAAGGAATATCTTGCCACGCCGGAGGAAGCCGAGCGCATTGCCGAAACATACAGGGATCACTATGATGCGCACTATCTCCGGTACCGTTTCCTGGATCTGCTGGACTGCAGCGCGGCGGCCGACCTTTGTTTCCCGTTTCACAAATGGATCAACAATCGCATTGAATACGGCGTGCCGCTGCATGCTTATGTCCGGGACGGTGAGTTCACGGATATGACCGTCGGGTTCAGATCAGGCGACAAAATCCTGACAGAGGAAATCACGGAGATGCTCCCCAGCGGTACGGAGCCTGCCGATGACTGGCGTTTGGTTGAAAACCTCAGATATACAGAGGAAAACGGTTCGGCTGCCGATGCGGAAACACTGGACAACTTCTACATATCCGGCCACCCGACCGACGGCCCCTCCGGCGAGCTGATGCGGGAGATCGCGGCATATCTGGACAAATGGCTGCCCAACCGTCTGCGCGAATACAACGAGCTCAAAGAGATCATCGCGGACAGCAGCGGCGCAAAACGGTACGAATATTACCGTGATGCATATGAAAAGGCCATCGAAGATGTCAGAACCGACGAACAGCTTGCAGCAGACGGCTTCCCGAGCGATGATCCACACACGCTTGACAGCATCAATATCCCCGCGCCGGAAAAGCAGCTGGAAATCTGCATCCATGACATCGGCATGATGCCCGAAGAAGCTGCAAAGAACAGCGCATCTGCGTTCGGCAGATACAGCAAAAAAGATCAGCCGAATCTCCGCTGCTATACGGATACCAAGCGCGTGACGCTGAACGGCGACACCTACTATCTGTTCGCGGCGCTTTCCGCGGATGTCGGAAAAGCCATGAAGCCCTATGCCCTCGCGTATGCGGTGCAGTCCGCAATCGCGGCGATTCTTTCGGCGCTGCTGTTTGCGCTGCCGGACTGCCTCTCCGCACGGCGGAAATACAAAAAAAGCATGAAACAGAATCACGGTCAGGCATAAGCCAAAAAAGACCGCCCCGGTTCAATCCCGCGGGCGGTCTTATCTTATTCTATACTGTTATTTCATGCTGGCAATCAGCAGCACTGCGAAGAAGGTTTCCCAGCTCATATCAACGCCGCTCAGAGAGCTCATGACGTAATATTTCAGAATCAGCTGCGCGTCCTTGACGGTTACGCTGCCGTCCTTATCCACGTCCGCCGCCTGAATCTGTTCCGCAGAAAGATCCGTTTTGCCGGAGGCAAGCTGCCGGACATATGCTTTCAGCGTGAGCTGTGCATCCTCAATCGTCACGGCCTCATCCGCATTGAGATCGCCGCGGCTGAGGGGCGCTTTCTGCACCGGCTTCTCCGTCGTGACCGGCACAGTCGTGGTGACCGGTGCGGCAGAAGTCACGGCAGCCGTTGTCTGGACGGGCACAGTGGTTGCGGGTGCTGCGGTTGTGGTAACCGGCGCCGCAGTCGTCTGAACCGGCGCCGCCGTGGTCACGGTCGTTGTCACAGCCGTGGTTGTGGTGACAGGCGCCGCAGTCGTGGTGACCGGCGCTGCGGTTGTCGATACCGCCGTTTCCCCGATTGCGCGGAAGGTATAGCCGAACGCATCGGCATAGTGCTTTGCAGCGGAGGACGGATCACCGCAGATCACGGTATTGCGCGTCTTGTACTTATTTGCAAAGACCTGATCATCCTGATAGATGCTGCACTCCGGATTCCGGATTGTCACGCTCCTGAGCGCAGCACAGTTATAGAATGCCTCTTTGTCGATCTTATCAATGCCCTTGGGCAGATCTGCGCTCTCCAGCAACGTGCAGCCGTAGAACACCTGCTCCTGGAGCGTGCTGAGCGTATCCGGCAGCGTCAGCTTGACCAGCCCTGTGCAGCCGAGGAACGCGTGTGCGCCGAGCGACTCCAGCCCCTCCGGCAGCACCAGCTCTTTCAGCGACTTGCAGCCGCGGAACGCATCCTGATCAATCGAGGTCACATTTTTGCCGAAGTGAATGCCGGTCAGTCCCTCGCAGTTCTGGAACGCACTGCCCTTGATCGAAACCGTGCCGTCCCCGACAATCAGGCTGACAAGCGACGTGCAGCCGTAGAATGCATAGGAGCTGATGTTCGTGACGTTCTCCGGAATCTCAATCGACTTGAGCGCGCTGCACTGATAGAATGCCTGATACGGGATTGCCGTCAGGTTCTCCGAGAGCACAGCCGTCCGGAGCGCGGTGCAGTCTGAGAACGCACCGGTTTCCAGCTTGACAACAGAATCCGGCATCACGAGCTTCGTCAGCTTTGTGCAGCCGCAGAACGCATTGGCGCCGATTGCGGTCAGGCCGTCCGAGAGGATGCAGCTTTCCAGTCCGGTGCAGCTCGCAAAGCACGCATTGCCGATGCTCACGACCTTTTCCGGCACGGTGACTGTTGTCAGGGATGCGCACTCCTGAAACGCGCAGGAGTCGATGCCGGTCAGCGAATCCGGCAGCACAGCCTTTCTGAGGCTTTTGCACTGATAAAACGCAAATGCGCCGATATTGCCTGTTTTGGAAGGCAGTGTGATTTCCTTGAGGCTGCCGCACTTGCTGAATGCGGAATTCGGGATCTCCGTTATACCGGAGGAGAGCTTCACGGTCGTCAGCGCCGTGCAGTCCTCAAAGGCGCTCTGCCCGATTGCGGTAACGCTTTCCGGCAGGCTGATCTTCACAAGGCTTGAACAGCCGGAGAACGCGCCGTTCCCGATGGATGTCAGACCGTCATACAGATTTGCGGCGGTCATGGTCGTGCAGCCCGCAAATGCGGATTTGCCGATGGTTTTCACATTTTTCGGAAGCTCCAGTCTGGCCAGCCCGATGCATCCCGCAAATGCGGAATCCGGAATCGCGGTCAGTCCTGCGCCGATGCCGACGGTCGCAAGCGATTCGCAGCCCATGAAGCAGTCCGCGCCGATTACGGTCAGACTGTCCGGCATGGATACGCGCGGCAGGCTTGTGCAGCCGCGGAACGCGCCGCTTCCGAGTGTGGTGATCTTATCATTGAGCTTGAGTGCCGAAAGATTCCCGCAGTCTGCAAACGCGCATTCCCCAATCGCGGTCAGACTGTCCGGAAATTCGACCAGTGTGAGCTTTTTGCAGCCGCTGAACGCCTTGTCCCCGACCGCAGTGACGGGCTTCCCGCCGAGAGATGCAGGGATCCTCACTGAGCCGGCCGCTTCCTTATTGCAGGCCGTCACAACACTGTGATCCGCATACACCTGATACGTGAGTTCTCCCTCTGTGCCGCTTTCTGCTTCCGCGGCGCTGACGGAAAACCCGAACCGCATGACACTTCCCTGCGGCAGGGCAGAACTGCACACAGCAGAGAGCGTCAGTGCTGCCGCAGCAACGGCAGCGAGCTTCTTTGCCTTCATCATGATGTTTCAATTCCCTTCCCTTATGTACGTCGTTCCGAAAAAAGTGCAAACCGGAACAGCATGATTATATCATAAAATGAGGAAAATAAGCAAGGATTTAGGGATTTCTTTGTGCAAATGCATAAAATGATGCATCTAAGATGTCTGTTTCATGTTTACTCGCTGCAATTATTTGTTTTTATAATACAACTTTGCGCATGCATAAAACCGCAAAAAGCGTTCCATACTATCGCTGAAAGCCGACGGACTGCCGTTTGCGGCATCCGGAACGGAAAGCTCCATGAAAGAAAGGCGATCGCTATGAAACACAGAAAACAGGCCGGAATGTCCGGCAGAGGATTTTACGCAGCGCTGTCCCTGAGCGTTGCAATGGTCGGCGCTTCCTGCTGGTATGCATGGTCGGAGGCAGACAGACTGCGCCCGCAGCAGACCGGGAACAGCCACTCCGCGGAACCGGTGCGTCCGCAAAGGGATATACCCGCGCAGACCGCACCCGCAGTCACGCGCGCGCCGGAGGCCGTCCGCACACAGCCGGTCACGGAGCCCGCAAAGGACGCAGAAGCCGCCGCTGCCATTCTGCGGCGCAAAACAGAGCCGGTCACGGAGGCGCCCGCCGCGGAAACGACCGCAGTTCCGTCGCCGGAGGAGCGTCTGCAAACGCCGCTGCGCCCGTTCAGCGGGGAGATTGTGCAGCGGTTCAGCCACGGCGAGCTGGTCAAATCCGGCACAACGGGCATCTGGTCCACGCATAACGGCGCGGATCTTGCGGCGCCGCTCGGGACAGAGGTACTCTGCACAGAGGACGGCACGGTGACTTCTGCCGGTGCGGATGCGCTGTTCGGCGTGACCGTTTCGGTGCTGCATGAGAACGGCACCGTGACGCGGTACTGCGGCCTGAACGAAACCCTCTGCGTGCAGGCGGGTGACGTTGTCCTGCGCGGCGCTGTGCTCGGCACGGTCGGGGATACCAATGAGGCAGAGCGCGCGGAGGTTCCGCATCTGCATTTTGAGGTGCTGCGCAATGACGCATACGTCGATCCGGAAAGCTATTTCGCCGGTGCGCTTTCCGTACAGTGACATGAATTGCGGGATCTCCGATGGATTTCAAATGGGGCGCGGCGTCCGTTATCAATCATTGCGCAGTGATACTATTATAAACAAGCGAAGCCCGGTGATCTGTGAAATCACCGGGCTTTCTTTCATTTGATCACAGTACAGTATCCGATGCCGTAATACCGCATACAGTCTGCGGCTGGTTCCGTAATGCGTTCGCCGCACATCACAATCGGAACGGCAGGCGGGCAGGATACTGCAAATTCCGCGCAGATCCGTCCTATGCACTGTGAAACAGGCAATCGCTCCGTCACCGAAAAAACAGCCTCTCTGGGAGAAATCACACAGTCCGGGCGCGGCATCTGCGGCGGCCGCTCCGGGATCTCACCGCGGCGTTTCACCTGTGCAAGCGCCGCAGCAATACGGTCAAAATCCGATGCGGCATTTTGCGGCGACAGCATCAGAACAAGATAATCCGGATCCGCGAATTCAACGAAAATATGCTGCTTTTGCAGTATCTCCGCAAGCGCTGTCCCGGTATAGCCGAACGGCTTCGGCAGAAGTGTCAGCTTCATCGGTTCGTCCCCGGTGAGCGTCCAGCCCTGCGCAGAAAGCGTTTCCTTTAACCGCTTTCCGCGTGCAGCGGTTTCAATCAGTTCACCGGGAAAATGCCCGCTGCAATATGCATTGCAAAGGTCAAGCGATTCCATAATCAAATAGCTCGGACTGGTCGATGCAAACAGTGCCATCGCATTTTTCGCGCTGCTGCGGCAGATTTCAGGCGCGGAATCCGCAATATGCAGATAGGCACCGCCTGTCAGAACGGGCAGCGTTTTGTGCGCGGAATCGCAGCAGAGATCTGCGCCGAGGTCAGCCGGATGCAGCGATTCCGGCAGGAATTTCAGATACGCGCCGTGCGCATTGTCCACAAGCAGCAGCATATCGTGCCTGTGACAAAAATCAGCAGCTGCGCGGATATCCGCAATGCCGCCGAGATAATCCGGGCTGGTCAGATACAGCGCGGACGGATGCTGCCCGAGGCATTCCTCCGACAGCACAAAGCCGCCGGACAGATAGCTTTTCGCCGGATCCTGCGGCAGCCAGACGATCTCAAAGCCGAGCAGCGCCGCCGCAGTCAGAAATGTTTTGTGGACATTCCGCGCCGCCGCAATCACAGGCGGTTTTCCCCGTTCCTGCGCGGATTTCATCGCAAGATACAGCATAGCGCGGATACAGAGCGACGAGCCCTCTGTCGAATACAGCGTCCGGCATCCGAAGATTTCTCCCGCATTTGCTTCACTTTCCGCAATGATGCCCTCCGGTGCAAACAGCTCGTCCGCGCCGGTGATTTCCGTCAGGTCGAGCGGCTCGCAGCCGAGCTGCGGCTCGCCCTTATGTCCCGGCATATGCGCCCGGACAGCATCAGAATCCGCATATCTGCGTGCAAAATCATAAATCGGCGTCGTCATTTGGAAAGCTGGCGGTCAATCTCCGCCATGATGGCACACTCCATGCGCTTGCGGAACAGCTTACATCCGTATTCATAGACGCCGCGCACCGAGCCGGTCGCGTGATAGGCGTTCGCGGCGCATCCGCCGGAGCAGTACAGCCTTGCCCAGCAAGAACGGCATTCCTCGCGCGCGTAGACGTTACATGCCATGAAATCGTCCTGAATGCGTGTGTTTTCAACGCCCTTCCAGATATCGCCGAGCTTGAATTTCTCCTCTCCGACGAACTGGTGACACGGATACAGATCACCCCACGGCGTCACAGCCATATACTCCGTGCCCGAACCGCATCCGGAGATACGCTTGTAGATACACGGGCCGCCGGTCAGGTCAATCATGTAGTGATAGAACGTGAACGGCTTGCCTTCTTTCCGGCGGGAAATCATCAGTTCTGCGAGCTTTTCGTATTGCTCCATGACGACCGGGAGATCATCCTCGGTCAGTGCCGCAGGATCCCCGGCAGGTGCCACGACCGGCTCCATGCTCAGCTCATCGAAGCCGAGATCCAGCATCACCTTGATGTCCTCCAGAAAATCCGGGTTTGCGTGGGTGAACGTGCCGCGCATGTAGTAATCCCTGCCGCCGCGTGCTGCGACCAGCTTCTGAAATTTCGGGACGATTTTTTCCCAACTGCCGCTGCCCGCATAGTCCACGCGGTAGCGGTCGTGGATTTCCTTTCTGCCGTCCAGTGAAAGCACCACATTGCTGCATTCACGGTTTGCAAAATCAATGACGTCATCGTCAATCAGCAGGCCGTTTGTTGTAAGCGTAAAGCGGAAATTCTTGCCCGCTTCCTTTTCAATGCTGCGCGCATAGGCGACCAGATCCTTGACGACCTGAAAATTCATCAGCGGTTCGCCGCCGAAGAAATCGACCTCCAGATTCCGGCGCGTACCGGAATTGGCGACCAGAAAATCCAGCGCCTGTTTGCCGACCTCAAAGCTCATGACTGCACGCTCGCCGTGATATTTGCCCTGGCTTGCGAAGCAGTAGGAGCAGTTCAGGTTGCAGGTGTGCGCGATATGCAGGCAGAGCGCCTTGACTACGCCCGCGGTCTTTTCCTTTAATTTGCCCGCCATCGGCTCAAACGCATCCGGAGAGAACAGCTTTCCGGCGTCTTTCAGTGCCGTAATATCGTCATAACATTCCGCAATGTCCTCCGGGGTGATTTCCGGGTCGCTGCCGTATTTTTCCTGCATGGCTGCGATCACCGCATCCCGCGGATGATCCTCATACATTGCGATCATGTCATATGCAAGCGGATCGACAGTATGCAACGCGCCGGAGCAGACGTCCAGCACAATGTTGTAGCCGCCGAGCTGATACTGATGAATCATGTTATTCTCCTTTTTCTGCGGCAGTCTGTGCCGCGATCTTCCGGATGGCAGCGGCCATTTCCTCTGCCCGTTCCACATGGACATAATGCCCGCAGTCGCAGCGGATGTTTTCCGCGGTTCCGTTCGTATACCTGTCCGGCACGGAGCACCATTCCTCCGCATTTTTCGGTTCGTAGCCGGTTGTGGTAAAGAATATCATCGGGATATCCGGCACGGCGCCCGCTTCGACCTTCGCCATACTCTGTCCGCCGGTTTCCGCTTCATGGAGCAGCGTTTTGCTGCCGCGGTTTGCCTGAAACAGCGCGCGGTAAACAGCCTTTTCCTCATCCGTCAGTACCGATGACCGCAGCGCCGGAAAGGACTTATCGGGCGAGAACACACGCCAGAATCCGAGATTGACCGTCCACGCCATGAGCTTGTCCAGCGGCGCATCCGGATCGTAACTGTTTGCGTCATACGCGCCGGGAATGGCTGCATCCGAGAAGCAGATGCCGGAAATTTCTTCCGGATACTGCTGCGCCCAGTACAGCGCCTCCATGCCCGACATCGAATGCGGGCAGAGCAGGAACGGCCCTTCGATGCCGGCGCCCGCGAGCGCCTGCCGCGTTTCGGAGAGCAGCGTATCAATATCCCGCGGCAGATCCGTCTGATCGCTGAATCCGTATCCGAATCGTTCCACGACAGCGATGCGGAACTCATCTGACAGCAGCCGGTAGAGCGGTCTGAAATCATAGATCGGAGATGCGGTCGCATAACCGGAGAGGAAAACCACCGTCTGATCGCCCTCGCCTTCGCTGTAAACATACATCGTGCCGCCGTCCACCGTGACCGGCGTTCCGATTGCTTTTTCCCGCAGCGGCGCCTCCTTTTTCAGCATGATGCGGTGACAGAGGAAGAGTCCGCCGACTGCCAGAATATCAATCAGCAGGAAAATGAGCAGTACGAGGCCGATGCGCTTCAGAACCTTTTTCATAAATGCAAATGCTCCTTTTGTACTGTATTTCCGTCATAGACAGCAAACGCCGCCACAAACGGGCGGCATTTCGCTTGACTGGTGAAAGCATTACTTCTGCTTCTTGCTCTCGCACTGCTGATTTGCAATGCCGCAGCTGGTCTTGCATGCGGACTGGCAGGAAGTCTGGCACTCGCCGCAGCCGCCCTTCTTTGCGCTCTCGCAAAGATCGCGGGTTTCAATCGTCTGGATGTGACGCATGATTCTTTCCCTCCTTCGGTCGGAATGTCTGCGCGATGACGCAGCATGAGTATGTCTGAACGTGCAGACACCGAAACTCGGTACTATTATAGCATACTTTTCCGCAGAAGTCAAGCGTTTTGAAAGCAGCGGCATTCGTGTTACCGCGGAATCTGCAAACCGTGCTGCCGTGCGTATTCATCAACCGCTGCACAGTAGCACTGATAGGCCTGATACAGCGTGATATCCTCGTCCGGATTCACCGAGGGATCCACCTTTGCGCGATCCCGCTTTTCAAGATATCCCGTGCCCTTGTCGTTGACGCAGACGCTTTTGCCGGAGGTCAGGAAAAAGGTCAGCTTCGCACGGAGCTCGTAATACCGCCTTCTGTACGGCCCGCTGTGACGGCCGCGGTGTGACCGGACCAGTTCCTCGTCATGCGTATATTTGACCTCTTCGATCTCGGCAAAGCGGATCTTTTTCCGCGGCCGCAGCAGCTTTCGGATTTCGACGGAATCGCTGTTGATGATGATTTTTGCACCGCAGAAGAGTTCAATGATATACAGAATCAGCAGGATAAAAAAGGCGGCGATGCAGAAAACAATGAGACCGAACAAAATATAGGTCGGGATTGTATCCTGGATTGAAAAGCCGAATGCCACAAACAGATTCAGCAGCGCAAACGGAACCAGCAGAAGGTAATCCTTGTACCGGAAGAACAACTTTGTGGTATGCCTGACTTTGAATCTCATTTCAGTCCCTCCCTGATATGTCAGCAGAATGAACGGCAATCCTGTTATGCATGATTATACCATACGGGGCAGAGAAAAGTCAATATTTATCCTTGCATTTTCCGGCTGTCTATGGTATAATAAAGCGTAAGTTCCAGACAGATCAGATATATGAAGGAGATGCTTATGATAAAAGTTGATCTGAACGATCTCGGCCGCTTTTTCAAAAAGAGTGAGCTGATCCCCGCGATCTGCTACGAGGTCGATACGAAAACCGTGCTGATGCTCGCTTATATGAATGAGGAGAGCCTCCGCCGCACACTGGAAACCGGTTACACTTGGTTCTGGAGCCGTTCGCGGCAGGAATACTGGAACAAGGGCGCGACCTCCGGCCACCTGCAAAAGGTCGTTTCCGTCTATGCGGACTGCGATGACGACACGCTGCTGGTCAACGTCCGGCAGACAGGCGTCGCCTGCCACACCGGCAGTTACAGCTGCTTCTTCAAGGAGCTCTATACCGAAAACGATGAGGAGAATGAAAAATGACCGTCTATCAGGAAATTTTTGAAGTGATCAAGGCGCGCAAGGCTGCTTTTGAGGCAGGCACCGCGCAGGAGAATTCCTACACCGCGTACCTGTTTGACAAGGGCGTGGACAAAATCTGCAAGAAGGTCGGCGAGGAAGCCACCGAAACCGTCATTGCCGCCAAGAACAACGATAACAGCGAGCTTGCAAACGAAATCAACGACCTGCTCTATCACGTCATGGTGCTGGCTGCCAATCAGGGGCTCGACTGGGCAGACGTCGAAAAGGTGCTTGAAGAGCGCAACGAAAAAATCGGCAATCTCAAGCAGTTCCATCAGGTGGACAAGAACACCTGAATCAAAACAGTCACGATTCTGCCTCCTCCGGAATATATTGAACTGAGGATTCCGCAGACTGCACGCAAAGCGCTGCACACGGAACTCCAATCTCAGTCCGGGAGGAATACATATGAGTGACATTCCGAATGCCGAGAGCATCAGCGCCGTGCCGGTGAAGCTCGACCGCGTGTTTGACAGCTGCAGCGATAAGGACTGCATCACGAATTTGCAGGTGATGCTGGATTCCGGCGGCGAGCTGCCGCCGCAGTTCACGTCCGTCAAGACGCGCTGCTGCACAATCGACAACATCTGCATGAGCGTGGAGCCGATTCCGTTCAACCGCGGCTATTACACCGTGGACATTACCTATACGTTCGGGGTGGAGCTGCTGTGCTATACGCGCGCCTGCGACAGCCCCGCCGTGATGCGCGGAACGGCGTCCGCATCCAAGAGCGTGATTCTGTACGGCAGCGAATCCAGCACCAAGACCTTTTTCAGCAGCGGCGCAAGAGTCGGCGAAACCAACGGCTGCTGCGAGGTCGTCAATCTGCCGACAGCAAGCTGTCAGTGCGTCGATCCGATTGCACTGGAAACGCGTATCTGCGTGCTTCCGCCGGTGCAGCAGGATCCCGCCGAGCCGTCTGTGCCGCGCAGAACCGTCGTGCTGACGCTCGGCGTATTCTCGGTTGTGGAGCTGACGCGGCCCGTCACGATGACCGCGGCGGCCTATCCCTATAACGTACCGGCCAAGACCTGCTCGGCAGACACGGATTCGCCCTGCGAGATCTTCAACCGCATCTCATTCCCGACCGAGGAATTTGTGCCGTCCGCCGATGCGTTCCAGCAGCCGCCCGCAGCGGAAACGCTGCGGTATGAGGGCTTCACCGGATGGCAGCCTGCATAAAAAACGGATCCGGCACGGGATCACCTGCTGACCGCAGCTCCCGTGCCGGATTATCGTATGAAGTGAAATGTGAACAGCAGCAGATGCAGATGGTTTACGGAGAAAGAAAATGTATCAGTATATGCGCATTCAGGGCAGAGACAATTCCTATGCCACGGGGTATCCGAAAGGAATATTCAGTCTTTGCTGGAATTTAATCAAAGCACAGGTGCTTACCGCGGAAGAAGAAGCGATGTTTCGCTCCGTGGATGCATGGTTTAAGGCAGAGCTCCCGGAGCCGGAGCCCTGCAAACAGCACGAGCAGGTCATTACGTTTTTCAAATGCGGCAGCACGGAACAGATGCTCCGGAAATTAGAGCCGGCCGTCAGGCTGCTGGACAAGTATCATGTCCCCTATGATGTGGTGTACACGAATGCTGTCGGTACAGTTGTATATGAAGATGAATGGCAGGTCGCAGTAACCGTGAAGGACGGCAAAATGGTCTGAGAATCCGGAAAGAGGAACAGTATATGGCAAAACCGATCATTCGCACTGGGCATATCAATCTATTCGCGCAGTCTGATGTGACCCTGTATATTCTCCGCGGGCAGGCAGGTGATCTGCTCGTAGATACGGGCTTTTACATGCACCGCCGCAGCCTGCTGCAATGGATCGCGGATTATGACGTCAAATGGATTTTCCTGACGCACGGGCATCCGGATCACGACTGGAATGCCGCGGCTGCCGCCAAGAAAACGGGCGCGAAGATCCTGCTGCATGAAGCGGACAGGAATCTGCCGCGCAATTTTCGGTCCCAGCCGGTGCAGCCGACCGCAGATCGCTGGCGGCTCCGGAATCTGACGCAGAATTTCGGCGGCGCGCTTGTGAAAACGCCCGCGTATACGCCGGATATTCTGTTCGGCGAGGCGGACGGCGGTCTGCTCAGAACATACGGCTTTGATGCAGAAATCGTACACCTGCCCGGGCATACGCGCGGTTCATCCGGCATTCTCTGCGGGGACGTGCTCTACTGCGGGGACGCATTTACGGCGATTTTCGGCAAGCCGGACATCACGCCGCATGCGACGGATCCGGCGCAGATGAACGCATCCCTGAGAAAAATACTGGAAATCCGTCCGAAATGGCTGGCCTGCGGGCACGGCTTCCCGGTCAGAATGCGCGACGCAGAGCCGGTCATCCGTGCATATCTGCGGGAAAAAGGAGAACCCGCATGACAGCAGACACAAACCGGATCCGCCGCGCCGCTGCGGAAGACCTGCCGACGGTGCGGGCAATCACCCGGGAAACAATCGAAGCGGTTTATCCGCATTATTATCCTGCGGGAGCAGTCGCGTTTTTTCTTGCGCATCACAATGATGCGGCAATCGCAGCGGACATCGCCGAAAACTGCGTATATCTGTATATTTCCGATGACGGACAGGCTGTCGGGACGGTCACGGTCAAAGAAAACGACATCGGCAGACTGTTCGTGCTGCCGGCGCATCAGGGACACGGATACGGCGGGGCGCTGCTCCGGTTTGCAGAAAATCTGATTGCGCGGCAGTATGCAGAGGCGGTGCTGGATGCCTCATTCGCGGCAAAGGCGATTTATCTCCGGCACGGCTGGCAGGAAACCGGCTGGCATCTGATCCCCTGCGAAAACGGCGACTATCTTTGCCATGATACAATGAAAAAGTGCGTATTGACGCAGTATCAGCGTGTGACCGTCACGACGGGCGATTATGTCGCAGACGGCATTCAGCGGGGCGATTCCGGTTATATCACCGAGCTGTATGCGGATGCCTGCGAGGTCGAATTTTCCCGTCCCGACGGGACAACCTATGCACAGCGGGCAATCCCGTTTGCAGCACTCAGACCGGTCAGTGAAACAGGAGGCGAACAGTATGACACATGATGAAGCGGCCAGGCGTGTCAGGGAGCTGACAGCGGAGCTTCTCCGCATGGCGCATGAGTATTACGATCTGGACGCGCCGAGCGCCGAGGATCACGAATACGACATGAAAATGCACGAGCTGCGCGATCTGGAAGCGCAGTTTCCCGACCTGCTGGAGCCGGATTCCCCGACACAGCGCGTACAGGGCGTGGCGTCCGGGAAATTTGAAAAGGTCACGCATACGGTGCAGATGGCGAGCCTCCAGGACGTGTTCTCGTTTGAGGAGGTTGCAGCCTTTGTGCAGCGCATCCGCGAAAACGTCACGGATCCGGTCTTTACGGTCGAGCCGAAAATCGACGGGCTTTCCGTGTCGCTCGAATACGAAAACGGCGTCCTGACAGTCGGTTCGACACGCGGCGACGGTTATGTCGGCGAGAACGTCACCGCCAATCTCAAAACCATCCGGAGCATTCCGCTGAAACTGAAAAACGCGCCGCCGCTGCTGGAAGTGCGCGGCGAGGTCTACATGCCGCGGGCATCGTTTGAGCGGCTGTCCGAGCAGCAGGAGGCCGCCGGAGAAGAGCCGTTCAAGAATCCGCGCAATGCTGCTGCGGGCTCGCTCCGGCAGAAGGATTCCGCCGTCACCGCCGCGCGCAGACTGGATATCTGGGTGTTCAATTTGCAGCGCATCGAGGGCGAAACGCTGACGACTCATGCGCAGACCATCGACCGCATCGGATCGCTCGGGTTCCCGGTGATCCCCTATGCTCTTTGCAGCACGGCAGAGGAAATCCGCGCAGAGATTGCGCGGATCGGTGCATCCCGCGGCACACTCCCCTACGACATTGACGGCGTGGTCATCAAAGTGAACGAGCTTGCCCAGCGGGAACAGCTTGGCGCGACGGCGAAATACCCGAAATGGGCGGTTGCATACAAGTTCCCGCCGGAGGAAAAAGTGACAAAATTGCGCTCGATTGAGATTCAGGTCGGGCGAACGGGCGCACTGACGCCGGTTGCAGTTTTCGATGCGATTTCGCTTGCAGGTACGAGTGTTTCGCGTGCATCGCTGCACAATCAGCAATTTATTGCGGAAAAAGATATCCGCGTCGGGGATATGATCCGCGTGCGCAAGGCGGGCGACATCATCCCGGAGGTGCTCGCATCAGAATCGCACGAACCGGATTCCGTGCCGTACCGCATTCCGGAGCGATGTCCTGTCTGCGGCGGGCCGGTGGACCGCGAGGGCGACGAGGCGGCGCTCCGCTGCTTCAACCCGGCGTGTCCCGCACAGATTTTCCGTGCCATCGTGCATTTCGCATCGAAGAACGCGATGAATATTGACGGCCTCGGCCCGGCCATCGTGCAGCAGCTGCTCGATCAGAAGCTGATCGCAACGCCCGCAGATCTCTACACGCTGACGAAGGAACAGCTCCTGACGCTGGAGGGATTCAAGGAAAAGTCCGCGGAAAATCTGCTCTCTGCCATCGAAGCTTCAAAATCGCAGCCGCTTGACCGCGTGATTTCCGCGCTCGGTATCCGCAATATCGGACAAGCCACAGCGACGCTGCTCTGTGACCGCTTCGGCTCGCTGGAGGCAATCCGCAGTGCAAAAGCAGAGGATATTGCTGCGATTGAAGGGTTCGGGGACGTCATGGCGGAATCCGTCGCACAGACCTTTGCGCAGCCTGATTTTGCCGCGCTGGTGGATACTTTGCTGGCGCGCGGCGTGAAAATGGAATACGCGGCGAAGGCCGTCGCAAGTGACCGCTTTGCCGGTATGACCTTCGTGCTGACCGGCACGCTCCCGACGATGAAGCGCGACGACGCCAAGGCGCTGATCGAGTCGCACGGCGGCAAGGTTTCCGGATCCGTTTCCAAAAAGACGAGCGTGGTCGTCGCGGGCGAGGACGCAGGCAGTAAGCTGACCAAAGCGCAGGAGCTCGGGGTGGAAATCATCGACGAAGCGGAGCTGCTGCGCCGCATCGGGGACGCATAACCGAAAACCGCGGAAAACGGGGAATCGCCATGCAGTTTATCGTATATCACATGGAGTATACGGGCGCGCAGATTGCGGCAGATCCGCTGCCGGTCATTCCGTTCAGCGCGGCGTATTATCCGGAATATCAGCACATCTATAACAAATGCTATTATGAGATGCGCAGGGCGCTTGAAATCCGCCCGTATCATTGCTGCCCGGATTTGCTGCAGATACTGAAAAAACAGGCGCAGATCTTTCTGCTGACAGACCGTGACGCGCTGATCGGCAGCGTCAGCATCTCCGGCACAGATATCGACGACCTGCTCATAAGCCCTGCTTATCAGGGCAAAGGCTTCGGCAGGCGGCTGCTGATCTGGGCCATCAACCGGATCCGTGAAACCACGGATGCACCGATCCGGCTGACAGCCGCAGAATGGAATCACCGCGCGGTACAGCTGTATACGCAGACCGGCTTTGCCGTCACAGACAAAAAACAAATCGGATAGCAAAAGAACCCGTGCGCGGTCAGCCGATCGCGTCCGGGTTCTTTTTTCGTTACTGAATGCCGTCCGTCACATAGATGAACCGCACGCTGCCGTTCATCTGCTCCGGGATGCCGGAAAAGCTGCGGTAGGACTGCGCCGCCGCACGTAAAGTGCGGAACCGTTCCGTCAAGGCCGGGAGCGTTTCGTCTGCGGCCTTTGCGATCTTCGCAATGCCCTCTGCATCAAAGCGCTGCATGCCCTGATTCAGCGTATCTGCGCCGGTTTTCAGCTGCGCGATGCCGTCATCAAGCGCCGCACCGCCAGTTTGCAGCGCCTGTACGCCGCCGTAGAGCGTATCCGCGCCGCCGTAGAGCCGTTCCGCGCCGGTCAGCAGCTTTGTCAGCGACTGATACAGCGTTCCTGCGCCGCCCGAAAGCTGCGTACTGCCGTCCAGAATCGTATGCAGACCGCCGTCCAGCGTGACCGTGCCGGTTTGCAGCTGTCCGATACCGCCGCCGAGTGCCTGCGCACCGTCGTACAGCGCGCCGATGCCGCCGTCCAGCCGATCCGCACCCGCTGTCAGCGCGGTCATGCCGGTATGCAGCTGCGAAGCACCGCCGGAAATCTGCCCGATGCCGCTGCGGAGCTGATCGAGTCCCGCAAACAGCTTTCCGCTGCTCGCGGAGAACGTCCCGATGCCGGTGTCCAGCTCTGCCGCACCGCCGGAGAGCGTCTTTGCGCCGTCGCTGAGCTGCTGTGCGGAGGTGCTGAGCTTTGCCGCACCCGCCGCAAGCGTTTTGCCGCCTGCGTCCAGATCAGACAGTCCCTTTTGCAGATTCTGTGCGCCTGTTTCCGCCGCCGCGATGCCGCCGGTCAGCTGCTCCAGCCCGTCCGCGAGCTGTTCCGCACCCTGATGCAGACCGGCTGCCCCCGCGCCGAGTGTTCCCTCCGTCTGCATGGCATTCGCGATCTGCTGCTGTGCGGCAGTCGTCTGTTCCAGCGCGCCGATGGCCGCCGCCAGCTCCTCAGAGGGCGTCTGCTGATACAGCGCCTTCAATGCGGTCAGCGCCTGCGTGTTTGCCGCGACGGTCGTGCTGAGCGCCGTACCCGCCTGTGTGATGCCCGCAGAGAGCTGTTCTGCGCCTTCTTGCAGATGATCCGCACCGAATTTCAGCGTATCTGCACCGTTTTTCGCATCGCTGATTCCTTTTGCCAGCGTTTCCGCACCGGAGCCCGCCTGCCCGATGCCCGCGGAAACTGCCGCCGCGCCGCTGTCCAGAGTGCCCGCGCCCGCAGTCAGCTGCTCCATGCCGTCTGCCAGCTGTTCCGCGCCGGAATGCAGCTTCGCGCTGCCGTCAGCCAGTGCCTTGACACCGGACTGCGCCTGCACGCCGCCTTCCGCCAGCTGATCTGCACCGGCAGTGACCGCAGCGCATCCGCTCTCCAGCTGATCCGCGCCGTTTTCTGCCTCCGCAAGACCGGCTTTCAGCTGTGCGGAGCCGTCCTTTGCATCGTGCAGACCGTTTTTCAGCGTATCTGCTCCCTTTGTCACCGCGTCATAACCGGCGGTCAGCGCGTCGGCGCCGTCGGCAGCCTGCTGAATGCCGCCGGTCAGCTGCTCTGCCGCACCGGCGAGCGTACCCGCACCGTCCGTGATCTGCTTTGCGCCGCTGCTGAGCTCGGCCGCGCCGTCCTTCAGCGTACCCGCGCCGCCGAGCAGCTGCCCGATGCCCGCAGTCAGATCGCCGGAGCCGTCCGCCAGCTTTGCAATGCCGTCATACAGGGAGGCTGTGCCGTCACAGAGCTGCGCAGCACCGTCCCGCAGCGCCCCGACCTGCTTTTGCAGATCCTCCGTATTGAGGAGTTCATCTGTGTCCAGCTTACTGAACAGTTCATCGGATACCACCGTAACCGACGTATTCATGTGAAAATCCGTGACATCCGTTTCCAGTTCCGCATATTCCGGCAGCTGATAATCCACCAGTCCGGTTTCCTCCAGGCGGAGCGTTTCGTTCACGCCCGGGAACGCCGCGCCGACAGCAATCAGTCTGTCGCCGTCGGAGATCAGCTTTCCGTTTTTGACGGATGCGTTGACACAGCTCCTGCTGTCGAGCACCGCCGCACTGACCGCCAGGAACGGCACCTTCACGCGCTGACCGCTGACCGTCACGGTTGTGCTGTTTTCATAATCCCAGCGGATGCGGAGATGCCCGCTCTTTCCCGCAAGCTGTTCGGGCGCGATCTCTTTTCCGTCCAGATAATACGTCATTTTCACATTTACCGGCGGCTGCTTGTCGGTCTTGCCCTGATAGTAGATGTCATCACCGGACGCCTTCCAGTCCAGTGCCGCGCCGTGCTGCGAAAATGATTCTGTCCCTTTGACATTGACAATGTCCGTCAGGTCGGAAAAATCTGCCAGCGTAGCGAGTGCCTGCGGATTTTTCAGCCAGTCGCTGACGATCACGTCCTTCACGGACGCATCCGCATTGCAGAGCACATAGACCGTTTCGTCCTTGCAGACGTCACCGGATACCGCCGTGCGGACAGCCGCCGCGGGCTCTGCCGCATCGGTCACAACAGCCGTTTCCGCGCTGTTCTCCGCGTTATTCTTTGCATATGCCAGAGAACCGGTCGCACCGGCCGAAAGCATGACGGCCAGAACGGCTGCGATCCATTTCTTATAGCTTTTCATCAGAATTGCCTCCTGTTCGATGATATGGAATGCGCTCAGACGGGCGCAGTGTATGCGGTATCAGACGCCTTATGCCTGTGCATGACGCCGCCGGAAGATCCGCCTGCGTTCCTGTGCTGCGGTGAATCCCGCACTGGTTTTGCAGATCACCCGGTCAAAGGCCAGGAGCATCGACGGCAGCACCGCGATGACAACCGCCATGGAAATCAGTGCGCCGCGCGCCAGCAGCATGCACAGCGACGAGATCATGCCGATCTCCGAGTACACGCCGACGCCGACCGTCGCCGCGAAAAAGCCCAGCGCCGAGGTCACGACCGACTGCACCGAGGTTTGCAGCGCGATGCCGACCGCCTCCTGTTTCTCCCTGCCGCTGCTGCGCTCCGTCCGGTAACGCGTTGTCATCAGGATTGCGTAATCGACCGTTGCACCCAGCTGAATCGTACCGATGACGACCGATGCGATAAACGGCAGCTGCGTACCCGTGAAATATGCGATGCCAAGATTGATCATAATTGCCAGCTCGATGACCGAAACGAGGATCACCGGCAGGGAAACGGAACGGAAATTCAGCGCGATAATGAAGAAGATCACCGCGATGGATAGAATGCTGACGATTTTGAAATCCCGCGCTGTAATCTCAATCAGATCCTTGGTCGCAGGCGCTTCTCCGATCAGCAGCGCGCTTTTGTCATAGGACTGCACGATGCCGTTCAGCGTTTCGATCTGCCGGCCGACCGCGTCCGTTGCGACCTTGTATTCCGAGCCGATCAGCATGAGCTGCCAGTCACCCTGCCGGAACACGTCCTGCATCTCCTGCGGAACAATCTCCTCCGGAACCGCCGCCCCGGTCAGCGAGGGCAGTCCAAGCACGAACTGTACGCCCTCTGTCTGCTCGATCTGCGCGGTCATCCGTGCGGCATCCGCTGCGTTCATAGATGCATCTGTCAGCAGCAGATGCGTGCTGTTCATGTCATATTCCTCCGACAGCTTTGTATTGGCGACCACGCTTGCGAGCTCCGGCGGGAGCGTGCTGTCGAGGTTGTAATACACGCCGTAATTCCGGTAGCCGAACAGCGCGGGAATCAGCAGCACGACTGCTGCCGTCAGAAAGCCGAATGCATGCTGCATGATGAACTCCGGTATCCTGCGGAATTCCGGCAGCAGTGCTTTATGCGCCGTTTTGCGGATTGCGCCGTCAAAGAGCAGAATCATCGCCGGCAGAACCGTCACGCAGGAAATGACGCCGCAGATGACGCCCTTTGCCATGACAATGCCGAGATCCAGACCGAGCGTGAAGCTCATGAAGCACATGGCCAGAAAGCCTGCGACCGTCGTCAGCGAACTGCTCACGACCGAGCCGACCGTCATCGAAATCGCATGCGCCATTGCAGCGTTCCGGTCATCCGGATACTGCTGCTGCATCTCCTTGTAGCTGTGCCACAGGAAGATGGAATAGTCCATCGTCACGCCGAGCTGGAGTACCATCGCCAGCGCCTGCGTGATAAACGAAATCTCACCGAGCATGAAATTGCTGCCGAGGTTCCACACCACCGCAAAACCGATGCTCAGCATGAAGAACAGCGGAATCAGGAACGAATCCATCGTCACCAGCAGAACGATGCTCGTCAGAATCACCGCGATGACTGCGTAGATCACCGATTCGCGCTCCGTCAGGTGCTTCATATCCGCCGTGACCGCAGACATGCCGCTGATATAGCAGTTTTCCGAAACCGTGCTGCGCATCTCGTCGATTGCTGCGAGCGTGCCGTCCGCAGAGGTCGTGTCATCGAAAAAGACGGCCATGACCTCTGTGTTGTCCCGGTTGAACGCCTCGCGCAGCTTCTGCGGGAGCACCTCCTTCGGCACGCGCAGATCCGTCAGCGATTCGTAGCAGACCACATCCGCGACATGGCTGATTGTTTTCAGCTGCTCCGCCGTCTGCTGCACCTCCCGCGGCTGCATTCCCTCCGTAATCACGAACGAAAAGCCGCCCTTGCCGAAGTTTTCTTTCAGAATCTCCTGCCCCTGCATCGTGTTGATGTCATCCGGCAGGTACGACAGGATATCGTAATTGACTCTTGTATGCAGATAACCGACCGCTGACGGAATCAGCAGCAGCACCGCCGCAATCAGCACGAACAGTCGGTGCTTAGTGATCCATTCTCCGAACCGGATCATTGTTTGTTCGCCTCCTCAAATTGTACCTCGATCATATCCGGCTTCTGGTTCCGGACGATCTTCACCGTCATCAGGACGGTCAGCAGATTGAGCAAGCCCTCTGCGCAGAGCACACAGCCGAGCAGCTGTGTCAGCAGCCGGGCGCTCTGTGACGGACGCACCAGCAGAAGAATGCCCGCGCCTGCCGTCAGCACCGCTGTCAGCAGAATCGCCCACCAGCTGCGGAGCCCGAAGCGCCGCGCGTCGTGTGCGGTCTGAATCTTCATCAGGCCGTCCGCCGTGACGTAAAAGCCGGTCACAGCGCACAGAAAGCGCATCAGATCCTGCGGCTTTGTCAGCAGCACGGCGCCGAGAATCAGCAGCAGCAGTCCGCACGCCAGATCAAACTGGAACGCCAGCCGGTACAGATCCTTTGAGAAATAGCCGACCAGCTTGATGCAGCCGAACACGACCAGCAGAATGCCTGCCGCCGTCCCGGCCGCCGCCGTGCTCACCTCCGGCTTGCAGATCAGGAACACGCCGAGCATCCCGAGAATCACCGAAATCACGGCATAGCCTGTCTTGGCTGTCTGCATCGGCAGAACGGAACGCACTGTACGCATATTGCTCACTCCTTTCGTGTTTCTGTATTTATGATAGCGCAAAAAGCCCGCGGATGCAACGGGCATCCGCGGGCTTGTGTCTGAAATTCGGGCAGCCGGACTGTTTTGTCCGGTTTTTGGACATCTGACTGCCAGTGCCTAAATCCGTCAGTCGCCGGCAATGATGCGGGCGATGACTCTCAGAATCCATACCAGATCGTCGCCGGTGATTTCATCGTCAGCGGTACAGTGGGCATTCATCATGCCCTGATCCGACAGCTTCAGATTTTTGTCCTCCACCAGCAGGCGCGCGAGCATAACGGCATCGGACACATCAACGGCGTTATCCAGGTTGAGGTCACCGCGCCTGGTGATTGTGAGCTGGCGGATTGTCGTGACGGTTTCCGACGCGGTTGTGACCGGCGCCGTCGCCGTGACAGCGGCTGTCGTCGGAACCGCTGCGGTCGTCGTCCTGACGGTCGTGGTGACCGGCTTTGTCGTGGTCGCAGCCTTCGTTGTGGTGACCGGCTTTGTCGTGGTCGCAGCCTTCGTCGTGGTGACTGCTTTCGTTGTGGTCGCAGTCTTTGTCGTCGTAGTCTTTGCGGTTGTGGTCACCGGCAGCGTTGTCACAGACGGCCCGTTAGGAGGAATGACCGGGGTGGTGACCGCTGCGGTCGTTTCCGTCCGGGTTGTTGTAACCGGCGGCAGTGTCGTAACAACAGGCGGCGCATCCGTCAGGATCCGCGCAGTCGTGGTCGTAACGGGCGGCGCGGTCGGAGGCGGCAGCGTCGTGACCGTAAACGGCCCGTCGGAATAGATGATCGGTGTCGTTGTGGTATAGAGCACCGTTGTTTCCGGCGGCGCGGTCGTCGTGACCGGCTCAGACTGCTGCGGCAGCTGGAGCGTATGGAATTCCGCCTCGCTCTCGTAATGATCCGCGTCGCGGAAAGCCGGCAGCGGCATGACCTGATAGGTCAGCAGACCGTTTTCGTCGATTTTGAAGCCGTAAATTCTGCCGTATGCCTGCTCAGAAGCCGAAAGCGTATAAACCGTTTCCGCCTCCCCGCCCGCAAGCGGCATCGCCATGATCCGCTCGGCCGTGCTGTAATAAATCTTCCCGTTATAGTAATCGCTCATCACATAACAGGTCGTGTAATAGGATCCGGTTTCCGTCGGCCATGCCGCGCGCACGATGCTGATTATTTCGGAAACGTCCGGCGTTGCCACGGTAATGTCCGAAACAATATCCGAAACGAACCGCACCTTTGCAGGATCCGCCGCAACCGAGAAGAGCCAGCCGCCCTCCGGCAAGGGTTCACAGGTGTCAATCGCACCGCACCAGAACGCATTTTCATACGCATCGGAATCGCAGACAACCGCACCGTCATCTGAAATGAAATTCCAGTCTGTTGCGCTGTGCATACTGTCCGCCATCATGTAGGCATCGCTGCACAGCAGATACCTGTGCGTGATATGCCCGAGCATATCCGGCGCGGAATCGTCAAAGGTCGCATCCACATGATACCAGTGCCCGTCAATCTTCACGGCATTCCACATGTGGTTCAGCTTATCGCTCGTGACCGCGCAGCACGGGATTCCCAGCTCTCGGCAGAGCACGTTCATCGCCAGTGCATAGCCCTGACAGACCGCCGTGCCACCGAGCAGCGCCGCATAGGCATCATTCTTTTCATAGGTCAGATCATACTCGCAGACCTCGCCGAGATGATCGTGCAGGAACAGAATCTTCTCCGCATCCGTCCATTCCGGATTCACCAGCCCGGTCAGGCGGTCAACCTCCGCGTTGAAATTATCAATCATCGCAGGGATCTTGTCCGTGTCGTATGCATACTTCACAACAATGGTCGAAACTCTTTTCTGCGCATCCAGCACATAGGAGAAGCTGGAGTCCACATAGAACCAGTCCGAGTCCGTATACAGCGTATCGTAGTAAATATCCGCGACCTGGTCAAAGGTCAGCCGCAGCGAGGATATGTTAAGACGCTCCTTGTACATCGGCCACGCCTGCCGGAGCACGCGGCGAAAGGTCGCCTCCGCCGTGGTTTCCGCAGATACGGCATCCGCGGGCAATGCCGCAAAGAGCATCACGGCGGACAGCATCCCGGCCGCCAGTCTGCTGATACATCGTTTCATTCTGAACACCTCCGTGAAAGTGTATAATACGTTTTCTTTCCTTCCTCTCAGGATGCCCGGCATCCACAGCTTTATTATAGCACATTCCGCAGGCAGTTGGAAAGCGGTAAATTGCTGAAATTCAACCGCAGATTTTGTCGATTCCAGACAAAAAACGCCGGATATTACGACAGAATTAAGGAAAGCATTTCCAAGCGTCAGAAAAACTTTATTGTTAAAACATAAGAATTTATTGAAAAGCACTTGACAAATTTCCGAAAATGCGGTATGCTTAATGCAACAATCAAACCGTTGAAGCGGAGATAAAGCGTGATATGACCCCACAGAGAGTCCGGGAGGCTGAGAGCCGGACGGGAACCAGTTTCGCAAATGGCCCGCTGAGGGCGCAGTCGGCAGCAGCCGGTAAAACTGCGACGTGCAGACATACGTCAGTTGTCAGGGGTATGCTGGTATCCCGCAAAAGTGCATCCGCGCTTTGAACCGAAGCGCAGATGAATCAAGGTGGCACCGCGAGCATGAAAGATATATCAGCTCGTCCTTGAACAACAAAGTTCAGGGACGGGCTTTTTTATTTGCCCGTCCGGAAACGGAGGATGCATATGAAACTGTCCATCACACCGGAGGAGGCAAAACGCTACGCTGCGGAAACGGATTACCGTGTACTGCCCGTCAGCTGCGAGCTGCATGCAGATTCGCTGACACCCATGCTGGTGCTGCGGATCCTCAGACACATCTCCGCCCACACCTACCTGCTGGAATCCATCTCCGGCCCCGATCACCGCGGACGCTACACCTTCCTCGGCTATGATCCGAAGCTCGGCATCTCCTGCCGGAACGGGCACTTAAAGCTCGGGGATCTGGAACTGGAAACGGAGGATCCCGCGCAGTATCTGCGGCAGCTGCTCGCAAAATACCGCAGCCCGCGGATCGCCGGTCTGCCGCCGTTCACGGGCGGCCTGGTCGGATACTTCTCCTATGACTACCTCGGCTATCAGGAGCCTTCCACCCGCACCGCCGCATCGGATGACGCGCATTTCAATGACATGGATCTCATGCTCTTTGACAAGGTCATCGCATTCGACCACTTCCGGCAGAAGATTATTCTGATTGCAAACATCCGCCTTGACGAGCCGGAAACCGAATACCGCCGCGCGGAAATGGCGCTTAAGCAGATGGCGGATCTCCTCCGCACCGGAAAGCCCGCGGAAGAGCCCGTCAGCCGCATGACCGGCGAAATGACGCCGCTCTTTGAGAAGGACGCCTACTGCGACATGGTCGAACAGGCAAAGCATTATATCACGGAGGGCGATATTTTCCAGATTGTGCTCTCCAACCGGTTCAGCGCACCGTTTGAGGGCTCGCTGCTGAACACCTACCGGATGCTCCGGACAATCAATCCGTCGCCGTATATGTTCTATTTCTCCGGCACGGATGTGGAGATTGCAGGCGCCTCTCCGGAAACGCTCGTCAAGCTGGAAAACGGCGTGCTGCATACGTTCCCGCTTGCCGGCACCAGACCGCGCGGCCGGACAGAGGCCGAAGATCAGGCGCTGGAGGCCGACCTGCTCCGGGATGAAAAGGAGCTTGCAGAGCACAACATGCTCGTTGATCTCGGCCGGAACGACCTCGGCAGAATCAGCAAATTCGGCACGGTGGAGGTCGAACGGCTCCGCACAATCGAACGGTATTCGCACGTCATGCATATCGGCTCGGCCGTCCGCGGTGAAATCCGGGATGACTGCGACGCGCTCGATGCCGTCGCGGCAGTGCTCCCCGCCGGAACGCTCTCCGGCGCACCGAAAATCCGTGCCTGCCAGCTGATCGGTCAGCTGGAGGGCGCAAAGCGCGGCATTTACGGCGGTGCAGTCGGGTATCTCTCGTTCCAGGGCGATCTTGACACCTGCATTGCTATCCGCCTTGCATACAGAAAGGACAATACGGTCTATGTCCGGAGCGGCGCGGGAATCGTCGCGGATTCCGTTCCGGAAAACGAATATCAGGAATGTCTGAACAAGGCAGCGGCGGTCATCCGTGCGCTGAAGGAAGCGGAGGAGCCCGACGATGCTTTTATTGATTGATAACTACGACAGCTTTTCTTATAACCTTTATCAGATGCTCGGCGAGCTCACGCCGGACATCAAGGTCATCCGCAATGACGCCATGACCGTTGACGAGGTCGCGGCGCTGAACCCCTCGCACATCATCCTCTCCCCCGGCCCCGGCCGTCCGGAGGATGCAGGCATCATCATTGAAACCGTGAAGAAGCTCGGCGGAAAAATCCCGATCCTCGGCGTCTGCCTCGGGCATCAGGCAATCTGCGCGGCATACGGCGCAGTGATCGTCCACGCAAAGCAGCTGATGCACGGCAAGCAGTCAACCGTCACCGCCGCACAGGACAGCAGAATGTTCCGCGGTCTGCCGGAGCGCATCACGGTTGCAAGATACCACTCGCTTGCGGCGGATCCCGCAACGCTGCCGGACTGCCTGCGCATCACCGCAAAAACCGACGACGGCGAGGTCATGGCCGTGCAGCATAAAGAGTATCCGGTTTACGGACTGCAATTCCATCCGGAATCCATCCTGACGCCGGAGGGCAGACAGATGCTCCTGAACTTTTTGCAGGATACGCCGGAGCCTGTCAGAAGAACCGCGCAGCCCGAAATCACAGAAGCACCCGCACAGAAGCATGATGAAAATAAAACAGCGGATACAGTCCGCATGGAGGAACCGAAAATGATCGCAGAGGCAATCAAGAAAATCGTTGATAAGCAGGACCTGACCTATGCAGAGGCATACACCGTCATGAACGAAATCATGAACGGCGAAACCACCCCGACGCAGAATGCCGCATTCCTTGCGGCGCTCTCCACCAAGAGCACAAAGGCCGAAACCATTGACGAGATCACCGGCTGTGCAGCGGCCATGCGCGAGCACGCGCTGCATGTGGAGCATGACTTCGACGTGCTGGAAATTGTCGGCACGGGCGGCGACCACTCCGACAGCTTCAACATCTCCACGACCTCCGCGCTCGTCGCGGCGGCAGGCGGCGCAAAGGTCGCAAAGCACGGCAACCGTGCGGCATCCTCGAAGTGCGGCACTGCGGACTGCCTGGAGGCGCTCGGCGTCAACATCAAGCAGGATCCGGAAAAGGCCGTGCAGATGCTCAATGAAGCAGGCATGTGCTTCCTGTTCGCACAGCTCTACCACACCTCCATGAAATATGTCGGCTCGATCCGCAAGGAGCTGGGCGTCCGCACTGTGTTCAATATTCTCGGCCCGCTGACGAACCCCGCCAATGCCCGCCGCACCCTGATCGGCGTGTATGACGCATCGCTCGTCAATCCGATTGCAGAGGTGCTCCAGCGGCTCGGCGTCAAGCGCGGCATGGTCGTTTACGGCCTTGACAAGCTCGACGAAATCTCCATGAGCTCGGAAACGCTGGTCTGCGAATTTGACATTGAATCGACCAAGACCTACACGATTTCGCCGGAGGACTTCGGCCTCCCGCGCTGCGGCAAGGATGACCTGCGCGGCGGCACGCCGGAGGAAAATGCTGCAATCACCCGTGCCATTCTCAGCGGTGAGGAGCGCGGCGCAAAGCGCAATGCCGTCCTGATCAATGCCGGTGCTGCGCTGTATCTGGCAGAACGGGCATCAAGCATCGCAGAGGGCGTGCAGCTCGCAGCAGAGCTGATTGACAGCGGCAAGGCGGCAGCACAGCTGGAAACCTTCATCGCAGCCTCCAACCGGTGAGCAGCATGGAAACGATCCTGGAAACACTGGCGGCCGCTGCAAAGGAGCGCACCGAAAAGGCAAAGCAGTACCGCTCTCTTGATTCCGTCCGCCGGGATGCAGAGCTGCTCCCGAAGGGTGACTTTCGCTTTGAGAACGCGCTCCGGACAGATGACATCGCATTCATCTGCGAATGCAAAAAGGCGTCGCCCTCCAAGGGACTGATTGCACCGGAATTCCCGTATCTGCAAATCGCAAAGGACTACGAAGCAGCCGGTGCGGACTGCATATCCGTGCTGACCGAGCCGACGCGCTTTCTCGGGGATGACCGCTATCTCGCGGAGATTGCGGCGGCGGTGAAAATCCCCTGCCTGCGCAAGGACTTCACCGTGGATCCCTACATGATCTACGAGGCAAAGCTGCTCGGCGCCTCCGCGGTGCTGCTGATCTGTGCGCTGCTTGACAAATCACAGCTTTTCGAGTACAATAATATCGTTGTATCGCTCGGCATGTCCGCGCTGGTCGAAGCGCATGACGAAGCCGAGATTGAAGCGGCAGCAGAGATCGGCGCAAGGATTATCGGCGTCAACAACCGGAATCTGCATGATTTCTCCGTCGATCCGCACCGTGCATCCGCAATGCGGAAGTACGCACCGGCCGATACGCTGTTCGTCACGGAAAGCGGCATGAAAACCCCCGCCGATATTCAGGCGGCCAGAGATGCAGGCGCAGACGCCGTGCTGATCGGGGAAACGCTGATGCGCGCATCCGACAAGGCGTCCATGCTCCGGTATCTGAAAGGGACGCAGGCATGACGAAAATCAAGCTCTGCGGGCTGATGCAGCCAAAGGACGTCATCACAGCATGTGCGCTCGGCGCAGATTACGTCGGGTTCATTCTCTCGGACGGGTTCCGGCGCACAGTCGGGCCGGAAACATTCCGTGAACTGGTTCGCTGTCATGCCGACAGCAAAAGCTGCGCCAAAAAGGTCGGCGTATTCGTCAGCGCGCCGATAGCGCATATTCTCCGCTATGCTGAGATGCTCGACGTGATTCAGCTGCACGGAAACGAGGACGATGCATATATCGCACAGCTGAAAGAACGCACCGGAAAACCGGTCATCAAGGCGTTCAAGATCACCTGCACGGACGACGTGCAGCGTGCGCGGCAGAGCAAGGCAGACTTTGTGCTCCTTGATTCCGGCACCGGCACGGGAAAGCCGTTTGACCACTCGCTGATCAAAGACATCGGCAGACCGTATTTCCTCGCGGGCGGCCTGGCGCCGGATAATGTCGCGGAAGCGGTCGGCGCACTGCATCCCTATGCTGTGGATGTCAGCAGCGGCACCGAAACAGACGGGCGCAAGGATCCGCAGAAAATGCGTGCATTTGTTGAGGCTGTCCGCAGCCTATAACCAAACAGGGCGGAGGCGCATCATGGAATTCACATCCGGTCAGATTTTTTTATTTGTCCTCCGCGGACTGCTGACAGCGGCGCTGCCGTTTGCAGCATATTTCTATCTGAAAAAGCGGCACGGCGGCAGGAGCGTTCCGGTCTTTGTCGGCGTCATCACCGTCATGCTGATTCTGATTCCGCGCGCGCTGGTTCGCAGCATCTTCGTGCAGGGCGCAGAAACGCTCACAGGCAAATGGCTGACGGTCTGGCTGATCGGCTCCGTCTTTGAGGAAGGCGGCCGGTACATTGCCATGAAGCATGCGATTCCCGCATACGACACACGCGCGGACGCCCTATGCTACGGCATCGGGCACGGCAGCACAGAGGTCATCATGAGCGCAAAGGCACAGTTTGTTCTGCTTGCGGATGCGCTCGGGCAGCGCGGCACGCAGGAGCATCTGACGGCGCTGGCCGGACAGGGCATGCTGACGGCCGCAGAGATTCTGCTCGGCAATGCAGTCAATCTGATATTTCACATGATGATGTCGGTGCTCATTGCGCGAGCGGTGCATTATGAGGGCTGCAAAAAGCTGCTTCCCATTGCAATTCTGATACACCTGGTTACAGACTTTACGATTTTCTGCTTCGGCACGGCAGCAGACGTCATGCTGACGGCAGCGCTCTGTATGTTCGTGTATCTGCACGGAAAACAGCATCCGGACGGTCTGATCTGAAACAGGCAGACGGCTGATCCGTTTCACATCATAAGAGGAGGTTCATTATGACAAATCCCAACGGACGATTCGGCATTCACGGCGGGCAGTATATCCCGGAAACGCTTATGAATGCTGTCATCGAGCTTGAGCAGGCATACAACCATTACAAAAACGATCCCGCATTCAATGCGGAGCTGGAAACGCTGTTCAATGAATACGCCAACCGCCCGTCCCGGCTGTACTATGCCGAAAAGCTGACGAAGGCGCTCGGCGGCGCAAAAATCTACTTAAAGCGCGAGGATCTGAACCACACCGGCGCACATAAGATCAACAATGTGCTCGGTCAGGCGCTGCTCGCAAAGAAAATGGGCAAAACCCGCCTGATCGCGGAAACCGGCGCAGGTCAGCACGGTGTTGCGACCGCGACCGCCGCTGCGCTCATGGGCATGGAGTGCGTCGTCTTCATGGGCGAGGAGGACACGAAGCGGCAGGCGCTGAACGTCTACCGGATGCGTCTGCTCGGTTCGGAGGTCATCCCGGTCACGACCGGCACCGCCACGCTCAAGGACGCTGTTTCCGAGGCGATGCGCGAATGGACAAACCGCATCGACGATACGCATTACTGCCTGGGCTCGGTCATGGGGCCGCACCCGTTCCCGACGATTGTACGCGATTTCCAGGCGGTCATCTCGAAGGAAATCCGTCAGCAGATTCTGGAAAAGGAAGGCCGTCTGCCGGATGTCGTCATGGCATGTGTCGGCGGCGGCTCCAACGCAATCGGCACGTTCTATCACTTTATCCCGGACGAGGGTGTGCGCCTGATCGGCTGCGAGGCAGCGGGCAGAGGCATTGATACGTTTGAAACCGCCGCCACAATCAGCACCGGAAAGCTCGGCATCTTCCACGGCATGAAGTCCTATTTCTGCCAGGATGAATACGGCCAGATTGCACCGGTCTATTCCATCTCCGCAGGTCTGGACTACCCCGGCATCGGCCCGGAGCATGCGCATCTGCATGACACCGGCCGCGCGGAATACGTCGCCGTAACCGATGACGAAGCCGTCAATGCATTTGAGTATCTCTCCCGCACGGAGGGCATCATTCCGGCGATTGAATCCGCACATGCCGTCGCACATGCGATGAAGATCGCACCGGAAATGGACAAGGACAAGATTATCGTTGTGACAATCTCCGGCAGAGGCGACAAGGACTGCGCCGCGATTGCCCGGTACAGAGGGGAGGATATCCATGAGTAAGATCCGCGATGCATTCAAAAACGGCAAGGCGTTTATCCCGTTCATCACCTGCGGCGATCCCGATCTGGAAACAACCGGCAAAATCGTCCGCGCGATGGAACAGGCGGGCGCAGATCTGATTGAGCTCGGCATCCCGTTCTCCGATCCGACCGCAGAGGGGCCCGTCATTCAGGGCGCAAATATCCGCGCGCTCGCAGGCGGCGTCACCACGGACAAAATCTTTGCATTTGTCAAAGAGCTGCGGAAAGACGTGAAGATCCCGCTGGTGTTCATGACCTACGCGAACGTCGTATTCTCCTACGGCACGGAGCGCTTTGTAAAGACCTGTGCGGAAATCGGCATTGACGGCCTGATTCTGCCGGATGTCCCGTTTGAGGAAAAGGAAGATTTTGCGCCGGTCTGCAAGGAACACGGCATCGACTTCATCTCGCTGATTGCTCCGACCTCTGAAAACCGCATTGCAATGATCGCCAAAGAGGCAGAGGGCTTTGTGTATCTGGTATCCAGCCTCGGCGTGACCGGTATGCGCTCGGAGATCCGGACAGATCTGAACACGATCACCGCAAAAATCCGCGAAAACACGGATACGCCGTGTGCAATCGGCTTCGGCATCTCGAAGCCGGAGCAGGCAGCGGCGCTCGCGGACTGCGCTGACGGCATAATCGTCGGCTCTGCGATTATGAAGCTGATTGCGGAGCACGGCAAAAATGCCGCAGAACCGGTCGCAGACTTTGTCCGCGCGATGAAGCAGGCCATTTCAGGTGAAGCATAAACAGCACATACAAACACAGGATCCCGGAAGCAGTCACGCAACTGCTTCCGGGACTTTTTGTCCCATCCGCTCCGCACACTTGACAAAGCAGTATTTATTTGATAAAATGAAATTATCATCGTGGAGCGATTCCGGACGATGATGATTCTGAAACGAAGGAGTGAGCTTATGAACAACGCATGGAACACTTACAAGGAGGCGCTTCTGGAACGGATGCCGTTCCTGGCGGAAACACTCGGTGCAGGCGTATCCGAGGACGACATCCGCGCGGCAGAGGCAGAAACCGGCATTGCATTCCCGGCGGAGCTGGCGGCGCTCTACCGCACAAACAACGGCGACGACCACGAGGCCGCCTGCGGAATGATCCTCGGCTTTCACTTTCTCAGCCTTGACGAGCTGCGCTCAGAGTGGCGCCGCTGGAAGGAATATGCAGAGGACGCCGAACGCAATGCGGAAAGCCATTTCACCTCTGTACCGGCAGGCTGCATCAAGCGGCGGTATGCCGATGCGAAATGGATCCCGTTCTGCTCCGATGACGGCGGAAACTTCATCGGCATCGACCTGGATCCCGATGTCAGCGGCCGGGCAGGACAGATCATCAACTTCGGCAGAGATGAACACAGCAAGCTCGTTCTGGCAGCCGATCTCAATGCGTTCTTTGAACGGCTCACGCGGATCGTGCTGAGCGATGATTTCTTTGTCGTGGAGGACGAATTTGTCGGTGAGGAGGTTGTGTATCTCGGCTCGGCTGACGAGGACGAGGCTTACCAGCATCTCACGGATTACCTGAAATCTGAGGACGCCGTGCAGTGACCGGCGCCGGTGTATTCTGATCCTGCAAACACAAAGCCCGAAGGCACAACGCCTTCGGGCTTTCCGTTTCATCTGTATGTTATCCCGCTGTCACAGAACCGGCTGTCGTGGTGACCGGCCTGGCCGTTTGGGATGTCGTTCCGGCTGTTGTCGTGACCGAATCGGCCGCAGCAGCCGTCGTTTTCGCGGTTGTCGTGACCGGCTTGATTGTAACAGCCGTCGTTTTCACCGTTGTCGTGACCGGCTTGGTCGTTTGAGCAGTCGTTTTGGCGGTTGTCGTGACCGGCTTGGTTGTAACAGCCGTCGTTTTGGCAGTTGTCGTGACCGGCTTGGTTGTAACAGCCGTCGTTTTGGCAGTTGTCGTGACCGGTTTGGTTGTAACAGCCGTCGTTTTCGCGGTCGTGTGTGTCGTTGTCGATGTGACCGGCGCGGTCGTGGTTGTCACGGCCGTCGTGGTTGTCACCGGCGCATATTCCGCCAGCAGCGCCTCCCATGTGACCGGCAGCTCCGCAAGCGAATTCATGACGTAATACCGGAGAATATTCTGCGCATCCTCAATGCTGACCTCCCCGTTGCCGTCCACGTCCGCAGCCTTGATTTCCGCGGCATCCAGCTTGCCGGGCTGCTCGCTCAGATGCGCCACATATTCCCGCAGCGCGAGCTGTGCGTCCGCAATATCAATACTGTGGTCGCCGTTGACGTCGCCGCGTTCGAGCACCTTCGTCCAGTGCGCATAAACCGAATGCGGATGCGTCTGCGTCATCACGGTATCCGCCGTGACCTGCGTACCGCCGTCCTTCTCCGTAAACCAGCCGTCGAAGCGGTGATTGTCCCGCACGGGAACCGACAGGCTGCCGTACTTTCCCTGATACGGCGCAGCATATTCCTTTGTTTCCGTCAGCGTACCGCCCGCCGCATCGAGCGTGAACTTCACCTCGCCGTCCACGGTCATCCGGATCGCCGCAGGCGTCGCATCGCCGTAGTAATTGGAGAGCGTCGCTGTGCATGTGTACTCGCCGGGGAATTCCGGAATCCATTCGGCATCCGAGCTTTTCAGTGTTTCGCCGTCCAGCATATCCCCGATGTATTTTTCATATACGACTGCGCCTGTGCCGTCGGTCATTTTCAGCGTATAGCCCGCCGCAGGACTGCCCGCCGTGCGGAACTTCACCGGCTTTCCGGCTTCCGCATGATCCGTCAGCAGCTTGAATGACGCACCCGAAACCTTTTTGTCATAGACGCGGAACCCGACGCGCAGGCTCTGCACATTGCCGAATTCGTTGCCGCCGGTCGCATCGACCTCATAGTCGCCCGGCTGCGTCAATCCGGCCTGCAAATACTGTCTGGTGGATTTCGCATGATCCTTCACATCAACATCGTACAGCGACGTGCTGCTGCCTTTTTGATAAAAATGCAGCGTATAGTCATTGCGCGTATTGCTGTCCACCGTATACTGCATGATTTCCTCGACGCCGCAGAGCGTTTTCTGCAGCGTCACCTCTGCATATTCCGGAGCGGTCGTGTTGGAAATCAGCACATACCATGTACCGTTCGTGCTGCCGTCGGTCAGCTTGTTTGCAGTGACCCAGCTGTCCGGCTGGAGCCCGCGGCTGGAAGAAACCGCGCTCTCAATGACATGGTAGAGCTGCGTGCTCTCATCATATCCGGTCACGGCAATGAAGTGTCCGGGCACATACAGCACGGCCACGCCGCCTGTTTTCATGTGCTCAATGAACTCCTCATCCCGCACCGTGCCGAGCTTCTGCTCCCCGAGCGTAAAGCCGTAGCTCTCGCCCCATTTTTCCTCAATATGCTTATACAGAATATCGCGGTAGGTACCGCCCGCGCCGGGGCGCAGCGCACCGATGTCCACTGCCCAGGTTGCCAGCTCCACAACGTCGATCTTTCTGCTGTTCAGCCCGTACATCGCATTGCAGAACGAAAAGATGCCGCACGCAGATGTGTAAAGGGAATTGCCGGATTTGGAATACTTTGTGAACGTGACGTCCTTCCATTTCTCGTCCCACTGATTGTAAAGTCTGCCGTCCGCAGCATGGGCTCTCAGAGGAACGGAATCCCGCATCATTGCCGTACCCGTATGACAGAGCAGCACTGCCGCCATCAGCAGACTGCACACCCGTTTCTGTTTCATCGGAACCTCCAGTTTATTTTTTTGCAGAACTATTATATCACACTTTTCCGTTTTATGCAAGAGGCGGGCAGTGCCCTTCGAGTAAACTGACCGCTGCACTCCAAACGCTCTGTTGAAACGCGGAGCAAGAGAGGAGAGAGTCAGGAAAGAGAGAGCGCGAGAGGGAAAACCTTAGAGAGAGGGGAGATAAGCGACCGTAGGGAGCGCCTCCCCTCTTTCTTGGGTTGTCCCTCTCGCATTCGCGCCCCGGCGGGGAGCCCCCGCTGGCATTTCCCTCCGGGTGGATTGACCAATGCGCTCCCTTTTTACCGAATATACGCCGCTTTTTGCGGTTTCTGTTACGCTTCTTCTCTCAGCAATGGGGGCGCCTGAACCAACGCTCCCCTCACCTTTTCCGCAGAGCCGAAATTGAGCGCACAGAGAGGAGAGAGTCAGGAAAGAGAGAGCGCGAGAGGGAAAACCTTAGAGAGAGGGGAGATAAGCGACCGTAGGGAGCGCCTCCCCTCTTTCTTGGGTTGTCCTTCTCGCATTCGCGCCCCGCGCCCAGCCAAAATATACACCGAACGAAAGGATAAAGAACGGGGACAATAATCTTTGCATTTTCGCCCCAGAGCCCCCGCTTTCCTGCCCCCCTTGCCCTCCTTAAAAATCCGCTTCCTTATCCGTGTTGCCGCACCCCAATAAAGCGCGGAGCAAGCGAGGATGCCTGAAACCACTATGATATATTCGTAAAATGACAGCGCAGCACCGCCGCTCCGCCAAACAAAACGCCGCAGCACTTCTGACTGCACATCAGAAATACTACGGCTTATACCTTCTCTGATAAACGAAATCCTTTGATATTGAGGACAGAGCCCTCACTGCAAATCCGTATCAGCAGAGCACGTCAGACAGATCAATCAGCATCCGTGCGCGGTTATAGACATTGACCGGCGTACCGCTGGCGTCCACGTCCGCACTGACGACCGCACCGCCACATTTCCGCTGAATCGAAGCATAAATGCCGCGTCCCGCAACATGGTTCGCCATGCAGCCGAACGGCTGAATCGCAAGCACCTTTCTGCATCCGTGCAGGAGATACCCCGCGACCTCGGCGCCGATCAGCCAGCCGTCCCCGATTGCGACATTGTGGCTGACGATGCCCTCGGTTTCCTTTTTGAGCGTTTGCAGCCGCGGCAGCGTAAAGAAACCGTGTTTCTCCAGCGCCGCAATCATCGCGTCCTGCAAGTGTGCAAGCAGCTGTTCCGCAATCCGGTAAACGGCCGCTTCAACTGGATTCACAGTTCTAAGATGCGAGTCGATGTAATAGAGCACATACCACGAAAGGCCGTCCGTAAAGCTCTCGCAGCCCGAACGCTCCAGAAAGTCCACAATGTCCCAGTTTCCGAGGCTGCAATAGCGCGTATACAGATCCCCGACAATGCCGATGCGCTGCTTTTTCTCGCTGCTGCGCGGAATTTCGGAAAACGCCTGCGTGATTTGGGTAAAACGCTGTTTGAGCACGGAAATCCGCAGATTCCGGAAATCCCGCAGCTCCGCGCCGAGCACGCCGTACCAGTAATCCCGGAGCCTTTCGGTTTCGCCGCGGTGCAGCTCGTAAGGCCGCACCTGCTGCACGAGCAGCATCAGCAGATCACCGTAGTAGAGGCTGAACAGCGCCCGCCACACCATTTTCGGCGTGATCGGCAGCTGATTATCATCGTCAATATGCCGCAGGTTCATCGTCAGAACCTTCACCTGCGGATACCCGGCAAGCCTGACTGCCCTCCGGATCAGGTCCGCATAGTTTGAGCCGCGGCAGGCATCACCAACAGTCGGCATCAGCAGTTTGGTATGATCCGTGTCAAACCGTCCGCTGCGCAGTGCGCCAAGCATCTGCCCGGTGTTCAGGATGCAGGGATAGCACATATCATTGTGAACCCAGCGCAGTCCGAGCTCTGTCACATCCCGGCGGTTGTTCAGAATCACCGGCTGATACTGCCTGGAATAGAACGCATATTTCATCAGCGGAAAGTGCGCATCCAGCATGGCCGGAATCAGCAGATTATCCTTCTGTCGCATAGAATGTCACCTCTCTGAAAGCGTAAGCGTTATTCCGCAGCCGCCTGCGAGCAGGTCAGCGTTTTGCCGTCGCTGACAGCCGTCACATTGCCGTCACATGTGTAAAAGGCTTCGATCTTCCGCTTTTCCAGTGTTTCGACTGTGTTCGGATCGGCGTATTCCTTCTCCGAGCAGCAGACGACCGTATATTTCGGAGCAAATGCATTGAGAAATGCTTCCGTCGTTGACAGATAGTTTCCGTGATACGGGAACTTGAGGAAATCGACCTTGCCGAGGTTCAGATTCATAATCTCCTGCTGCCGCGGATCCTCCGCATCACCTGCGAACAGGAATTTGTTGTCGCCGTGCCGCATGTACAGCACCAGCGAGAAATCGTTTTCCTCGTCCCTGCCGTAATTGTCCTTTTCGGACGCATAGACCGTGCCGAGCGTGTCATCCGGGCTCCATTCGTATTTGCCGCCGAAGGCCAGCGGCGTCACCTTGGTTTCGGTTTCCTCCGCCTTTTCGATAAAGCTCTTGTACTCGTCAATCTCCGAGGTATAGTCCGGGACGAGCACCTCCTTGACGGTCAGCTTGTTGATGACGCGGGACGCGCCGCCGACATGATCCTTGTCAAAATGCGTAATAATCATCAGATCAACCGTGTCAATGCCCTGCGCGCTCAGGAACTTGTCGATATATTTTCCGTCGCCCTTGTTGCCCGCGTCAATGACCGTCACGGTATTCTGCGTCTGCACGACCAGTGCATCTGCCTTGCCGACATTGAACGCCGTGACCGTCACATTGCCCGTGACCGCCGGTGTATCCGGTTCAGAGGAACTCTGTACAGTGCCGCCCGCACAGCCGGTGAGGGACAGAACGGTCACGGCAGCGAACAGTACGGCAGTTTTTTTCAGAACAGAATGCTTCATAGTATATGCCTCCCATTGTAATTTTCCCCATGATACCATACAAAACTGAAAATAAAATGAAAACAGCCTGAAATGCCCGTGAAAGGAACAGATTTCAGCGCACACCGGGCAATATCTGTTTATTTTTTCTCCAGCACCGTGATTGCAGCGTAATGCAGAATGTCAAATTCATCCGGTGCAATGCGGTCAAGCACGGCGCGGTGCTCCGCATCCCATGCAGCCAGCGCCGCCGGATCCAGCGAGGCCCCGACGCCTCTGCACGCGCGCATCCGGCCGTGCCAGGCGGGCTTTGTGAAATGCACCGGCAGATCAAACATGGTCTGCTCCGCAATCTCAAAGGTTTTGAGCGCCTCGTCCGGCGGGGTAATCAGATGCCGCGTATCACCGCCGCCCGTCCATGCGGGATTGTATTTCAGCACCAGCTCCTCCGAGGCGTTCGCAATGCTGTCCTCCGCAGCCAGCCAGCCCATATAGAGCAGCACCAGCTTTCCGCCCGGCTTCAGCATCCGCGCAATGTTCGGATACGCCTTCGGCGGGTCAAAATACCAGTAGCACTGACACGCGGTCACAGCGTCAAAGGTTTCGTCCGGATAGTCGGTTGTTTCCGCAGACGCCGTGCGGAAGTCAATGTCCATGCCCGCCGCAATCGCAAGCTGCTTTGCCTGTCCGATCTGCTCCGGGGAAATATCCGTGCCGCACCATTTCGCGCCCTGCGCATACAGATTCCGCGGCAGAACACCCGTTCCGGTGCCGAGGTCAAGCACATGCTGTCCCCTGACGCCAAAGCCCCGGCTGATGATGCTCTCATAGAACGCCGCCGGATAAATATCGCGGAATTTCGCATAATCCTCCGAGGTTCTGCCCCAGTCAAATGCCTTTCCGCCGTCGATTTTTTCATTCTGAATATCCATTTGCCGCTGATGTTCCTTTCGTCCTTATTCGTCCGCCGTGCTGTACATATTCCGGATCAGCGGACGCGTTTCCGGCTTGTTTTCCGCAACAGCGACCGCCTGTTTCAGCATCTGCTCTGCCTCATCGAGCTGCGATTCCTTTGCCGCATACATCGTCAGCAGCGGATCGCCCTTGGAAACCGCATCGCCGTATTTCACATGCAGACGGATGCCCGCACCGAAGTCGATGCTGTCGTTCTTGGTCATGCGTCCCGCACCGAGCAGCACGGATGCTCTGCCGATCGTTTCGCTCTGCATGGAGCTGATCCAGCCCGCAGAAGCAGCGGTCAGCGTTCTGCTGCACGGAGAGAGCGCCAGCTTTTCCGGCTGCTCTGTCACAGAGGCGTCGCCGCCCTGCGCCACGATCATCTGTGCAAAGCGCTCCAGCGCTGCGCCGCCGGTCACGGCTTCGCGCGCTTTGTTCAGGCAGATTTCCTTTGTCCCGATGCCCGCCATGCGCAGCAGCTCTGCGGCAAGGGAAATGCAGAACTGTCCGAGCTCGCAGTCCGCGTCCCCGGCCAGCACCTCAATCGCCTCGCGCACCTCAATCGCATTGCCGATGCACATGCCGAGCGGCCTGTCCATATCGGTGAGCACGGCGGTGCAGTCCCTGCCGTCCGCCTTTGCCGCCGCGAGCATCAGCCTTGCGAGCTCTGATGCATCTTCATCATTCTTCATGAACGCGCCGCTGCCGACCTTGACGTCCAGCAGGATATGATCCGCGCCGGTTGCGAGCTTCTTGCTCATGATGCTCGCACAGATCAGCGGGATGCTGTCCACGGTTTCGGTAACGTCGCGCAGCGCGTAGAGCTTTTTATCCGCAGGCGCAAGGTCACCGGTCTGCATGGCAACAGCGCAGCGGATGTCCTGTACCTGCTTCAGAAACGCGTCCGGCGCCAGCGCGGTTGAAAATCCGGGGATGCTCTCCAGCTTGTCGATTGTGCCGCCGGTATGCCCGAGCCCGCGCCCGGACATCTTCGGCATAAACACGCCGCAGGACGCGACAATCGGCGCAAGAATCAGCGTGGTCTTGTCCCCGACGCCGCCCGTGCTGTGCTTATCCGCGACCGGCCCGCCGAGATCCCAGTGCATCGTCTGCCCGGAATCGCGCATTGCCATGGTCAGCGCGGCGGTTTCCGCGTCGGTCAGCCCGGAAAAGCAGACCGCCATCAGCCATGCGGAAAGCTGATAATCCGGAATCAGCGGTTCCTTTGTGATGCCTCTGACCAACTCTGTGATTTCCGCATTGGTCAGCGGGATTCCCTGCTTGGTTTTGCGGATGCATTCGTTCATGTGAAAAGCCATAATGTTCCTCCGTCTGATACGGCATCAGCCTGAAAGCGCGCGGCTCTCAGGCTGATACTGTCCTTTTTTCAATCCCTCTTTATCATTTCATGCTGCTTACATGCTGCTCAGTGTGTTCAGATCCGGCGCGCTCAGATCCGGCGCGGCATCCGCAGGCTTTTCCTGCTTTGCGACTTCCTCAGCCGGCGGGATGTACTCACCGGCGGATTCCGCCATTGCAGCAAGGGAGGCCAGATCATTGCCGCCCGTAACAGGCGTTGTCGGACGTGTCGCGGTCTGCGTCGTCACAGGCGTGCGCACAGCGGTCTGCGGTGCAGCCGGTGCGGCAGGCGCCGTTGTCACGGCAGGCTTGACCGGTGCGGCAGGCTTCGCAGGTGCAGCAGGCGCCGCCGCGGCAGCAGCCTTTTTGGCAGCCTCCACAGCCTTTGCAGCCTCTGCGGTCTTCTTTGCTGCGTCCGCCTCAGCCTTTCTGCGGATCGCCGCAGCCTCTGCCTCTGCCTTCTTGCGGATTTCGTCCGCCTCAGCCTTGGCCTTTGCGGTCATCTCGGCAGCGGCCTGCTGTGCCTCGGCAGAAATCTTCTGTTCGGCTTCGTCCTTCTGCTTTTTGATCTCGTCGAAATCCTTTTCCTCATAGTCGCCTTCCAGCCAGCCGACGCGCTCCAGCTGCTTGACCGGAATCCGCTTCAGCGGGGAATACAGGAATTTCGGGCAATGATAACCGGCATCGACCAGACCCTTTTTCGTGCAGAGCACCTTATTGCCGTCCTTCGAGCGATTACCGTAATCGCAATATTCACATTTCGGTTCGATTGCTTTTCCAAAGTACTTTCCGCCCTTGGAGAATACATCAAAAAGTCCCATTATATTCACCTCATTCAGCAGGCAGGCCGCAGAATCCGGCTGACTCTGCGCATACGCCTCCGATTTTCTCCATTATAGCATATTTTTTTGAATTTGTCTAGTCCTTTTTTATAAGAAATGGAAATCCTGTACAAAAAATCAGCAGAGCGGGCAGTACGGAGCCGGTTCCGGAGATTGCCGTCCGCGGAGCAAAGACCGCCGCAGTCTCCGGAACCGGGAGCAGCGGCGCGGCAGCATACAGCAGAAAAAACGCCAATATTGCTGCAAAAAAGCGCATCAGCAGAAGCCGTCCGGGGCGGCAGATCCCCTCTCCGGCCGCCATGCACTGCATATGCACGCAGAACCCGCCGAATGAAAGCAGCGCGCCTGTCAGTGCCAGCAGCAAGCGGTACGGCAGTGCGCAGCGGCATACCGCAGGCAGCTGCGTGACGTCCAGCACCGCCGCAAGCAGTGCGTTTACAGTCTGCGCGGGTATCCCGCAGAGCCCGCCGAGCCTTGCGGCGGCCGCCGTCATCCCGGTCACGCCGCAGAGCACGTTCACAACGCCGAACAGCAGCACCATGCCGCAGATCTGCGTCATGCTCCGGACAGCCCCCGCCGCCGTATCCGGGAGCATTGCCGCGGAAAATCGGATCTCCGCAGGCTGCGCCCCCTGTGCGGGAACCGTCCGCTGATGCCGTGTGAGAAGCGCAAGCAGCAGATTGGCAAGGATATTTGCCGCGTAGAGCATCCAGCCTGCCGCGGGATTCCCGAACAGTCCCCCGCCCGCAAATCCGACCGCAAACGCGGGGCCGCATCCAAAGCAGATGCCGCTGAGCTGTGTACAGGTCGCTGCCGCCTGCGGATCGCGCTGCCGGATTTTCCGGAGCAGCAGCGCCCCGACCGGATACCCGGCCAGCTGACTGACCGCGAATACCGCAAAGCCCTCCTCCGACAGATTGAGCAGCCTTGCAGTGTGCCTGCATGTCCTGCCGAGCAGCGCCGCTGCACCGGTCTGCTGCAAGAGCAGCGCCGCTGCCGTGCAGCCGTACAGCGACGGAATCAGCAGCCGCAGACAGAGCATGATCCGCTCCCGCAGGACTGCGGCGGTTTCCGCGCCGTGCTGCGCCAGAAGCAGCATGATCAAAAGCAGCAGAACCGCCGCTGCGAGCCCTGTCCGTCTGCGAATTTGCCGCATGCGCATCCCTCCCGTTCTGTCAGTTGTATATGCCGAATATAATCCAATGAGAACCGGAAGGAGCGTGATGAGATGCAGCTGCCGATGTTTGCAGACCGCATGGAGCTGTGCGGGAATACGGATCTGTATGTGGATCGCTGCCGCCGTCTGCTGGAATGCAGCGAGATGCTGGTGCTGCTGGAGCTCGGCGGGCATAAGGTCGCGGTGTGGGGGCATCAGCTTCGCGCATCGGATTATGCAGAAGGCGGCCTGCATGTGACCGGCCGCATCTGCGCGGTCGAATTTGACGGCGGGTTATAGGTGCCTCCGGCGGATTTATAATGTGGGCGCTGCCCCCAACCCCCTGCTTAAGGGACTCGTCCCTTAAGAATCCCGTTACGACGAAAAAACGTGTATTTACTTTATTTTTCAATTGGTTCGGGAGTCCAGAGGAATCGTCCCTCTGGCGGGGGATGGGACAGCGTCCCATTCTGAATCCATCGGAGATCCCTCTTTACCATCCGGGAGGTCTGTATGGCTGTTATCAGCTTTTCTGCATCCGGCGCACGGCTTCCGGCGTTCCGCGATATGCTGCGGCGCCGCAGAATCGCGTGCAAAAACCAGCAGATCCGCGGAAACGCATTCTATGCAGAAGCATCTGCCGCCGACGAAAAGCGGCTCTCGGCGCTGGCAGCGGAATACGGCGTCACGCTGGAGATTCTGCGGCGCCGCGGTCTGCGCTATCCCATGCTGCCTTACCGCAGCCGCTGCGGCATCATCGCCGGACTGCTCTGCGGCGGGCTGCTGCTTTACCGCTGCAATGCGACTGTCCGCGAAATCCGCATCACCGGCAATGCAGAGATTTCCGAAACTGAGCTGCGGGAGGCGCTCGCCGGGCTCGGCGTCAGGGAGGGCGTCCCGTTCCGCACCCTGCGGTACGCATGGCTTGAACAGCGGATGTGCCTTGCCGTCAGCGACATCGAATGGATCACCCTGCGCAAGGAGGGAGGGCGGCTTGTCGTCGATCTGACGGAGGAGCGCAAGCCGCCGCCGATGGAAACCGGCAGAACGCCCTGCAATTACGTTGCAGCCGTCCCCGCGGAGATCACCGCAATGGATGTGCAGAACGGCTTTGCCGCGGTGAAGATCGGGGATACGGTCAAGCCCGGCGACCTGCTGATCTCCGGCGTGCAGACGGACGAATGCGGCGTCAGCAAATGGTGCCGCGCGGCAGGCAGCGTCACCGGGCGCTATCCCGCGGTGTTCGAGCAGGAACAGCCGTTCGCCGCGGAGCTGCCCGTCCGCGTCGCGTCGCACACACAGACGGTGCTGGAACTGCTCGGCAGAGAATTCCCGCTCAGCACCGCAGCACCGCCGGACGCGCCCGTCACCCGCTGCGACGTCACCCGCACCCCGCTGACGCTCTTCGGCAGAGCCCTCCCCTGTGCCGTCATTCACAAATGCTATACCGCGCAGGAAACCGCCGTCACGGTCTTTTCAGAGGCAGAAGCAAGGGCGCTTCTTGCGGAATCCGCAGCCCGTTTTGAGCATAATTTCCATGCAAAAGATATAATTATCAGCCGGGATGCAGAATATCGCCGGACAGATTTGGGCATATTGCTGAAAATCAACTATGTTTTCGAGGGGGTTATCGGGAAAACAAGTGAAATTTTTGTGAAATAATCCTAAAACTATTCCATTTTGAACCGGTTTGTGGTATAATGGAGATAGTTTTTCCGGGGATTCGTGCGCCATGTTGAAAAAGCACACCTCTGTCCCGGAATGACACTGCCGCCGTCCGGGTACGGACTGCGCAGAAGCTACCGCAAAGGAGTTTTTACAGAAAGTCGAATGGCAGAAAAAATTTGGAATGCTCCCCGGCCGGATGAGATTTCTGCGGTGTTCGGCAGCTACGACGCCAACATCAACCTGATCCAGAAGCAGTTTCAGGTCGTGATCGTCAACCGCAACACCGGCATCAAGATCTCCGGCTCCGAGGAGAATATCGAAAAGGCAGAGCAGGCACTGGACATCCTGCTCCAGAACGTGCGCAGAGGCACCGGGCTGAACGACCAGACTGCGCGCTATGTCGTGTCCATGGTCGCGGAGGACGCCGCGGAGGAGGTCAGAACGCTCTCCGCAGACGCCGTCAGCCTGACCGTCACGGGAAAGGCCGTGCGCCCGCGCACCGTCGGACAGAAGCATTATCTGGACGCGATCGCATCGAATACGATCGTGCTCGGCATCGGGCCGGCAGGCACCGGCAAAACCTACCTTGCCGTCGCCATGGCGGTCAAGGCGCTGAAATCCGGCGATATCTCCCGCATCATCCTGACCAGACCGGCCGTCGAAGCAGGCGAAAAGCTCGGCTTCCTGCCCGGCGATTTGCAGGACAAGGTCGATCCGTATCTCCGTCCGCTCTATGATGCGCTCTTTGAGATGCTCGGCAGCGAGGCCGTGGAGCGCAATCTGGAAAAGAACGTCATTGAAATCGCACCGCTTGCATATATGCGCGGCCGGACGCTTGACCATGCGTTCATCATCCTCGATGAAGCGCAGAACACCACCTCGGAGCAGATCAAAATGTTCCTCACCCGTCTCGGCGAAGGCAGCAAAATGGTCATCACCGGCGATATTACACAGATCGACCTGCCGGATCCCAGACGCTCCGGCCTGATCGAAGCCATGCGCGTGCTCAAATCCGTTGACGACATTGCAATCCACGTTTTCTCGGAGAAGGATGTCGTCCGGCACAGGCTCGTGCAGGATATTATCACCGCTTACGCGAACGACGCGAAAACCAATACCGAGCAGAAGAACGCTCAAAATCATCACGAAAGGAAAAAGAGTAAAAATGGCTAAGCTGAAGGTTTACATCAAAGACACACAGCACGAGGTAAAGATTCCGGTCGGAATCCGTCTGCTGATCCGCCGCTGCTGCCAGGCCGTGCTCACCACAGAGGGCTTCGGTCATGACACCGAAGTCAGTGTTTCCTTCGTCAACAACGAGGAGATCCGCAAGCTGAACGCGCAGTACCGCAACAAGGATATGGAAACGGACGTGCTGTCCTTCCCGCTCTGCGAGGGCGACCATCTGGAGATCAACGCCGAAAACGGCTTCGTGCTGCTCGGCGACATCGTCATCTCTATGGAAATGGCAGTCAAGCAGGCAAAAATGTACGGCCATGTGCTGGAGCGCGAGGTCGCGTTCCTGACCGTGCATTCCATGCTGCATCTGCTCGGCTACGATCATGAGAAATCCTCTCTGGAGCAGCGCCAGATGCGCGAAAAAGAGGAATCCGTGCTGGAAAAGCTCGGCTTCTCCAGAGATACCAGCTATATCGTGCCGGAGGAGCAGGAATAATCCATGCAGGATCACGGCAAGACAAAGATTCTCTTTGCAGCGATTGCCGGGCATACGAATGCCGGCAAGTCCTCGCTGCTCAATGCGCTGATCGGAGAAAAGATCGCGTCCGTCAGCCCGAAGCCGCAGACAACACGCACCCGCATCACCGGAATCCGGAACATCGGGGAAACACAGCTCGTGTTCACCGATACGCCCGGCCTGCATAAGGCACAGACCAAGCTGGGCGACCAGATGCTGAAAGCCGCACGGGAGGCGGTGTCGGATATCGACTGCGTCATCTTTATGCAGGACTGCACCAAGCCCCTCGGGGAGCAGGAGCAGATCATGCTGGACAACCTGACAAAGCAGGGGACGCCGGTCATTTTCCTCTATAATAAGATCGACCTGCTGAGCGACAAATCGAAGCTCGCGCCGCTGCTCGTGGCCGCGGAAGAGCGCTGGCATCCTGCCGCGCTGATCCCGGTTTCCGTCACCAAGAATGACGGCGTACAGGAGGTGCTGGACGAGCTTCTGAACCGTGCCGTTGACGGGCCGCACTATTTCCCTGAGGACATGATCACCGATCAGCCGGAGCGCGTGCTCGCGGCGGAAATCGTCCGGGAACAGCTGCTCTATCTGTTACAGGATGAGGTGCCGCACGGCATCGCCGTCGTGACGGAATCCTTCTCCGAGCGTGAGGACAAGGATCTGCTCAATATTTCCGTTCTGATTTACTGCGAAAAGGAATCGCACAAGCGCATCATCATCGGCAAGAACGGCGCCATGCTGAAAAAAGTCGGCGCCAATGCAAGGCGCGATCTTGAAAAGTTCTTCCAGATCCACGTCAATCTCCAGACCTGGGTAAAGGTCAAGGAGGACTGGCGCAACCGTGACATGATGCTGGAACAGTTCGGACTGAACTTCAACCAATGATCTGACAGCCTCACCATACCCCAAAGGAGAACAGCATGGAACAGCAGCACTCCAACTGGAAATGTCCGCAGTGCGGACTGAACGACATCGGCGGCGACAGGATCAAGTGCCCCCGCTGCGGCAAAAAGCGCAACCGCTGGGGCTACTGGGACTGCGCAGGCTGCCAGACCAAGGGCATCCGCGCCGACCACAAGGAATGCCCCGGCTGCGGCAAACCGCGTGCCAGAAACGTCAAATTTTATCTGCGGGATGACCTCGTCGAATTTGTCGATGAGGTTTCCGGCAACGATGCCGTGCGCATCCGCAGGGCAAACTGGATCTGCCCGTACTGCTTGCAGCAGAATGACGATGCCGTGCAGGTCTGTCCGTACTGCGGCGCGAACCGGTCGGAAAGCACCGAACGGTACCACGATGTCAAAGCCGAGCCGAAACCGGCTCCGGCGCCGCAGCCGGCCTCGCCGAAAAGAAAACGGCAAAAGAAACAGAATCTGTTCTGCTGTCTGGCCATGCTGGCTCCGCTGGTACTGCTTTTCGGACTGGCCGGTCTTTCTCTGCTCTGGCAGAATATCAGCAGCAACAAGATCCGTTCGGTATCCTCCTATCAGATCAGATGGGAAAGCGATGTCTATCTGGAGGAGCTGAAAACCTTTGAGAGCAGCGACTGGAATCTGCCCGCAGACGCCAGACTGCTCCGCACCGCCACCGAACAGTATGAGTACATTGACCACTATGAGCGGCGTTCCCGCGAAGTGTGGGTAGATGACTATGACGACGACGACTGGGACGATGACGATGACGATGATGACTGGGGCGGCGGCTGGGACGACGACGACTGGGAGGATTACGGCGACGGTCAGTTCGGCGTATTCCGGTTCCCGTTCCCGCTGACAGCCGGTACGGTTCAGCCCGGCGCATTCCTGTTCCACTACGAAACAGAGTATTATGACGAGCCGATCTATGCGTCCGAACCGCGCACGAAGTATTACTATGAATATGATCAGTGGGTGGACAGCCGGACAATCACTGCAAGCGGCGGTGACGGCACAGAGCCTTACTACGAAGATTTTACGCTCGGGGAAAAGGAACGCGAACGCGGCCGCACGATCCAATGGTTTGTCAGCTTTACGCATAAGAACAAGCCTGTCTCGATTGAGATTTCCGAAGCGGATCTGAACCGCATCCGCAGCTCCGGTCAGCTGTACTACCGCTGCGATTACACGCAGAACGGCTGGGACAACCCCGAATTCATGCTGGCGGATCAGCAGGGCTGAACGCATTTCACAGCATATTTTTCCATGCAGAAAAACACGGATTCCGCATATACTACCTCCGGAAGGAGGCATGGATATGCGGAATCAGAATGCTTTTTTTACCGACAGATTTGCGGAGGAACAGCGCAGGCATCGCTGGGACGCATTCTGTCAGAGCGGCAGCATCGCGGACTATTTGCAGTACCGCGGCTGCACGGAACGATCGGAGGGGACCGGAATTGCCGACACATCTGACCGTCCGCGGACTGGTCATCCGGGAAACACCTGTGCATGATGCGGACAAGCTGTTCGATCTGTTCACCGAAAACGGCATCCTGACCGTGCAGGCGAAAAGCGTCCGCAAGGCCGGGAGCAAATACGGCGCCGTGACGCAGCTTTTTTCCTACGGCGAATTCTGCCTGCGGGAAAGCGGAAACCGGCATTATCTGGACAGCGCCGCTTCCCTGGAGCTGTTCTACGGCATCCGCAATGACCTCAATGCACTTGCGCTCGCGTCCTATTTCTCCGAGCTGATCCGGAAAACAGCGACCGATCAGCCGCAGCCGCAGCTACTGCGGCTGTATCTGCTTTCTCTGCATCATCTTTCGCAGCATGACAGGCCGCTGCCGCTTGTGAAGGCGGTCTTTGAGCTGCGCCTGATGACAGAGCTCGGCCTGATGCCGAATCTGGTCTGCTGTCCCGTCTGCATGACCTATCTGCCCGCACAGCCGGTGCTGCGCATCGGAGAGGCGGATCTGATCTGCAAAAACTGCCGCCCCGAAATCTCCCCGCTGGACTTTGAAACGAAACAGTCTGTGCTGCTTGCCGCCCGTCAGGCGGTTTATGCAGAAACAGACAGGATCTTTCAGTTCCGGCTGAAGGGCGAAAGCGAATCGCAGTTTGCGGAATATGCAGAGCGCTATCTGCTGAACCGGCTCCCGCTTTCGCTCCCGACACTGAAATTTTACCACGATCTGACCGATCCCGGCGGCGATCTGCCGTAACCCGGCACCCGGCCGGAGCCCTTTGCGGGAACTGTTCCCGCAGCGACACAAAGGAACCGTATGAATACAAAGTTATCTCAGGATTACATCACGCTGGAGCTTCACAAGGTACTGGAAATGCTCGCCGCCGAAGCTGCCAACGAAAAAACGAAGGAACTCGCGCGCGCACTGGTACCCGATAACGATCCCGCCCGCGTGCGCTATGCATTGCAGCAGACCGAGGACGCCTTTCAGCTCTCGGTGCGCTTCGGCTCGCCCGCATTCGACAGCTTTTCCGATGTCTGCGCCGCGCTCCGGAGAGCACAGTCGGGCGCGCGCGTATCGCTCCGGGAGCTGCTGGAAATCGCGCGGCTGCTCCGGCAGATTTCCGCGCTGACAGACTGGTACGATCACTGCGGACAGATGGAGAATACCCTCTCCGACCTGTTCGGCAGATTACAGCCGAACCCCTACCTTGCAGACCTGCTGGAACGCTCCATTGAGAATGAGGAGCGCTTAGCCGATGCAGCCAGCCCGGCGCTCGGACAGATCCGCAGAAAGATCACGCAGGCAGGCCTGAAGCTGCGCGAAAAGCTCGAGAAAATGATCCGCTCCGCAGCCATGCAGACCTATTTGCAGGAGCAGATCATCACCATCCGCGACGGGCGGTACGTCATCCCCGTCAAGGCGGAGCACCGCGGTGATGTCGCCGGTCTGATTCACGACACCTCCGCGACCGGCCAGACCTATTTCATCGAGCCGATGGCGATTGTCGATGCGAACAACGATATCCGGCTGCTGGAAACACAGGAGCAGGAGGAGATCGAGCGCATCATTCAGAAGCTCTGCGCCGAGTGCGGCCAGCATGCCGATGCGCTCATCCAGAGCTATGATATTACCGCAGAGCTGAACCTCTACTTTGCAAAGGCCTCGCTCGGCACAATGCAGCGCGGCATGATCCCGCAGATCAGCGACGACGGCTCTTTGCTGCTGAAACGGGCGCGGCATCCGCTGATTGACCCGAAAACCGTCGTGCCGATTGACATTGCGCTCGGCACGGATTACCATGCGCTGATTATCACCGGTCCGAACACCGGCGGCAAGACCGTCGCGCTGAAAACGGTCGGCCTGCTCTCCGCCATGGCAATGTGCGGCCTGATGATCCCCGCGGCGGACGGCAGCCGCGTTGCGGTGTTTGACCGCATCCTCGCGGACATCGGTGACCGCCAGAGCATCGAATACAATCTTTCGACATTTTCCGCGCACACCTTGCAGGATATTGCAATTATACAGGCTGCGGACGACCGCACGCTCGTCCTGATCGATGAGCTGGGCTCCGGCACGGATCCGGTCGAGGGCGCCGCGCTGGCCGTCGCGGTCATTGAACGGCTGCGGATGCAGGGCGCGGAGCTGATTGTCACCACGCATTATCAGGAGTTGAAGCGCTATGCGCTGGAAACAGACGACGTCGAGAACGCCTCCTGCGAATTTGACCTGGAAACGCTGAAACCGACCTATAAGCTGGTGATCGGCTCGCCGGGCAAATCCAATGCATTTGCAATCTCCCAGTCGCTCGGTATGCCGGAGGACGTCATCGCCCATGCAAAGGCGCTGATCAGTTCGGAGAACCAGCGTTTTGAGCGCGCCGTCGAGCAGCTTGACCGCGCCAGAGCCGAGCATGAAAAGGAACTCGCGGAGCTGACGCGCCTGCGTCAGAGCATTGCCGTGCATGAAAAGGAAGTGCGCGAGCAGGCCGAGCTGCTGGAGCAAAAGCGCGAGGAGGAGCTCGCAAAAATCCGTGCGCAGGCAAGGCGCATCGTGGAGCAGACAGTTTCCGAATCCAACGCGCTGCTGGATGAGCTCCGCGACGTGAAAAAGCTCAAGGATCAGGCGGAGCTTGCGGAAAAAGCCGCAGCAGCCAAAGCACATGCCAAGCAGACCATTGACCGCCTCTACGAAAACTCCGATACCGACGAGCAGGGCGATTATACGCTCCCGCGTCCGCTGGAAATCGGTGATTCCGTGCTGATCGTTTCGATGGGCAGAAGCGGCACAGTCGTCGCGGAGCCCGCAGGCAAAATGGTCACGGTGCAGATCGGCGCGATGAAAACGCGCGTCCCGGTCGAAAATCTGCGGCTGGAAAAGCAGCAGCCGAAACAGCAGAAGCAGCAGAAGGTACACACCACGACCGTCGTGCGCTCTGACAAGAGTAAGAGCGGAAGCGGCGTCCGTTCCGCTGCAACGGAGCTGGACATCCGCGGCTGCACAGTCGATGAGGGCATCATGATGACGGAGAATTTCATCGCCGGTTCCATGCTCTCCGGCTTTGAAACCGTCACGATCATCCACGGAAAAGGCACCGGCGCCCTGCGCAAGGGCATCCACGACCACCTCCGCCGCATGAAGCAGGTCAAATCGTTCCGTCCCGGCGTATACGGCGAGGGCGAGGACGGCGTGACCATTGTCACACTGAAATGATGAGAGGAGCCGCATGAAGCAATCTGATTATTCGGAGATTTCCCCGGTCGATCTTCAGAATCCGTTCCGGAACCCGACAGAGGAACCGGACTACAATCCGGATTACCGCGAGATTCTCCCGACGCTCGACATGCCGGACTGCAAGCTGCCGCTGATTCCGCAGCAGAACGAACGCGCCGCATTGAAGCGCTGCTTCGCACTGACCTTTCTGATGCTGCTGTTCGCGTTCGTCACATCCTCGACCATCTACATCCTGCTGCAAACCGGCGTCACCTTTGCACTGCGGCATGTGGATCTGCAAAAGCTCGGGGAGCTGCCTGAGAACTATCCCATGATCGTGAAGCAGTTTCTCAATGACAGCGCAATCAACAGCGCACTGACGCTGATTTCCTTCACGGTCGGCAACCTGAGCGCATTTCTGATCGGATGCAGGCTGACGCATCTGCGCAGGGACGATCTGTTCCGGCTGCGCGATCTGAGCGGCGTCCGCATAATGTCCTATGTGCTGCTCGGGCTCTGGCTCCAGCTGATTTCAGGCTATGCCGCCGATTGGATCTCAGGATTTCTGGATACAGCCGGCATTCCGGTTTATTCGCCGGACATTTCCCTCACCGGATCCGCCGCGAAAACCGCCGCCGTGGTGCTGTACACCTGCGTGCTCGCACCGATCACGGAGGAGCTTTTGATGCGCGGCTTTGCGCTGAAAAATCTCAGCCGCGTCAGCCAGCGCTTCGGCATTCTGATGACGGCGCTGCTGTTCGGACTGATGCACGAGAATCTCCCGCAGCTGGTCTTTACCGTGCCGCTGGGCATCATGCTCGCATACATCACGATCCGGCACAATTCGCTGACGCCGGCCATCATCACGCATATCGCCGTCAATATAGCGGCGGTGCTGCTGGAATGCGGCAGAACCATGCTGCCGCACAGCACATTCCGCAAGGCGCATATGCTCTATATTCTGCTTGTGCTGCTGCTCGGGACAGTTTCGCTGTTCTACATGCTGCTGACCGAACGTCTGCCCGACCAGACACCGCACCAGAGCGCCCGCTCCAAACGGCTCGTCATGACAGCGCCCCTGTTCTGGGTGCTGGTTGCCGTACACCTCGGCATGGCGTTTGCCGCCGCATATCTGATGTAACCGCCCGTAAACAGAAAGGAATGATTCCCATGTACCGTTTTGATGTTGACCGCGCAATCGAAGATTGCTGCCGCTGGATCCAGGACTGGTTTGCCGAAAACGGCGACGGCTGCAAGGCCGTCCTCGGCATCTCCGGCGGAAAGGACAGCTCCGTCTGTGCCGCTTTGCTCTGCAAGGCGCTCGGCGTCCACAGAGTCGTCGGCGTGCTGATGCCGCGCGGCGAACAGCCTGACATTGACGATTCCAGGCTGCTCTGCAAGCACCTCGGCATTGCCAATGTGACCGTCAATATCGGAGAAGCTGCCGACGCCCTGGAGCGTACTGTCAGCGCCGTGCTGCCGATGTCCGTGCAGGCGACCACAAACCTGCCGCCGCGCATCCGCATGACGACCGTTTATGCCGTATCGCAGAGCGTGAACGGCAGAGTGGCAAACACCTGCAATCTCTCTGAGGACTGGGTCGGCTATTCGACGCGCTGGGGCGACAGCGTCGGTGACTTTGCGCCGCTTGCGAATTTCACCGTGACCGAGGTCAAGGCAATCGGCCGCGCGCTCGGCCTGCCTGCGCAGCTCGTTGACAAGACACCCTCGGACGGTCTTTGCGGCAAAACGGATGAAGATAACCTCGGCTTTACATACGCTGAGCTGGATCTTTATCTGCGCGAGGGCATTGAGCCTGCGCCGGAGAAAAAGGCGCTGATCGACCGCAAGCACAAAATGAACCTGTTCAAGCTGAAAATGCAGCCCGCATTCCCGTTTGATCCGAATGCAGAATAAGAGGCAGCGCATTTCATTTTGCAAACGGCGCGGAGCCCCCGCGGGCATTTCCCTACGGGTAAATAAAGCGATGCTCTCCCCACTTGCCAAGTTCACGCCGCGGGGCGGCTTCTGTAAAGCTGCTTCTCCCCGGCACTCTGCTGAAACGCGGAGCAAGAGAGGAGAGGAATAAGGAAAGAGAGTCTGAGAGGAAACCTTAAGGGAGGGGAGAGAATAAGCCGCCGGCGGCGCTTCTCTCCCCTCTCTTGTGGTTTCCTCTCAGAATTCGCGCCCCGCGCCCAGCCAGAATAAACGCAGGACAAAAGAATAAAGACAGGAAACAAAAGTGTTTCGCATCTACTCCCACTCAGAATCAATGAAAAAAGAATGGTCACTTCTCCCCAAAAACAGGAAGCGAAAACTTCTGTTTGCGCCTGTGAATCACTTGCAAAATTTCCTTTTTTATGGTATAATAAACTGAATGTGCGTATGCACGCAAACCACCCGTCAGCATCATAAGGAGGCATTTGCCATGAAAGCTGTTATCACCGTCATCGGTCACGATACCGTCGGCATCCTGCACAAGGTCAGCGGCATCTGCGCAGAGCGCAACGCCAATGTCATCGAGGTCACGCAGAGCGTTTTGCAGGATCTGTTCGCCATGTTCATGCTCGTGGACATCCGCAGCCTCAGCTGCGATTTCTCGGAGCTGTCCGCCGCGCTCACTGCGCTGGGCAAGGAGCTTGGACTGTCCATTCATGTCATGCATGAGGATATTTTCAACTCCATGCACCGCATTTGACAGGAGGACGCCATGCTCAATACCTCTGATATTCTGGAAACAATCCGCATGATCCAGGACGAGTGCCTTGATATCCGTACCATCACCATGGGCATCTCGCTGCTGGACTGCTGTGCGGAGGATATGCAAACAGTCTGCGACCGCGTCTACGAGAAAATCACGCGCAAGGCGGAAAAGCTCGTGGCAACCGGCCAGCAGATCGAAACCGAATACGGCATCCCGATCATCAACAAGCGCATCTCCATCACGCCCGCTGCCATGCTGGTTTCCGCAACCCGCGGCGGCGATCCCGTGCTGCTCGCAAGAACGCTCCAGCGCGCCGCAGAAGCAACCGGCGTCAACTTCATCGGCGGCTTCTCCGCACTTGTACACAAGGGCTTCTCCGCGGGCGACGAGGCGCTGATCCGCGCAATCCCGCAGGCACTCGCCGAAACCAAAAATCTCTGCGCTTCGGTCAATGTCGGCTCAACCAAAGCAGGCATCAACATGGACGCCGTGAAGCTCATGGGCGAAATCGTCCGCGAGGCCGCCGTCCTGACCGCCGATCAGCAGTGCTTCGGCCCGGCAAAGCTGGTCATCCTCTGCAATGCGCCGGAGGATAACCCCTTTATGGCCGGCGCATTCCACGGCGTCGGTGAGCCGGACTGCGAGGTGCATGTCGGCGTTTCCGGCCCGGGCGTTGTCCGCGCCGCAATCGAAAAATACCCCGATGCCTCCATCGACGAGCTTGCGAACATCATCAAGCGCACTGCGTTCAAAATCACCCGCATGGGACAGCTGGTCGGCACGCGTGCTTCCAAAATGCTCGGCGTCCCGTTCGGCATCGTCGATCTCTCCCTTGCCCCGACACCGGCGGTCGGTGACTCCGTCGCGCATATTCTCGAGGGCATGGGACTTTCCGTCTGCGGTATGCACGGCACGACCGCGGCACTCGCGCTGCTCAACGATGCCGTCAAAAAGGGCGGCGTCATGGCATCGTCCAGCGTCGGCGGACTGTCCGGCGCATTCATCCCGGTTTCCGAGGATGCCGGTATGATCGACGCGGCGGTTTCCGGCGTGCTCTCGATTGAAAAGCTCGAAGCCATGACTGCGGTCTGCTCCGTCGGTCTGGATATGATCGTCATTCCAGGCGATACCCCTGCCTCAACCATTTCCGCAATCATCGCGGATGAAGCCGCCATCGGCATGGTCAACAGCAAGACGACCGCTGTCCGCGTGATCCCGGCCATCGGCAAAAAAGAGGGCGAAATGCTCGACTTCGGCGGTCTGTTCGGCGTCGGCCCCGTCATGCCGGTCAGAGGCGAAAGTGCTGAAAAATTCATCGCGCGCGGCGGACGCATACCTGCACCGATGCAAAGCCTGAAAAACTGACGCGCTGCAAAAGGAGCTGCATATGCACCCGTTCTGGAAATACGCTGCTGCGCTGATTCCGGCAGCGGCAGCCGTGATTCTCTGCGGCTGTATGCTCACGGAGCCGATCGCACCGTATCACGATGAAAGAGAAATCGAATATCCGGAGGGAGTCCTCACGACCACCGTGATCACAACAACCACGACCGATGTCTATACTCCGCCGGATGATCCCGCGCTGGTATCGCTTTTGCAGACCATGACGGTCGAGGAAAAGGCTGCACAGATGATGCTGGTCGGCTGCACGGACGAATCCTTCGGCGCGGAGGCCTGCAAAAACGGCGCAGGCGGGCTCTGCCTGTTTGCACAGCCGTTTGCGAACAAATCCGCGGAGCAGGTGCGCGCAATGACCGCAGGCTTTCAGGAGGCGGCGGCCATCCCGCTGCTGCTCTCGGTCGATGAGGAGGGCGGCACGGTCAACCGCGTCAGCCTGAACCCGCAGCTCCGGAACAGCATCTTTTTCAGCCCGCGTTATCTGTTTGAGCTGGGCGGCATGGATCTGATCGGATCCGATGCCGTCGAAAAGGCGGATTTCCTGCTGGATCTCGGCCTCAATGTCAATCTGGCGCCGGTCTGTGACGTTCCGCTCACGGAAAACGATTTCATCTATCCGCGCTGTTTCAGCACGGACGCCAATGAAACCGCGGACTATATCACAGACATTGTCAGCATCCTGAAGGAATGTCATCTCGGCACGACGCTCAAGCATTTTCCGGGCTACGGCGGCAGCGCGGACACGCATCTGAATATGGCTTACGACAGCCGCGACTACGACGTGTTTGCCTCACGCGATCTTCTGCCGTTTGCGGCCGGGATTGATGCGGGCGCTGATTCCGTCATGGTGAGCCACAACATCGTGGAATGCATGGACAATGCGCATCCCGCGTCGCTTTCGCCGGAGGTTCACCGCATTCTCCGGGAGGAGCTCGGGTTCCGCGGCGTAATTATCTCGGACGACCTCGCCATGAATGCGATCACGCAGTTTACCGAGGGGAGAAATCCCGCTGTTGCCGCGGTGCTCGCCGGAAATGACATGCTCTGTTTCGGCGAGTTTGCGGAATCTGTTGCGGCGATTGCGGCGGCGGTGCAGGAGGGCGAAATCGACGAGAAGCAGCTCGACGACTCCGTTCTGCGGATCCTCGCCTGGAAGCAGTCGCTGGGGCTGCTGGACACATTGCCTGACGAAGTTTCATAATGCTTGTAATCAGTATAAAAAAGGCGCTGACAGAAACAGTCGGCGCTTTTTTTGCAGAACCGAAACTGTGCGCACTCACTCGCAGAACAATCCCGTCAGACTGCCCAGCAAGCTCCAAATCATTCCCTGCAAGTGCTAAGTACTATTCAATTTTCAAGGTGCCGGAGCGCATCCTGTCCCCTGGCGTTCCCGTCATCGGACCGCCTTCATGCGCCGTCCGGTTTCCGCCTTTCTCGCCGCCGCAGCCCGGTTCCGGATTCTCCCGGATACCTGCACTGCGCGTATCGCTCTCTGATAAGGGGACGGAAAATGCGAAAAGTTGCACGTTTGCATGCAACTTTTCAAGAAATAATTTTCATTTAACATTCATATGTGCAGAATACTGCACACCTCCCCTGATACAAAAAACACAGCACCGCCAAAGCGATGCTGTGTTTTTTCTCTTGTTTCGTCAGATTCCCGTCATGTCAGAGGACAAACGGATTTTCGCTCCTGCACGAAGCGCAGTGCGCAGCTGCACGGCGAACGACTCCCGACGAGATCAGAACTTGCGCTTACGAGCTGCTTCAGACTTCTTCTTGCGCTTGACGGAAGGCTTCTCGTAATGCTCGCGCTTGCGAACCTCAGCGATGACGCCGTCTTTTGCGCAGGAACGCTTGAAACGCTTGAGAGCGGTATCCAAGGACTCGTTCTTACCAACGCGTACTTCTGCCACGAATTTTTCCCTCCCTTTGTCCTACGACAGAGGCTATCTATAAAAAGTACCTTGAGCAAGATACTCCTTATAAGCTAAATTTGAATACACGTATATTGTACCATAGTTTATACGTTTTGTCAAGCAGTTTTTGCATAAGAGTGCTGTTCTGCCGACAATTCGTTAATTTGCTACAAAATTCACCAGCTTGTTTTGTACATAAATCTGCTTTCTAATTGTTTTTCCGGCAAGCGCTTCCTGAACTTTTTCGTCTGCCAGCGCCATTTTCACGACGGTTTCCTCATCGGCACCGGTCGGAATCATCAGCTTGGATTTGATCTTTCCGCAGAGCTGTACAACGATCTCCACCTGCTCATCCACGCAGAGTGCGGGGTCAAATTCCGGCCACGCCTGCTCGCTCAGAACGCCGCCGAAGCCCATGACCTCAAACAGCTCCTCTGTGATGTGCGGCGCAAACGGATTGAGCAAGATCAGCAAAGTGCGGTACTCGCCGCGCGTGATGCTGCCGTTCGTATAAATCTGGTTCACCAGCTTCATCATCGCTGCGATTGCCGTATTGAAGCCCATCGACTCGATGTCCTCGCTGACCTTGCGGATCGTCTTGTGCATCGCGGAACGCAGCGCATCGCTGTATTCATCGCCGTCCGTGACAAGATCCTGCATCGCCCAGATGCGGTCAAGGAAGCGCTTGCAGCCCTTCACGCTGTCATCGCTCCACGGTGCCGCCAGCTCGTATGCGCCCATGAACAGCACGTAAACACGCAGGACGTCTGCGCCGTACTGATCGACGACGTCATTCGGATCAATGACATTGCCGCGGGATTTGGACATCTTCACGCCGTCAGAGCCGAGAATCAGACCCTGCGCGGTACGCTTTGCATAAGGCTCCGGTGTCGGCACTGCGCCGATGTCATACAGGAACTTATGCCAGAAGCGGGAATAGATCATATGGCGGGTGACGTGCTCCATGCCGCCGTTGTACCAGTCAACCGGCATCCAGTATTTCAGCGCGTCCATATCCGCGAGGCACTTGTCGTTTGCCGGATCGCAGTAACGCAGGAAGTACCACGAGGAGCCTGCCCACTGCGGCATGGTATCGGTTTCGCGCTTGGCTGCACCGCCGCACTTCGGGCACTTGCAGTTGACGAAGGAATCCAGCTTTGCAAGCGGGGATTCGCCGTCCGTACCTGGTTCAAAGTTCTCCAGCGGCGGCAGTCTGAGCGGCAGCTCCCCGTAAGGAACAGCCACAATGCCGCACTGCGGGCAGTGAACCAGCGGAATCGGCTCGCCCCAGTATCTCTGGCGGTTGAACGCCCAGTCCTTCATCTTATACTGCACGCCGGCCTCGCCGCAGCCCTTGGCTTCCAGCACGGTCAGCACCTTTGCAATGGCGTCCTTCTTGTTCGTGATGCCGTTCAGCGTGTCAGAGTTGACCATTTCGCCGTCACCGGTATAGGCCTCCTTGGAAATATCGCCGCCCTTGATGACCTCGATGATGTCGATGCCGAATTTCTTGGCGAACTCATAGTCACGGGTATCGTGTGCAGGCACGGCCATGATTGCGCCGGTGCCGTAGCCCATCATAACATAATCGGAAATGTAGATCGGGATCTCCTTGCCGGTCAGCGGGTTGACTGCGGTCAGGCCGTCGATCTTCACGCCGGTCTTGTCCTTGACCAGCTGCGTGCGCTCGAATTCGGTCTTTTTCGCGCACTCCGCCTTGTAAGCATCCAGCTCCGCGATGTTCGCAATCTGGCTGCGGTACTTTTCAATCAGCGGATGCTCCGGCGCCATGACCATGAAGGTCACGCCGTAGAGCGTATCCGGGCGGGTGGTATAAATACGGAGCTGCTCATCCTGCTCCTTGATCTTGAAGTTGACAAATGCACCCGTGGATTTGCCGATCCAGTTCTCCTGCTGGAGCTTGACGTTCGGCAGATAATCAACGGTTTCCAGACCTTGCAGCAGCTTGTCTGCGTACTCCGTGATGCGGAGATACCAGACCTCCTTGGTCTTCTGGACGATCTCGCTGTGGCAGATGTCGCACTTGCCGCCCTGAGAATCCTCATTGGACAGCACGACCTTGCAGGACGGGCAGTAATTGACCAGCGTCTTGTCGCGGAACACCAGCCCGTGCTCGAACATCTTGAGGAAGATCCACTGCGTCCACTTGTAGTAGCCCTCCTCGGTCGTATCGACCACGCGCGACCAGTCAAACGAGAAGCCGACGCGCTTTAACTGACCGGTAAACTTCTTGATGTTCTGGTCGGTGACGACGCGCGGATGCACGCCGGTCTTGACGGCGGTGTTCTCCGTCGGCAGACCGTAAGCATCAAAGCCGATCGGGAACAGGACATTGTAGCCCTGGAGCCGGCGCTTTCTGCTCACGACCTCCAGGCCGGAGTACGCCTTGATATGACCCACATGCATCCCGTGGCCGGACGGATACGGGAACTCAACCAGTGCATAGAACTTCGGCTTCGGGGAGCCGTTCACTGCACGGAAGCTGTTGTGCGCATCCCAGTAATCCTGCCACTTCTTTTCAACTGCCAGAAAATTGTATTCCTGCATATAAGAAAACCTCTCTTTCGGGAATGATGATACTTCTGAAAGCCCCCGCCGGGGCTGTGCATGCTCCGGGCTCAGCCGTTGCTCCCGTCAATCAGCAGACCGGAAATGTCCACCTGATCGCCGTCCGCCCAGAGGCGCTCCAGCTGATACTCCGCTCTCGTGTCGCGGTAGAACACATGCACGACAATATCGCCGTAATCCAGCACGATCCAGCTGGCTGCCCGCACGCCCTCAATGCCGCGTGCCTCGACGCCCAGCTCTCCGAGCTGAAAATCAACCTCATCCGCCAGCGACTTGACCTGCGTTGTGCTGGTACCGGTCGCAATGACGAAATAATCCGCAATAATCGTCAGATTGGTGATGCCGATGACCTGAATGTCCTCGGCCTTTTTGCTGTCCAGAATTTTTACGATTTTTTCCAGCTTTTCCTGTGTTGTCATGACATCCTCCTTATACTTCATGGTTTCCGGCTATTTGCCGTCAAAGGTATTGCTGCCGTTTTCAATCGACTGGAAGTCCGCCGCATCCTCGTCATACGCCGTGCTCAGATACCGCCCCGGGCCGAGCATATCCGCAATCGGCAGATCCTTTTCGTCCTCAAAATACGGACGGAAATAATCGTTCAGCACCCGGATCACCGGCTGCTTGTGCATCATCCAGACCGAATACTTCGTGACCTCCGTCGAGCTGACCGGCGGCTCGTAATCATAGCCCTCGCCCGGGAGCATGTGCATCGTGATGTTCTCCATGCCGATGCTCGATGCAAAATCCGAGAGCTTGCTGATCTCATCCACCGTCAGGTTGGAGCCGATCAGCTTTCTGTCCACGATCTTGTTGATATAGCTCAGCATCTCAATGGAGCCGATGTCGCAGACACGCTTCATCGCGGCGGCCATAAAGATGCGCTGTGCCTTCATTCTGCCGATGTCGCCCTCGGAATAATCGTGCCGGAAGCGCACCATCCATTCCGCCTGCTCACCGTTCAGCACCTGCTTGCCCTTTTTGATCTCCTTGTCCGCTTCATACAGAATGTCATACGGCATGTCAATCGGCACGCCGCCGACAATGTCCACGATCTTGCCGATATCCGAGCAGCTCGTTGTCACATAGCGGTCAATCGGGACGCGGAAGATGCCCTCCAGACAGTCCACGACGCGCTGCACCGGCTGCTTGTCCGGATTGCCGAGCGTATACACGCTGTTCAGCTTGCCCGCCTCAAACGAGGTGTATCCCGGCACAAAGGTGTCACGCGGGATTTGCAGAATGTGAATCTGATTGCAGCGGATATCAAACATCACAAGCATGATGACATCCGTATTGGAGCGGGATTCGTCCGTGCCGAGGAACAGCACGCTGAACTGCCCCTCCTGAATCTGCTCCAGGTCAAGGCCGTCGTCAAATTCGCTCCGCGGCGTTTCCAGCGCCTCCTGCGTCGGCTTCATGGAGTATTCCTTGGATTCCAGCTCGCCGTCGATTGCAAGGAACGGCTGCCACATGCGGAACTTATCCATCACCGAAACGCGGCGCGGCGGTTCGATCACCCGGCCGAACTGATCGTACTCCGTCAGCGGGATGACCTTCATATTCAGCACCATCATGATGCAAAGGAACAGCGCGGCGGCAATCGCAATCACCAGCGCGACGCGTTCCTTTCCGTTCATGCGGCGGCGCTTCTTCTTTATTTTTCCTGCATGCTTCACGTTTTCCTGTGCCGGACGCTTCTGGCGCACCGGTTCGGCGCCGTGCTTCGGCACATATGCAGAATCAGAACCGTTCAGATCCCGTCTGCCGTTTTCACGGTTACTCATGCGGTATAAAAACCCCTTTAGTGTATCTGCTCACGGGCTTTTGCGCCGTTCGGCGGATTTGCTCTTATCCTCCGTTTTTGCAGCCACGCGCGCCAGATAGTAGTTATAAGCCTCCACGGTGGAAACCGGCAGCGGCGCCTGCTTCTTCATCACGCTGTCAATCGCGTATTCAAAAGCGGCAAGCATCGCCTTGTCCAGATCATTCTGTGCCATTTTCCGGAAGCGGTCCACATCGCGGTAGGTACGGTCAGCGGAAATCAGATCGGCCATATAGACGATCTCCTCCAGCCTGGTCATATTGGCATGTCCGACGGTGTGCCAGCGCGCCGCGCCGAGCAGCTCCGCGTCCTCGATGCCGAGCTCTGTATGCATATAGGATGCAGCGGCAATCCCGTGCCAGACCGGCTTGCAGAGCCATTCGGTATCGCTGACCAGAAACGGCCCCTGCTGCATCAGCAGCTTCTGTTCCTCAAAGGGAAGCTCCTTGCAGCAGTCATGCAGCAGACCTGCAAGATACGCGCGCTGCGGATCTGCGCCCCAGCGCTCCGCCAGTGCAAATGCAGCACGGGCAACATTCACAGAATGCTGAAAGCGCTTTTTGGAAAGGCGCGCTTTCAGCAGCGCGGTCATCGTGCGTACCTCTTCATTCTGACTTTCCTTGCTCAAAGCGACTCACCCCATTGTCTGTTCCGGATCATTCCCGTAAAGATGTTTTTTTCTTATATATTGTACTACATTTTCCGGCAAAAGGCAAGAGCAATCTGCATTCTTTTTCAGATTCTGCCGGATTTCCGTTGAGGATACGGGAACAGCCTGTACGGAGAGCACAAGAATCTCCGCGCCGGGACAGAGTGCTTTCAGCGATTCCGCTTTCTCCCGAAGCTGCGGCAGATCGCCGGATTCCCGGGATACGGCGCAGAGCCGCGCCATGCGCAGGATTTCCTGCCATTCCCGCCATGTTTCAAAGGTGAGCAGCATATCGCTGCCGATCATCAGCGTCCATTCCGCATCGGGATATGCCGCACGGAGCGCACGCAGGGTATCTACGGTATAGCTTTTCCCGCTTTTCGCCGTTTCATAATCCGAAACGGTGAGCCAGCGGAAATTTTTCGCGGCAAGGCGGCACATTCTGAGCCTGTCCGCCGCCGGTACATATTCCGCCGTGCTTTTATGCGGCGCCTCTCCGGCCGGCATCAGAATCACACCGTCCAGATGCAGTTCCTTCTTCACGGCACGCACCAGATGCAGATGCCCCTTGTGAATCGGGTTGAAGCTGCCGCCGAACAGCCCGAGCTGCCGCTTCATTTCTTTTTGCTGTCAACCAGCTGAATCACCGGCTTTTTCGGGTGCTTCTTATACAGCACAAAACGGTTTCCGATCGAGCAGACGACCTCTGCGCCGGTTTCTCCGGCAATCAGCTCTGCCGCCTCCCGTGCGGAATATTCACAGGTTTCCAGCACATGCCCCTTGATCAGCTCGCGCTTCAAGAGCGCATCGGCTGCCTGCTTGATCAGCTGCTCGCTCATGCCGCCCTTTCCGACGGTCAGAATGCTCTCCATTGTCGAGGCCATGCCCCTGAGCTGTGCGCGCTGTTTGCTTGTCAGCATATCTACACTTCCTTTCGCGTCAGCGGTGCCATTTGTTCGATTTTCCGAGCTTTTCCAGCCCTTCACGGCTGATCCACTCCTCCGTGAAGCCGCATGTCACGCAGATGCAGCGGTCAACCTTGACCGCAGAAAAAATCGTGGCGCCGACCATGATATTATTGCCCGAGCCGTATGCGCCCGCGGAGCCGTCCACAATCACAATATCATTGCTGCCGCATTTCGGGCAGATTCTGTTGTACATCATTTCTGTTTCTCCCGCCGTTTCAGACGGCTGTCTGCCGGAACCACGCAACGACCTGTGTCAGCGCGTAATACCGGTGCGAAACTGCATTCTTCTCTGCTGCGGAGAGCTCCGCGAAGGAGCGCTCGCCGTATCCGAACACCGGATCATAGCCAAAGCCGTTTTCGCCGCGGCATTCCCGCAGGATCACGCCCTCGGCACGTCCCTCAAAGAACATCTGCTCCCCGGCCGGGGTAATCAGACACATCACGCAGGCAAAATGCGCACCGCGTTTTCCGTCCGGCACATTGCGCATCTCAGAAAGCAGCTTTGCAATGCGGTCGGCATCGGACGCGTCCTCGCACGCCCAGCGCGCGGAAAATACGCCCGGCGCGCCGTCCAGCGCATCGACAGCCAGACCGCTGTCATCCGCCAGCACATAGCAGGGCGTGCCCTTTGCATGCATGATCTCCCAGATCGTGTTCGCCTTGATTGCGGCGTTTTCCGCAAAGGTCGTGCCGGTTTCGTCGGCATCGGCTTCGATTCCGGCCTCCCGCTGAGAGAGCACCTGTATTTCCGTATCTGCGAGCATTTCGCGTATTTCCCGCAGCTTGTTTTTGTTGTTTGTCGCAAGGATCAGCATCGCCATGCGGCACACCTCCCTGATTTCCCGTCAAGCGGCAGATGCCGCGCTTATTTCTTTCTCCGGAAGAAGCTGAAGAAGCCCTTTTTCTTCGGTGCTTCCTCCTCTGCGGATGCTTCCGCAGGTTCCTCCGCAGCAGCTGCGATTTCCTCTGCAAGCTGCTCGGCAGCCGTGACCGTATCCGTCACCGGCGCAGCGATTTCCTGCTGAGGTTCCGGCTGCTCTTCTGCGGCTTCTTCCGCCGTTTCCGCAATCTCAGAAACAGGCTCCGCAAATGCCGGTTCGGTCCAAGACGCCGCAGTCTGTACGGTTTCCGCAGCAGGTTCTGCATATTCCGCAATTTCCTCTGCGATGTCCTCCGCCGTTTCCTCTGCGGGTTCTTCGATGACTTCTTCCGGTTCCGCAGGCGCCGCCGCTTCTTCGGATTCCGCGCTGCTTTCCGCAGCCTCCGCGGTATCGTCACGGTCAAAGAGCGCGTCAATAAAGCTCTTTGCCTCAAACGGCTGGAGATCGTCAATGCCCTCGCCCACGCCGATCAGCTTGACCGGAATGCCGAGCTCATTGCGGATCGAAATGACAATGCCGCCCTTCGCCGTGCCGTCCAGCTTGGTCAGCACAATACCGGTGATCGGCGCGACCTCCTGGAAAAGCCGTGCCTGACTGACCGCGTTCTGTCCGGTCGTGGCATCCAGCACGAGCAGGCATTCCTTTGCGCAGCCTTCGGCCTCGCGGTCGATGACGCGGTTGATTTTTGCAAGCTCCTGCATCAGATTCTTCTTGTTGTGCAGACGGCCTGCGGTATCGCAGATGACGACGTCGCAGCCGCGCGCCTTCGCCGCCGTGATCGCATCGAACACGACCGCCGCGGGATCACTGCCCTCGGCATGGCGCACAAGCTCTGCGCCGGAACGCTCCGTCCAGACCGCAAGCTGGTCAATCGCCGCCGCACGGAACGTATCCGCCGCCGCAACGAGCACGCGCTTGCCGTCATTCTTCATCTGGTGGCACATCTTGCCGATGGTCGTGGTCTTGCCCGCACCGTTGACGCCGATGACAAGCACCACGGACGGCTTCGTGGAAAGATCCAGTCCCTCGTCCTCGCCCATCATGCCGGAGGTGATCTCCTGGATCAGCCCCATGATGTCATTCGGATCGGTGATGCCGCGCTCCTTAACCAGTCCGCGCAGTTCGTCACAGATCTGCACGGCGGTTTCCGCGCCCATGTCGCCCATGATCATCGTTTCTTCCAGCTGCTCAAACAGCTCCTCGTCGATCTTTGTGAACGTTCCGAGCATCCGCCGCAGGCCCTTCATCAGGCTGTCGCGCGTTTTTTTCAGACCGTCACGGATCTTTTGAAAGATACCCATGCTGTTTCTCCTTATTTTTCGGGATGATGTTCTGTATCAGATTTCGGCTCCCCGCACATGCTTTCCGGCGATTCAAATCGGGAACATTGTCCGTTCAGAATCCCATTATGACGATATTATTTTGGGATTCCAAAGGGACAGTGTTCCTTTGGCGGGGGTTGAGGCAGAGCCCCATTATAAATCCATCGGAGATACCTCTTAATCAGTAATCGCTTCGCCGCTCTGGTCAAGCCGCAGTAATCTTGAAACGCCGTCCTCCTGCATGGTGACGCCGTACAGCACATTGGCTTCGTCCATGGCAGAGCGTCTGTGCGTCACGACGACAAACTGCACCTGTCCGAAGAAGTGTTTCAGATACTGCGCGTATTTGCGCACGTTGACCTCGTCCAGCGCCGCGTCAATCTCGTCCAGAATACAGAACGGTGCCGGACGCAGCTTCAAAATCGCAAAATAAATACAAATCGCAACAAAAGACTGCTCACCGCCGGACAGTGCAATCAGATTCTTGATGACCTTGCCGGGCGGCGCAACCTTGATCTCAATGCCGGATTCGAGAATATGATCCGGATCGGTCAGCTCCAGCGAGGCACTGCCGCCGCCGAACAGCTCGGTGAAAATCTCCCCGAAATACTTGTTGATCTTCGTGAAGCTCTCCTGGAAAATCACGCACATGTCAGCGGTCAGCTGCGCGATGAGCTGCTCCAGTTCTGTCTTCGCCTGCTCAATATCCTTGATCTGACCGGTCATGAACGTGTAGCGCTCTGACACTTCCTTGTATTCGTCCACTGCCGCAACATTGACCGTGCCGAGTGCGCGGATGCGGTTTTTCAGCGAACTGAGCTGCGTTTCCGCCTCCTTGACGTTCTCGACCGGCTGTGCCTCAGCCTCTGCCTCCGTGCGCGTCAGCTCGTAGGAATCCTGCAAGCGGAACACCAGATCGTCGATTTCATGCTGCACATTGTTCTGCCGCTCCTCGACTCTGGTGCGCTCCGCAGACTGCTTCTCCTTGGCATCCCGCAGCGCGCCGATGCCGTCCTGAATTTCGCGGGTATGGCGCTCCTTTTCCTCGTGGATCCGGCGCAGCTTGCCGATCTCGTTCTGCATTTCGGTGATTGCAGTGCGGCGTGCCTCCTGCCCGGACGTCAGCAGCGAAATCTCCTGCTGCTTCTCAGAAATATTCGCCTTTTCCTGCCGGATATTCTCCTCCAGTGCGGCAATCTGATCCGCCGCCTGTTCCATGGACTGCGCCATATTGATGCGCTTGTGGCGCTCGTTTTCCAGATCCTTGGCAAGCTCTGCCTGCCGGATCCGCTGCTGCGCAATCTGCTGCGTCAGCATCTCCTGCTCGCTGTGGAGCCGGATCTGCGTTTCGGAATCCAGCCGCAGCTGTTCCTCTGCTGCTTTGATCTGCTGCTCCAGTTCACCCAGTGCGGACTGCGCCTCAGCTTCTGCGGCTTGCAGCTGCACGATCTTTTCATTCAGACGCTGCCGCTGCTCCGCTTCATTCTCCTGCCATGCCCTGTCCGATGCCGCACGCACCTGCAATGCCGCAATCTGCTGCTGCACATCATTCTGCGCATTCTGATACTCATTGATGAGCGCCTGCGCGCCCTCGGTATCGGTCAGCAGCTTTGCCCATTCTGCCTTACGCTTTGCAGCCTCCGCTTTCAGCGTTTCCTGCTCTGCTTCGAGCGTTCTGAGCTTCTCCGCGGCCTCCTCCAGCTCATGCGTTCTGGTGATGACGCCCGCAGACCGCGCGGCCGAACCGCCCGTGAACGAACCGCCGGAGTGAATCACCTGGCCGTCCAGCGTGACAATGCGGAACCGGTAGCCGAATTTCCGCGCAAGATTCGTCGCAGAATCAATGTCCTCCGCAACGGCAATTCTGCCCAGCAGATTTTCCATGACATTGCGGTACACCGCATCGTATTTCACCAGATCGCACGCGAGCGCGACAAAGCCCTCTGTGCCGTCCAGCTGCTCGCGCAGTCTGCCGCCCTTGATCGTCGTCAGCGGCAGGAATGTCGCTCTGCCGCCGCGCACCTCTTTCAGATAACGGATGCAGCGCTTGGCGGTTTCCTCGTTTTCCACAATCAGGTTTTGCAGCGCGCCGCCCAGCGCGGTTTCAATCGCCGTGCCGTATTCCGGGGCAACCGTGATGCGCTGCGCCACGGTACCGTGGACACCGCCGATGCGTCCGCTGCCGGCGACCTTGAGGATCTGCCGGACGCTGCCGGCATAGCCCTCCATGTTCTGCTCCAGATCCCGCAGGATCCGCTGCTTCTGCTGCACCTGCTGGTATTCGCTGCTGCACTGATTCAGTTTGTCCAGTGCCTGCTGATATTTCTGTTCCCGGATGCCCGCGAGCTGCTTGAAGCCCGCAAGCCGGTTCTGCTGCTCCGCGATCTTCTGCCCGGCGGCTTCCGCCTGCTTTTGCAGCTTCTGCTCCTCTTTGCCGTATTCCCGGAGGCGCTCTGCTACGGACGAGCCGTCCGCCTCCGCACGCCGGATCATATCCGCGGTTTCCGCACGGTCATGCAGAATGCTCTGAATCCGGACGCGCTGCTCGTTCTGCTGCAAATACAGCTTCCGGAGCGCAGTATCCTGCCCGGTGACCGTATCGTTCTGCGCCGTTCCTTGCCGGTCAAGCTCGGCCAGCGCCTGCTCCTGCGCGGCGATTTCCTGCGTCAGCACATTCTGCCGGTCAGAGAGCGTATCCAGATACGCGTCCTGCTCTGCGAGCTTTTTCTCCCATGAATCGCCGGAATCGTTCAACTGTCCGCGCTGCGCCTCCAGCGATGTGATTTTCTCATTGCTGTGGCGGATTTCGTTCTCACAGACCGCAATCGAGGCGGTCACCTCCGCATTTTCCTGCTCCGAGGCGACAATCCTGTTTTGCAGCTGCTCGATATCCACCGTTGCCTGCTGCATATCCTGAAACGCGAGCTGCAATGCTTCTTCACTGCGGTGCAGGTCGCTTTCCAGATTTTCATATTCCGCAGTCAGCTGCAAATAGCTGTCCGAGAGCGTTTGCAGCTGCGCCGTCTGGCGGTTCAGGCGGTATACCCAGAAGGATACCTCGAGCTTTCTGCGCTCCGCAGCAAGCACCAGGTATTTCTCTGCTTTTTCCGCCTGCGTTTTCAGCGGCCCGATACGGCCTTCCAGCTCCGCGGTGATGTCCGTCAGGCGCAGCAGGTTGTCCTGCGCCTGCGAGAGCTTCCGCTCGGCCTCCTGCTTGCGGTAGCGGAACTTCGATACGCCCGCTGCCTCCTCAAAAATATCACGCCGTTCATTGGACTTTGCACCGACGATCTCCGCGATGCGTCCCTGTCCGATGATTGCATAGCCGTCACGGCCGAGGCCGGTATCCATGAACAGCTCGTTGACGTCCTTCAGACGGACGTTTTTTCCGTTGATCAGATATTCACTGTCGCCGCTGCGGTAGAGCCTTCGCGTGACCGCGACCTCCGGTTCCGGATCGGAGAGCGCATGGTCACTGTTGTCAATGGTCAGCGTTACCGCTGCAAAGCCCATCGGCTTGCGCGTTTTGGTGCCGGAGAAAATCACATCCTCCATGCTCTTGCCGCGCAGCTCCTTTGTGGACTGCTCGCCGAGCACCCAGCGCACCGCGTCGCCGATATTGCTCTTTCCGCTGCCGTTCGGGCCGACAACTGCGGTCAGGCCCTCGTCAAAGGTCAGCGTGATCTTATCCGGAAACGATTTGAAGCCCTGAAGCTCCAGCGATTTCAAATACATTGATCTGCATTCTCCATTTTTATACGTCCTGTATCAGCAGCAAACGCTGAGCGTTGTCATCAGAACCGTGTCACCGCTGACCGTGATATAATCCAAGCAGGGCGTACACCCGTGCATTCCGATGTAAATCATCTCATTCTCCCGTTCAAACAGCGGGAAAAACTGCGCCGCAAAATCCGATTCGCCGCGGTGCTTTTGCAGTTCCTCTGCATAGATCTCCGGCGTCCAGCACCCGAGGGACCGGCCGAATTCCTCCGGCTTATAAAAATAATCAGGCGCAAACATCTCCAGATGCTGCATCCGTTCCTCCGCGTTCATATGCGCAAAGCAATCCGCGGGCAGCTCCTCCGTGCAGCAAAGATGCGTAATATCCGCCTGAACAACAGCTTCTGCAAGATGTGCAGCGACATATCCCGCCGGAAAGCGGATCTCCGTGAGAAATACCCAGTGAACATTCTGATCTGCCCGCTCGATATGCACAACGCCGGTATCCGCCCACTGCAAATGCAGGGCTGTTTCTGCAAAGCGGTGAGAATCCGTCAGCAGCGCACACACGGTTTTCGTATCCATGAAATGTCCTTTCCTGTCATGTACGCACCGATTAAATCTGCTCACCCATGAGCATCAGCGCTTCCTTGGCTGCCATCTGCTCCGCAATCTTCTTGGATTTGCCGGAGCCTCTGCCGATCACATTGGAATTGAGCCGCACCTCCATATGGAACAGCTTGGCGTGATCGGGGCCGTCCTCCCCGACGAGCACATATTCCACATGCTCCTCCGGGTTCTGCTGGATGACCTCCTGCAGCACGGTCTTGTAGTCGTGGAACGCCTCCGAGGGGCGGTCAAACTTCGCCGGCAAAAACTGTAAAATATACGGCGTGACGGCCTCCATGCCGCCGTCCAGAAACATTGCGGCGATCACCGCCTCAAATGCATCCGAAAGGATCGAGGGGCGCGTTCTGCCGCCGGACTGATCCTCGCCGTGGCCGAGCAGCAGGTATTCCCCGAGCCCGATCTGCTTTGCCCACTCAAACAGTGACTTTTCGCAGACCAGCGACGCGCGGATCTTGGTCAGCTCGCCCTCCGGCAGATGCGTACAGCTCCGGAACAGATGATTGGACACAACGATGGAAAGCACGCTGTCCCCGAGAAATTCCAGACGCTCATTGCAGCGCAGCGTCCCGCGCTTTTCATTCGCGTAGGACGAATGACAGAGCGCCTCTGTCAGCAGCGCGGCGTTTTTGAATGTATAGCCGATCCTTGCTTCAAATTCCGTTTGCGGTCTTGCTCCCATGTTTATGCCTCCTGCGGATCATGCATCCGATCCGTCTGCCTTCTCCTGCTCCTTCCGTGCGGCAAGCGCCTCTGCGATGGTTTCGCAGATTCTGCCGTCCACGCAGTTCTTTGCCTGCCGGACTGCATGGAAAAACGCCTCGCCGTCCGAACTGCCGTGCGCCTTGATGACCGGTCTGGAAATACCGAGCAGCACTGCGCCGCCGACCTTTTTGTAATCAAAGGAATCCTTGAGCGCACTGAGCTTATCCATCATGAAGATTGCGCCGATTTTTCCGGCGCCCGTGAACATTTCCCGGATCTTGCCCGCAAAGAACTTGCCGAGCCCCTCATAGAGCTTCAGCACGATATTGCCGGTGAAGCCGTCCGTCACAAGGACGTCTGCATCACCGGAGGGGACATCTCTGCCCTCGATGTTGCCGACAAAATTGACATCTGCCTTTTGCAGCAGCTGATAGGTTTCCTGCTCCAGCTCTCTGCCCTTGCACTCCTCCGCGCCGTTGTTGATCAGCGCGACGCGCGGGCGTTCGATCCCCATGACCTTTTCCATATAGATGCTGCCCATGATGCCGAACTGCTCCAGCATTTCCGGACGGCATTCCGTGTTCGCGCCGCCGTCCATCAGAATCGCATGGCCGGTGTTCGTCGGCAGCAGCGGCGCCATCGCCGCGCGCTTGATGCCCTTGATCCGGCGCGGGATCATCGTGGCGCCGACCAGCAGCGCGCCGGAATTTCCGGCGGATACAAATGCATCGCCCTTGCCGTCGGCCAGCGCCTGCATGCCGAGCGCCATCGAGCAGTTCTTCTTCGCCTTGACCACATCGGTCGGCTGATCCTCCATCGTGATGACCTCATCGGTATGAAGCAGCGTGATGCCGTCCAGAGAGATTCCGTGTTCGGCTGCCAGCGCCTTGATCTTGTTCTCGTCGCCGCTGAGCACGACCTCAACGCCCAGCTCCTTTACGGCTCTTGCAGCGCCCTCCAGCGGTGCAAGCGGGGCATTGTCGCCGCCCATCGCATCTAAAATAATCCGCATAATGGATCAACCTCTTTTCAGGATTTTTGCAGAACGCTGAGGCTCTGCGGGATAGCTTATTTCTTTTTCCGGACATTCTCTTTCTGGATTACAGCACAGCAGAGCAGGCCGAACAGAATGTCCGTCATCAGTGTCACACATGCAAGATGCGTATACATCTCACCGCGGAACATCAGTGCAAAGCCTGCACACGCAAGCGTCAGTACCGTCCAGACGATCCAGAGGATCAGAACCGTATTCTTCATCGCAATTCTCCTATTTCACCCAAAACATTTGTGTTTGCAGATGATTTCCCGGGCGCCGGTTTCCCCGTCCGGCATCCCGCATCTGCGTCTGAATCTGTTTCTCTTTCCGTAAGACTTTTCTATTTTATCTGTATTATGACGCTGCAAGCGCCGCATCCAGTGCAGCAAGCGCTCTGTCTGCATACGCCTGATATTTCCGCTGCTTGCCGTCCTTTCCGCGGAATTTCTCAGCCGGCATCGGGAGGATCCCCATATTCGCTCCCATCGGCTGCAAATTTTCCTGATACGGATCTGTAATATAGGCGGTCAGCGCACCGAGCATCGTTTCCCGCGGGAGAATCAGCGGCGGTTCCCCATTCACCGCACGCACGGTATTCAGTCCTGCAAGGATCCCGCTCCCCGCAGATTCCATATACCCCTCCACGCCGGTCATCTGCCCGGCAAAGCGGATGCGCGGCTCCTTCCGGAGCGCATAGGTCGGATCGAGCAGCCGCGGCGAATCCAGAAAGCTGTTGCGGTGCATCACGCCGTAGCGGACAAACTCCGCATGCTCCAGCCCCGGAATCATTGAAAAGACGCGCTTTTGCTCGCCCCATCTGAGGTTTGTCTGAAACCCTACCAGATTCCAGAGCGTTCCCTCGCGGTTCTCCTTGCGAAGCTGCACAACGGCATACGGGCGCTTTCCGGTATGCGGATCGGTCAGACCGACCGGCTTCATCATGCCGTAGCGGATTGCGTCCTCGCCGCGCTTTGCCAGCACTTCGACCGGCATGCAGCCCTCGTATACGCGGAGCGCCTCCTGCTCAAAATCGTGCAGCGGCGCGGATTCCGCATGGATCAGTGCCTCGTGGAATGCGAGGTATTCCTCTTTCGTCATCGGGCAGTTCAGATAATCCGCTGTCCCCTTGCCGTACCGCGACGCATAGAACGCGCGGTCAAGGTCAATGCTCTCGCCTGTGACGATCGGCGCGGCGGCATCGTAAAAATACAGCGATTTACCGGTCAGCGCCGCAATCGGTGCATGAAGCGCATCGGAGGTCAGCGGGCCGGTTGCGATAATCACCTGCCCTGACGGAATCTCCGTGATCTCCTCGTTGACAACGGTAATCTTTTCGTGGCTGCGGATTTTTTCGGTCACAAGCCGCGAAAACTGTTCTCTGTCCACGGCGAGCGCACCGCCCGCCTCCACGGCACATGCCTCTGCGCAGGGCACCAGCAGGGAGCCCAGCCGCCGCATCTCCTCCTTGAGCAGACCGGCTGCGGAATCAATCCGCGAGGCCTTGAGCGAATTGGAGCAGACCAGCTCGGCGAAATCCGGTGAATGATGCGCCGGAGAAAACTTCACCGGCTTCATCTCGTACAGCGTCACGGAAAGCCCGGCCTGTGCGGCCGCCCATGCAGCCTCACAGCCGGCCATGCCCGCGCCGACGACCGTCACCGCACTCACAGCGGTCGCTCATAGCCGCAGTCCGGCTTCTCACAGACGAGCTTGCCGGCTCTGCCGCCCTTTTTGAACAGCGTATTCTTGCACTTCGGGCAGCGGTCCTCGACCGGCGTGCTCCACGTCATGAAGTTGCACTCCGGATAGCCCTCGCAGCCGTAGAAGCTGCGGCCCTTCTTGGATTTTTTCAGAATGATCTTCTTGCCGCACAGCGGGCAGAAGCCCTTGGTCGGCGTGACGATCTTCTTGGTGTTGCGGCAGTCCGGGAAGCCGGAGCACGCAAGGAATTTGCCGAATCTGCCGATCTTGATGACCATCGGCTTGCCGCAGACATCGCAGACCTCATCGGTTTCCTCATCCGGCACGCGCAGACGCTTGCCGTCCATCGCCTTTTCGGCGCTTTCCAGTGTTTTCTCGAAATTGTCGTAGAAGCGGCGCAGGGATTCCACCCAGTCGGTCTTACCCTGCTCGACGCCGTCCAGATCGCTCTCCATATCGGCGGTGAACTTGACATCGACAATCTGCTTGAACTGATCCTTCATCAGCTCGGTCGTGACTTCACCGAGCGAAGTGGGCTTCAACTGCTTGCCGTCGCGCTCGACATACATGCGGGAGAGGATCGTGCCGACCGTCGCCGCATAGGTACTCGGTCTGCCGATGCCGTTTTCTTCCAGCGCCTTGATCAGCGTCGCTTCGGTATAGCGGGAAGGCGGCTGCGTGAAATGCTGATTGCCGTCCAGCGCCTTGACCTTCAGCGGATCGCCCTCGGTCAGCGGGGGCAGCTCCTTGTTGTCCTCGTCATTCTGCACGCTGTCCTTTGCTTCCTCATAGAGCTTGGTGAAGCCGTCGAATTTGACGCTGTATCCGGATGCGCGGAACAGGCAGCTGTTCGCGGTGATCTCCGCGGAAACGGTATCGAGCTGGCAGTTCGCCATCTGGCTTGCGATGAAGCGCTCCCAGATCAGCTTATACAGCTTGTACTGATCCGTCGTCAGGCTGTCCTTGACCTGCTCCGGCGTCACATTCGGCATGGACGGACGGATTGCTTCGTGCGCATCCTGTGCGCCCTTCTTGGTCTTGAAGCTGCGGGGCGTTGCGGGCAGATACTGCTTGCCGTAAGCGCCGCGGATATATTCCGCTGCCGCTGCCTTCGCCTCGTCGGAAATCCGCAGGCTGTCGGTACGCATATAGGTAATCAGACCGACTGCGCCGAGCTCGGGAATCTCCACGCCCTCGTAGAGCTCCTGCGCGGCCTTCATCGTGCGCCGTGCCTGGAATCCCATGCGGCGGGACGCCTCCTGCTGAAGCGTCGAGGTGATAAACGGCGGCGCCGGCTGACGGCTCGTTACGCGCTTTTTGACGGATTTCACGATGAATTCCGCGTTTTCCAGCGATTTCAGAATCGCATCGGCCTCCGCACCGGTCGCAAGCTCCGCCTTTTTGCCGTCCACCTCCGCAAGATGCGCGGAGAACACCTTGCGCGAGGACTTCGCGGTCAGCTTGGCGTCAATCGACCAGTATTCCCGCGGCTGGAATGCGCGGATCTCATTTTCCCTGTCCACGACAAGGCGCACCGCAACGGACTGCACTCTGCCCGCGGAAAGGCCTCTGCGGATCTTCCGCCAGAGGAACGGGCTGAGCTGATAGCCGACGATGCGGTCGAGGATCCGGCGCGCCTGCTGCGCATTGACCAGATCCAGATCAATCTTGTGCGGATGCGACATTCCGGTCTGGACGCCGCTCTTTGTGATCTCATTGAATTCGACGCGGTTGTTCTGCTCGGTATCCAGCCCGAGCAGCTGCGCCAGATGCCAGGAAATCGCCTCACCCTCGCGGTCCGGGTCCGTTGCGAGCCAGACGCGGGAGCTTTTCTTCGCCCGCGATTTCAGATCCTTGATGACATCCTCTTTGCCCTTCATCTCGATATATGTCGGGGTAAAATCATGCTCAATATCCACGCTGAGCCTGGATTTCGGCAGATCGCGCACATGCCCCATCGAGGCCACGACCTCAAAGCCGCTGCCGAGATACTTCTGAATGGTTTTTGCCTTTGCAGGCGACTCAACGATCACGAGTTCTGACATGTTTCCAATCCTTCCTGCGGGCATTCGCCCGGTTGCTTCATAGTAGGTTCTGCGGTTCAGACCGCTCTGTACTGCTTGCCGAACAGCGACTCCACATAGCCGTCCAGCTCCAGCATCGTCAGCGCACTGAGCAGTGCGGAGAGGTCCAGATCCAGCGCAGCCGCAATATCATCCGCGTAGGTATCGCCGTGTTCACGGAGAAATGCAACGATTGCACGTTCCTCCGCATCCTCCGGCAGCGGACGGTCATCGTCCTCCGCGGAGCGCTCCGCCGCCTTCTGCTCCGTAAGATATTCCTGTGCAGCCTTCTGCACCTCCTCACGGAACGAGCCGGTCGGGCGGATCAGCGCCGCGGCATCCGGTTTTGCATCCGCAGCGGCTTCATCGGAAAAGACCAGCCGTTCAGACGGCTTGACGCCGTTTTCCTGCATCACAAGATACTGCGGATAATGGCTGTAATATGACATGAGGATATCCTCATGGCTCATCAGCGGGATCGAACCGTCCCGCAGCAGCGGAATCACGCCCGCATACCGCGGATCAAACAGATCCGCAGGCGGCACGCAGTACAGGTAACGCCCCTGATCGGCCGCGCACTGTGCGGTCACGAGCGAGCCGCTCCGGGCAGCCGCCTCCATGACGGCCGTCGCATAGCCGAGCCCGCTCAATATGCGGTTCCGCTTCGGGAAATTCGCCGGAAACGGCTGTGTCCCCGGCATATACTCCGAAATCATCAGGCCGTGCCCGCCGGTCAGGATCCGTTCCCGGAGCGCCTGATTTTCCCGCGGATAATTGACGTTGAGGCCGCAGCCGAGCACCGCGACCGTCGAGCCGCCCGCGTCGAGTGCGGCGGTATGCGCGACCGCGTCAACGCCCTTTGCAAAGCCGCTGACAATCACAAAATCGTTGCCGTTGCAGAGCGCGGAAATCATCGTATGCGTGACGCGCTCCGTATAGGGCGAGGGATGCCGCGTGCCGACAACCGACAAGCTCAGCGGCTTTTTCAGCAGCTCCGTATTGCCCTGCGCGGTCAGCAGCACGGGCGGCGCGCCGATTTCCCGCAGCAGCGGCGGATAGTCCTCGCTGTCAATCGGCAGCAGCGCAATGCCGTGCGTCTTGCAGAAATAGACAATGCTGTCCGCCTCCCCGACCGTATGCGCCGTCATGGCCTTCTGCGCCTGCGGCGGCAGGTCGCGCAGCAGGCCCGCCTGCATCGCTTCATAGACATCCGTAGGGGAACCGAGCCGCTGAAGATACGACAGCAGCTTCACGCTGCCTGCGCCGAATACCAGCGAAAGCCAGACCCAGTAGCGCAGCAGCTCGTCCTTTGTATGCTCTGCCATTGAGGGCACCTCCGTTCGCAGCCGCAGTTATGTTTTTGCCATTTCCCAGAGAAATAATCCTGCCGCCATCGCCGCATTCAGCGAATTGGACGCGGGGGACATCGGGATCGTCAGCTTCACGTCACAGCGGTCGCTGACCTCCCGCGGCAGGCCGTTGCCCTCATTGCCGATCAGGACGACGCCGCCGCGGCTGAAATCATACTGCCCGAGCAGCACCGCATCTCTGTCCACGACGGCCGCACAGACCGGAACCCCGGCGGAACGGCAGTGTGCAAAAAATGCTTCCGTATCCTTGATCCGACGGATCGGCGCGCGGAAAATCGCGCCCATGCTCCCGCGGATCACCTTCGGATTATACAGGTCGCAGCACTGATACAGATACAGCCCGTCCGTGCCGAGCGCCTCCGCCGTCCGCAGAATCGCCCCCAGATTGGAAGGATCCTGCAAGCAGTGCAGCAGCATCGCACGGCCGCCTGCCTGCGGCATCAGATCCCGCTCCGGCAGCATTTCCGCGACCGCGAAAACGCCCTGCGCCGTTTCGGTATCTGCGATCTCCTTTGCCTGCTGATCGGAAATCAGCAGCATTTTCATATCAGGTGTGGCATCGCGCAGCGCCGCATAATGCTGGGCTTTCGCCTTCTCCGTCAGCAGGACGGCTCTGAGCTTCACACCGGTTTGCAGGGCATCGAGCACAAGGCGGCTGCCCTCCAGTGCAAAGGCACCGTTTTTCTCCCGGACAGCGCGGCTCCGGTTCAGCCCGGCAAACAGCTTTACGGTCTGATTTCCAGTACCTGCTTGCAGAATCTCACTGCTCCGCTGCATGGTGCTCCGCCCCTTTCACAGTGTCATAACAAACACAAAACACGCTCTGACGTATCCGAGAGAGCGTGTTCGGTATCTTAGATTACAGTGCTGCCTTCGCCTTTTCGACGATTGCCGTGAAGCCGGCAGGGTCATGAATTGCAATCTCGGAGAGCATCTTGCGATTCAGGCTGATGCCTGCCTTGGTGCAGCCGTTCATGAACGTGGAATAGTTCATGCCGTTCAGCTTGCAGGCAGCAGAGATACGGGTGATCCACAGTCTGCGGAAGAACCGCTTGTTCTGCTTTCTGCCGATGTATGCATACTGACCGGACTTCATGACGGCCTGCTTCGCCATCTTGAAGTGCTTGGATTTGCTGCCCCAGTAGCCCTTTGCGAGCTTCAGGACCTTATTTCTTCTTTTGCGCGTCATCATTGCGCCCTTAATACGAGCCATGTTCTTTCTCCTCCGTAATCAATCAGTCCGCCGCGTTCTGCGCGGCAATCGGTTCGTTCGCGTCTGGAATATCCGCTTACAAATTACTTGTAAGGAACCATCTCGCGGATCGTCGGTGCATTTGCCGGGCTTGCGACGCCTGCATTGCGCGCGATGCGCTTGACCTTCTTGTCCTTGGAAACAAGACGATGACGCTTGTAAGCGTGCTGGAACTTAACCTTTCCGCTGCCGGTCACCTGAAAACGCTTTTTCGCACCGGAATGGGTCTTAACCTTGATTTTCTTCACCTTAACGGCTGCCATGGATTCGTCCTCCTTGAATTTTCTTTGTATATGATCGCGTCAAACGGCAACGGCCGCTGCATCTGCACGACGCTGCATATCCTTAGCCTTCTGTTTCTTCGGTTGTTTCGGCGGGTGCCTCACCGGCAGGCGCTGTCTGCGGCTTTGCGGACTTCTGCTTTTTCTGCGCCTTATCGCCCTTTTCAGGCTTGTTCTGCTTCGGGGACATGAACATCACAATCGCTCTGCCCTCCATCTTCGGCGGCTTATCGACAACAGCGACATCACCGACCTCATCGCGGTAGCGCTCCAGCAGCTCCTCACCCAGGTGCGGATGTGCGATCGCACGCTTACGGAACCTGACCGAAACCTTGACCTTGTCGCCGCCCTGCAAAAACTTCTTGCCCTGTGCGACCTTGGTTTCAAAATCGTGCGTATCAATGGCGGAGAACATTCTGATCTCCTTGATCTCGACAATACGCTGATTCTTCCGTGCTTCCTTTTCGCGCTTCTGCTGCTCAAAGCAGTATTTGCCGTAGTCCATGACACGGCAGACAGGCGGCGTCGCCTGCGGCGCGATCTTCACCAGATCGAGATTCTGGTCATACGCGAGCTTCTGTGCGTCTCTTGCGGACATAATGCCTTTTTTCTCGCCGTCCGCGTCGATCACGAGCACCTCACGGTCACGGATCTCCTCATTGATTTGCAGTTCCTGCTTGCTAATCGCCAAGCACCTCCATTCATTGATCGTAAAAATCGTAAAAAAGAAACAGAGAATACAGGCTTCGCTGCCGTACTCTCTGCTCATGAACATATCACCGCATAACGCGTTTCATTTCGTGAATCAGATTACCGTTTCGCTTTCGCTGGCGGTGAGAACAGCATGTTCCGCTTGCAATCCTTACATATTTTACAGGATTCCGGCGGAAAAGTCAAGTGCTGCCCTTGTTTTTCGTGAAACTGCACAAATCAGGCGGGGAACTCCCCGATGATCTTTGCGATGTACAGCAGAATCATGCTGACGTCGCCGCCGTCCACGCCGCTGATGCCGTCGCAGTCCGCATTCCGGCGTCCCTGATCCGTCATCTTCGCTGTGCTGTCCTCCGCAGCAAAGCGTGCGGTCAGCACCGCATCCGACACATCGACCAGACCGCTGCAATCCGCATCGCCCGCGAATCTCGCGGCAGGCTCCGGGGTTGTTTCCGAAGGTGCCGTCAGCTCTGCGGCTGTCGTCGTGACTTCTGTTGTCGTTTCGGTCGTCGTTGTTTCAGCGGCAGTCGTGACCGGTTCCGTGGTTTCCGCAGGCTTTTTCACCGCGGCCGCGAAATAATTGACCGCATCCTTGTTCGTGAAGTTGCTGCCGAGCGTCACGGTTTCTCCGGCCTTCACATCGCGGATATAGACCGTAAACTCCTCCCCGTTCGAGCTGAACACCTGTGTCCGCATATGCGTATAGTCGTCCAGCCAGTTCGGAGAGATGCCCTGCTGTGTCACGTAATTCACCACGCGGACATCCATCATAACATACAGCGTCAGATCCTCGGCAGCCGTCAGCTCTGCAAGCGCGCTGCCGTAGGACTTGGAATCGCAGGCCGTGCGGATATACTCCGCGCCCGCAAGCGAATCCGGCAGATTCGCCGCGGTATAGGCTCTGTCGCCGAAGAGCGCACTGCCGTTCTGCAAATCCTGCTGAATGCTCCAGTTTGCGCCGTTTTTCGTATCATGTACGATCAGCTTTCCAATCAGCTTTCCGGTGTATTCCGGTTCCGTTTCCGGCTGTGTGACAACCGTTTCCCCCGGTGTCAGCGGTGCCAGATTTACAACATTTTTGCCCCAGTTGCCGTACCATGCATAGCCCGTTCTGCGTTCCTGGCTGATCTCCGCCACATTATAATGTACGGAACTGTCACGGTCTGAGAACAGCGGGCGGTCCGTGCCCAGCTCATAGAATCTCGCCCACAGCGGCGAGGCGTTCGGATTCTCGCGGACGATCTTGTCATCGCCCGATTTGACAAACTCAATGCCGTTCAGCTGCACCTTTTTGAACCACGCAATCGCCGCATTGACGCTCTCCGCAAGGTCGGCGCGGCCGGTTTCCTTTGCCTCCTGATAGAGGAACTGAATCACGCCTGCGCTCTCGCTCGTGCAGGTCGAGGGCAGCTCATAGGCACGGGCTGCCGCCGGTTTCAGCGTATTCTCGTCATGCTGCTGGCACCACGCGGTTTTCGTCCCGTTGTTGACAATCTGCATATCCAGCAGGCACTGGATGCCCTTTTCCAGCGCGGCCGCCGCCTTCTGCGCATACGCATCGCTGACCGCGGTGAAATCGCCGGTCTTTTTGCTCATTTCCTTCATGATGCTCAGCACATGCACGTAGGCGCCGTCATTGAGCGTGATGTGCGCATGATACGTGCCGGGCGTATTCAGGCACTGCATCCAGCCGCCGTTGCTGTACTGCATCTTGAACAGACAGTCCACGCCGCGCATCGCGCAGTCAAAATACTTCTGCTGTTTTGTCTGCTGATAGGCACGCATCAGGAACCGGATCTGCGAGGTGGTCGCATCGTTGTCAATCGTGGAATGCGCCCAGTCGCCGGTATGCGAGGTCATCATGCCCTTCTGCCAGCCGCCCTCGCCCTGTACCTGCTGCTGAATGCAGGCATCTGCAACAGTCAGCGCCTCCTGTGAGCCGAACCAGTCCGCGGATTTTTTCAGATAATCGCTCCACGGATAATCCTCCTCCGCAGCACTGACCGTCACGGCCGGCGCCGGAAAGTCATACCCCTGCGGGAACACGGCCGTGCCTGTAAACAGCAGCACCGCCGCGCTGACTGCGGCTGCCGTTCTTCTGATCCTGTTTTTCATCATTGATTTCCCCCTTTTATCTCTGTGCGAAGTAATAAGTATCCAGTTTTATTATAGCGCAGGCAGCCGCAAAATGCAATCACTTTTTCCGTCCTCTCTATGATACATTGTCGCCAATCCCCCGCCTTGCGGCAAATCCCCGCAAAGGCGGCAGAATCCGCAGCCCGTTCACAGAAAATTCACGGAAAGCAGCATGCCGTTTCGGCTGTTTTTTGTTGACTTTTCCGCAATTTTGTGATATGATATAATAGATATGGAATATATAAAAATACATTTACCAGACTGTCATGAAAGGGGGGAAGGCTGTGACAACTGCGCTCATGTCCGGTATTCTGATCATCGGCATCACGATGACAAGCTGCTCTGTGATCCTGATTCTGCTGGATCAGCACGAAACCTCACTGCGTGAATTCGCCGTGCTCGGACTGTTCTGTTCCATGCTGATGATGCTGTCCTACTATGTCGAGCTGAACACACCGGGCATCGCCGCAAAGATCGACGCGCTGAAATTCGGCTACATCGGCAGGGTATTCGTCAACCCTGTGCTGCTGATGCTCGCGCTGCGGTATTACGAAACCAAAGTCGGAAAGCTGTGGCAGGCGATGCTGTTCGTCATACCGGTCATCACGCTCTTCCTGGTCTTTACATGCGAAGAGCACGAGCTGTACTACAAGCATCTTTCGCTGATGAAAAACGGCCTGCTCCATGTTGTGCCCGGTGTGTTCTACTACATCTACATGGCGTACAATACTGTGCTGGCCATGCTGTTCCTCAGCCTCTGTCTGTATGAGCGTGCTGCGCTGCGGGGCAGGGCGAAGACGAACAACACGATCCTGATGCTCTCCTGCCTGATCCCGTTCTTCTCTCTGCTGGTCTATCTTTCCGGATGGACGAAGGCATATGACGTCACCTCGATCGGCGTCATGATCGCGGCCATGCTGATCACCTTCTCTGTGCTCCGGTACGGTCTGCTCAACAAGGAAGAAATGCTCCAGAATATGTCAACCGGCCTGATCTTTCTGGACAGCGACTTTCGCCTGATCTATGCGAACCGCAAGGCCGCGCAGATCGTCCCTGCCATCGGAAAAAAGCTGCTGCGTGCGCAGTTCATGGATCTTGCACAGCTCTGTGAGGATGAATATGCGACCATTCAGGCAGGCGGCAAAACCTATCAGCGCAAAATCACCGAATGGACGAACAGTGAGGGGCAGCACGGCAGACTGCTGACCTTTGACGACATCACGGAGATCCGTGCAAGGCTCAACCGCGATGCCATGACCGGACTGCTCAACCACGCGACCTTCTACCCGATGCTGGACGAATCCATTGCGGAATCCGGACAGATCGGCAAGCCGCTGACCGTGTCCATCGCGGACATCGACAGCTTCAAGAAGGTCAACGACACCTACGGCCACGCGAACGGCGATACCATTCTGATCGCACTGGCAGGGATTCTGGAGGAATACTGCGGCATCTACGGCGAGGTGTTCCGTTACGGCGGCGAGGAATTCGCCGTCATCTTCCACTGTGATCAGGCACTGGCGGAAAAATCCATGCGCAAGGCGCTGGAGGCTTTTTCCGGAACAGAATTCCCGTTCATCCCGTACCCCGTCACATTCAGTTACGGCAGCGCGCAGTTTGACGGCACAGAAACCTCAGTCGCACTGTTTGACCGCGCTGACCAGATCATGTATACACGCAAAAAAGCACTTCATGCACGCGAGCGCGCTGCGGAGCAAAAGGCCGCGGAGGCAGCACAGATCACTGCGGACGCATCCTGACCGCTGCGCACCCGACGCGCTTCAGAATCCAGTCGAAAAGGGAGTTTTCCATTATGCTCGGATCCGATTACCGGGAACTGATTGTTCCGAAACTCGACAACCGTGCGCAGAGCACGGGCTATCTCATCTGCGGCATCGTCCTGACCGCCGCATCCGTTGTGTTCGCACTCTGGAGCGGACGCCCGGTTCTGCTTCTGCTCTCAGCGGCGCTCGGCTTCCTCACCTGGTATCTCGTATTCAACAGCCGGATCGAATATGAATACATCATCTCCGGCGACGAGCTGACCGTCACGAAAATCCTCTCCCAGAGCAAGCGCAAGCCCATGCTGACGGTTTCCATCACAAAGTTCACTGCATTCAAGAATATGCAGGACGCAGAACAGCCCGGAGCAGGTCAGACCATCGTGCTCGCCTGCACGGCACAGGACAACACCGCCTTCTGTGCGGACTTTGACCACGAACAGTACGGTCAGACACGCCTTGTCTGGACGCCGAACGACGACATTCTGCTCTATCTTGACAAGCATCTGCCGCGCAATCTCGGCTTCCGCTGGGTTGCGTCACAAAACAGCGATTCAGAATAAACCCGCCCTTATTATTCGGAGGATACATTGTTATGCGGCTTGTAACCCCTCTTGAAATGATGAAGCTGGAGGATCTTGCAAATCAGTCCGGCGTCACCTATGATATCATGATGGACAATGCCGGAAACGGCCTTGCCATGCACATCGCCCGCATTGCGCTGGAGCAGAGCCGGAACAGCATTCTGTTCCTCTGCGGAAACGGCAACAACGCCGGCGATTGCTTCGTCGCTGCGGCAAAGCTCGCAAAGCAGTTTACCGTAACGGTCTGCATGGTTGCCGGAATCCCGAAAACGCGCACCGCGTATACCAAATTCCGGCTGCTCAAAAATATCCGCATCCTGACCGCGCAGGACGAAATCCGTACTGCGGTGCAGGAGGCGCAAATCATCGCGGACGGCATCTTCGGCATCGGCTTCCGCGGAGAGCTCCCGCCGTTTGTCCGTGAGCTTTCTGCGATTGTCGCCGCAGACAAGGAAAAGCTCTGCATCGGCGTGGACATTCCCAGCGGCGGAAACGGCCTGAACGGCACGGCTGCGGAGGGCATCTTCCGCTGCAACGTCACAATCACATTCGGTGCGGCCAAGGCCGGTCTGTTCATGTCCCCGCTTTCGGAATACTGCGGTGCGATCTATCTTGTGGAAATCGGCATTCCGGAGGAGGCCTTCTCGCAGTTCCCCTATCCGGTCACGCATCTGACGGATCAGGAAGTCCGGTCGCTGCTGCCCGCAAGACCGAAGAATGCACACAAGGGCATGTTCGGCACGCTGCTGACGGTCGCAGGCTGCCGCAATATGCCGGGTGCTGCCATCCTTGCGATGCAGGCGGCGCTCCGCACCGGCGTCGGGCTGTGCTGCCTCGCCTCTGAGGAGGGCGTCTGCCGGATGATGGTCAGCAATTCGCCGGAAGCGATTATGCTGCCCCTGCCGACCGATAATACCGGAAAGCTGACACCACAGAGTATCCCGGCGATTCTTGAAAATGCGAAAACCGCAACCGCCGTCCTGATCGGCTGCGGGCTCGGCCTCACGGACAATATCCGTCAGACCGTCACCGGACTGCTGACGCAGCTGGAATGTCCGGTCATTCTGGACGCGGACGGTCTAAACGCGATTGCCTCCGGCATAGATATATTACGCAAGGTCAAGGGGCCGGTCGTCCTGACGCCGCATCCCGGCGAAATGGCGCGGCTGATGCGCTGCACGGTCGCGGATATCCAGAAGGACCGCGTCGCTGCGGCAAAGAAGCTGGCGGCGCGCTTCCCGAATACGGTTGTCGTCCTCAAGGGCGACGGCACCGTCATCGCAACGGCCGATCATGCGTCCGTCAACACGACAGGCAACTCCGGCATGAGCAAGGGCGGCAGCGGCGATGTCCTCGCGGGCATGATTGCCGGTCTGACCGCACAACACATCCCCGCGGAGGATGCCGCAAAGATCGGTGTGTTTCTGCACGGGCTTGCAGGCGACTGCGCCGCCGCGGAGCTCTCCCGCCGCGCGATGCTGCCGAGCGACCTGATCCGGCAGCTCCCGCTGCTGTTCGGGGAATACGAATAAACAGGAACAGGGCGTTTCCCTGAAAATACTACGGTTGTTGAAAGCAAAATCTGTTTGGAGGCTGCTGATATGAAACCATTGTATTTTCTGAGAAACGCCCTGATTTTTTGCGCACCTGCGTATTTTCTGCTGAGCGGATGCGCCGCCGGGCACCCGGCTGCGCCGTTCACGCCGAAGCTGGACGGTGCATACACGGCAGAGGCGGAGCTGGAATACGGTACCGGTCAGACTGCCGCGCTGACGCTCACGCGCTATGACAAAGCGCAGTGGGAGGCGGCATTCTCTGCACCGGCCGCGCTGGAAGGCGTCGTGCTGCAATTTGACGGAAATGCCGTCAAAGCGAGCTACAAGGGGCTGGAATTCTCAGTGCCGCGGTCGGCGCTGCCCGCCAAAAACGTGCTGGTGCTCGCCACAGATGTGCTCGATCTCGCAGATGAAACCGCCCCGCTCCCCTGCAATGAACAGAGTGACGGCACATGGAGCTATGCCGGAGAAACCGAAGCCGGAAGCTATACCCTGACATTTGCCGCTGACGGCACGCCCGCTGCGATTGAGATGCCTGCGCAGCCGTTCACGGTGCGTTTCAGCGGATTTGCCGCCATTGCACCGGATCCGGGCAGCGCAGAAACGACTGCATCATAAGGTATCGCTGTGCGATGATCTGGTATGAGGACTCTGCCCTCAAACTCCCGCTGGGGATGTATCTCCAGACCCCATTTCGTATAGGGATGCTTAAGAGCCGGTTGCCCTTAAGCAGAGGTATGGTGGCAGCGCACCTTTTTCATCCATCGGAGATGCCCATTTTCACAAACGGAAAGCCGATCCCCTTTCGGAGATCGGCTTTCTTTTGATTGCTTGTAAGCGTTCCGTGAGCGGATTAGCCGCCGATGGTCGGAATCTTATCGAGCGGGCAATCGTTCTGGGTGATGATCTTTGCAATCAGCATGAGGATTGCGGAGAGGTCTTCACCGTCGAGCTCGCCCTTAATGACGTTCGCGTTCACTCTGCCCTGTTCCGTAACGTTGCCCGAAGCATCCGCATTAAGATACTTAGCAAGCAGAACAGCATCGGAAACATCCACGCCGCCAGAGCAGTTGGTGTCGCCCCAAACGCCGGGTTTCGGATCGCTCCCACCGGCAGTCGTCGTGGTGGTCGGAGCAGTCGTAGTGGTCGGAGCCGGAGTGGTCTGCGGAATCGGAGTACCGCCAATGTTATCCTTATCCTGCATAAACTCAACGATCCATGCGAGCGGAGCGTTCCAGTTAATGGTAACCTCGTTGGTAGACCATGCCTCGATGGAGTCAACGAAGCATCTCTGAGACGGGTTATCATCGTCACCAGGCTCGAAGCCCAGAGCACGGACATACGGATCCTGGAGGCCTGCGTTCGGGCCGCCCGAAAGGACGCCGTCCGGAGCCAGCGGCAGGGTCTTGTCAAGCTCATGAGACCAATATCTGTGGTGCGGGTTCACTTCGTGGTAGTCACCGTAACCGGTGATGTAGGAGAATGCCAGCGGGTTGCAGCCGAGCAGGTAGTCCATACCGGTTGTGACGCCGTTCAGGTACTTCACATCAAGAGTCTGGTCATATGCATATGCCATAACGATCAGGTTGTTGATAACCATGGAGTTGGAGCCCCACTCATAACCCTTGATGGTGATGCTCGGATCCAGGTTGTTCGGATCGTTGTAGCCAGGGCCGTCATACTTGTACGGAATGCCGTAGCCCTGCGTGTTCTCTTCCTTGATGTACTCATCAGCCGCATCGGTGATGGACTTCTCAAGTGTTGCGACCTGTTCAGCAGTGAGCAGATCCTTGTGGAGAGCCAGCGTCATGGAGCCTGCGGAAGCAGTGTTGCCCCAGTTGAACGTGGTGAAGGAGCCTTCGCCGGAAGCGTTCTCACCGCCGGTGATTCTCGTGGTGACCTGGAATGCGTTCTTGTAATCAGAGACTTCCTTCAGGTAGGTTTCAGCCTCAGAATCGCCGAGGATCTTTGCAGATGTGAAGATTTCACAAGCTGCCCAGTACTCGTCGTCGAGAACCTCGTTATCGCCGTAAGGTCCGCCGCCCTTTGCCTGATACATCGGAGCGTACAGGGACTTTGCTTCGTTCTCTTCATTGTCGGTTGCCTTGTACCAGTGCTTCTTCACTGCCTGGTATGCAGTCTTTGCAGCTTCGAGGTACTTCTTTGCCTGTGCAGAGTCATACGGCTCAATCAGACGTGCAGCCTGTGCCGCGCAAGCAGCATAGTTCAGGGTTGCAGCGAATGTAGGCGGCTTGACGATACGGACGGTCTTCCATTCCTTCTCGTAGTCCCACGGTCTGGTGGCAAGGCCGGTCCACTTGTGGTCATGCAGCTTGTGGTAAACGAGGCCTGCATACTTGCCCCATGTCGGCTCGCTGGAGGAAACAACCATCTGCTCCATGAAGTCGAGCTCGTACTTGCACTCGTCGAGGACATCCGGGATATCGTTGCCGGTTTCCGGAATGACAACCGTGCCGGAGCCGTCAGCAAACTTCTTCTTGCCCACGCCTTCTTTCAGATTCAGCAGTGCTCTCTCATACATGTTCTGGAGCGTCCAGACGGAGATACCGCCGTTGACGACGTACTTACCGTGGTCACCTGCGTCGTACCAGCCGCCGTTTGCGGTGATCTTGGAGGAACCGTAGGTACCGGTTGCCTCGTCTTCGCTCAGGTACTCGTTGTGCCACTCGGTCTGAACAGTTGCGCTGTCCGTCTTATGGCCGCCCTCGTGTGCGAGCTTGGACTTGTCACCGGAGGTGATGTAGGTTTCCTTAATATCAAGACCGGAACGGTTCTGATAGAAGTAGTTGATCGCATTCGTCAGCATGTCATTGCTTTCGGAATAGATATCATCGCCGATGCGGAACTCGAAGGATCTCCAGTCCTTACCCTTAATGCGCAGGTAGTAGGTACCCGGGGTCTTGAAGTCGGAGAAGTCGATCTTGCAGACGTTGTCGTGGGAGTCCTTATCATAGAACTTCTTGCCGGTGGTGCCGGTGTGAACAACGGTGCCGGACTTGTCAACGAGCTCATAGGTGTAGGTATCCTCAGTCAGGCTGATCTTCGTTGCGCCGTGGAGAATATCACCGTCGTTGTCGCCCAGCGTTGCGATCTTCGCAAGCTCCGGATAGTAACCGATCTGGTTGACGGAGATGAAGTTGTTCTTCAGGCCGCTGAAGTCACGGTTGGTCTGGCCGTAGGACTCAGTCGGATCTGCGTCGCACTCGCTGCAGGTCGTGCACTTGATGTGCATGTTATCGAACCAGATCTCGTCGCCCTTCTGTGCGTTGCCGCCGTAGCCCTTGCTGTCCTTTGCATAGTGGAAGGTCCACTCCATTGCCTCAAGGTCCTTGGTCGGAGTGAAGGTACCGGAGTAGGTCTTGTAAGAGGTGCTCAGCTTGACAGCCTTACCCCAGGAACCGCCCATATCCGGACCCATGTGCATATCGTCGCCGTTGTCGCCGCCGAGCTCGAAATACTCTTCATACGGGTCATTCGGCTGACCGATCTTGGAGCAGAGCTCCATGCCTTCTCTCTTTGCCTTTGCATCAAAGCTGACCTCGTAAACGTGGTTTGCCTTGAAGTTCAGGTTCCTGCATCTGACCTGAAGGTCCCACTTGGCCTTCTCGCCGCCTTCCGGAACGAGGACCTCAACGTGGAACGCGCCGCTCTTCACGTCGAAGTTCTGCTTCGCAGGGCTGGACTCACAGGTATGCCACGGCAGCGCCTTGTAGTCGAAGGTGGACTCACCAAGCACTTCGCCTGCGGAGGCAATCATCGGAGCCATGTTCATGGCTGCCGGTGCGATCGTTGCAACAGCAAGCAGTGCCGCAACGACCCGTTTTGTACTCTTGTGCATTAAAAAAACCCTCCCGTTTTTATTTGGTGCATCACCGGATGCGGTACTGCGTCCGATGACAGCGCGGTTTACAGATTGCATAAACAGCAAAACCGCACTGAAACCGTTCCTCTCTGGCTTGCCCCTCCCGTGCAGCAGGGAACGCCGTTTCTGACCGGTTTCGGTGTTTTTTGTGCCTGTTATACATTCTGTAAATTCTTTTTGAGAAATTCCGCGAAGCATAGCGCAATTTCTCACTGACTACATTATAATACAAGATTGATTTCTTGTAAAGGGTTTTTTGAAACTTTGGAAGAACTGTATAAACCAGTCATATTTTTTTGTATAAAACAGACAAAACCAGAACGCATACGTTTTGCGGTATGCCGCGCGTATTTCGTTCGGCATTCGCAATAATTGCACGTAGAATACCCCGATAATAATACTATATGTTTTCACACATTGTCAATTTTGCGCAGAAAGAAAAGATTTTTGCACAGATTTTGTATTTCTTTCCGAATCTTTGCGGGTGCTTGACAATCCCGGCGAAATATGCTATAATTACTTTGCTGCGTTAAAGCTGTGCAGCCTAAAAGCTGTAAAGCGTAAAAGTGCGCAGCCGACCCCAACATATACTATATATATTTCGGGAGGCATTACCTATGTCAGCATCACAGATCATCACGCTGATCGTGGTCGTGGTTTACGCCGCGGTCATGGTTTCCATCGGCGTGATCACATCCAAAAAGACCAAGAGCGTCAACGACTTCGTGTTCGGCGGCAACAAGATCGGCCCCTGGATGACCGCGTTCGCATTCGGAACGGCTTACTTCTCCGCCGTTGTGTTCATCGGCTACGCCGGACAGTTCGGCTGGGGCTACGGCGTTTCCGCCGCGTGGATCGGCGTGGGCAATGCGCTGATCGGCGCAACGCTCGCATGGGCCGTGCTCGGACGCCGCACCCGTCTGATGACCAAGCACCTTGACGCCAAGACCATGCCGGACTTCTTCATGAAGCGCTACGGCAGCCCCAAGCTGAAAACAGCAGCGGCGGTCATCGTGTTCCTGTTCATGATCCCCTACACCGCTTCGGTCTATAACGGCCTTTCCAGACTGTTTGCAATGGCGTTCAACCTGACCTCCCCGAACGCATATCAGTACGTTATGATTGCAATGGCTATCCTGAGCGCGATCTACGTTGTGCTCGGCGGATACTCCGCGACGGCTGTCAACGACTTCATTCAGGGCATGATCATGCTCGTCGGCATCTCGGCGGTTGTGATCTGCATTCTCAATTACAACGGCGGCTTCTCCGCATCCGTGGACATGCTGAAAACAATCACCGCTGTCCCGGACGGCAAGCTGGCTGCGACCTTCGGCCCGGATCCGATCAACCTGTTCGGCGTCGTCGTGCTGACCTCGCTCGGCACATGGGGTCTGCCGCAGATGACGCACAAGTTCTACGCGATCCGCGATGAAAAGGATATCAAGCGCGGTCTGATTATCTCGACATTCTTCTGCCTGATCGTGTCCGGTGGCTGCTACCTGCTCGGCGGCTTCACCCGTCTGTTCAATACGACGGAAGCCGGTGAAGGACTCGGCACGAACGTGATCCAGAAGCTCTCCAACGGCAAGCTGGAATTTGACGCAATGGTTCCGAACATGCTCCAGACAGCGCTCCCGCCGCTGCTGATCGGTCTGGTCGTCGTGCTGGTGCTGAGCGCATCGCTCTCGACGCTCTCCGCACTGGTGCTGACCTCCTCCACTACGCTGACGCATGACCTGATCCGTCCGGCCTCCAAGGGCAAGATGGACGAAAAGAAGGAATTTGTCACCATGCGCGTGCTGATTATCTTCTTCCTGCTGCTGTCCGTCATCATTGCGATGAACAAGAACGCGGCAATCACCACGCTGATGAGCTACTCCTGGGGCGCACTTTCCGGCTCGTTCCTCGGCCCGTTCCTGTGGGCACTGTTCAGCAAAAAGACAACCAAGGCAGCTGTATGGGTCAGCTTTGCACTCGGCGTTATCTCGACGCTCGCCCATATGTGCATCTTCACATTCTTCAAGGACAGCTTCGGCGGTATTGTGAAATGGGCTGCAAGTCTGCCGCTGAACCTCGCCTCCCCGATCAATGCAGGCGCACTGCTCATGATCCTCTCGATCGTGCTGGTTCCGGTGATTTCGGCATTCACCAAGCCCTGCGAGAAGGAAACCGTGGAAAACGCATTCGCGGCATACAACAAGTAATTCTGACATGAAAGCAGCCTGGGAACCCTGTGTTCTCAGGCTGTTTTTTGTTATTCAAAATTCATCTCTCTCGCTGTTTTTATCGGATCATGTAACACTGATCCCGTTTTTGCCGACTATATTGACAGAGATATCTCCGAAGGACGGTAACTGCAATGGATGATCCCAAAATCATAGCACTGTTTTTCGCGCGGGACGAGCGTGCCGTTGCGGAAACCGCAGAGAAGTACGGTGCGCTCTGTATGCGCATCACAGAACAGATTCTCGGCAGCCGTTCCGACGCGGAGGAGGTCGTCAACGACGCCTATTTCCGCCTCTGGAACGCGATCCCGCCAACCAGCCCGACACACTTTCAGGCATTCGTGCTGACGCTGACACGCCGTGCGGCACTCGACCGCCTGGATCAGCGGAACCGCAAAAAGCGCGGCGCCGACCGCTATGCAGCAGCACTTTCTGAGCTGGAACCGGTCATTGCCGCACCGGATGACATTCAGCGGCAGACCGAACAGCAGGTGCTGAATCACGCGATCGGCCGTTTTCTGGATGACCTGCCCGAAGAACAGCGCAATATGCTGCTGAAACGGTACTGGTATCTGATGACATCACGGGAGATCGCAAAGGATATGCAGATTCCGGAAACCCGCGTGCGCGTCACGCTAATGCGGCTGCGGAACCGGCTGCGGGAGTATTTAGAGAAGGAGGATTTACTATGAAAACAACCGAACTGATGCACGCTCTGGAAGAAGCTCGTCCGGATATGCTGGAAGCGGCTGCGCCCTCTGTGCAGGCCGAATCCCGGCCGGATGTGAGCGGGGTGCTCAGCAAAATCCGCGGCGGGCAGCCTGAAACCGAAGTCCGCGTTCCTGCCGTGACCATCCGGCAGACAAAGCGTCCGCGGCTCATCACAGCCATGCTGACGGCATGCAGCGTTGCGGCATGTGCCGCCGTCGTGACCGGACTTGCATTCCTGATCAGGAATACCGGCGATACCGTCGAGATGAGCAGCAATGTCGCAGTTCAATTTGCCAGCGAACCGGCACAGGACAGTGCAGCAGAGCAGGTCACCGGACAGCCCGCCGTGACGACCGCGCCCGGCAATCCGGCGTCCGCGGTACATCTGCCGTTTGTAGATACGGGACTCGGCACGCACAGGGTGTCATATATCGCCGGACAGACGACGGCCTCGCGCAGCAATGCTGTCCCGGTTGCAGATGCGCAGAACACGGATCCCGCAGCAGATCAGACAAATGCCGATCCTCAGACTACGGCAAAGCCGGAAACAGCTGTTCCGAAAACGACCGCTCCGCCGGAAGAAACCGATCCGCCGAAGCCGGTCACGAAAGATGCGCTCACCAGAATCACGCATCTGAAAATCGACATTCCTGAAAATATCAGCGGAGAATTTCGTTTTGAAATTTCCGACGGCGCGGTTCGCCTCGACGCACCCCAACTGATCCCGGAAAAAGAATGCGGCGTTTTTGAGTTTGCACTGATCCGAACCGGCGTCAGCGATGACGAATTTACCCTTTATCTGGTCAATGATAAGAACGGTAAAAAGGCGACCGCCGGCACCTACCGATGGGATCGCCACGATATCGTCACACCGTTGAATGCGGATATGGAAAAAGCATTCCTTGCGACCGGCAGCGATCCTGAACCATACGTTCCGGCACTCAAAACGCTCCCTGCACCTTCCTTTATCTATCAGTGGAACAGCGACCAGTATCAGACGTTTGATACCGCACTGCATCACGAAAGCGCAGCCGCATGGAAGAACCGGCGCATGGCGGACGGCGACCGGGCGCTCTATGCCGAAGACAACGACGGTTTCCTCTGGCTTGACAAGCATGCGGATTCCGCACATTACCTCTGGTTTATGTACGAGGCAGACGGCTATGTTCCGGAGGTGCGCCGCGTTGAGATCACGGAGAACGGCATCCGGATCGAAGCAGCGCTGGTTCCGGCGGATGTACAGGGTAAGGTGCGTGTGATGATCCCGCTGAACGCTGAAACACCTGCATCCTGGTTTGCGGATTCTGCGGATCAGTGGCAGCTCTCAATTTCCGGTACAATAAGCAGAGCCACCGAAAAGCCCGCTGAAGTAAACTGGACCTGGTACGTTGACTGAAATTCTGACAGTATCATAAATAAACAAGGCGCTGACTGCTGCGGTCAGCGCCTTGTTCTGTAAATAAAGCGGTATCTCCGATGGATTTATGAAAGGGGACGCCCTCTATCGCAGGGCGTCCCCTCTTGCGGAGCTCCTGATATGCCGGAGTGTTTCGCTCACTGCGGTGAGCGACCAGAGGCTCTGCCTCTGGACTCCGCAAGCCTTTGAAAAGGCTTGACCGAAACTTTTATTTTGACTTCACTTTGATACAAAATGGGATTCTTAAGGGCTAGTAGCCCTTAAGCAGGGGTATTGGGGCGGCGCCCCCATTATGAATCCGCCGGAGGCACTTTCCGTCACCGGACAGAGCGTGCGCTGAGCAGCTCAATATGCGCAGTCATGCAGCTTTCATCGGCGGGGAACTCCTCGCAGTAATCCGTCGAAAGGTATTTCTTGTTATCATCCGCGAATACGGTCACGATTGTCTTGTCCGCGCCGATGCGGTCACCGGCAATCAGGCAGCCGAGCAGATTCGCGCCGGAGCTGATGCCGACGCCGATGCCGAGCTTCCGCGCAAGCATCTGTGCCATGCGGATCGAATCAATATCGTCAACCGAAACCACGCCGGTCGCCTCGTCCATATGGCAGATCGGCGGGATGAATTCATCGGAAATGCCCTGAATCCGATGCTTTCCGGTCTTATAGCCGGTCGAAAGCGTCGGAGAATTCAGCGGCTCCAGCGGGAACATCGCGCAGTCCGGATTGACACGCCGCAGCGCCCTTCCGATGCCCATGACCGTGCCGCCGGTTCCGACGCCAGCCACAACGGCGTCTGCGGTTTTGCCGCAGGCCGCAAGCTGCCGGACGATCTCCGGGCCGGTCAGCAGCTCATGCGCTTCGGCGTTGTCCTCATTGGAGAACTGGCACGGCAGGAACACATGCCCCTGCTCCGCGAGCGCCTCGGTCAGCCGGATCGAGCCCTGAAAGCCGCCCTGCTCCGCGGAAACAAGCCGCACCTCTGCGCCGTAGCTGCGCATGAGGTTGATGCGCTCCACGCTCATCCAGTCCGGCATATAGATCACGACGGGATGCCCGAGCGCCGCACCGACTGCCGCAAACGCAATGCCGGTGTTTCCGCTGGTCGCCTCCGCAATGATGTCGCCGGGGGCAATCGTACCGGCTGCATACGCCTTTTTCAGAATGTGATATGCAACGCGATCCTTGATGCTGCCGCTCAGATTGAACGCCTCCGCCTTGGCATAGACCGTGCGCGGTTCGCCGCGGTACAGCATGGAAATTTCAAGCAGCGGGGTTTCCCCGATCAGCGCGTCCAACCGCGCAAACCGTTCCGCTGCGGTATTGTCCTGTACGGTATTCATAGATTCCTCCGATACATTTTTCGCTCAGTGATAGGTCAACTCTATCAGTATACCATATTCCGACGGAAAATGCAAGCAGTTTTTCAGCGGTATCTCCGATGGATTCATAATGGGGGCGCTGCCCCCAAACCCCCGCTTAAGGGCTAGTAGCCCTTAAGAATCCCATTTTGATAAAAGTGATGCATTTGCTTTGATTTTATTATTGTGAGATCCCAAAGGGGCAGTGGCCTTTGGCAGGCTTCGGCGGAGTCCATTATAAATCATCGCGCAGCGATCCCTTGATTGAAAGCTGAACAGCACCTCTGAAAGTCCAGAGGTGCTGCTTTTTATACCATATTCGTCATAATGAGCGGGGTCACGGCGATCTGCCGTTCATCCGCGTCCCAGACCATCACGCCGAGCACGTCAAATTCCCGCAGACCGCATTTTCCGAACAGCACGTCCCGCCGGAGAATATCCCGGTGGCGGCGGCGCTCCTGCCGGATCCGGAACAGGCGCATCTGCATGTTGATTTCCTCGCCCGCGTAGTAAAACGCCTTGCGGACAATCACCGGGCCGCTCTCGGCGCCGCCGGAGATCCACTGCGTCTGCGTCATGCGCAGCGAGATGAACCGCCGCGGTCGGTGCTCCGCAAAGCCGCGCATAGCGTCCTCCCAAGCGGTGCAGAGCTGATCCTGTTCTTTCAGGAATGCTTCCAGCTTCTCCTTGGCGTCGATGCAGGCGGTCTTGTCGGAAAAGCTGAGCGTATCCGCAATTTCGCCGAAGCCGGGAACCTGCTCCATGCGGGAACGGATTTCATCGGGCTTGGCGCAGTAATAATACTCGCTGCTTTCATAGCGCTGGTATTTATCCAGTGCGTCGTGGATTTTGTTGTAGACCATCTGGTTCGGGCAGAGCCGGTAATCAGCAAAGACCGAAATGCCGTCGTGGGAGAAATGCTCCTTGATGGCGGCGGCGCATCCGGCGGAGAGGCTGTCGCCGTAGTCGCACTGGCAGATGATGTCCTCACCAGCGCGGTAAACCTCATAGATAAACGCTGCAATGTCGTCGGCCTCCGGGAAGAAGCTCTCAACAGTCAGCCCGTAGTTGCTCAGATCCTTCGGGTCAAGATCATCGACCGCCGCCTGATAGACCCGGCACTGTAAGCGGGAATAATCCGGCACGGTATAATGCGCACTGCGCATCCGCTTGTCCGGCGAATCATAAAAGCTGATGACCGCAGTATTTTTCGGAAATTCGCCGCGCACTGTCAGCGTTTCCATATCCCTGCGGGAGCAGATCGTGACTTTCATATCCGGCCTCCAATACAATGTGATCGAAAAAAGTCGGTACCTTTCTATTATAGCACATTGTTGACGAATTTGCGCCGTTTTTTCGCTGTATGGCGGAAAATCTGTGTTTTGCATAAAACAAGGCAGGCCGCTTTGTGCAGATTGTTGAGATATCTGTCATATTACAAACAACCCGCCCGCAGACATTCAGTATCTGCGGGCGGGTGTGTTATCATATTCTCAGCTTTGGTTCTGTTCTGCGACCAGCTTTTCAGCGCCGTACATCTTGCGGAGCTTCGGCTTTTCGATTTTGCCGGTGGGATTGCGCGGCACATCCGCGAAGATGATCTTGCGCGGGCGCTTGTAGCGCGGCAGTGCCTCGCAGAACTTGTTCATCTCCTCTTCGGTGCAGGTGCAGTCCTCCTTGAGGGCGATGATCGCTGCTGCGATTTCGCCGAGGCGCTTGTCGGGCAGGCCGATGACGGCGACGTCCTTGACCTTGCTGTTGGAGCGGATGAAGTCCTCGATCTGAACCGGATAGAGATTCTCGCCGCCGGTAATGATGACGTCCTTCTTGCGATCCACGAGGAACACGAAGCCGTCCTCGTCCTCGCGCGCCATATCGCCGGTGCGGAGCCAGCCGTCTTCGGTCAGCACCTGCTTGGTCGCTTCTTCATCATGATAGTAGCAGGTCATGACGCCCGGGCCCTTGACGCAGAGCTCGCCGACCTCGCCGCGCGGGACGATCTCGCCCGATTCGTCTGTGATTTTGCTCTCCCAGCCGAAGCCGGCCTTGCCGATTGCGCCGACCTTGTGGATATTCTCCACGCCGAGGTGCAGCGCGCCCGGGCCGATGGACTCGCTCAGGCCGTAGTTCGTGTCATACTGATGATTCGGGAAGTATTTTTTCCAGCGCGTAATCAGGCTGGGCGGGACAGGCTGCGCACCGATGTGCATGAGCCGCCACTGCGAAAGCTCGTAGTCGCTGAGGGAAACCCTGCCGCTTTCGATTGCGTCCAGAATATCCTGTGCCCACGGTACAAGCAGCCAGACGATCGTACATTTTTCGGAGGAAACCGCATCGAGAATCACGTTCGGGGTGACGCCGCTCAGCAGCACCGCCTTGCCGCCGACCAGGAAGCTGCCGAACCAGTGCATCTTTGCGCCGGTGTGATAGAGCGGCGGGATGCAGAGGAACACATCATCCTTGGTCTGGCCGTGGTGCGCCTGCTCGACCTTGCAGGCGTGCATCAGGCTCTCGTGATTGTGCAGGATTGCCTTCGGGAAGCCGGTTGTGCCGGAGGAGAAATAGATCGCGGCATCGTCCTGATCCGTCAGCATGACGGCAGGCGTGGTGCTGGGGCAGTTGGCTGTCAGCGTGTCATAGCTCTCCGCAAAGCCGGGGCAGCCCTGACCGACATACAGCAGCATCTTGTCATTGCCCATGGTATCGACCAGTTCCTCGACTCTGCCGATGAATTCCGGTCCGAACACGAGCACGGAAACATCCGCCAGCCCGACGCAGTATTCAATTTCGCTTGCGGCATAGCGGAAATTCAGCGGCACCGCAAGCGCACCGACTTTCAGAATGCCGAAATAGATCGGCAGCCACTCGATGCAGTTCATGAGCAGAATCGCAACCTTGTCGCCCTTTTTGACACCGCGGGAGATCAGGAAGTGTGCAAAGCGGTTGGCTTTTTCGTTAAAGACCTTCCAGGTGATTTCGCGGCGGTAGATATTGGGGCGGCGCGGCTCAATGAGCTCGTATTCTTTCCATGTGACTCTGCGCGGCTCAATGACCGCGGGATTCAGTTCGACAAGTGCTGTATCATTTCCGTACAGCGCGGCATTGCGTTCCAGAATGTCAATAATCGGCATGATTGAACGTCCTTTCTGTTTCGTATATTTGGCGGTGCGTCCGGCAGACGTCCGCCCGCAATATCTATATTTTAACACAAAAAAGCGTTAAAGTCAAGAGCAACCGGAAATTTCGCGCGGGCAGTGCCCGCCGCCATATTCCTCCGGAGGGATTTGACCAGGCTCTCCCAATTTGCAGGGTACACGCCGCTGATTGCGGCTTCTCTTAGCGTGCTTCTCCCAACAGAGATGAGGCGGGGAGCAAGCGGGGTGGGCTCCGGATCAACGGACAGCAGCACTGCCGCCCGCCGCAGATATCGCAAAAAACAGGAAAAATCTGAAATTTCCGGATTTTTTTCAAAAAAGGTATTCCATTTTTGCCGAATATCTGTTATAATAACAGTAATCGTGTCCGAACGGACAACAAAACACAGGAGATGAAACCATGCCGAAACGCTTTTTCGCAGCCCTGCTGGCTGCATGGATGACCGCGGCTGTCGTGCTCTGGAATATCACGCCGCTGCGTGCGCAGGCGCTGCTCTTTACGCCGAATGCGACGGTGCAGAGTGATGCCGCCGTGCTGCTGAATCTGGACATTAACCAGATCGTGTACGAAAAGAACGCGGATATGAAGAAAATGCCCGGTGCGCTCGTGCAGATCATGACCGCGGTGGTCGTGCTGGAAAACTGCCCGAATATTTCCGGGGAGAAGATCACAGCAAAAGAGGACATGTATAAGCTCTTTGAGCAGGACGAGTATCCGGAGGATCTGCGCTATGCCCACATCAAGGAGGGCGATACGCTGACCGCAGAGGAGCTGCTCTACGCAATGCTGATGACCTCGTCCATCGAGGCTGCCTATATGCTGACAGATCACTTTGGAAAGGGCGATCAGGACGCATTCACCGAGCTGATGAACGCCAAGGCCGAAGCGCTCGGCATGACGAATACGCGCTATACGAACGGCACCGGCCTGTACAGCGCACGTCAGCTGACCACCGCGCGCGATATGATGACGCTGCTGAATTATGCAATGACGCTCCCGCAGTTTGAAACCATTTCCTGCACGCCGACGTATACGGCGGCCTCTGCATCCGGTGAGGAGCAGAAGGATGCATGGACATGGAAGCACTCCAACCTCATGATGGACGAGTCGAGCGATAACTACTATAAGGGCGTGCGCGGCATCAAGACGGGCAACTCGCAGGAGGGCGGACGCTGCATCGCATGCAAGGGCTCGCGCGACGGCAACAACTATCTGGTTGTCTGCATGGATGCGCCGCTCAAGGATCTGGAGGGCAACAACCGCTTCTATCATCTGGAGGATGCGAAGAACATTCTGGAATGGGCGTTCACGCATCTGTCGTTCCAGGATATTCTCCCGGAGAACAAGCTGCTCGGACAAATCCGCGTCAACAATGCAATCGGGGATGACATCGTCAAGCTCAAGCCTGCAAAGGGCTACTCCTGCATCTGGTCGGATATGACGGACAAGAAGAGCGTGCAGGAGATCACGGACTGGCCGTCGGAGGTCAATGCGCCGGTGTATGCGGGCGACAAGCTCGGCAAGGTGACGCTGAAGCTCTCCGGCGAAACGCTCGCGGAGATTGACGTCATTGCAGAGGGCACCGTGGAGCGTTCGTTCTGGCGGTACAACCTCAGTGAGATTCCGGGCTTCTTCCGGTCGAAGTACCTGCGGAATACATGGGTGCTTGCGATTATCCTGTCGGTTGTGTATATCGCAGCCTGCATCTTCTTCGCATTCCGTTATCATGAGGACCGCAAGCGCCGTGAGGCGCAGCGCGCCGGACATCTCCGGAACAAGAATCAGTAATAATACACAGCGGACAGACCTTCGGGTTTGTCCGCTGTTATTATGCCCGCATTGTCAGTACAGGAACAGAACGATATAAAAAGAGACTTCTCCGACGGATGAAAAATGAGGGACTTCCGCCCGCTTCGCTATGAGTTTGCACCGCAAACTCACCAAACCCGCCAAAGGGACACTGTTCCCATTATGAATCCATCGGAGATACCGCTTTATGACAAGCGAAAGGGGACGCCCTCTATCGCAGGGCGTCCCCTCTTGCCGCTCTGCGGCAATTCACCCCTTGCGGAGCTCTTAATATGCTAAGGTATTTCGCTCACTGCGGTGAGCGACGGGGGCGCTGCCCCTCGACCCTGCAAGCCTTTGAAAAGGCTTGATCGAAACTTTTATTTTGGGATTCCAAAGGGACAGTGTCCCTTTGGCGGGTTTGGGTGGAGCCCATTATAAATCATCGCGCAGCGATACTGCTTTCACTCTGCTGCGGGCTCCTCTTTTGTGATGTTGCGCAGCCATTGATATTTCATATAATGCCGGTAAACGGCGGGAATCTTGACAAACTCATCCAGTGTCAGAATGAATGCGACCGCCATCACGGGCAGCTTCAGGATAAACGCCGCAATCATCCCGAGCGGCACAACCACGCACCATAGCGTGATAATATCACAGAACATGCCGAAGCGCGTATCGCCGCCCGCCGGGAAAATACCGCCGATAATTGTCGAATTGAGCGAATTGCCGATGATGTAATAAGACGCAAGCAGCATCATGTATTTCAGATATTCATGCGCCTGTCCCTCCAGCGTCGTGACACGCAGGACAAGCGGTGTCAGCGCGAGGAGAATCACGCCGGAGCCTGCGCCGACCCACAGCGAGAACCGCACAAAGCTGCCGCCTGCCTTCCTGGCATCCTCCAGCTCGCCGCGCCCGAGCATTCCGCCGAGGATAATCCCGACGCCTGTTGCGATGCCCCAGCAGAAGCTCGCAATCATGCTGCGGACGATTCCGGCAATCGAATTGGCTGCGGTCGCATCAGATCCGAGATGGCCCATGATCACCGCGTACATGGTGACGCCGCCGCCCCAGCCGAGCTGATTCAGCAGCAGCGGCACGGTATAATGCCAGTAATCGTGCCGCAAAGATGCATCGCCCCGCCGGAGCATCTGCCTGACCGGCAGCGGCATGCATTTGCCGCAGCGCATTGCAATCAGGACGAACACCGCTTCAAAGACGCGTGCCAGCACAGTTGCAAGCGCCGCGCCTGCGATTCCCATGCGCGGGAAGCAGCCGATGCCGAAGATCAGCAGATAATTGAGTGTGATGTTCAGCACAACGGAAAGCGAACCGATCAGCGAACTGAGCCCGGCCTGTCCGCAGATCTTCATGATGCCGAAGCAGGTCTGCGAAAAGCCCATCAGAACGTAAGAAAGCGCGACTGTCCGCAGATAGGCGGCGCCGAGCCGGATCAGTTCCGGATCGGATGTGAAAATCCGCATGATGAGCTGCGGGACAGTCAGCGCAGCAGCGGTGAACAGCAGCCCGACCGCCAGCGAATAGCGCATTGTCATGGCATAGACGCGCTCCACGGTGACGCGGTCGGATCTGCCCCAGTACTGTGCTGCGAGCACGCTGCATCCGCCGACGAACGCACCGAAGAACAGGCTGAATACAAACGCGATCTGTCCCGCCAGCGACGCCGCCGACAGCGGATCCTGATCGAGAAAGCCCAGCATGAACGCATCCGATGCGGTCACCAGCGAGGACATCAGATACTGAAACGCAATCGGTGCGACAATGACCAGCAGATCACGGTATAGTTTCTTTTTTTGCAGCATGTATTTCCTCCTCCGCTGCTCAGATCGTATCACAAAAATCAAGAATCTTCTGCATATTCGCCGGAATATCTGCGCGGCTCTCCACGCCGGTCAGGCAGAGGCTGCCGCAGCACGGAATCTCCAGATGCCCGAGAAAATGCGCGACCGTCGCTGTCAGGCGTTCGCATTCCTGCATGCCCGGGCCGGTTCGCAGTACCGCAGCATAGCCCTTTTTTCCGCCGGAGAGCGCTGCATGCGGTTCATGCGTATTGCTCCACGGGGTACAGCGGTCGATGAATGCCTTGAACTGTCCCGGTACGTCCGCCCAGTAGGACGGCGCGGCGAGCACGATGATGTCCGCGGCTTCAAATGCAGCCATGATCCGGGCGGCGCCGTCCGGCGGCAGCGCGCAGACGCCTGTTTTGTGACAGCTTCGGCAGCCTTTGCAAAAGCGAAAGCTGTAATCGTCGATGCAGGCGGTCACGGTTTCGTACCGCGCAGAGAGCTGCTCTGCAATAATCTGCACCATTGCGGCGGTCGCGCCGGTGCGGACAGGGGAGCAGTTGAAAATCAGTGCGTTCATTGTTCCTCCGGAAATGATTGCTGCCGCGTGCGAAGCGCGGCAGAATGACGGTTATTTCGGATTGCGGACAGGCCGCAGGCGGGACCACAGCACAACGATCAGCTGTGCAGGAATCCCGATGAGAAAGAGCTTCCAGATTTTGTAGGTATAGAATGTAAAAAACAGCGCGCCGAGCACAGACCAGATCAGCAGGGAAATGATGACGAAGTTCCAGCGGCGGTTGAACCAGATCGAATTAAAGACCAGCGCCACGACCGCCGTAATCGGGGCTGCGTAGATAAAGAGGAACGAGCTGTATCTGAGCTCCGGCTGCACGGCGTCCAGCACGACAAAGATCATGGATGCGACCAGCCAGACCAGCACGGCTGCCATGCCCGCGATGATAAAGCGGTTTTTTGTCTGCTGTTTGCTCCCGTTTGCGGATGCCGGTACGGCTTCTGCTTCGGGGACAGGTTCTTCGGCGGATTCCGCAGCGGTATCTGCGGCGGGCTCCGGTACGGCGGAATCCTCTGCGGATTCTGCGGCGGCTTCCTGCGGCGCATCCGGATCGTTCAGAAAATCGTCAATGCGGATGCCGTAGAAATCCGCGAGCTGCTTCATGACGGCAAGATCCGGCAGCGATTCGCCGCGCTCCCATTTGGAAACCGCTTTGTCGGAATAATGCAGCTGTTCGGCAAGCTGGAGCTGCGTCAGCTGATTGGCCTTGCGCAGGCGCACCAGATTCGCCGCGACCACATGCTTCCAATCGCCCATCGGATCACCTCCCTTTGTTGTTTGCGTGATTTCTCTTATTATAGCATATTATCACGAAAAGTGCAATGGGAGAAGTGCAAAAAAGCAATCGCTGTGCAAAATGGGAGTAAAAACGGAGGGCGGCACTGCCGCCTTATAGCATATTAAGCGGCAAAATGCAAGAGCGGCAGCGAAAAGCGGTTGACAATGCAGACAATTTGTGATAGAATGAAATTGCCGTACTATAATAAACGAAAGGGGTGCGAAAAATGGAAGCGTACGACGAAAAAAAGTCGGTGGCGCCGTTCCCGATTTTACTGATCCTTCTGTTCATGGTTGTACTGGTTGGCGTGGGGTTTGTGTTCGATGTGTTTGCTCCCCTGAAACATACGAACAAAGCACCTGACGTTTCAGTTGAATCCGGCAGGGTGTACATTTTCAAAGACCGGAACTGCGAGTATATGCTGGTTGCGTCATATGTCTTTTCCAATAAAGGAAAGAAGCCGATTTCGTTTGATACATGTTATGATGTATCTGCGCAGATGAACGGGACTGCGTGCCCGAAATGTGTGCCGGAAGATGCGGTTGATGCCACTGTCGAAGAAATAGCGCCGGGCAGGATCGTTGTGATCGAGGTCGTATTTGCGCTGAAGGATTATGTACCGGGCAAATCGGCTGACGTTTCGGTCAGGCTGTATGACCGCTTCGACAACCAAAAGCTGCTCCTCCAGGAAGACCGCAATACAGTGAATCTGGCCGTCAAAGAGAAAAATCCGTTTTGCGGGATCTGCTGATGCGGCTTTCCCCGATCCAATGAAAACGCCCCGATGCTGCACGCATCGGGGCATTCTGTTATAGTATGTGCTTCAAGAAAAAATCAGATCCTCCAGCTCTGCGCGCAGCCGCCGGATGATCCGCTTTTCCAGCCGCGAGATATAGGACTGCGAAATGCCGATCACATCCGCAACCTCCTTCTGTGTGCGCTCCTGTCCGTCCTTCAGCCCGAACCGCATCTCCATGATCTGCCGCTCCCGCGGGGAAAGCCGCATGACCGCTTCCCGCAGCAGACGCCGCTCCGATTCGCTCTCCACGCCGCGGCAGACCTCCTCTCCGTCCGTGCCGAGCAGATCCGAGAGCAGCAGCTCGTTGCCGTCCCAGTCCACGTTCAGCGGCTCGTCGATGGAGATTTCTGCACGCTGCTGTGCGGTTTTCCGCAGATGCATCAGAATCTCATTCTCAATGCAGCGCGAAGCATAGGTCGCCAGCTTGATATTTTTCTCCGGGTGAAAGGTCGCCACAGCCTTGATCAGTCCGATTGTTCCGATGGAAATGAGATCGTCCAGCGGTACGGAGGACGTTTCAAATTTGCGTGCGATGTACACCACCAGCCGCAGATTCCGGACGATCAGCTGTTCCCTTGCCGCCGGATCCCCCTTTGCAAGCGCCGCGAAGGCTGCCTCCTCCTCACTGCGCGACAGCGGCGGCGGCAGCTGATCGGCGCCGCTGATGTAATACACGCCCGTGTCCGGATCCTGCGCACGGAGCCGGAGCAGCATGAGGCATCGTTGAAAAATGTGCATATCTGCACTCCTTTCTGTATGTTCATTTGCAGACCGCGGCCGGAATCACTGCCGTTTCCTGCATCTGCTCCGTGACCGCGATCAGCACATCTGCCGGACGCTCTGCGCCGCCGGTTTCCGGAATAACCGCCGCATATTCCGGCTGAAACGCGGGCAGCAGCGCCGTCCCGGTCACGGTTCTGACCGGCAGCATCCGGAATCCCCTGCATGCCGCGGCAGCCGTCACGGCATCGGGATATTTCCGCAGCCAGCCATTCAGCGCCTTGGCCGGGCAGACAATGACCGGCTTTCCGGTAAAGGCGTCGCTGAGCGTATTGCCCGTGTCCGCGATGCCCGGGAGCAGCAGATCCAGTCCGCCGATCCGCAGATGCAGCCGACAGCCGCTCTGCACCTGTGCAGCGGCGCGTCCTGCCCAGAGTACCGCCATCAGGGAGGCAAGCGCCGTCCCGAGCAGCAGTGTCAGCAGGGAAATATCCGCGTAAATGACGGTGTTTCGCATATACCACCCCGCCGGTCGGCAGACCGCGGACAGCGCATACAGCACACCGCAGAAGAACAGGCTGACGGCGGAAAACACCGCGGTCTGCCGGAGCAGCCGTTTCCTGCCGAAGGCTGTCAGGCAGACTGTGAGCGCCGTCCCGAGCCGGAGCAGAATGCAGACCGTCAGCGGCAGCGGCGGCAGCAGTACGCTCAGCGAACAGACCGCTCCGGCCGACGCGCCGAGCAGACAGCGCCCGCGTTTCAGCGGGGTGTGCGTCAGGCGGGCGGAGGCTAGCAGCAGCGCGTAATCCGCCCAGAGATTGGAAAGCAGCAGAACATCAAGATATACCGTCATGCGATCACCGTTATCAGTATAGCATATCCGTGCCGGAAAACCTGTCGAATGCGCTCCGCAAAAACAGCATCCGAATCGCCGGATTTGACGACGCAGCCCGCAAAAATCGGCAGGCTGTACAAATTTCCTGCGCAAATCGCTGCCGTGCGGGTATAATCGCAGATTGCTCTTGCTTTCTGCGGGGTTTTCTGTTATAATAGAACGGTAAGGAACCGGTAACCTGCCGGATTGAGATGAAAGGAGGGATACAGCCTGCCGGAGCAGACTGTATCGCATAGGGTTATGCAGAACTTTGAGAAGAACGCTTCGCCGGATACCTATTTCGGCTGCAACGTGTTCAATGAAAATGTCATGCGCAGCTGCCTGCCGAAAAAGGTGTTTGAGGCGGTCATGGCCACGCGCAGAATGGGAACCCCGCTCCCGCGTGATGCTGCCGATTCCGTTGCAAATGCAATGAAGGAATGGGCGGTTGCAAACGGCTGCACACATTTCACACACTGGTTCCAGCCGATGACCGGCGTTACGGCAGAAAAGCACGATGCGTTTCTGACACCGATTGCAGGCGGCGTTACGCTCGATTTTTCCGGCAAGGAGCTGATCAAGGGCGAATCGGATGCCTCCTCGTTCCCGTCCGGCGGCCTGCGTGCGACCTTTGAAGCCAGAGGCTATACTGCATGGGACCCGACCTCCGATGCCTTTATCAAGGACCGTACCCTCTGTATCCCGACCGGCTTTGTTTCGTATACCGGTGAAGTGCTCGATAAAAAGACGCCGCTGCTCCGCTCCATGGAGGCTGTCAGCCGTGCATCTGTCCGGATGCTCCGCATGTTCGGCAATGATAAGGTGCAGCGCGTTGTGACGAACGTCGGCCCGGAGCAGGAATACTTCCTGATCGACAAGGCCAGCTACGACGCCCGCGAGGATCTGATCCTGACCGGCAGAACGCTGTTCGGCAGCATGCCGCCCAAGGGCGAGGAAATGGATGACCATTACTTCGGAAACCTGACGCAGCGTGTTTCCGATTTCATGCGTGAGCTGGACGTCGAGCTGTGGAAGCTCGGCATCTATGCCAAAACAGAACACAACGAGGTTGCTCCGGCGCAGCATGAGCTTGCCCCGGTCTATACCAGCTCCAACATCGCGGCGGATCACAACCAGCTCACCATGGAGCTGATGAAGAAAACCGCGTTGAAGCACGGGCTTGTCTGCCTGCTGCATGAAAAGCCCTTCGCGGGCATCAGCGGCTCCGGCAAGCACAACAACTGGTCGATTTCGACCGACGACGGCCAGAATCTGCTCGATCCGGGCGATACGCCGCAGGATAACATGCAGTTCCTGCTCGTGCTCTGCGCCTTCCTGAAGGGCGTCAAGGATTACGCGCCGCTGCTGCGTCTGTCCTCCGCGTCCGCGGGCAATGACTGCCGTCTGGGCGGCAACGAGGCGCCGCCGACCGTCATTTCCGTGTTCATCGGCGATGATCTCCAGCGCGTGCTCGATGCGATTGAATCCGGCAAGCCGCTGGAGGGCTTCGGCAAGGAGCGCTTCTGCCTCGGCGTGGATGCGATTCCGCAGTTCCGCAAGGATACCACCGACCGCAACCGTACCTCCCCGATGGCCTTTACCGGAAACAAGTTTGAATTCCGTATGCTCGGTGCGGCGGATTCGATTTCCTGCTTTAACTTCGTGATGAACACAATCTTCTCGCACGAGGTCACTGCGTTCTGCGATGAGCTGGAAAAGGCGGAGGATTTCAATACCGCGCTGCATGATCTGCTCGTCCGCACGATCCGCGAAACCAAGGATATCATCTTCAACGGAAACGGCTACGGCGACGAATGGTTTGCCGAGTGCAAGCGCCGCGGTCTGCCGAACTATCCGTCCACAGTCGAATCGCTGATGCAGTATGACCGTCCGGAATTTGTCGCCATTTTTGAGGAGATGAACGTCCTCAGCCGTGCGGAAATCACATCCCGCAAGGAGATTCTGCTCGACAATTACAGCAAGATCGTCTGCATCGAGGCGCGCACCATGCTTGATATCGCGCGCAAGAAGATTATGCCGGTCTGCATTTCCTATACAAAGCAGCTCTGCGATGCTGTGAATGCGAAGAATCAGCTTTCTCCGTCGCTCAACGTCAGCACCGCCGTCGAGGATGCGCTGGTTTGCGAGATCAGCGACCTGACCGCCGGACTGTTTGAGGCCATCGAGGATCTCCGCGAGCAGATTTCGCTTGCGGGCAGAGAACAGACCGCAGTCGAAAAGGCAAAGGCTTACCGCAAGCTGGTTGTTCCGGCCATGGAGCGCCTGCGCACAACCGCGGATGCGCTGGAACTGCTGATTCCGCAGGATCAGTGGCCGTTCCCGCCGTACTCCGAGATCCTGTATAATATCTGATCAATGAAAGAGCTTGCATACTACTGCTATCCGTGTGCGCCGTGCGGAAACTACCGGGAATACACCGCGGAGGAGTTGAAGGATCCGAAGACGCTGGAAAGTGTTTTTGATCTCTGTCAGATCTATGAAGCAAGGATCACTGCGGACGGCTGGTATTTTCTGATCGGGCATTACGGCTTTCAGCAGCTTTACGAGATCGACAAAAAAAGCGGCTGGTTTGACGAGGACACGTTCGGGGAATATGTCCTGCGTGTCTGCGAAGAGATCCGGATCGAGGAAGAAGTGCGTGCGAAAACTGAGGCAGAAACCGAGATGATCGAGCTGCGCAGCACGCCGGATGCGATCCGTGATCTGAAAGCATATGCCGAATCCAAAGGCATGAGCCCGCAGGCACTGCTCTGGACAGCGGTCGATGAATACCGCCACACCCGCGGCGAGCTGCATACACCGTTCTATATTATCCAGTTTCATCCGGATAAAGGGTACTTTTTCAGCCTGAACTGTGCCGCAGAGAAACAGTTCGGATACCGGGTGATGCCGGGGGCGCTGCCGCTGTCGTCGGACACTGCGGCGGCGATCCGTGCATTGTATCAGGACTATGAGCAGTTCCGGAATCCGGACAAACCCTACGGACGGCCGGACGTTCCGCCGGAGCAGATACAGAAGCTCAGCGCACGGGCAGACGCGCTGTATGAAAAGATGAAAGCAGAACTCGGTGCGGATTATATGATCCGGAAGCCCGGTCAGTGGTTCTGATTGAAAGATGAACAAAATGGATACCAGGGAACAACAAAACCGTATTGTACCGCCGCTGCTCGGATGGTTTGCGGAGAACGCCCGCGATCTGCCGTGGCGGCAAAACCGCGAACCGTACCGCGTCTGGCTCTCGGAGATCATGCTCCAGCAGACAAGAGTAGAGGCGGTCAAGCCTTATTATGCGCGGTTTCTGGCTGCACTGCCGGATATTCAGGCACTCAGCACATGCGATCACGACGCGCTGATGAAGCTGTGGGAGGGCCTCGGCTATTACAGCAGAGCTCGCAATCTGCAAAAGGCGGCGCAGCAGATCACAGAGCAGTTTGACGGCAAATTTCCGCGAAGCTACGAGGAAATCCGCTCGCTGGCAGGCATCGGGGATTACACCGCCGGTGCAATCGGCTCCATCTGCTTCGATCTGCCGGAGCCTGCCGTGGACGGCAATGTTCTGCGCGTATATACGCGGCTTTTCTGCGATGCCCGCTGCACGGATGACACCGCCGTCAGAAAGGATATCCGCGACCGGCTGCGGCTTGTGTATGAAGATACGGCTCCGCATCTGCGCGGCACACTGACACAGGCGCTGATGGAGCTGGGCGCGACGGTCTGCGTCCCGAACGGCACACCGCACTGCGAAGTCTGTCCGCTGCACGCGATGTGTGAGGCGCGGCGCACGGGCAGCATCGCGGAATACCCGGTGCGAAAACAGAAAAAAACACGCAGAACCGAAGAATACACCGTTTATATTTTACAGTGCGGTGACCGCATCGCGGTCAGAAAGCGCCCGAAAACCGGCCTGCTCGCAGGGCTCTGGGAGCTGCCGCATCTGGACGGCAAAATGGAGACGCAGGCAGCGCTCAATGCCGCAGAAGCGTGGCACACCGGCGCGGCGGAAATTGTTTCGCAGCGGAACTGTGTCCACATTTTCACGCATATCGAATGGCATATGACGGCAGTGCATCTGCTTGTCACGAAGATGCCGGATTGCTTTTTCTGGGTGACGCCGGAGCAGCTCGCTTCGGAGATTTCCCTCCCGACGGCATTCCGGATCTGTCTGCCGGAGGAATGAGATACGGATTTCCTTATCATTGCTTCGGCGCTGCTGCTCCTTGCATATTTTGCAGAACTGACCATGAAGAATATCTGAATATCCGGAATAAACAGGCTGACACATTTTGCAGAACGATAAAGGAGGCGAATCATTATGCCACATTCATCAGGCGGAGGCTCCGGTTCCCACGGCGGCGGCGGCAGCAGCTTTCACAGCGGCTCTTCCGGCGGCGGCAGTTCCTTCGGCGGGGGAGGCTTCTTCGGCGACGACGATTACGGCAACGGCTACTACAACGGCCGTCCTCCGAAATTAAGCAAGGGCTATTTTGCCGGTGCCAAGCGTTACCGCTATCGCTGGCGCGGGCAGGACCGCTATTTCTATTCCACATATAATACGGGCGCGGAATTCCGGCCGATCCGAGGGCTGTTTGTGCTTCCGCTGATCCTGGTCTGTCTGGCCGTTATGTTCTGGCCTGTGCTGAAAAGCCTGAAAAAATATGACCGGAATATCCTCATTGATGACAAGCTCAATGTGCTGGAAAACAGCAGCAGACTGAATGATGCAATGCAGGCTTTTTCTGAAAAGACAAAAATTACCCCGGCGGTCATCACCCTTTATAATGAGGAATGGCAGCGGTTCGGCGTGTCCTCGCTGGAGGAATATGCGTACAGTCAGTACTTGATGCGTTTTCAGGACGAAAAGCATTGGCTGATCATGTACTCTGAGCCGAAGGTCAAAGAGGGCGAATGGGAATGGTTCTGGGAAGGAATGCAGGGCGACGATACCGACCCGGTGCTGACGCCGTATGTGACCGAGCTGTTCAATGTCACCATGCAGTCCGGGCTGGTCGATGAAAGCAGCCCTGTCCCGGATATCATGGCGGATGCGTTTGAGGCCGCGACAGCGCGCGCACAGCCGAAATTCCTGCACCCGAGAATCAGGCAGGAGCGCATCTGGATCGGCGGTATGATCCTGCTTGTGATTGTCTGCTGGGGCATCTCCTTCATGGGACTGCACCGGTGGAAATACCGCAATGCGGAATATGATCCGGAGAATTTCGGCGATGAAGAAGATGATCAGTACCGGAAGATTCCCGCGTCCTTATCCGCACCGGCGCAGACCTCCGGGATGCAATCGGCTTTCGGGGCACAGCAGTTCGGGCAGCGGAAAACGGAAATGGCTGCGCTGGAAACGCCGCAGCCTGCAAAGCCGCGGTTCTGCCGGAACTGCGGCATGAAGAATCCAGCGGGGACATTGATCTGTCCGTCCTGCGGCTCGAGGCTGGAATAAGGAGGCGTCATCATGGACGTTCTGATGCTGCTTTCTCCGCTGCTTGCCGCCGGACTGCTTTCGCTTCCGGCCGTCAAAAAGGGCAAAGAGATGCCGAATGCAAAGCCGGGCAGATTATGGCTGATGCTTCTTCTGCTGCTTCCGCTGACGGTCGGTGTGACCTACGGGTACTATCTCGGCGCGTTCTTTTTGAGCTTTGTTGCAGAAAGCTATTTCGGAAATCCATGGCGCACTGTTTTTCTGGTATTCTGCATGGTCATCATAGCGTACATTGCGCTTCTGCTGGGAAGGCTGCTTGCGCATCTGCTTCAACTGACAAAGAAGAACCGCCTGATTTCCGCGGCGGTGATGACACTGCTTCTGATGGCGGAAACGTATGCATTCTATGTATACATTTCTGGCAGCTATATATAAGAATGAAAGGATGATCCCCATGACCTACAAAGAGGAATTTATCAAATTCATGACCGAATGCGGCGTGCTGACATTCGGCGAATTCACGCTGAAATCCGGCAGAAAGGCGCCGTATTTCATCAACACCGGCAATTACAAGACCGGAAAGCAGCTCTGCCGCCTTGGCGAATACTATGCTGCATGTATGCAGGAGCACGGCCTGAAAGCGGACGTTCTGTTCGGACCGGCCTACAAGGGCATCCCGCTGGCGGCGTCCGCGGCGATTGCGCTCTGGAAGGAGCACGGCGTGGAGGTCGGCTATGCCTATGACCGCAAGGAGGTCAAGGATCACGGCGAGGGCGGCATGATCGTCGGCTCCAAGCTGGAGGACGGCACGAAGGTCGTACTGATTGAGGACGTCATGACCTCGGGCAAGGCACTCAGAGAGGTCTACCCGAAGCTGAAATCCGTTGCGGACGTGGAGGTCGCGGGCATGATCATCACGGTTGACCGCCAGGAAAAGGGCTTAAACAGCGACAAGTCCGCCGTGCAGGAGGTCAAGGAAGAATTCGGCATTGACGTGTACTCGATTGTTACGGTCAGTGATATTATTGCTGCGATTGAGAGCGGCGTCATCGACGGCAGGGAGTACCTTCCGCAGATGCTTGCTTACCGCGAACAGTACGGGGTATAATCACGATTGCGTTACAAATGAGCATCAAACGCCCGCCGGGGATGTACTTCCGGCGGGCGTCCTCTTTTGCGGGGGCCTTGATTTGCCGGAGTGTTTCGTTTCCTGCGGTGAGCGACGGGGCTTTGCCTACGGACTTCGCAAGTCTTTGAAAAGGCTTGACCGATACTTTTATTATGGGCTTATTATCTATACATAATGGGATTCTTAAGGGCTAGCAGCCCTTAAGCGGGGGTTTGGGGGCAGCGCCCCCATTATGAATCCATCGGAGATACATTATTTATGCGTTCCGTCCCCGCGGCAGCTGCCGCGCATGGCACAGCCTGCACAGTTGTTTCCGCAGGATGACCGCCCGCTGCGTTTTTCCCGGATCAGATACGCAACAATCGCAGCCAGAATCAGAATCAGCACCAGCAGCACCGCAAGCGTCCCGGCATTTTCACGGAGCCATGCAAGCATCAGCCCTCCGCCTCCTTTTTCTGCACCGCATTCGGATCCCGCCGGAACAGCAGATACCCCGCCGCAATCAGAATCGCCGCAGAGAGCACCAGTCCGGCCGGGCTGGTTTCAGCACCCGGAATCAGCACCAAACCGAGCTGATAACAGACAAACGACACCAGATACGCAAACCCGCACTGATACCCGATGGCAAAGCAGGTCCATTTTGCGCTGTTCATCTCGCGCCGGATTGCCCCGATTGCCGCAAAGCACGGCGCACAGAGCAGATTGAACGCAAGGAACGAATACGCCGCAGCCTTGCCGAACACGCTGCCGAGCGCCGCATAGGCAGAGCCTTCGCTGCCGTAGAGCACGCCCAGCGTGCTGACGACGTTTTCCTTGGCAATCAGGCCGGTAATCGTTGCGACCGCCGCCTGCCATTTTCCCCAGCCGAGCGGGATAAACAGCCAGGCAATCGCCTTGCCGATGCCCGCTAAAACCGAACGGTCAAGCTGATCGTTGGCCAGCAGCCCGAAGCTGCCGTTCACGGTTCCGAAGTGCGACAGGAACCAGAGAATCACCGTGCAGAGCAGAATAATCGTGCCGGCCTTTTTCACGAACGACCAGCCGCGCTCCCAGACCGAGCGGAGCAGGTTTTTCAGCGTCGGCAGATGATACGCGGGCAGCTCCATGACGAACGGTGACGGCTCGCCTGCAAACAGCTTCGTCTTTTTCAGGATGATGCCGGACGTGATAATCGCAGCCAGCCCGAGGAAATACGCCGAGGTCGCAACCCATGCGGAGCCGCCGAATACCGCGCCTGCAATCAGCGCGATCATCGGCACCTTGGCGCCGCAGGGAATAAACGTCGTTGTGATGACCGTCATCCGGCGGTCACGGACATTTTCAATCGTGCGCGAGGCCATGATGCCCGGAACGCCGCAGCCCGTACCGACCAGAATCGGGATGAACGATTTGCCCGACATGCCGAATTTGCGGAAGATGCGGTCCATGACAAACGCAATGCGCGACATGTAGCCACAGGCCTCCAGAAATGCAAGCATAAAGAACAGCACCAGCATCTGCGGGACAAAGCCGAGCACTGAGCCGACGCCGGAAACAATGCCGTCCAGAATCAGCCCGCGGAGCCATTCCGCACAGTTGACCTTATCCAGCAACCGGCCGACCAGCACCGGAATGCCCGGAATCCACCTGCCGAAGTCTGCGGGATTCACTCCGCCGCCGTACTGCTCATATTTGCTGACCGCCGTCCGGTAATCCGCGATGCTTGCGGTCTTTTCGGATACGGCCATCGTGTCCGGATCCGTTACTTCATAGGTGAATACCTCGCTGTCATCCCGATACGGATCATCGACGCCGTTCAGCATCAATACAGTATAATTGCAAAATCCAGTATCGAATGCCTCCTCAGCTTGTGTTACCACAATATTGTCGAGATGTCTGATTGCATACGCAAAGGAACTGGGATCCAGTTCAGCTTCCGCCGCAGCACCGTCCGCAGCGGCTTTTTTCAGCATCCCGCGGATGATCGCGTCGGTATCGCCGTAATCCGCCTCAGCCGCTGCCGTTTCCTTTGTGCCGATGCCGAACAGGTGGAAGCCCTCCCCGAACAGGCCGTTGTTCGCCCAGTCCGTCGCGGCAGCGCCGACCGTCACCATCGACACATAATACACAAGAAACATGATGACTGCAAAAACCGGCAGCCCGAGCCAGCGGCTCGTCACAACGCTGTCAATCCGGTCGGATGCAGACGGCTTGCCCGCATTCTTCCGCCGGTATGCGGATGCAATGACCTGTGCAATGCGGTTATAGCGCTCATTTGTGATGATCGCCTCCGCCTCGTCGTCCATTTCCCTTTCAGCCGCCTGAATATCCTTTTCAATATGCGCGAGCGTTTCTGCCGTGAGGCCGAGCTGTTTGATGGCCTTTTCGTCGCGCTCAAAAATCTTGATGGCGAACCAGCGCTGCTGTTCCTCCGGCAGATCGTGAACGGCAGCCTCCTCAATATGCGCAATCGCGTGCTCGACCGCGCCGGAGAACGAATGCGTCAGCACCGGCTTGCCAGCCTTTGCCGCAGCGATGGCCTCCTCTGCCGCCTCCATGATGCCGTCCTCTTTCAGCGCGGAGATTTCGACGATCCGGCAGCCGAGCTCTTTGGAGAGCTTCGGAATGTCGATCTCATCGCCCTTTTTCCGCACAATGTCCATCATATTGATTGCGACGACAACCGGAATGCCGATTTCAATCAGCTGTGTGGTCAGATAGAGATTGCGCTCCAGATTCGTGCCGTCCACGAGATTGAGAATCGCGTCCGGGCGTTCCCCGATCAGGTAATTCCGCGCGACAACCTCCTCCTGCGTATACGGTGAAAGCGAATAAATGCCCGGCAGATCCGTGACGATCACGCCCTCATGCTGCTTTAATTTCCCCTCTTTTTTTTCCACCGTGACGCCCGGCCAGTTTCCGACAAACTGATTGGAGCCGGTCAGCGCGTTGAACAGCGTCGTCTTGCCGCTGTTCGGATTTCCTGCCAGCGCAATCCGCAGATCTGCCATTGCCGTATCCTTTCCGCCGCACCCGTTTTCACGAGTTAGCATAAGTTAATTCATATTCCGTCAAACACGCCGCGAATGCGGCGTGCAGCTGTATTCCGTATTATTCGACCTCGATCATATCCGCATCGGCCTTGCGCAGGCTGAGCTCATAACCGCGCACGGTCAACTCCAGCGGATCGCCCAGCGGCGCGACCTTCCGCACCGTGACCGCCGTTCCTTTTGTCAGCCCCATGTCCATGATTCTGCGCTTGATTGCGCCCTCTCCGTGCAGCTTTTTCACCTTGACCGTGCTGCCGACCGGCGTATTTTTCAGTGTATTCATAATGATCCTCCTGCATCCAGCGCATCCGTCAGGTTAAAAAGAGCAAACCTGTAAACCGGAAAGCAAGGCCGCTCCAAGCCTCCGTTTGATAAGCCGTTCCTCCGGTTAGGTTATCCTAACCTCTGCATTTATTATACCGGAATCGGCAGCATTTGTCAAGACGGGACTGCAAGATTTGACAGAACGACGAAACGCCGGAACCGCACTATCAGCACTTTGTATGTTTTACCGAACGGCAAATACGCCCCTCCGGTTTGCCGCCGGAGAGGCGCATTTTACTTCTCTTTCCGCAATCAAATCAGTCTTCGCCGAACCGGTTGAACCATGCACGCTCCTCAAACGGGCGCTTCTGCACGGATTTCAGCGGTTCCGCCGCCTTGCCGACCGGCAGCACGCAGACCAGCTCATAATAATCCGGCACGCCGAGCAGCGCCGCGATGCGCTTGCCCTGCTCATCGGCATCCGTCACATGCCCCTCAATCCAGCAGCTCTGATAGCCGAGCTGCACCGCTTCCAGCAGAATATTCTCGATTGCCGCGGCATAATCCTGCACACAGTAGCAGCGCTCACGGCCGAAGCCGTCGCGGTAAGCAACGATGCGCTTGGTCAGCACGCAGATCATGGCCGGTGCGGATTTGCAGTCCGGCAGATCCAGAATCGAAAAGATTTCCTTCAGCAGTGCCGGATCGTCCACGGCAATCAGCGAGGTCGTCTGCTTGTTGCAGCCCGACGGTGCCGAAAGCCCGGCCTCCAGCAATGTCGTCAGATCCGTGCGCGGGACAGGATCCGGCAGATAGGAGCCGCGGTAGCTTTTGCGTTCAAAAATCGCGTCCATGGGATCACCTCAGTCTTTCAGTATTTTCAGCGCACCGGTCGGACAGGCCAGCGCACATTTTTGACAGGTTTTGCAGTATTCTGCAACGGCGGGATCCCGGAATTCCGGCCTGACGGCAGTCGGGAAGCCGCGCCCGACCAGCCCGAGAATGCCTTTTTCCGCAGCCTCATCGCAGATGCGCACACACAGGCCGCAGAGGATACATTTGCCGTTGTCCCGTTCTATGCAGACCAGTCTGCGCTCTTTCTCGGGGGTATGCTTCACACCGCTCAGCCGCTCCGGATGAATCTCCTGCTGCTGCGCGTAGCGGATCAGCTTGCAGTCGGCATAATCATGACAGCCGCATTCCAGACAGCGTTTCGCCTCTGCCGCTGCGGTATCGTCCGTCAGGCCGAGCGTGACCGGTGCAAAATCCTTTGCGCGCTCCGCCGCCGGACGCACCGGCATCTGGCAGCGCGGCTGCTTTTCACGGTCTGCAAGATCTTCCGCCGTGACGTTCTTCCGGGAGTAATACGGCGCGCGGTACGGATGCATTTCACCGCGGAGTGCCGAATCAACGACCGCCGCACAGCGTCCGGCCTCACCGATGGCTTCTATCGCAATGGATGCGCCGCGGTTTGTCAGATCGCCGACCGCATACACATCCGGCAGATTCGTCAGGAACGTCGCGGGATCGGCCTCGACCGTGCCTTTTTTCGTCAGCGTGACGCCGTCCAGACCGGCCGGATCCGGCTTCTGCCCGATGGCCATGATGACCAGATCGACGTCCAGCGTTTCAAATGCGCCCGCGACCGGTACCGGCGAGCGCCGCCCGGAGGCATCGGGCTCCCCGAGCTCCATGATCTGCAAACGGATCTGCTTCACACGCCCGTTCTCCCCGATGATCTCCGCAGGGTTCGTCAGGAATTTGTAGGTCACGCCCTCCTCAACCGACTCCTCGATCTCGATGTCCTCCGCGGGCATCTCGCTGCGCGTTCTGCGGTAGATGACATACACCGTTTCCGCACCGCAGCGGATTGCCGTGCGGCAGGCGTCCATCGCCGTATTGCCGCCGCCGCAGACCGCGACCTTTTTGCCGGTCAGGTCAGGGATTTCGCCCTCGCCGGAACTGATATCATGCAGGAACTGAATGCCGCCCGTCACGCCGTCCAGCGCCTCGCCGGGGACGCGCATCTGCATACTGCTCCACGCACCGGCCGCAAGAATCACTGCGTCAGACTGCCTGCGCAGCTGCTCCAGCGTGACATCCGCACCGATCCGGACATGATTCTTCATGGTGATGCCGAGCCCTGCAATCTCCGCAATCTCGCGGTCAAGCACATCCTTCGGCAGCCGGTAGGCCGGAATGCCGTAACGCAGCATGCCGCCCATTTTGGCCGCGGCATCGTACACCGTGACGCTGTGGCCTTTCAGCCGCAGATAGTATGCCGCCGTCAGACCTGCCGGGCCGCCGCCGACCACGGAAATCTGCTTTCCGGTATCCGCCGCCGGTTCCGGGCGGTAGGTATCGCCCGCAAGATCGCGGTCAGCCGCATGTGCTTTCAGAAAAGCAATCGAAAGCGGCGCCTCGACCATTCCTCTGCGGCAGTTCTGCTCGCAGGGATGCGGACATACCCGGCCGATGGATGCGGGCAGCGGAATCTTCTCCTTGATGATTTCGACCGCGCTGCGGAAATCGCGCTGCGCAATCTTCTTCACATAGCCCTGACAGTCCGTTCCGGCGGGACAGTTCAGCTGACACGGTCCGCGGCAGTCGCCGGTGTGATCGCTCATCAGCAGCTCCAGCGCGATTTTCCGCGAACGGTTCACGCGCTCCGTATCAAAGCGGATGACATAACCGTCCATTGCCTTTGCCGAGCAGGCGCGCAGCAGCTTCGGCACGGGTCTGCCGCGCCCGTCATCCAGCACCTCCACGGCACAGAGGCCGCAGGCACCGTAGACGCGCACGCTGTCGTCGTTGCAGAGGTTCGGAATCTCAATTCCGTTCTGCTGCGCGGCATGCAGGATGGAAGTCCCCTCCGCACACGTACAGGGCACGCCGTTGATCGTAATATGTATTTGATTCATGGTTCTCCAAAAACCTCACGTAATCCTTACAAAGAATCCCATTATCCTTACATAATTTGCGCATTGAATGAAATATGCATCCGTACAGGAACCGGCTCCACCCAGTTACTGTACGGTGACGGCACCGAATTTGCAGACCGTCATGCATTTGCCGCAGTGAATACAGGCCTCCGGGGCGATTTCATGCGCTTCTCTGACGGCACCGGAAATCGCGTAGACCGGACAGTTTCTTGCACATGCGGTACAGCCGCGGCACTTCTCCGGGTCAATCGCATAATGCAGCAGCGCGGTGCAGGTGTGTGACGGACATCGCTTCTCCCTGATATGCGCTTCAAACTCGGCACGGAAATACCGCAGCGTGGACAGCACCGGATTCGGCGCTGTCTGTCCGAGGCCGCAGAGCGCACCGTCACGCACGGCGTTGCAGAGCTCCTCCATGAGCTCAATATCGCCGTCCTGTCCTTCGCCCTCTACTATCCGCGTCAGAATCTCCTGAAGCCGCTTCGTGCCGATCCGGCAGTGAACGCATTTGCCGCAGGATTCCTTTGCGGTGAAATCGAGGAAGAATTTTGCCATGCTGACCATGCAGGTCGAATCGTCCATGACGACCATGCCGCCGGAGCCCATGATCGCGCCGGTTGCGGCCAGCTTTTTGTAGTCGATGACCGTATCCAGCAGCGATGCGGGAATACAGCCGCCGGACGGGCCGCCCATCTGCACAGCCTTGAACGTGCCGCCGTCCCGGATGCCGCCGCCGATATCAAAAATCACCTGCCGCAGCGTCATGCCCATTGGAATCTCGACCAGACCGCCCCTGCGGATCTTGCCGGTCAGCGCAAAGACCTTTGTGCCCTTGGAATCCTCCGTGCCCATGGCCGCAAACGCCTCGCCGCCGTTGGTGATGATCCACGCAACATTCGCAAAGGTTTCCACATTGTTGATGTTGGAGGGCTTGTTCCAGTAGCCCGACTGTGCCGGGAACGGCGGTTTCAGCCGCGGCATTCCGCGCTGTCCCTGGAGCGATTCGATCAGTGCGGTTTCCTCGCCGCAGACGAACGCGCCCGCGCCCGCCTTGATCCGGAACTCACAGGAGAAATCCGAGCCCATGATGTTTTTGCCGATATATCCTGCCTCCCGCGCCTCAAAGATCGCCTGCTCCAGGCGCTTGATTGCCAGCGGATACTCCGCGCGGACATAGACAATCGCCTCCTGCGCGCCGATTGCATAGGCGCCGATCAGCATTCCCTCAATCAGCGTATGCGGATCCGATTCGATGACGGCTCTGTCCATAAACGCGCCGGGATCGCCCTCATCCGCGTTGCAGATCAGATATTTCTCATCTCCGGCAGCCTGCCGCGCAGCGTTCCACTTGAACCAGGTCGGAAAGCCTGCGCCGCCGCGTCCGGCCAGCCCGGAAACCTTGATGCATTCGATCACGTCCTCCGGCGTCATGCCGTTTTCCGCGGAAAGAATCCTGCCGATTGCGGAATATGCACCCGCTTGCTTTGCGCTTTCAATGGATTCAGGGTCAATGATGCCGCAGTTGCGCAGCGCGATGCGCGTCTGCTGCGTCAGAAAGGCATTGTCCTCCGGTGTAATCATCAGGTCGGCTACCCCGGAAAGGTCGCCGGTGATAACTGCCTCCGCGATTGCCGCCGTATGCTGGGGCTGCACCTTCACCAGACGTGCCAGCAACCTGTCGTCCTCGTACAGATCGACAATCGGCTCCAGCCAGCACATGCCGATGCATCCGACCGTGCTGAGCGTGATGTCTTTCCCGGCCAGCAGCGGAAGCAGCGCACTTGCGACCTTGTGCGCACCGGCTGCAATGCCGCAGCTGCCCTGTCCGACCGCAATCCGCCTGCTCATTCCGCCGCCTCCTTTGCCTGAATATCCTTGAGAATTTCCAGCACAAGCTCCGGTGTCAGGGAGCCGTAGGTGCTGTCATTGATCATCATGACCGGAGAAAGCGAGCAGCAGCCAAGACATGCAACAATGCTGAACGAGAACAGGCCGTCCTCGGTCGTGCCGCCGTTTTCGACATGCAGATACTCCTGCACCGCCGCTGCAATGCGCGCACTGCCGTTGACATGGCATGCTGTGCCGTCGCAGAGCATGATGAGATATTTTCCGACCGGCTGAAACCGGAACTGTGTATAAAAGGTCGCAACGCCGAACACCCTTGCAGGCGTCTCGCCCGTGCGCTCCGCGATGCAGTAGATCACATCCGACGGCAGATAGCCGTAGATCTCCTGCGCGTGCTGAAGAATCGTAATCAGGCTGCCTTTCACATCGGCATATTCTGCAAACACCGGTTCCAGCAGAGAAAGGTCGCTGTGCTGCCTGCTGCATTCACAGTTCATGGAAACTCCTTTCCGCACGGCTGTCCCGTGCGCCGCCTGTTCCGGCAGACGGACGCCAAAAGTATCATTTCCCCGATACGGCATTCCGCACGGCGCTCCGCACAGAATCTCCGTATTTGTTTTTATTATACCATAGTATCTGCTGCATTGTCAAGGCAAAAAAAGCGGCAATGCATCCTGTTTCCGATGCATTGCCGCAGCAAATTCTATGATATGCTTACTCTGTACGCAGTGCGATGACCGGATCCTTCTTGGCGGCCAGTCTTGCGGGAATGATGCCTGCAATCAGCGTCAGCAGCACGGAAATCGCCACCAGCGCCGCAGCATAGACCGGGCGCAGGAACGCGACATGCGCAACACCCGAGGCCTTCTCGATGATCATATTGACCGGAATATCCAGCAGCACAGTGACTGCCACGCCGATCAGACCGGCGACCAGTCCGACGATAAAGGTTTCCGCATTGAACACATGGCTGACATCCCGCTTGGACGCGCCGATGGAACGGAGAATACCGATCTCCTTGGTTCGCTCCAGCACCGAGATATACGTGATAATGCCGATCATGATTGACGAAACGACCAGCGAGATCGACACAAAGCCGATCAGAACATAGGACACCATATTGATGATCTTGGTGACCGAATTCAGCAGCAGGCCGATATAATCGGTGTATTCGATCTGCGCATCCTCGTCCTTCTGTTCGTCGTTGTAGCACTGAATGAAGTCCTCGAATTCCTCCTTCGCCGCAAAGCTCTCCGAATAAATCCGGATTGCAAACGGGCTGTCGGGATCGCGCAGACCGAGCTTCTGCAAATTGCCCTCATAAGTATTGTCCGTGGACTGTGCAAGAATCTGCTGCTTAAACACCTTGAGCAGCATCTCCTCGTCCATGGTCTTGAGCGCAGCCTTCATGCTCTCGCGGTCCTTCGCCGGGTTCAGCGATTCCGTCAGTGCGCTGACCTCCTCCTCGCTCATGCCCGCAATCTTCTCGCGGAGCGCATCCGCCGTCAGCTGGGACTGCATCATCTCCGTGTAGAGCGTCAGCAACGTGTCGTCATCCAGATCTGCCAGCATGGCCGGATCCGGCTCGGTGCCTGCCTGCTCAGCCAGCATCATCAGCAGTGCACCCTGCCCCTGCTCGGTCGCGGCAAATGCCTTTGCGTCATCCAGTGTGATCTTTTCCGTAAACGTCGGCGCGACCGCCGCGACAAGCTCCTCGTCGCTCATGGATTCCAGACTCTTGAGCACATCCTCCGGCTGGATCGAATTGCCGTACATATTGGAGAACATCGTCTGGAGCTGCGCAAATTCCGCTTCGCTCAGGCCGTCCAGATAGTCATACACATCGTCGATTGTCACGTCGTCGTGATCCTCGAATTCATAGCCGGTAAAGACGTCCTTTTCGGGATCCTCCTGCTGTGCTTTGACAATCTCCGTATCCGCAATCTGATCGAGCAGCGTATCCACAAGCTCCTGCGTATAGCAGATGGTTCCGGGCATCAGCGCGCCGCCGACTGCACCGGCCTTCTTCCGCACGATGCCGGAGATATGCACCAAAATGCCGTCATCAACCTTTTTCGCCATGTATTCGTCATCGCGGGTACGGTCCTTCCAGCAGTTTGCAGCCTTGTCAAATTCGTAGTAGTCGGAGTTAAGGATCACGCTGAACTGCATGTTCATGAGATCCTTATAGTTGTAGCTTGCGGAATACGCTTCGATCGGTTCACCGGCCATGACCTTTGTCATCATATCCGAGATCTCATTCGGATCCCGCAGGCCGAGGCCGTAGAGCGTCATGCCGTTGATCTCGTTGTATTCATCAACCACGAGAACGGTCTCGTTCATGTTCTCCGGCCAGTGGCCGCTGATGACGTCATACTGCTGGTCAAGCAGCTCGCGGTCGCCGTAGAGCAGCGTCCAGATGTCCATGCTGTTCGTGCTCGTCTGCATCATCTCCGCATACGACGACGACATATTGTTCATGTCATAGCCGAGCGCCTGATAGTAGGCATCCAGCAGCGGGTTCGGGTTGACCGGCGTGACCTTTTCGCTGGTGTCCGCAAGGAACACCTGCGGCTGGATATTGTAATTGTAGGCGATATTGTAGGCTTTCAGCTCATCGGCATGATCCTCAATATACTTCTTGAAGCCGGCCATGTCGTTCTGCTTGACCTCGGACATCATCGAATTGAGCATTTTCGCTTCCTGCCCCGTCGAATAGACCTTGTCAAGCGGGTGATCGTCGGTATGCTCCGCCTGCCCCGTCACATTCTCGATCAGGCTGGACAGATCGACCGACCGCGACATGATCGTCAGCGGATACGAGGACAGCGTGTTTTCCTGTACGGTATTGATAAAGGTCTGGAAGCCGTCTGACAGCGAGAGAATCAGCGAAATGCCGATGATGCCGATGCTGCCCGCAAAGGCCGTCAGAATGGTTCTGCCCTTTTTCGTCAGCAGATTGTTCAGCGAAAGCGAAAAGGCCGTTGTGTTGCTCATGGAAACCTTTTTGGCTTTTTTCGCGCTTGCGGCCTCCTCCTTCTCCTTCTTTTTCAGCACCTTTTTGCGGTCGGCAGAAGCCTGCTTTTCCGAGTACGGCCTGGAATCACTCACGACCTTGCCGTCCAGCAAACGGATGATACGCGTCGCATACTGCTCCGCGAGCTCCGGGTTGTGCGTGACCATGATGACCAGTCTGTCCTTTGCGATCTCCTTCAGCAGATCCATGATCTGCACGCTCGTTTCGGTATCGAGCGCACCGGTCGGTTCATCCGCGAGCAGGATCTCCGGATCGTTGATCAGCGCACGCGCAATCGCAACGCGCTGCATCTGTCCGCCGGACATCTGGTTCGGCTTCTTTTTGAGTTGATCGCCCAGCCCGACGCGCTCCAGCATTTTCGCTGCGCGTTCGCGGCGCTCTGCCTTGGAAACGCCCGAGAGCGTCAGCGCCAGCTCCACATTGGAGAGCACCGTCTGATGCGGAATCAGATTGTAGGTCTGGAACACGAATCCGATCGTGTGGTTGCGGTAATGATCCCAATCTCTGTCCTTATATTCCTTCGTGGATTTCTCCGCGATGGTCAGGTCGCCTTCCGTGTACCGGTCAAGACCGCCGATGATATTCAGCAGCGTGGTCTTGCCGCAGCCGGAGGGTCCCAGCACAGCGACGAATTCATTCTGACGGAACTGGATGTCAATTCCTCTGAGTGCGTGTACCTCGGAATCTCCCGCAAGATAATCCTTGGTAATCCCTTTCAGTCCGAGCAAATGTATCACAACCTTTCAAAGTTTCATATTCCGGCATCCCGCACCGAAATATGAGAGGAATATACCATAGAAATGTGTATGTTCTGTGATACGAAATAGATTTCGGCATTTTGTGCATCCGTACAGTTTTCCGCCCTCTATTTTGTGCATTGTTCCAAATCCGAACGGACAGGACTTGACAAATCCCGCTGTGATATGTATAATAACACGTGTTATATAACACGTGTTATAAAGGAGGGAGCAATATGCCGCCGAAGGCAAAAATCACCGCAGAAATGATTGCGGAAGCCGGTCTGACGATTGTCCGCACATCCGGCTATGAGGCACTCAACATCCGCAGTGTCGCAAAGCAGCTCGGCTGTTCCACACAGCCGGTCATGTACCATTACCGCACGGCAGAGGCGCTGAAAGAAGCCGTCTGCACGCTGGCCGATCAATTCCACACTGCATATCTGATGCAGGAGGAGCCCGGGAATCCGCTGCTCGGCATCGGCCTGCGGTATATCCGCTTTGCCGCGGAGGAGCGCAATCTGTTCCGGCTGCTGTTTCAGTCCGGGATGCTGAAGGATACCCCGCTCGGTGCGCTGACCGCCGCACCGGAGAATGCGCCGGTGCTGAACGCGGTCGCGGCAGAGGCCGCACTGACACCGGAACAGGCCGAGGCCGTGTTTGCCCAGCTGTTCATGACCGTTCACGGCTGTGCAAGCCTGCTCGCAAACAACGCCATGCAGTACGATGCCGCGTACTGCGAAACCCTGCTGACGCGCTGCATGGACGGCGCCGTCGCTGTGCTGAAAGGAGAAGCCCATGAAGAAGCTCTATGATAAAAAGCCGGTTCTGTTCGCAGTGCTCTGGATCGTCATTTATGTTGTCGGATTCGGTTCGGCCGGGCTCCAGACTGATAACGCCGCACTGAATTATGCGATTCAGATTGCAGTCGGGCTCGTAATCTGCGCGGTGCTGCTCGGTTTTATCCGGAAGCATCAGCTGGCGGCGCACTTCGGGCTGTGCAGCTTCCGCGGGGATTTCAGACGCTTTCTGTACCTGATCCCGCCGTTTGCCGCCGCGACATTCAACATCTGGAGCGGGTTCGGTCTGCGGGAGCAGACTGCCGCGGCGAATCTCCTCGGCGTGCTTGCAGTCGGCGTAATCGGGCCGTTTCTGGAGGAGCTGATCCTCCGGAGCATCCTGTTCCGTGCCATCGCGCAGAAGAATACGCGCCGCGCCTTCTGGTTTGCAGCGCTGAGCTTCGGCATCGGCCATGCGATCAACATCGCCTACGGATCGCCCGTCGGGGAAACGCTGATACAGATTCTGTTCGCCTGCTGCTTCGGCATTTGCTGCGGCGCAATCCTCTATACCGGAAAAAGCCTGCTGCCGTGCATTCTGCTCCATATCCTGCACAATTCGCTGAGCTTCATCGGCCATACGGAAACAGAGCATAATCTGCTGCTGATTCCGGTCTGTCTGATTGATCTTGCATACGGCGCATATCTGCTGTATTCGCACAGAAAGGAATGCCCGCTGACCGCCGCGCCGTATCCCGCAGAGCCTTTGCAGTAACAGCGCCTGAACGCGCCGCAGGAAAGAATCTGCCGGAGCGCTTGCATTTCTGCCGGAATCGTGGTATAATGCTACATGAAAAGTTAAACGAAACGGAGGAATGCAGCCGATGCGAACGGTACCCCGCGTGGCCTGTATCAATGATCTGTCCGGCTTCGGCAGATGCTCGCTGACAACGGCGCTGCCGGTGCTGTCGGTCATGGGCGTCCAGGCCTGTCCTGCGCCGACCGCCGTGCTCTCCAAGCATACCGGCTTTCCGCATTATACCTTTACCGACCTGACCGACACGCTGCCCGCCTATTTTGAGAGCTGGGCAGATCTGGACTTCGACTGGATTTACAGCGGGTTTCTCGGCTCGCTCGGACAGATCGGCATTGTCAAGGAGTTCTTTCACGCGCAGAAGCTGAAAAATCCCGCGTGCAGGATTCTGCTGGATCCGGTCATGGGCGATGACGGCAAACGGTACAGCACCTATACCGAGGCGCTCTGCAATGCCATGCGCGAGCTCGTCGCAGAAGCCGATGTCATCACGCCGAATATTACGGAAGCCTGTCTGCTGACCGGAACGGAATACCGCGGCGAATGCCTGACCGCCCGCGAAGCGGAACAGCTTGCCGAAAAGCTGCTCCCGCTGGGCTGTCCCGCAGTCGTCATCACCGGCATTGTGCAGGAAAACACAATCGGCAACCTGACGTATCAGGACGGCAAGGCGATCTACTCTGCTGTTCACCGGACAGAATGCCTGTTTTCCGGCACGGGAGATCTGTTCGCGTCCGTGCTCTGCGGCGCACTGGCAAACGGCGCAAAGCTGGCGGAGGCTGTTTCCGCGGCAGGCGCATTTTTATCGGAAGTGACGCAGAATACCCTGCGTCATAATACACCCGCAGCGGAGGGCGTCCTGCTGGAGCCGCTGCTTTACCGTCTGGGAGGAATGCATTTTGGCACCGAACAAGGAAAATGAAAAGCTGATCTATACCGTGCAGGCCGGACTGTTTGCCGCGCTGACCGCACTGTTGACAGCGGCACTGCATATCCCGGTCGGGAACGGCTACATCCACTGCGGCGACGCGGTGATTTATCTTGCGGCAGCGGTGCTCCCGATGCCCTTTGCAGTCGCCTCAGCCGCAATCGGCGGGATGCTCGCAGACCTGCTCTCCGGCTACGCGGTCTACGCACTGCCGACATTTCTCATCAAGGGACTGCTCGCGCTGGCCTTTTCAGGGATCGGCGGAACGCGAAAGCTGGAACCGCGGCGCATTCTGGCAATGGTCGTCTGCGGACTGATTTCTGTCATCGGCTACTGGATCACGGCGGTGATCCTCTACGGCGGCTGGCAGGCACAGTTTTTCGGCACGGTACCCGGCAACTGCGTGCAGGCCGTCGGCTCCGGCATTGTCTATGCAGTCATTGCAGTGGCCATGGAACGGATGCATGACCCGCGGCTGAAAATGATTTAATCAGTTATAACAGGATGCACTGCTTTCTCCTGCGGAAAACAGTGCATTTTTCTGTATTTTACAATTTCCATATTGCAAATTATCCAATTATATGATATAATAAAAAATGTTGCGCGATCCGGAGCGGATCGCCAAATTTATGATCAGACAGAAAGGAATTGAAGAATCATGAAGGGTTTCAGAAAACTGGCTGTTGTGCAGGCAGCCTGCATCCTGGTAACAGGCGGTGCCGCTGCGTTTCCGTTGTCACCGGTACCGGCGATGACCGTGACTGCGGCGGACTATGAGGAGGAAACATACGGGGATTTTAAGATCCATAAGTATGAGACCTACGTTGAGATCGCCGATTACAACGGAACGGATACCGAGGTCACAGTGCCGGATATGATCGACGGCCTGCCGGTGCTGAGCCTCTGCAGGAGTGCATTCAATGCCGAGACTTTTTTTGGTACGAGCAACAAAGCTAAAATCATTTCTGTCACGCTGCCGAAAACACTGCTGAATATCGGCGATTATGCATTTAAAGAATGTAAAGCGCTGAAGTCGATCGTCATTCCGGATTCCGTAACAGAAATCGGTACCAATGCGTTCTACAACTGCACCTCACTGGAAAGCGTAAAACTGCCCAAAAAGCTGAAAACGATTTCTTCCTCTCTTTTCAGTGGCTGTACTGCTCTGACTAAGATTGATCTGCCTGACAAAGTAGCCTCAATTGAAGCAACTGCATTCCAGAACTGCTCTGCGCTGACCTCCATCAGCATTCCGAAGAACGCCGGACTGTACAATGGCGTGTTCATCGGTTGTACCTCACTCAAAGACATCATGATTCCGGATAATTGCCAGCTGTTATCTGACAACGGACAGGCGCTCTTCTGTAAATGCACAAGCCTTGAAACTGTCAAGCTCCCTGAAAGCTTTAGTGTAATCGGAAGCTACATGTTTGAAGACTGCACATCGTTGAAAGAAATTATTCTCCCGAAAACCGTCACATTCATTAGTTTCTCTGCATTCTACAACTGCAAATCACTGACAAATGTTGTGATTCCAGAAAATGTGTCATACGTCGGGAGCGAGGCGTTCTCAAATTGCGAAAGATTGGAAAAGATCACATTCCTGAACCCGGAGTGCAATATCATCAGTTATCTGAGCACAATCTGCAATTACACGCTGAACGGCACCAGCTATTACAACGGCGTGATCTGCGGCTATGAGGGCTCCACAGCGCAGACGTTCGCAGAAAAGTTCGATCTGGAATTTGAATCACTCGGTGAAATCCCGACGACCACCACAACGACCGTCACCACGACTGCTCCGGTCACGACAACGACCGTGACAACCACAAAAGCCCCGATTACAACCAAAGCACCGGTCACGACCGAAGCAACCAAACCGGTTACTACAGCACCGGTCACAACCACAACCAAAAGAATCACGACTTATGCTTTGACCCACCCGCCCAAGGTCACATTGTACCCCAGCGTTACGACCACAGTGCAGACCACAACCACAAAACCGGAACCGACCATACATGATCTTGATATCGAAATCAGCCTGACGCCGCCGACGAGGACGGAATATGAGCTCGGTGAAGCCGTGGATTACACCGGCGCAAGTTTCTCATACACGATTCTATTGCGGGACAGAGGCGGAATGGGACGCTCTCCCATGAATCTTTCCGGCATTAAAGAATCACTGTATCAGGAAGCATTTTCTGTGGGCATCGGCCAGAATCCGCAATATGTCTTTCCGCTGATGCTGATTGTTGACAAAACCAAAGTCAACATCAATTCTACCGGCGAATATCCCGTAACAGTGTCGATCACCGATCAGACCGGCAGCACTGTTCTCGCGCAGGAATCGTTCAATATCAAGATCGGCGGCACGGCGCAGACTGTGCCTGCGGTCACCACGGCAGCCGCTGTTCCGGTCACCACAAAGGTCATCACGACGACCAAAGCACCGGTTACCACCAAGGCAACCGTTACAACCCAAACACCGTCCACAACAACCACAAAGCCGGCAGTTTCCGAAAAAGATCTTAAAGTCAAGATCGAACTCGTACCGCCGACAAAAACCGAATACTATGTCGGTGAAAAGGTGGATTACGCCGGCGGAAAGTATCGCTTTACTGCGGAATACACAGCAATAAAAATATACAATACCGCTGGCAGACCGTTCGTTTTGATGGATTACATGGATGAAACAGTTCGTACAGAAGGATATTATCTGACATTCGGCATGAACGATGAATATGAATTTCCGGTGGTACTGACGGTTGACATATCCAAGGTCAACACGTACGCTGCCGGTGTATATCCTGTAACGGCAACTGTCACCACCAAGGACGGTTCCTATGTTTACGCAAAGGAATCCTACAACATCACGGTCAAGGAAAAGGCCATGACTACCGTAAAAGAACCCGGTGTCATAACGACCACCACAAAGGCAGCTATCACGACCAGTGCACCTGCTACAACTAAGAGCATTGCTACCACAAAGGTAACGGTCACGACCAGTGCTCCGGCTACGACCAAGCCTGTTGCTACAACCAAGCCTGTGACCACAGCTCCTGCTGTGGCTACTACGACCGCAGTGACTACCACAACACCGGCCACGACGACCGCACCTGCGCCGCAGCCCATCAAGGGCGACTTCAACGGCGACAATGAGGTTTCCGTGGAAGACGCACAGCTCACACTGAAAGCATATACACGGCACGTTGCAGGTCTGGAAAGCACACTCACCCCGGAAGAGAAAGCAGCCGCCGATGTCAACGGCGACGGCGAGGTCAGCGTTGATGACGCACAGCTCATCCTCAGATACTACACAGAAAAGTATGTTGCACGGAAAGATGATTTCACATGGGAAGACCTGCTGAAGAAAAAGTAAGCAGATACCTGAAATGAACCAGCGCCGTCGGTCAAAGCGATCCGGCGGCGCTGGTCATTTATTTCAGGCTAAGTATATATTGCTTTTTTTAAGATTTTATGGTATAATAAATATATTGCGCAAAAGCGCATGACAAAAATTTTTTACAGAGAGGGTAATCACAATGAGAAAACTACGAAAAATGGCAGTTTTGCAGGCAGCGTGCCTGCTCATGACCGGAACCGCAGCAGCGCTCCCCGTTCTGACGGGTACTGCGATGACAGCATCTGCTGCACAGTATGAGGAAATACACAGCGGAGATTTCAGCGCCCGGAAGTATTCGGACGGAATCGTCATCACCGGATACTTCGGCAAGGAAACAGCGCTTGAGATCCCGGCAGAGCTTGACGGTCTCCCGGTACGCGGGATTTACAGCGGCTACAATGATGATTCCATATTCCCTGCCAATTCCGACATCGCTTCCATCACACTGCCGGATTCGCTGCAAGCGATCGGCGCCGGTGCATTTATGAACCTGCGAAACATGGAGGAAATTACCATTCCCGATTCGGTCACATTCATCGGAGAAAAAGCTTTCTACGACTGCGGCTTTCTGACAAAGGTCAAACTCCCGAAAAAGCTGGACGTAATTGGCGCAAGCTGCTTTGAAAACTGCTTTTATCTGAAAGAGATCACCATGCCGCAGGAGCTCACAGAGATTCAGAAAAATGCGTTCAAAAAATGTGTGGCGCTGAAATCCGTCAGAATCCCCCAAAACACAAAGTTGGATAAAGGCGCATTCGAGCAGTGCGAGAGCATGACGGAAGTGACACTCGGCGCCGGCTCAGTGCTGAACGGCGAAGGTATTTTCATGGGATGCAAAAAGCTGGAAACAATGCATCTGCCGAACAGCGTGACGACCATTCCGAATTACACATTTGAAGGCTGCCACGCGCTTGCTTCCGTCAGAATCCCGAGATTCTGCACGATGATCGATAATTCTGCATTCGCCAACTGCCGCAGCCTCAAAGAGGTCACGCTTCATGAAAATGTCAAATATGTCCGGAAGGATGCCTTCCTGAACTGCACGCAGCTGGAGAAGATCACATTTTTCAGCAGCAGCTGCCAGATCGACGATTCTGCCGCAACGATCTGCAATGAGAAAAAAGACGGCAAATATGTGTTCAGCGGCACGGTCTGCGGTTTGTCCAAATCAACTGCGAATTCCTATGCAGATAATTACAAGGTGAAATTCGAGGCACTCGGCACGGAAACCGCCGCCCTGATAGGCGACGGGAACTGCAACGGCGAGGTCAGCGTGGACGACGCACAGTTCACACTGAAATATTATGTCAAATGTTCCGTTGCCGAATTAGTGCAGGATCTGACGGTCGTGGAAAAACACAACTGTGACGTCAACGACGACGGAAAAGTGGACGTCATCGACGCGCAGTGCATCCTGGTCTGGTACGTCAACAACAAGGTTGCGGAAAAACCGCTCTCCTGGCAGGACCTGCTCAGGAAGTATTAAGATCATGCTGAAAAGAGCCTGCGGCTGAAACGCCGCAGGCTTTGTTCATATCAGAATGCCGCTGCAATGGTCGATCTCATGCTGAATGATCTGTGCAGTATAGCCCTCAAACTTCCGTTTCTGCGGCCGCATTGAGAGATCCTGCCACTTGACCGTGATCGTATGATACCGCTGCGCAGGACGCTCTCCCGGCAGCGACAGGCAGCCCTCCTGTGTTTCATAAAGCCCGGACTTCGCTATGATCTGCGGGTTCAGCATCACAAGCGGCAATTTGGTACCCGGCGGCAGAATCGCAATGATGCATTTCGGCACGCCGATCATGTTCGCCGCCATCCCGACACAGCGCTGCGCATTGGCCAGCAGTGTTTCGGAAAGGTCGCGCGCCGTTTGCAGATCGGCGTTCGTCGCCTTTTCAGCGGGCTTTGAAAGCAGCACCGTATCCCGGCAAACCGGTCGGATCACAGCAGTCCCCTCCCCTCCAGATACTCCAGAAACGCGGCGCATCCGCGGGAAATATCGCTGTATGCGCTCTCAAAATCGCCGCTGAACCACGGGTCGGAAACATCGCGGGGCTGCTCCGTAAAGTCCAGCATCCGGTAGACCTTCTGATCGGGATCGCTGCCGATCACATGCCGCATATTCCGCAGATTGAACTGTTCCATGGCGATGATGTAATCATACGCAGCGTAATCGCTTTTGCGGATCTGTACGGCGTGACGGTTCTCGCACGGGATTCCCTTGCGCCGGAGGATCTCCCGCGCAGGCGGGTAAACCGGGCTCCCGCTATCACCCCAGATCTCCTCCGTGCTGGTCGCACTGGAGGCAATCAGAAACCGTTCTGCAATGCCGCGCTTTCTGACCATATCCTTCAAAATCATCTCCGCCATCGGGCTACGGCAGATATTGCCGTGGCACACGAACATCACACGAATCATGCTATTTTTCCCTCCTGAAATGCCGTATTTTGCCGAGTTATGCGGACTTTTGCGAGGTGCATTTTTCTTACACCCATTTTGACAGAATGGGGCGAAATCGGCAAAACTCCGCATAAATACGCATATCTCTGTCGTCGTTAGTAGTAAAATCGTAGTAGAAATCAGAAAAATTACTACTAAGGATTTTGGCGGAGTCTCCGCACTTATCGCGGGTAGCAGGAGTTATTTTACTACCAATTTACTACTAAGGCGTATGTGTTTTACTACTAAGTGTTTATGTGCATTACTTTTTATGCTTCGGCTTCTTAGTCAGTCTGTGTCTGGACGCATCTGCTTCATCTCTGCTGTTGAATGTACCCAGAGTAGTTGTTGAGCGTTCACCGTATTCATGGACTTCCCAGAATCCAGGTGCGACCTGAACAACATCCACAGGATCCGAATAGTCTCTTTCATGCTTTTGATATGTAGTTCCTTTTGGCTTTTTCTTCGGCTTTTTTATCTCTTTACTGTGCGACATGGTGAACCCTCCTGCGACTAAGGATTGGGAGTAGTATTCTTTACAGAAGAGTGTTGCAGCGAATCGGGAATATCTGGATCTTTTCGGCACTGTTCATCCATTCTTCTGCGGAACAATTGACGGTTAATCCTTTTATCACGCGCCCAACCTTTGAAACAGCTTTTTATCCACTGCTTTTCTGTGCTGTCTTCAAATGTCATCTTTTTATGGATATTGCTTTTCATTACTTCCGCCCCCTATCCACTTGTCTTACCATACCATTATACCATAATTCTGCCATTTCTTCAAGCCCAAACAGGAAAAAGCGAGCTGCCTTTTTGACAACTCGCTATTTTGTGTATTCGTAATAGTTTCCTGATATAACGTTCTTCAGTACCCGTTACTAGGAATTTGATAATCGAAGAAGATTACTTTATTTTCGCTTTGTCAAGAATTGCTTCAGGCAGTTCTTCGGGTTGCACTTCTTTGAACCCGCCACTTACGGTCAAACACACCTTCTGCTTGTAGTCTGATATCTTTGAGGTCGAAGATAAATCGAGATAATCATCTGATTCCGTGAAAAAAGGGAGTGGTGGAAAAGGAACATCTTTGATACTGTGATTCAGTTCAGATGTTATCGGAACTTCAATAACATATGAGAAGTTTCCATAGGTAATGCAAAAAACATACAGTGGGTATATAGCGCACTGACTTACACCTTTTCTCTTGAACAACCAATAGCATGGGTATTTCGTTGTATTATATCCAGGAATAAATTTATATCTACATAATAGCTTTTTATATTTGAATATGTTTGAATGCCTAGTCTCTTTTAACCATTTAATAGTATCCGTAAATACAGGCATTTCACGCTCAGGCATAACTGAAAGAGCCATTTTCACAAAGCATTTATAAACTGCAATTGGACAGTGTGTAGGCGCAACATCTTCATACTCTATATGATTTCCATTTATCGAAACATGTAGTGTATCATATATATTTAAATCTTTTTCGTCTTCTTCGTCATTACCGACTACAGATAAAATAGGTACACCAGAACATTGTGTTATTTTTGATTTGCGATCATTACTAATGTGATCAGGTATTTTCTTTTTACCTTTTACTTGAGATATTGAATGGTACAAATTCATGTAATTACCGTAATCACTCTCAATGGTATCTCCAAAGAACGAATTACATGTATCACATTCATAATAAGATGCAAGAAAATGGTTCCCAATGGATTCTGGGAAGCAATGAGCTATATTATTGAATGTTGCTCCATCCCCTTCAGAACGACCACAGAATCTGCATTTTTTTCTGTGTTCATCACCTAAATAGAACCAATCACTGTAGTTGAGCAGTTTCCAATCTAGTATTGAGTAATGTCTATCATAAAATGCAGCTGTTTTGCGATCAAGTTCTTGCCTGATAAAAGGATTCATCAAATTTACACTCCTTTGTTATGAATAGATGGTCTCGCTAAATAGCTAGAGGTCACATATGTGTCTTACTACTAAACGACTATATGTACCCTACTATTATACTTCATATGCTTTAAAAAAGCAAGCCATTTTCCACATATACGCAAAAAAATCCCCCTCATCAAAAGAACACTTGCATTCCAATGATGAGTGGGATTATCCACTTCAATTGTTCTCTTTTCGTAGCACTCGCATCAGCAGATAAATAAGGAATCCGGAAACAAGAATCACAAGAAGATCAATCGGTGCAAGAACAATGCTTGGAAGCCCATCAAAAAAGAACCCGCTACCAAAACGATACAGATGCCCATGCAACAGTATCATCTCGCCAATGTACATGAGCAACGTAACTGATGCTGAAACAATTGCAGGAATCCAGAGCAGGATGGCATTTTTATGATTTAGCAGCAGTGAACCGGAAAAGATTCCAGCAGTTAGCCCCATGAGAATAAAGAATGCCGACATCAGCACTGCTGACAACGCTGAAACCTTGATGTTGCCATCACGCCAGAATGCGGTAAAACAGGCAAGAATACATAGCCCGAGAAACGCCATGGTGGAGATTGACTGCATGATCAGCGCGCGCTTTCGGCTTCGGTTTCCTGTGCGGATCATCTGTGCAAAACCATAAAAGCAGTTTAGCAGAGATAGTATCAGCAGAACCGAGATCAGATAAAAGTGCAGCTTGAATGCCGGATTATATTCTCCCATGAGGATTTCCACTGCGGTATGTGTTTTATATTCTGTTACGGTTTTGCCCCATCCGTCCGGTGGCTGATAACACATGAACATCTGCCAGTCTTCCAACTTGACAGTGGTTTCAGCGGTAGATACAATGATGCTCCGTTCAAACCAGAACTCTGCACTGAAAAACGCTACAAGAGATACCGCCGTCCCACCAAATACAGCAGCTCGCTTCATCACTCTTATTAACAGCGGCATTAGCAGAACGCCTAGAATGACTGAAAAAGCAAGCGGTGTATAGGGAATCACATATTTGGGGTAGTTTTCTTTTAGGACGGTGCCGTCCCTGACCATGTCGGAGATTACCCTTACCCCCATGTACAGCGGGTAGAAGGATGCGATTAGGATGCCAGCCAGAGAACAGAGCCAGTATGCGGTGATATTTTTTGTTTTCATGTTGCACCTTCTTTCTGGTTAAGGTGTGTCATAACAATCACGATAGGATCTTGGCTTTATACTATTATACTTCATATGCTCTCAAAAAGCAAGCCGTTTTCCACATATACGCAAAAAAAATCCCCCTCATCAAAGGAACACTGGCATTCCAATGATGAGGGGGATTATCTGTTATTCATACTGCATCTTCTTTCGTGCGGTTCATCTCCTGTCGGGCATTTTGGAGTTCCTCCATGCGGTGAAGCTCTGCAGCAGCGTCTTCGAGTCCCAGATGAGTGTACACATCAAGTGTGACTCCGATTTCGCTGTGTCCCATCAGGTATTGCAGTGTCTTGGGGTTCATGCCTGCCTTTGCCTGATTGCTGCAGTAGGTATGGCGGCAAATATGCGGTGTAATATTCGGCATTTGAATGCGATAGATATCGTTGTATTTGCTGACCATGTGGTTGAAGCGGTGTTCCCAGTGCATTGCGACCAGCGGCATGCCGTCATCGTCAATATACAGGAAACCGCAGTAACCGTCCACAAATTTCTCTCT